>Ga0210409_10004419_pt1 | contig 15141 bp, 14 predicted proteins | sample IncBWH17MmetaG_FD_161649 | JGI IMG/M metagenome (GOLD analysis project Ga0210409, IMG submission 161649) | Forest soil microbial communities from Barre Woods Harvard Forest LTER site, Petersham, Massachusetts, United States - Inc-BW-H-17-M | ecosystem: Environmental > Terrestrial > Soil >...
TGATTGAATTCCGAGTGCCGTAGCAGTTTTCGGGCTCGGTCTTCGGCTTCCTTTTCCCAGCGCAGCGTCCCCATCAGCACCTCGCCCCCCGAGGTGTAGACATCCGCCAGCGCCGGCCCCGCCGCACTCAGCACGAGCTCGCGCACCTGATTAGAGTGTCGCGTACCGCGGGACTTGACGATGGTGAGCGCGCGATTGCGTTCGCCGCCACGGACCAGGTACGACAGATGGATCCAGGTATCCGCAATCGTCGAGATCTGCATCTGCGTCGCCTCAGCCTGCGGATCGTCGCCCTCAACCAGTGAGGTGATAAAAGCGGTGATGTTGTGGTCGCGCACCTGGTAGATGAGGCGGTTGCCGACGGCACGGGCCGAGCTGAGCGCGCCGGCCTTCGCGATGGCCGACAACGGATCAATCACCACGCAACGCGGTTGATGCTCGAGAAGCAGTGCTGCGATTCCGATCAGGTGCTCTTCCGGGTTGGTCGCATCGGTCCGGCCGGAATACATGCGCAACAGACCGGACTTCAGGTGCGCATCCAGGTGCACCCCGACCGAAGTGAGATTGCGCCGGATCCGCTCGCCGCCTTCGTCAAAACTCACGAACAAGGTTCGCTCGCCGCGCCGACAGGCGCTTTCCGCGAACTTTCCTGCCAGAGTGGTCTTGGAGGTGCCGGGCGCACCCGTGATCAGGGTACTGGTGCCGCGGAACACGCCGCCCCCCAGCATCGAGTCGAGATCCCCGAAACCGCTGGACACTCGTTCCGTCGAAGCCTCGTGGACGGTTTCCGACCTCCCCGGGGCCACCACTTCCATACCGTGTGCGCCGAAGCTCAGCGAGAACTCTCCGGAGGTGAAATCCGAGCCGCGATATTTCGTGATCTCGAGCCGGCGCACACAAACTCCTTGCTCGACGCGCCGGTCGAAGCGGATCACACAATCGGCCATGAATTGCATGAAGCCGTAGTTCGCGCGGCTGGGGGTATCGCCGTCCATCTTAGCCGTGATGATGGCTGTCAAGTCGTTGTGTGCCAGCCAGTCGCGCAGACGGTAGACTTCGCGCATTTCGGCGCCTGGGTTCTGCAGCAGCGCCAGCAGCACGTCGATTCCATCGAACACGATCCAGCGCGCGCCGAGTTCCCGTTTCTTTGCCGCGAGAATAGCCAGCATGCCGGTCAGCTCGAAGTCGCCGGACTGCACCACCGTCGGTGAGAGTCGGGCATCGAGTAAAAACAGCGCACGCTTGGCGAGAGCGCGCAGGTCCCAGCCGAACGTGGCGGCATTCGCCAAGATATCGCTGATGCTTTCCTCGAACGCTACAAAGATGCCGGGCTGCCCGCGCTGCCGCGCCGCGCTGACCACAGCTTGCAACGCGAAGACGGTCTTGCCCGTGCCCGGACCGCCCATGACCAGGCTCGTGCGCTTCCGCGGCAGGCCACCACGGCTGATCCCGTCAAAGCCCTGCACGCCTGTCGCCAGCTTGGACAGGAGTCGCGGGGTCGCACTTTTTTTCGCCTTCACGCCCGAACCCTTGCAGTGCACCAGAGGTTGCGCCGAACCCGGTCGTTCATTCTATACCGGCGGCTCTCAGGAGCCGCGTCGGTCGACGAGGCCGGCGTTCGAATGCAGGATATGTACGCTGCCGCACGGAACAAGCTCGCGCTCCCGGCTATAAGGGGCCGCCCGCAATGTGCGAGTGTTCGCTACCGCACAGGAGACGCTCCGGACACAATGCACGCTGCAAGCAGGGCGAGGCAGATGAAAACAGCAGAAGAACCCGCCGACGCCCTACGGAAGTCGCCGCCGGCGAATGAGGAGTGCGGCGCAGTGGCGAATGGCGCGGGCACGCTGACTCGCCCCCAGCCGGGCTGGGATCCGTTCGAGGTGTGGCGGAGCCGCGTCAAGAGACCTTCCACGCCTGATTGCGCAGCGCAAACCGGCGACGCGCGCTCGCAAGACTTTTTTTGACGTCGCTAAGCGGGGTGGGCCAGCCGACCCTGCGCATTGAAGCGCTGACGGTCGGGGGCACGGCCTGAACTACTTGGTAACGTTCAAGAATGGAATCGGCGCGCTGGCGTAGACGTTGACCGGCAGGACGCCGTTCCACTGCTGAGCCTTTTTCATGTCGACTTCAATGCGCCGCAGTTCCAGAACGCCGGGATTGGCTTGAATCGAGGCGCCCTGGACGCGTAACGCTTCCGCCTGGGCCTGCGCGACCTTCAGGTTGGCGTAGGCTTCGCCGTCCGCGGCGGCCCGTCTGGCGCTCGCCTCAGCTTCAGCGATCGCGACCTTCTGCTTTTGCTCTGACTGGACCGTCAGCAAGGTATTTTCCGCCACCAGGCGCTTTTGCTCCTGCGTCACTTTCTCGTTGATCGCTTCCATATAGGACGGCGAGAACGCAAACGAGCGCATGTCGATATTGATGACCTGCGCACCGTAGATCGCCAGCTTTTCACGCAATGCCTGATTTATATCCGACGAAACCCGGGCACGCTGCGCGATCAGATCCGGCGCCGAGTATCTTGCGGTCACCGACTTGAAAATCTCCTGAGTCGCGGTCTGAACGAAAGACGCGAGGTCGCCGGTGTGCGAGTATTTTTCAAATACTTCGCTCACGCGATCGGGGAAAATCGAATAACGAACTGTCAGTGCTACCCGCACCGGCTGGGTATCGCTCGTGGCTCCCTCGGCATCATCAATGCTCGCCGTCTCGGCGCGAATGCTGAAGTTGCTCAGCTTGCGCCACGGCGGCAGGATCGCGAGGCCTTCAGGCTCGATCCCTACAATCTTGCCGAACTGCGTAACAACGCCCCGTGAACCGGTGGGCACTGAGTTAAATGGCCAAACGATCCATAGCAATATCAGGCCAGCCACTGCAGCTGGTGCCCACTTGATTTGCTTCGCCCGTGACATTGATTGATCCGTGGTCATATGAATTTTCCTGTGGCTGGTCGCGTTTAGAGGTACGGAGTTGTTCCGCCTGAGATTCTGCCTGCAGCCGTCGCCGCGTATCGCCCATCAGCGTGAAAACACGGCCCCGTGGGGTATGCCTACTCCCCGCCATCCGTGCGGCCAATCCCGTTCGGAGAAGCTGAACCCGGGCTGCCCGTCTGTATCCCGGAAGGCCTCGTCCACGGCCAGCACGCCGCGCGACTGGTCGAATTTCAGCAGGTAGGTTCGATCGGCCGGAGTCGCACTGGCGGTTACAGCCAGCCGCTGGGTCTTCGGGTCCCACGCCGTCCAATGCGAGAAATAGCGATCGCTGAGCGTAAGACGCGAGACTTCGACGGGGTTGGCCGGATTGGCGATGTCGAGCACGATGAAGCCGTGTACGGCTGGCACGCTCTGTACCAGATAGTGGCCCACGATCGTCGGCACCCCGCACCAGTTGCCGGGAAACACATGCACGAGTTTCGACTTCGACTCCGCGGTGTCGATGTCCGTAATGCGTTCCAGGCCGCAACCAAGGGTCTGGACTAAAACCGACCCGTCCGGACCGAGGCGCGGCTCCTCGGGGCTGATGTGCGCGTAATGGTCGGGTCCGACGTCGAAGGCAGCGGTCTTCAACAGCTTCAGGTCCGAGAGGCGCCAGATCTGATAGGTCACACCGCTGAAAATATCGGCATCGTGCATGGACGAGTTGGTCGACACGACGCGGTCCACGGCCGGCAGGACCACGAGGCCGTAAGGCATCAGCAGTGCCGAAGAGAAGGCCGGATCCGCGTTGCTCGAGGAGCGTATCACCTTGCCGCTGTCATCAATCTCAACGAGGCCGCCGGTCTTGCCCCCGCCTGCCGACGCGCCGCCGTGGTGCTCGTGCTGAAACGTAACGAGCACGTGTCCGTTGGGCAGCCGCACATAGGAGTGCGGATGCATGTAGCCGGCCATGTCCGAGAACGAAGTGACGATCTTTGGCTGCAGCGGGTTGCGCACGTCGAAGATGAAGGTCCGCCCGGCGTCGTGATCGTTGGCGAACAGCATGCCGCTGGCCGGCATGGTGTATTCCGTGTGATGCACCCGCACCGTCTGCTGGTCCGTCGCCAGGGTGGTCAGCAGGTGTCCGTAGGACGCCGACGAGGGATCGGCATCGATAACGGCCAGAAAATCATTGCCCTTCTTGTCGCGATCGCCCGCCCACACCAGCAGATAGTGGCCCGTGGCGGCAGCTCGCTGGGCGCGCGCCTTCGTGAATCCAGCGCTGCAGCACAGTGCGAGCATAAACACCGTCAGCAGCCGCGGCCTATGGAGCTTTTTCATTGGCGTCCCTCAAATGCGGCTCGATGGTGGACAGCTGGTCAGCCCGTTGTTGTTGCGGATATCGACCTAAGGGTCTGCGCCTGGCCTGACAGGGTAGCTGGCCTCGCGCCAGGCCTGCATGCCGCCGTCCAACGCCACCGCACGTTGAAAACCCATGGTGCGCAGCGTTGCAGTCGCAAGCGTCGATATTCGCCCGAACTCGCAGTACGCAACAATCCGGCAGGTCGGATCGGGAAGCTCCTGATTGACCCGCAGTTCAAGTTGACCCCGCGGCAACAGTCGCGCTCCGGGAATATGTCCCTCCTCGTAGGCGTCGCGTTCGCGCACATCGAGAATCAGCAACTCCTGCGGCTCGCCCGCGAGACGGGATTTCAACTCCGCGAGCGACATGAAGGGTACGTTCGCTGCCGCCTCCGCCAGCATCTGCGCTACGGTCTTGCCGCCACTCATGTTGGTACGCAGCGCTTCAGTAATGTGCGCAGGCATCTTGAGATTGAGATTGCGCATCATCTCGACAAATGCGGCCCGCTCACGAACCTGCAAGCGCGGATTCTGCGCAAACTCCTGCCCGACCGTGGAGTGCCCGCGGCCCTGGTATTCGTGCGCGGGGTGCACCTTGAGCGCCGGGTCGAGGCGCGACAGACGCTCGAACAGGCTGTCGTACAGGGCGCTGGGATCCCCGGTTGGCAGATCGGTGCGACCCGTGGCACCGATCAACAATGTGTCGCCCGTGAACACGCAATCCTCTACACACAGACAAATCGAGTCGCGGGTATGGCCCGGCGTGTGCAACACCTGCAGCCGCAGCTTGCCGACCGCGAGCATCTCGCCATCGTCGAGCGTCATGGTGACGAAAGGCGCAGGACTCGTGAGGTGCATCGCGACGGGGACGTTGAGTCGTCGCGACAGTTGCTGCGTCGCCGATAAGTGGTCGGCGTGTGTGTGGGTGTCGATCAGGTAGCGGATTCGCAAGCCGTCGCGCGCCGCCAGTGCCAAGTAGCGGTCGATCAGCGAGATTTCCGGATCGATGAGGGCCGCCGCGCAGCTCTCGGCGCACCCGACCAGATACGATTGACAGCCCCCCGCGCTGAATTGTTCAAAGATCACGGTGCTCTCTTTTGAAACCCCGAAGTGCGCCGAAGGATGCGCGGATGGGTGCCGGCTGGCAACGGGTGGCTGGTGCCCCGCCTTGTCCCTATCATGAGTCAGGCCGGCAAAGGACTTCCCATGTCGACAAACCACACGGCAATCGTTCTTCCCCCGCTTCCCTACGGACGCGGCGCGCTCGAGCCATACATGTCGCGCGAAACGCTGGACTTTCACTACGGCAAGCACCACCAGGGGTACGTCGACAAGGTCCAGGCCCTGATTGTCGGCTCGAAGTTCGCCGCCGCGACGCTGCAGGAGTTGGTGCTGGAGTCCGACGGCGCGCTGTTCAACAGCGCCGCGCAGGTCTGGAATCACAATTTCTTCTGGAACTGCCTGTCGCCGCGACAGCTGAGCCCGGGGAAGGAACTCGTGAGGGCGCTCGATGGCTTCGGCGGCCTCGAGTCATTTCAAACGCACTTCGATAAGGCCGCACTGGAGCAGTTCGGCTCGGGCTGGGCGTGGCTGGTGAAGGATTCCGCGGGCGCGCTGAAGATTGTGACCAGCTCCAATGCCGATACGCCGATCCGCGAGGGCCACCTGCCGCTGCTCACGTGCGATGTGTGGGAACACGCCTACTACATCGATCACCGCAACGATCGCGGCGCGTATCTCAAGAGCTTCTGGCAGCTCGTGAACTGGGAGTTCGTGACGGCGAATCTGCTGGGGGACTAGGATTGCTCGGCGCCGACACGCCTTGGGCCCTGCGGGCCTAGTCCGTGCGCTGGTTCGTGCCGTACGAAGCAAAGAGGCCTGTCCAATCGGACAGGCCTCTTCTGTTTGGCTGGGGGACTAGGATTCGAACCTAGGTAAACGGAGTCAGAGTCCGTTGTCCTACCACTAGACGATCCCCCAAAGACCACCCACGAAATCGAGCTTTATCATGCCCAAATGGCATGCGCGTCAATCAAGATGCTCGATTTCGCGGGGCCCGGTACGTGGCGGGATGCGCAATCGCGCGGCGAACCGGCAGCGCTCCAAAGCCTGCGGTGCACCGCCGATACTAACGCTTCGAGTACTGCGGTCCGCGGCGGGCCTTGCGGCGTCCGACCTTCTTGCGTTCCACTTCGCGCGCATCGCGCGTCACGAAGCCCGCGTCACGCAGCGTCTTGCGCAGGCTCTCGTCGTACTTCAGGAGGGCGCGCGTGATGCCGTGGCGGATCGCACCGGCCTGGCCGGTGATGCCGCCGCCGTCGACCTTGACGGCGATGTCGAACTTGCTGACGAGCTTGGCCGCTTCGAGCGGCTGGCGCACGATCATGCGTCCGGTCTCGCGGCCGAAGAACTCATCGAGCGTCCGGTCGTTGACCGTGATGCGCCCGCTGCCGGGCTTGAGGTAGACGCGCGCGGTTGCGGTCTTGCGACGGCCGGTGCCGTAGTGAAGATTCGGGGTCGCTGGCATGTCGGTGCGGTCCTATTGAAGCTCGAGCGGCTTGGGCTGCTGCGCCTGGTGCGGATGCGCACCGCCGGCAAACACGTGCAGCTTCCTGAACATGCGCCGCCCGAGGGGGTTCTTCGGCAGCATGCCTTTTACGGCGAACTCGATCGCCCGCTCGGGGTGCTCGTCGAGGAGCTTCTCGAGCGCGATCGACTTGATCCCACCGATGTAGCCGGTGTGATGGTAGTACATCTTGTCGGTGAGCTTGCGCCCGGTGACGTGGATCTTCTCCGCATTCACCACCACGATGTGGTCACCCATGTCCACATGCGGGCTGTAGTCAGCCTTGTGCTTGCCCTTCAGGCGATGGGCGATCTGGGTGGCGAGCCGGCCCAGCGTCTTGTTGCTGGCGTCGACGATGAACCAGTCGCCGCGGACGGTGCCGGGCTTGGCAAATACAGTCTTCATAGGTCACTCGTGGCTGCGGCCGTACCGCCGGGGGATAACCCCCCGCTAAGGCAGTTTCGGGGGCCAAAAAAGGCGTGGAAGTGTACTCAAGCAGGTGCCCCAATGCAAAGGCACGGGCGGCAGGGGGCGGGGGGAGTCCAAGCGAAGGGTATGCCCGCTGGAATTGCCCCTTATAATAGAGGTCCAGGATATGGAGTCAGGCCGGCCTCTGGACTCACTTATCGCCGCCGTCGATCGTGCACTGCGAGCCGTCTTTGCGCCGGCGAGCGCAGCCCGGGCCATGCCGGCCCCGCTTTCCTCAAAAGCCACCCCGCTGTCCGAATCGGAGCGCCGCGAGAGCGCCGCGCTCATGCGTGTCAATCACGCCGGTGAGCTTGCCGCCCAGGCGCTCTATCACGGTCAGGCCCTGGTCGCCCGCTCGCAGAGTACCCGCGCGATGCTGCTGTCCGCGGCGCGCTCCGAGTCTGATCATCTGGCGTGGTGCGAAACGCGACTGCAGGAACTCGCCGCGCGCCCGAGTCTGCTCAATCCCCTGTGGTATGCCGGTTCCTTCGCCATCGGTGCGCTCACGGCGCTGTTGGGAGATCGCGCGAGTCTGGGGTTTGTCGCGGAAACCGAGCGCCAGGTTGAGGGGCACCTCGATGAGCACCTCGGCAGACTTCCGGCGAGCGATACCCGCAGCCGTGCCATACTGGAAACCATGAGGTCCGAGGAAATCGCGCATGGCGCGGCAGCCTCCGCCGCCGGCGGCGAGCAGCTGCCGCCGCCGCTGCCGGCGCTCATGCGGGCCACCGCCCGCATCATGACCCGCACGGCATATTGGCTTTAGCAAAGGGTTCTTGGGGGAACGGGTAATGGAAGAAAACATCAAGCCGCTGAGTGAGATTCCGGCAATCAACCGCTTCCTGAGTTACTGCCGCATCCGCGCAGTGCCATCGAAAACCGTCGTCATCCACGCCGGTGACCTGCCGGACGTTCTCTACTACATCATCAGCGGCTCGGTGGAAGTGATGATCGAGGACGAGGAGGGCAACGAAATGGTGCTCGCCTACCTCAACCGCGGGCAGTTCTTCGGTGAAATGGGCCTGTTCTACGAGCAGCCCACCCGCAGCGCCTGGGTGCGCACCCGTAACCAGTGCGAGCTTGCGGAAATGACCTACCCGCGCTTCCGGCAGATCGCCGCCGAGAGCCCGGGCCTGGTGTTTGAACTCGCCACGCAGCTGGCGACGCGGCTCGACCGCACCAACCGCAAACTCGGCGACCTGGCCTTCGTGGATGTTACCGGGCGCGTGGCGCACGCGATCATGGATCTGTGCGGCGAGCCGGACGCCATGACCCACCCGGAAGGGATGCAGATCAAGGTGAGCCGCCAGGAGCTCTCACGCCTGGTCGGCTGCTCGCGCGAAATGGCGGGTCGCGTGCTGAAGGTGCTCGAAGAGCAGGGCCTGCTGCGCGCGACCGGCAAGACCATCGTGGTCTTCAACGCCCGGCCCAAGATGAAGACCCGCCCGGTGATCGTCCCGGCGAAGCCGAGCGGCGCCACTGCCGGCGCGCGGATGAGCAGCCCGGTGGCGCCCGAGGATGACGACGATGATGATGACGAGGACGAGTAAGCCGGCTCTGACTTAGCGCCCGCGCGCGGCCGCAATCTGCTGGCGCATCTCACGCATGGTCGCGCCATAGTCGGCGCTGCCGAAGATTGCGGACCCGGCGACGAAGGTATCCGCCCCGGCCTGGGCCGCCGCGCGGATGTTGTCGATCTTGATCCCCCCGTCCACCTGCAGGCGCACCGCGCGCCCGCCGGCGTCTATGCGCGCGCGCGCATCACGCAGCTTGCGCAGGGAGGTCGGAATGAACTGCTGCCCGCCAAAGCCCGGATTCACCGACATGATGAGCACCATGTCGATGAGCTCGAGTGTGTAGTCGAGGTACTCGAGGGGCGTGGCGGGATTGAATACCAGGCCCGGCCGGCAGCCATGCTCGCGGATGAGCGCAATGGTGCGATCGATGTGCCCGCTCGCCTCCGGGTGAAACGTGATGTAGGTGGCGCCGGCGGCGGCGAAGTCCGGCACGATGCGATCCACCGGGCTCACCATCAGGTGCACGTCGATCGGCGCCTTGACGCCGTGCGCGTGCAAGGCCGCGCATACCGCAGGTCCGATGGTGAGATTCGGCACGTAATGGTTGTCCATCACGTCGAAGTGAATGAGGTCGGCGCCGGCGGCACAGACCGCGTCGACTTCCTCGCCGAGCCGGGCGAAATCGGCGGACAGGATGGAGGGGGCAAGCCACGCGGGCGACATGTCCACAGTCTATCCGATCGCGATCAGGCTCTGCCGCAGCCGCCAGGCGCGCTGATCGCGGCGCAGGGTCACGGCCGCAAACACCATCCAGCTCAGATGAAACACTACGCCCGCGGCAACCACCACTTCGCCGCGGATCGGGCCGACGGCCGCCCGCGCCCACAAATCCGACAGCGTCGTGAGTTGAGTTGGATGGATGGCGAGCTTGGCATAGTAGGCCAGCCCCTGGATGAGGAATATCCATGCATAGGTGCGCCGCAGCCGCCGGCCCGCGGCGCGCGCCAGACTCACGTGGTAGCGCGGCTCGCACAGATCCTTGGCGAGTAGTTGGCTCCAGGTGGCGTTCATCGCCACCTGCTCACCGCGCAGCATGGGTGTGTAGAAATCGGTCTCGAGCAGGCGTGCCCGGGCGCGCCAGATGTTGAAGTAGCGATAGCGGCGCGCTTCGAGCAGCAGGAACATGGTGACGATGAGACCGACGAGGGCCATGGGCAGGGGCGACGCCTGGGCGCTGCTGAAGGTGGCCGACAGCGCGATGCCGGTGGTGACCACCGCCCAGTTGGTGGTGCTGTCGAGCCGGGTGCGCCACACCGTGCTGCGGTAGATCTCGCCGCGGTACAGGTGGGCGATGGCGCCGATCTCCGCTATCGAGCAGGTTTTGAGCGGCGTCGCCCCGGCCCCGTCGGGCGACATGTTCGCCGTGGTGGTCATGCGCCCCGCACGTCGCCCGTCAGCCGCCGCAGCGCCTCGCGGTACTTGTCGCTGGTGCGGGCGATGACCTGCGCCGGCAACTTCGGCCCGGGCGCCCGCTTGTTCCAGTCGAGCGTCTCGAGGTAGTCGCGCACGAACTGCTTGTCGAAGCTCGGCGGGCTGACTCCCACCCGGTAGGTGTCGGCCGGCCAGAAGCGCGAGGAGTCTGGTGTCAGCGCTTCATCGATCAGTGTGAGTCTGCCATCGGCATCCACGCCGAATTCGAACTTGGTGTCGGCGATGATGATGCCGCGCTGACGGGCGTGCTCGGCGGCGAAGCCGTAGAGCGCGAGCGCCGTATCACGCACCGCTGCCGCGAGCTGCGCCCCGATGCGCCGGGCCACCGCATCGAAGCTGATGTTCTCGTCGTGCTCGCCGAGCGCCGCCTTGGTGGCCGGCGTGAATAAAGGCTGCGGCAGCGCCTGCGCGAGCTTCAGTCCCGCCGGCAGGCTGATGCCGCACACGCTCCCCGTTGCCTGATAGTCCTTCCAGCCCGAACCGATCAGATAGCCGCGCACCACCGCCTCGATGGGCAGGGCCTTGAGGCGCCGCACGATTACGGCACGGCCCTCGAGCTGGGCGCGCTCATCCGCATCGCGCACCACCTCCGCGAGCTTGCGGCCGGTGAGGTGGTTGGGCACCAGGTGCCGTGTCTTTCCAAACCAGAAGTTGGAAATGCTGTTGAGCACCCGGCCTTTATCCGGGATCGGATCCGGCAACACGACGTCGAAGGCCGACAGGCGGTCGGTCGTGACGATGAGCATGGTGTCCGCATCGACCTCGTAGAGGTCGCGCACCTTGCCCGCGTGGATCTTTGTCAAACCCGACAGTTCGGCGCGGTAGAGACAGGCTGCTGACATGTGCTTGGTACTATAGCGTCCCATGGCGGTGGGAATAAAATGGTTTGGCAAGGCCTGCGGCGCCTTGCTGGGCGCGGTGGCCGCCGGTCCGATCGGGGCCGCGATTGGCTTGGCTCTGGGCCACCAGTTCGACGCGCGCGCGGAAGGTGCCGAGGCGCTGCCGCCCGGCGAGGTCGCGGGAATCGGCGAGCGTTTCTTCCGCGCCACTTTCCGCGTGATGGGTTATCTCGCCAAGGCGGATGGGCGCGTAACGGAGCTGGAGATCGCCGCGGCCCGCGGGGTGATGGCGGAGTTGCGCCTCACGCCTGCGCAGGTGCAGGAGGCGATCGGCTGCTTCAGTGAGGGCAAGCAGCCGTACTTCGACGTCGGCACCGAGCTCAGCGCTCTCTACCAGGCCTGCCGCGGACGGCCGGACCTGATGCGCGTGTTCCTCGAGATCCAGGTGCGTGCCGCGCTCGCGGGCAACAACCTCGAGGGGCCGGTACGGCCGCTCATGAACCGCGTCGCGGGCAGCCTGCGGGTCTCACCGTTTGAGCTGGCGCACATCGAGGCGGTGCTGCGCATTCAGCGCGGCAGCTTTGCTGCCGGCGGCGGACGCGGCGCGAGTGCCGCCACCCGCGGCGCCGATCTGTCCGCGGCCTACAAGGTACTCGAGGCGCAGCCGGCCGCGAGCGACGCTGAGATCGTCAAGTGCTATCGGCGCCAGTTGAGCCGCCACCATCCTGACAAGCTCAAGGCCAACGGCCTGCCCGAATCCATGCTGGGCCACGCGAAACAGCGCACGCAGCAGATCATCGAGGCTTACGAGTTGATCCGCGCGCGTCGTGGCATGAGCTGACGCCTGCGTCCGGCGCTGCCGCAGCCGGCCAAAGTCACGCCTTTGGCCGGCGGAAACGAAAGTGATGTCCGCGAAAATCGCTTCCCGCGATTTTCGCCGATGAACTAAGCGCGCGCCGCCCACTCCTGGATGATGGCCTGGATCGCGCGCACGCCGTCAGTCAGGGCCGCCGGCCCGGGCTGCAGGATGAGCGAGGACTTGATCTCGCGCACGAAGCCGTCGCGCACCGCGGGTACACCCTGCCAGCCGGGCCGTGCCGCCACCGCCGCGGGCTGGAATTTCTTGCCGCACCAGGAGCCGAGCACGATGTCCGGCGACCGGCGCGGCACTTCCAGCGGATCGGCGATGATGCGGTGGCGCCCGAGGGGCTCGCGCGCCAGCTCCGGAAAACAGTCCTCGCCACCTGCCGCCTGCACCAGCTCCGACACCCAGTGGATGCCGCTGATCATGGGCTCATCCCACTCCTCAAAATACACCCGTGGACGCCGCGCGAGTGCCGCCGCGCGGGCGCGCACTTCCCCAAGCCCGGCCTCGAGGGAATCGCTGAGCGTGCGCGCCCTCGCTTCGCAGCCGATCATGCCGCCGAGAGTGCGGATCATGCGCAGGATCTCAGCGACGCTGCGGTGGTTGAAGACATGCACCTCGAGTCCGGCGCGGATGAGCTCGGCGGCGATGTCGGCCTGCAGATCGGAGAAGCCGAGCACCAGGTCGGGCTTGAGCGCGAGGATGCGCGCCGTCTTGGCGCTGGTGAACGCCGACACCCGCGGCTTCTCGCGCCGCGCGCGCGGCGGGCGCACCGTGAAACCGGAGATGCCGACGATGCGCCAGTCCTCCTCCAGGAGGTACAGCGTCTCGGTTGTTTCCTCCGTCAGGCAGACGATGCGTTGTGGGAATGCTGAATTTCGGGACATCGGCCCACCGCGTTGACGGCGGCACTGTATCCTTAAGGCATGTGGACGCGCATCTGGGCTTTCCTCGACTGGTGCTTTTTCGGCCCGGCCTCCATGCGTGCGGGGCTGGCGGGGGGCGCACTGCGGGTGCTGCGTTACCCGTACGCGGTGGTGCGCGATCTGTTGCGCGGCGAGATCAACCTGCGCGCGATGGGCCTCGTGTACACGACCCTGCTGTCGCTCATACCGCTGCTCGCCTTCAGCTTCGCCATCCTCAAGCTCTTCGGCGGCCATCGTGATCTTGAGCCGATCGTGTACGAGTTCTTCCGCCCGGTCGGTGGCGCCGCCGCCACCGAGCTCACCCGGCGCGTGGTGCAGTTCGCCAACCACGTCAGCAGCGGCATCGTCGGCTCGCTGGGGCTGGCGCTGCTCGCCTGGACGCTTCTGGGCACCATCAAGAAGGTCGAGGACAGTTTCAACTTCCTGTGGCACGTGGAACAGCCGCGCAGCTTCGCGCGCCGCATCGCCGAGTACACGACGCTGCTGATCGCAGGGCCGGTGCTGCTGGTGGGCTTCATCAGCCTGTCGCAGTCCGCGCTCGGCAGCGCACCGGTGCAGGAGGTCGCGCGCTGGCCGCTGCTGCTGCACCTGCGCGGCACCGGCTTGCTGCTCGCGCCCTACGCGATGGTGACGGCGTTTTTCACCGCCGCCTACATGATGATTCCCAACACGCGCGTGCATTGGCGCCCGGCGCTCACCGGCGCGCTGGTGGCCGGGGTGCTGTGGGCCGCGGTCGGCAAGATGTTCACCGCGTTCGTGGTCTACTCCACGCGTCTCACCATCGTGTATGCGGGCTTTGCGTTCGTGGTGGCGGCGCTGCTGTGGACCTATTTCGGCTGGCTGATCCTGCTCGCCGGGGCGCAGCTGTCCTTTTACGTGCAGAACCCGACTTACCTGCGTTTAGGTCTGCAGCAGCTGCGCCTCTCGAGCGTCGAGCTCGAGCAGCTGTCGCTGAAGCTCATGTACTTCGTCGCTCGCGCGCACGTGGCGGGCGGGCGGCCCTGGACGGTGAACCGGCTGGCCACCGAGCTCGGACTGCCCGGCGTCGCCGTGGCGCAGATGGCGAGCGCGCTCGAGCTGGCGGGCCTTTTGATCGTGACCGAGTATGACGAGCTGATCCCGGCGCGTGACATCAGCCGCATCGGCGTCTACGAGGTACTGGAGATCGCCCGTAACCAGCGCAGCGGCCACGTCGCGCCGCGCGACGTGCAGATCCCGCCCGTGGACCGCATCCTGACGAGCCTCGATGAGGCGCGCCGCAAGGGTTGCGGCGAGCTGACGCTGCGGGAGCTGGTAGACGAGGCGCCGCGCGCGGCGCTGCACCTCACTGCGCGGCAATCGTCATTGCGTTGAAGAAGCGCACTGCGACCTACTCCCCGGCAACGGTCATCTCGCTCAAGAGCACTGACCCTACGCGGATCCCGCCGCGGGTATCGACGTCGGCGCCGAGCGCGGCGATGTCCCGGTACATGGCTTTCAGGTTGCCGGCGATGGTGATCTCGTGCACCGGGTAGGCGATGGCGCCATTCTCGACCCAGAAGCCGCTGGCACCGCGCGAGTAATCACCGGTCACCCCGTTCACGCCCTGGCCCATGAGCTCGGTAACCAGCACGCCGGTGCCGAGGCGCCTGAGAAACGCCGGCCACTCGAGGCCGCCGTCGCGGGCGCTCACCAAGAGATTGTGCAGGCCGCCGGCGTTGCCGGTGGTCTTGAGCCCCAGGCGCCGGGCCGAGTAGCTGCTCAGCACGTAGCCGCCGACCACGCCGTCGCTCACGAGGTCCCGGTCGCGCGTTGCCGCTCCTTCCTGGTCGAAGGGGCTGCTGGCGAGGCCCTTGAGGATGTGCGGCCGCTCCTGCATCTGCAGGAATGCGGGAAACACCTGCTCGCCGGCGGCGTTGAGGAGAAATGAGGACTTGCGATACTGGCTCGGGCCGCTGATGGCACCGACAAAGTGCCCGAACAACCCGCGCGCCAGGTCGGCAGCGAAGGCCACCGGGGCCTTGCGGGTCGTGAGCCGGCGCGCACCCAGGCGTGCAAGCGCACGCTCACCGGCGATGCGGCCGACGGCCGCCACCGCCTGCAGGTCCTGCGGGTCACGCGCGACGCTGTACCAGTAGTCGCGCTGCATGTCATCCCCGGCCTGGGCGATGAGCGAACAGCTCACCGAGTGGCTGCTGGAGGAGAAGCCGGCG
>Ga0210409_10004423_pt1 | contig 15138 bp, 11 predicted proteins | sample IncBWH17MmetaG_FD_161649 | JGI IMG/M metagenome (GOLD analysis project Ga0210409, IMG submission 161649) | Forest soil microbial communities from Barre Woods Harvard Forest LTER site, Petersham, Massachusetts, United States - Inc-BW-H-17-M | ecosystem: Environmental > Terrestrial > Soil >...
AATCTCGCCTGCGCGCGGATTTTCGGCTACGCCACGTGCGAAGAATTCGTCGCCAGCCCCATCACCGATCGATACTTCCATCCCGAAGATCGCAATACTTTCCTGGCCATACTTCAGCGGGTGAAGTCTCTTACCAGCTACGAGCAATGCCTCCGGCGCAAGGACGGAAGCAAGGTATGGCTCCTGGGCAGCGCAAACCTGGTGGACGGCAAGGGCGGCGCGCGCACAGTAAACGAAGAAACGTTTGTGGACATCACCGAGGGCAAGAATGCCGAGGAAACATTTCGCAAGGCGTTCAATGCCAATCCCGAACCCATCACCATCGCTGCGTTTCCGGAAGGCCGCTTCATCGACGTGAACGATAGTTTTCTTCGCGTCACCGGATATGCGCGCGAAGAAGTGATTGGCCGCACTTCCAAAGAGTTGAATTTTTGGGCCAGGCCGGAAGATCGCGTAACATTTGTCGAGAAGTTAAAGACACAGGGCTCGGTGCGCGACCTGGAAATTACCTTTCGCACGAAATCCGGCGAAATTCGTGAGGCCGTTGATTCGGCGGAGACCATTGATGTCGGCGGACAGGAATGCGCGATCGCCATTTTCAGGGACGTCACCGAGCGTAAATCTCTCGAGAAACAGCTGCGGCAGACTCAGAAAATGGAAGCCGTTGGGCAGCTTTCCGGCGGGATCGCCCATGACTTTAATAATTTGCTGGGCGTAATCATCGGCTACAGCGAGATTCTCGAGCAGCGCCTGCCGCCGGACGATCCCCTGCTCAAGGAATGCCTGCAAATCAAGAAGGCCGGGCAGAGCGCCGCATCGCTTACCCGCCAGCTCCTGGCATTCAGCCGTCAGCAGGTCCTTGATCCAAAAGTTCTGGACCTCAACGGCATTGTACTCAATGTGCAAAAGATGCTTCGGAGATTGATTGGAGAACATATCGAATTAAGGACCAATCTGGATCCTGCTTTGGGGTGCGTGAAGGCGGATCAAAGCCAGATCGAACAGGTGATCCTCAACCTGGCCGTCAACGCCAGGGACGCCATGCCGCAGGGCGGGAAGCTATTGATCGAAACGGCAAAAGTTGAGTTGGATGAGGACTACGCCCGGCGGCATCCCCCGCAGGAACCGGGTGCATACGTCCTACTATCTGTTGCCGACACCGGGATCGGAATGGACGCGGAAACTCAGGCCCGCATCTTCGAGCCGTTTTTTACGACCAAGGAAATCGGGAAGGGCACGGGGCTCGGCCTTTCGACGGTCTACGGGGTCGTCCGGCAGAGTGGCGGCCATATCTGGGTCTATAGCGAACTGGGACTAGGCACCACCTTCAAAATTTATTTGCCCTGCGCCGGACAACCTGCCCGCGTGCAACAGCCGCCCGCTGCACCGGCGGAATCCTTGCGCGGCTCGGAGACCATCCTGCTGGTCGAGGACGAAGAAGCGCTTCGCGGGTTGGCACGCAGCCTTTTGGAAGACAGCGGCTACACGGTGCTGGAGGCGGAACTTCCTGAGGCGGCCATCGAGACCGCTTTGCAGCATAGCGGGAAAATCCATGTGTTGCTCACCGACCTGGTGATGCCCGGAATGACCGGCAAGGACCTGGCCGCGAAATTGGCTCCCACAAGGCCGGAGATGAAAGTGGTGTTTATGTCGGGTTACACCAGCTTCACGCATGCCGGACTGGCCGATTCCGAAATCGCCTTGCTGACCAAGCCATTCACCAGGGAGAAGTTGCTCCGCAAGTTGCGCGAGACGCTGGAATCGGAAATAAAAGTCGAAGCCAAGTAACGCCGGCCCCTCCACAGAGTTTGCTTCCTCGGCACTAAAATCCGCCTGCCAGGACGCTCGCGCCTGCGAATGCCAGCAAAGATTTCCGTTCGATGCAAGTCCGGTGCGTGTTGCGACGCTACCGGGCGGCTGATAGAATTGAAACGCGGAATTCCCGCGCAGGCCCCGATTCCATCGGGGCAAGCCGCGCGAAAGGGCGGACGCCGGCTGAACTTTCACTTCATCTAATGCTGTGGGCTCGCGGGAGCGTATCCATCCGAATTCTTGCGACGCGAGCGGCGCTCCTGCCTGCCGCGGAGGAAACTTGGCCAAATACGATCTCGTCATCATCGGCAGCGGTCCGGGCGGATACAATACCGCGATTCGGGCCGCGCAGTGGGGCCTGAAAACGCTGGTCGTTGAAAAAGACGGCTACTTGGGCGGCACTTGCCTGCACGTCGGTTGCATTCCCACAAAAGTTTTGCTGCATACCGCCGAGATTTACGACACGCTTAAGATCTCCAAGGAATTTGGCATCGAGGTGAAGGATTTCACCCTCAACTGGGCGGCGGCGCTGGCGCGCAAGGAAATGGTCGTCAACAAGCACGCCAAAGGCATCGAGTTTTTATTTCGCAAAAACAAAGTGGACAAAATGCAGGGCTGGGGCCGCTGGGCGGGCCCGGGCCGGGTGAGCGTCGAAAAGGACGGGCAACTCACCGAAGTCGAGGCGACGCACATCATGTTTGGGACGGGCTCGGCGGCGCGCTCGCTTCCTGGAGTCGAAATCGATGGAAAAACGATCCTTAGCAACATCGAAATTTTGCAATTGCCGGGCGTGCCGAAGACGCTGGTGATCGTCGGAGCGGGAGCGGTGGGCGTCGAGTTCGCGTCGATCTTCAATTCGTTCGGGACAAAGGTTACGGTGCTCGAAATGCTGCCGCGGGTGACGCCGATCGAAGACGAGGAAATTTCGGCGGAGCTTGAGAAAGCACTGAAGAGAAAAGGCATCCAGATTTTCACCGAGACCAAAGTCGAGTCTGTGAAAAAAGACGCGCAGGGCGCGAACGTCGCATTCACGGACAAGGCCGGAAAGACGCAGACCCTCTCCGCCGAGCGGGTGCTGATGGCCGTGGGGCGCGTTCCCAAGACGGAAAACCTGGGCCTCGAAAAATCGAAGGCGAAGCTGGAGCGCGGATTCATTCACACCGGGCCGTACATGGAAACGGCGGAGCCGCGCCTTTATGCGATCGGCGACATCGTCGCCGGGATGCCGCAACTGGCGCACGCCGCTTCCATGGAGGGCATCACTTGCGTCGCGAAAATCACGGGCAAGCAGATGCCTCCAATCGAAAAGACGCGCATCCCCAACGCGACCTACTGCGAGCCGCAGGTGGCTTCGATCGGCTTGACCGAGCGCGCCGCGCGCGAGGCGGGCTACACCGTCAAAACCGGAAAATTTCCCTTCCTCGGAAATAGCAAGGCCACCATCCTCGGCCACCACGAGGGTTTCGTCAAAGTCGTGACCGATGAAGCGACAGCGGAAATTCTGGGCGTGCACATTATTGGGCCGTTCGCGACCGAAATCATCGCGGAATCGGTCGCCGCGCTGCAACTCGAGGCCACCGTGGACGATCTGATGTCCACCGTGCATGCGCACCCGACGGTCTGGGAAGCGATGTCCGACGGGGTTGCCGCGGTGCGTGGGCTGTCGATAAATGCTTAGAGGTTGGAGGTTAGAAGCTGGAAGCTGGAACAAAGGGATTCGGACCCCAAAGTGGGGGGAATCAGCGCTCTCGGCCGGCTCTTTGGGGCGGAAAAGGGGAAATCGCAGATGCAAGAAACTCCGCAAGAGTACATTCGGCGGATGTTGGGGAATACGAAAGGGCTGGACCCGCTGAAAGTGGAAGCAGGAACGGCGAAGAAACTGGAACGCCTGATTGAGGGCGTGCCCGCGTCAAAATTGCGCAAGCGGCCCGCTCCGGGTAAGTGGTCCGTCGCGGAAATTCTCGCGCACCTGGCCGATTCGGAAATCGTCCGCGGCTGGAGGATGCGGCAGATTCTCGGCGCGCCGGGAACGCCGATTCAGGCGTTTGACCAGGACACCTGGGCCGCCGCCTGCCATTACGAGAAGCGGGACGCGCGCAAATCGCTGGAGCAGTTCCGCGTGCTGCGCGAGGCCAATCTCGCCCTGCTGAAGTCGCTAACAAAGGAACAATGGAAGCACCACGGGATGCACGCCGAGAGGGGCGTCGAAACCATCGAACACATAAATTGTATGATGGCCGGGCACGATATCAATCACTTGGGACAGGTGGAGCGAATTCTTGAGACCAAGAAGAAATGAGAGTTAAGAATCGAGGGTTGTAAGTTCGGATGCCATGAAAGAGCTGCTGGTCGTCGATCTCGGGCTCGTGGAATATGGCGCGGCGTGGGAGCTGCAGCGGCGCGTGGCCGCCGCGCGCAAAGCCGGCGCTATTCCCGACGTTCTGCTGCTGTGCGAGCACGCGCATGTAATCACGCTGGGCCGCAGCGGGAAAATTTCCAATCTTCGCGCTCCGATGGTGATGCTGCGCCGGATGGGCGTTTCGTTTTTTGAAACCAACCGCGGCGGAGACATCACCTATCATGGGCCGGGACAACTGGTTGGCTATCCCATCTTGAATCTTGCGGAGATTCGCCGCGATGTGGCCTGGTACGTTCGCGGGCTCGAGGAAGCCATGATCCGCGCGACGGCTGAGTTCGGCATTGCGTCCAGGCGCGTGTCGGGGCGAACGGGCGTGTGGGTGGATGTGGCGACTCGCATTGCGGATCAGGAAGTGAAGGAAGTTGAGGAAGTAAAGGACGAGGAAAAACTTGCGGCTATCGGCGTACATTTGAGCCGCTGGGTCACTTCGCACGGATTTGCTTACAATGTTTCGACGGACTTGCGGTATTTCGATCTGATTGTGCCATGCGGAATCACGGGGAAACGGCCGACGTCGCTGGAAAAACTGCTGGGGCGTCGCGTGGAAGGAACAGAGGTAGCGCCGCGCATCGCGGCCCGCCTCGGAGAGAGATTCGGCCTGTTCTCGCGCCCGTTCAGCCGCGATGAGCTGGAAACAATGCTCCGGGCCTACGAAGACCGGATGGCGCTGGCGGCGGTTTAGGCAAGGATCGCTTTGGGATTTATTGTAGCCCGCGTCTTCAGACGCGGGGGTTTTCTTGTGGGCGGCGTAAACCCTCGCCTCTAAAGAGGCGAGCAACAACAAACCAAGCAATTCATTCAGCGCTGGTAACTCGGAAAAAATGACCACCACCCTGACGCGCGAACAGCACCTCGAACTGTATTACTTCATGCGGCTCAACCGCGAACTCGAGGAGCAGATGGTGCGGCTGTTCCGCCAGAATAAAATCGTCGGCGGCTTGTATCCCAGCCTGGGGCAGGAAGCGATTTCCGTGGGCACGGCTTACGCGCTCGGGCCCGGCGACTGGATCGCTCCGATGATCCGCAATATCGGCGCGCTGCTGGTGCGCGGCTTCCAGCCACGCGACGTGATGACGCAGCACATGGCGCGTTACACCTCGCCGACCTTCGGCAAGGACGGCACCAGCCATTTTGGCGACCTGAAATCGCGTCACGTGATTTCACCCATTTCGATGCTGGGCGACCTGATCCCGGTGATGGCGGGTATTGCCATGGCCGGACGTTATCTAGGTCAAAAAATCGTCACCATGACGTGGATCGGCGACGGCGGAGCTTCCACCGGAGTGTTTCACGAAGGGTTGAATTTTGCGGCGGTGCAAAAAGCCCCCTTCGTTCTGATCGTGGAAAATAATCAGTGGGCCTACTCGACGCCGGTGGAAAAGCAATCTGCGCTGCGGGATCTTGCGGACCGCGCCAAGGCGTATGGCGTGAAAAGCGCCGTCGTGGACGGCAACGACGTGCTGGCCGTGGAACGCACCGCGCGCGAGGCGGTTTCTTACGCGCGCGCCGGAAACGGTCCGGTGCTCATCGAAGCCAAGACCATGCGCATGCTCGGCCACGCGCAACATGACGCCGCGGAATACGTGCCCAAGGCCATGCTGGAATCGTGGAAACTGCGCGACCCGCTCGGCCGTTTTGAAAAACTTCTCACCGAAAAGAAGCTTTGGGACGCAAAAACCAAAATGGAAATCGACGAACGCATCGCGCGCGAAATTCGCGCCGACGTGGAGTTCGCCGAAAACTCGCCGTTCCCTCCGCCGGAGTCGGCCGAAGAGGGAGTCTATTGCGAAGGCTGCCACACCATCGAAGCGGATTGGCAGCGGCCCAGGGAAGAAGTGATGCCGCCACGCTCCAGCGTGAAGGCCGAATGGCCGTTGAAGAGCTTTGCGGCAAACGGCGCGCGGCCGCCCGCCGTCAAGCAACCGGTGCCGAAAGCCAAGCCCGGAAAGAAACCCGCGCGCGCGGCCGCCCGCGTTCGGGCCAAGGCGGGGCGCTGACCATGCCCGAAACGACGTATCTAGAAGCCATTCGCCAGGCCATGTTCGAGGAAATGGACCGCGATCCGGCCGTCGTGCTCATCGGCGAGGACGTGGGCGTGTACGGCGGCGCGTTCAAAACATCCGAGGGTCTTCTCGCGCGGTACGGCTGGGAGCGCGTGATCGACACGCCCATCAGCGAATCCGCGATCGTGGGCGCGGCGATCGGCATGAGCTATGCGGGACTGCGGCCGATCGCGGAAATGCAATTCATCGATTTCATCGCCTGCGCCTTTGAAATGATCACCAATTTCGCCGCGAAATCGCACTACCGCTGGGGAGCGCCGGTGCCCATGGTGCTACGCGGTCCTAGCGGCGGCGGCGTGCACGGGGGGCCGTTTCATTCGGCCAATCCGGAAATGTATTTCGTGCACACGCCCGGCCTGAAGGTGGTCTGCCCGGCGACGGCCCGCGACGCCAAGGGCCTGCTCAAGTCGGCCATTCGCGATAACAACCCGGTGCTGTTTTTCGAGCACAAATTTCTCTATCGCCGCATCAAGGAAAATCTTCCGGCGGATGATTTTACGGTGCCGATCGGAAAAGCGGCGGTGCGGCGCGAAGGGCGCGACCTTACCATTGTAAGCTACGCGGCCATGCTGCACACTTCACTCGAAGCGGCGGCAGAGCTGGCGAAAGAGGGCATCGAGGCCGAGGTGATCGACTTGCGCACGCTCCTGCCGCTGGACCGCGAAACAATTCTTGCGTCTGTGCGGAAGACCAACAAGTTGCTCGTGGTGCACGAAGACACGCGCACCGGCGGCATCGCCGGAGAAATCGCCGCCATGGTCATGGAAAGCGCCTTCGAGGACCTCGACGGGCCGGTCCGCCGCGTGACCTCGCTGGATACGCCTGTGCCGTATGCTCCGGGGCTCGAGGAATATTTCCTGCCCAGCGCGGGAAAAATTGTCGTCGCGGCGCGGGAACTGGAGCGGTATTAGGGAAGGTGACTGTTGACCGGTGGCTGGTGAATTGAGATGGCTGACGTGTGATTCGTCGGGAGTTGACAGTTTAGAGTTGAGGGTTCCAATAAACTGGACTCGTATGGTGGATTGGGTTTTGGCTCTCAACTCTTCACCAGTCACGAATGTAACTGCCGAGAGCGCGGAAAGAGGAAGCCCATGGCCGTAGACGTCATCATGCCCCAGATGGGGGAGAGCATTTTTGAAGGCACCATCACGCGGTGGCTCAAGAAGCCGGGAGACCGCGTCGAGCGCGATGAGCCGCTGTTTGAAATCTCGACCGACAAAGTGGACGCCGAGATTCCCGCGCCCTCGGCCGGCGTGCTGAAGGAAATCAAAGTCACCGAGGGACAGACCGTGCCCATCCAGACGGTGGTTGCGGTGATCGATGCGGCTGGCGCCGTGGGTGCTGCTTCAGCCCCTGCGGTCCCGGCGGCCGCCCCGGTGCCGCCCCCGGCCCGAGAAAAGGCCGCAGCGTCGCCCGTGCCTGCTCCGGCGCCGCCTGCCGCCAGCGCCCCGGCGGCATCGCCCGCGCCGGCCGCCGCGCGCGGCAACGGCCAAAAAATTCGCAGTTCGCCGCTGGTCCGCAAGCTGGCGAAAGAACACAACGTGGACCTCGCCGCGGTGGAAGGAAGCGGCGCCGGCGGACGCATCAGCAAGAAGGATATTCTCGCCGCCGCCGCGTCCGGCGGAGCGAGGCCCGCGGCCCTCGCGGGGCCGTCCGCAGCCGCGCCGTCTGTTTCCCCGGTCGCACCGCCGTCCGGGGGAGGCGCCATCGCGCATCCCGCGCTGGAAAATGCCGTCCCGCGCGAGCGGATTTATTTCGGCAACTATGAAGCCCAACCGATGAGCGTAATGCGCCAGCGCATTGCCGAGCACATGGTGGCCTCGAAACACGTTTCGCCGCATGTCTATTCCATCGACGAAGCGGACATGACCAAAATCGCCAGGATCCGTGAGCGTTCCAAAGCCGCCTTCGAAGCCAAGTACGCGACGAAGCTGACCTTCATGCCGTTCTTCATGCGCGCCTGCGTCGAGGGGCTGCGCGCCTTTCCCACGGTCAACGCGTCGGCCGACGCAGCGACGGTCGTGCTGCACCGCGAAATCAACGTGGGCATCGCCGTGGCGCTCGATTGGGGGTTGATCGTGCCCGTGCTGAAGGATGCCGAGGAGAAAAATTTCCTGGGCCTGGCGCGCGGCATCAACGATCTAGCAGAACGCGCCCGCGCCAAAAAGCTGAAGCCGGAAGAGGTCCAGGAAAGCACATTTTCGATCACCAATCCCGGCGTGTACGGCGGCCTGATGGGATTGCCGGTGATCAACCAGCCGAACGTCGCCATTCTGGGCATCGGAGCGATCCAGAAGCGTCCTCTGGTGATCGAGGACGCCATCGCCATCCGCTCCGTGGTCTACCTGACGCTCTCCTACGACCACCGTGTGGTGGACGGCGCCGTGGCCCACCAGTTTGTCGGCAAGGTAAAGGCGTACCTGGAGGGGTGGAGCGAGGACATTCTGTAGGTCGTGATTCGTGAATTGTGATTTGTGACTCGTGCCGGTATGGACATCTAGCAGATAGCCGGCAAAGTCGAGAGTTGACAGTTAAGAGTTGAGAGCGAAAAAACCAGCTCGCCATGCGGGTCCGGCCGTTGTGAACTCTCGACTCTAAACTGTTAACTTTCGACTCCTCACGAATCACGATTCACGAATCACGACGCCTCCGCTTTCAGCACTGGCGCCACCTCATGCGCCCACTTGCGCAGCTCCCCGAGCGGCATGACGCGAATATCGTTTTCTTTGAGAATCCCGGAAACAAACCGGTCCCGCACGTTGCTCCCGGCGGGCTCGCGCTCGGTGACGGCCAGAAATTCCGAATGGCGGACGCGTTCGCGAATGGCGCCCGCGGTGTACGCGAAAAGTTTGGCCTGGCTCGGATCGCGGCCGAGGGCCACGGAATGCACGAAGCCGCGCGTGCCGTTGCGGCGGTAGGAAAAGTCGATGCGCATGGGGTCGCCCGGCGCGGTGAACTCCTCGACGCGCACCCCGCGCTGCATCAGTCGCAGAATTTTTTCGCTGCGGAAATAATCCGCGGCCCGGGCGCGCACGTCGCTGCGCGTGCGGATTTCCGCCGCCGCCCGGCGCGTCTCGCGCAAGGGCTCCACCTGTTCGCGGAAGAGCCGGTCGAGCTCGGCGTCCGGGTCGCGCGAGAGCAGCCCCTTGCGGGGGGCCAGCTGCACGGCGTTCGACAGCGTCTCGTCGAATTTTTCGAGGATGGCCGCGGCCTCCATCTCGCGGCCGGCAAACTGCCGGTCGAATTCGGCGGGCAGGCGCAGGAGGAGCTCTTCGTCCGCCGCCGGGTGCAGGCGCCGCAGGCGCAGGAGGTCGGCGGGCTCCTCGAGCCAGCGCTGGCGGACGCGTCCGGTCGAGGGATCGAGGAGCAGGACGCCGATGTTGACCCACTCGTCGCGGATGAGATTGGGCTGGTAGCGCACCAAGTGGTAGGCGCAGGTTACGAGCGATTCGTCACGCATGTTTCACCTTCCAGTGGGGAAACGGTTCGCGGCCGGAATTGCGGGCCGAGAGGATCAGTTCGCGCACGCGCCGGCGGCGGCTGGAGAGACGCTTGAGCAGGCGCTCCAGCGCGTTCCAGTCTCCGGCGTACCACTCCGGCGGAATCTGCGCGGCCTCTTCGCCGAGCACGCGCTCGGTGATCTGATTTTCGAGACGCTCGAGCCAGGGATCGAAAGCCTCCATGCCGAAGACGCCCGCGTAGACGCGCTGGCGCGCGTACAATCCGCGCAAGGGCGCGTCGGGGAAATCCCACTCGCCAGCGTTGAAGCAGAATCCGAAGTCAATCATCATCGCCGTGTAACTCAGCGTTGTGTAACCGGGGGCTGTGTAACCCGGCGCCGCGGGAGCGGGCGCTGCGGAATCGGCCGCGACCGAGTCATCGCCCGGGTCGCGAAAAAAAATCGCTTGGCGGCCGTTGGTGTTGCAGGTCCACTTGTCGAAGACCAGGACGCCCAGAAAATCAGAAAGATTTCCGACCGCCGCAAGTTGCTCATCGGGCAAAAAATCATGCACCGCCATCCGCGCCGGGTGTCCCGGGAACTGCGATCCGAATTGCATTCCCGCCGCGCAAGGTTTCCTTCCGAGGCCCAGCTGCATCACCAGGTCCGGCGTATAGGCGATGATTTCAGGGCGCACCTCGACCACATCGACTTGCGGCACAACCAATCCCAGCCGCGCCGCCAGACGTGTTGCAAGCATTTCGTTCGCCAGGATCCTCAAATGCTGAGGGTTATTTTGAAATTTGACGATGTAGTAAGCCCCATCGTCGCAGCGCATCAATTGGGCCTGCGCGCCTCCGCGCATCCGCCGCACGTGCTCGACGGCTAGCTTCATGGCTGCCATGCTAGCCATGCACAGAGGAACCCGCAAGAAAATTGTTCCGCTACGGGAAGCGAGAATCGCGAGGCGGGAATTTATTTACGATGCGCCGGAATGAAACTGGATGGGGCGAGTAGCCAAATTAAACCGAAGGCCCGAGGAAAACTCCCCGGGCCCCCGTCCGCAAATCCCTGGACCGCAAATCCTTTGGACCTGGAAAGCCGTCAGCGCCTCTTGCGGCGCTTGGCGGATTTCTTCGCCGCTTTTTTCCTGGCTGTTTTCTTCCGAGGGGCCTTGGCTTTCTTTTTCGCTTTCCTGGCCGCCTTTTTTTTGGCGCGCTTGGGCGGCGCCTTTTTCCTGGCCGCCGGCTTCGGCGCCGTGAGAGGAGGTTGCGGAGCGCCGGCCGCACCGGGGCGTTCAGTGATAACCAGCTCCTCTTCGGTTTCCTCTTCGATCACTTCCTCCGGGTCGCCGCCGAGTTCTTCTTCCTCAAAATGCACGAACTCGTTTTCGTCGCCTTGGTCTTCCTTTTCGTAGGCCATCCAGGTTCTCCCTTCGACTCGCCGCCATTTCGAGGAATTCGATGGCGCATGAAGCCATCGCGGGCTTATAAACGGAATCCGGCATGTTTGTCAAGGGTTAGCCCAATCGCCGCCGGTTCCGTGTAGTTTTTCGGGGCATCCCTTCCCGGCGGGCGACGTCTCGACCGGGCGCCCGAAAGCAGGGAACTGCCGCGAACCCGCTCACAATATAGGGATAAGTCAGAATAAAAAGCAAGACGGGACTAGCGCGTCGGCAAGATGGTCAGGGTATCGCCCACCTGCAGGGGCCGGCTGAACAGATAACGGTTCCCCGCCTGAATCGCTTCCACGGTGGTTTGATAAGCGCGCGCGATGGACCATAGCGTTTCGCCCGGCTTCACGTGATGCACCACGGCGTTGGTCGGGCGTGCTTCCATTACCGGAAGGTTGCGGGCCGTGCCGTTGCGCTGCGAGACGGCCGTGACAGGCGCGCTGTCCTTGACCCTGGCTTGCTGTGGCGGGGGAGTCATGCCTCCCGGATAAATTCGCAGCGACGTGCCGCGCACCACACGGTCGGCTCGGAGGTGGTTCCACTTGCGCAATTCGGCCGCCGTTACGTCGAACTCGTCGGCAATCGTGGCGATGGTGTCCGTACGGCGCACCCGGTAGCGGATCAGCTTGCCAGTAGAGGCCTCGGATCGCGCGGCGGCGGGAATAATCAGTTTTTGACCTTCATCGAGCGGGGCCCCAACGGCCAACTCGTTGGCATCCGCCACTTCCGCCGGAGAAACACGATACTGCTTGGCGATGGAGGTAAGTGTCTCGCCTTGCTCGACCTTGTGGCGGCGCCAGCTCACCCATTTTTCCGGTGGAATGGCCGCGATTTCCGCAAAGAAACGCTCGGCCGTTCCTTCGGGCAAGCGCAGGATAAACTCCGGATCGGGCGGCGTCACCAGGCGCAACAGCTCCGGATTGAGGCTGCGCAGGGAATCGAGATCGGTGTCTATCGTTTCGGCGACCAGGCGCAAATCAATCGCCTGCCCTGGCTTGACGCTGTCGGCCCTGAGGGGGGGCTCGGGTTCGAATTCTATTCCGTAGCGCGCAGGATCCTTGGAGATCAGATCCAGCGCCAGAATAATCGGCACGTAATTCTGTGTTTCCTTGGGCAGCACATTGCGGTGGTAAAGCTCCCAGAAATCGGCGTAGCCGGTCCGCTCAATGGCGTGCTGCACGGCGCCCGCGCCGGAATTGTAGGCGGCCATGGCCAGATACCAGTCGCCGAACTGCGCATACAGGTCGCGCAAGTCGCGCGCAGCGGCCCGGGTGGCTCTTTCCGGATCCTGGCGCTCGTCCACCCACCAGGTCTTTTGCAGACCGTACTTCCGCCCGGCAAAGGACATGAACTGCCACATCCCGCGCGCGCCTGCTTTAGACACTGCCTGCGGCTGGAACGCGCTCTCGGCCTGCGCCAGGTAAATCAAATCCTGCGGCATGCCTTCTTCCTTCAAAACCCGCCGGACCATATCTCGATAGCGTCCCTCGCGGCGCAGCCCGGTTTCGACGATCGCGCTTCCGCGCGTCGTCTTGAAATAGTTCACATAGGCGAGAACCGGATCGTTGACCGTCAGCGGAACGTCATGGTCGACGGCGCTCATTTCGCTTTCCGCTCGGCCGCGCAGATTGGGGTCGAACTTTTCCGGCTGAGGGATGGGTTCCTCGGCGATTTCGTCGATGGGGGCGGGCGTGGATGCCTGTTCGCTGAAACCGTCGCCGGCGCGGAAGGCTTCGAGTTCGTCCAGACTCACTGTGTCAATAATGTGGTGGTACAGGCTGCTCAGGCGCGGGTCGGCGTCGAGATCGTAACCGCTGGCCAGCAACGCGTCCAGCGCCACATCGAACTCCTCGCGCGCCTTGCCCAGATGGCCAGCCTGGAAATCCTGCTCGCCGGCGTCGAACGCAGCCTGGCTATTCGCCACCAGCCGCTCCACCGCATCCGGAGCCTCCATCATCAGCGGTGTCACAAATTTGTGTTGCGCATTGATAGGCAGCGCAGGCAGGGCCTGCTCTTGCGATGGCAGAGTGATCTGGGCGGGCCGGACTTGCACGGGCCGCTTGGCCGAGTCTTCACAACCAGCCAGACCGAAAACGACACCGGCAGCAAGGAAAAGCAAAGAGATCGATTTCTGAGCGCGATATCCCATGGGAGTATTTTTGGACCAACTTGAAACGACTGGAAGCACGGCCCTCCGGATTAAAGAGAGCAACATGCTTGCCAAACTTAGGGGCAGATTCCCGCCACCAGGAACCCAACCCTACTATTATAAATCACATGCCCCCGAGGGGGTCAATAGAGATTGCAATCCCTTGTTAATATCCCTATAACCCATTTAAATGCCGACGATTAGGAGAGGGCCCCCTTCACGTCGGCGAGCAGATCGGCGGGATCCTCGAGGCCGATCGACATGCGCACGGTGCCCGGTCCGATGCCTGCCTCTGCCAGTTCCTGTGTAACCATTCGGTAATGCGATGTGTAGATTGGGAGCACTATGAGTGATTCAACTCCACCCAGGCTCGCGGCCAGAAGGAATATCTTTGCTCGGTCACAGAACCGGCGTGCCGCGGGCAAGCCGCCTCTAATGTCGAAAGCCAGCATCCCGCCAAAGCCCGTCATTTGTCTTTTTGCGAGGGCATGGTCGGGATGGGAGGCCAATCCCGGGTAGTGCACCCGCGCAATCTTTGGATGGCGCTCCAGGAAGCGCGCCACCGCTAGTGCGCTTTCGCTCTGCCGGTGGACGCGAATTTCGAGCGTTTTCAATCCGCGAATCAGGAGGTAAGCCGGATCAGGATCCATCGATCCGCCCAGTAAAATCATCGTTTCGCGGACCTTCGCAATCCGTTCCCGGTTTCCGGCCACGGCTCCGGCTACGATATCGGAGTGGCCCGCCAGATATTTTGTCGCGCTGTGCATCACCAAGTCGAAGCCCAAGTCCAGCGGCTTTTGCAGAATAGGCGTCGCAAAGGTGTTGTCCATGAGCGAAACAAGTTTGTGCTTTCGCGCCAGGGCCACGACCTTTTTCAAATCCACGAGGCCCAGCGTGGGGTTGGTGGGCGATTCCACATAGATCGCGCGGGTGTTTGCATTCACCAGGCGGTCCAGGCCCTCGAGATTTGCTTCCACAAGGTGCGCGCGAATCCCCATCCTCGGAAGGATGTCGCGCAACAGGCGGTAGGAACCGCCGTAGAGCTGGCGCGTGGCGATCAATTCGTCTCCAGCCCGCAGCACAGACAAGAGCGCGCTCGAAATCGCGGCCGATCCCGAAGCCATCACCAGGGCGGCTTCGCCATTTTCGAGACTCGCGATTTTCGCTTCGGCCACGGCCAGCGTCGGATTGCCGTAGCGCGTGTAAATGAAGGCTTTTGATTTGCCCTCGGCCCAGCGCTTCATTTCCGCGGTGCTCGCGAATGTGAAATTCGCCGAGCGCACCACAGGCGTGGTGACCGGGGCGTTCCGCCCGTGCTTCAGCTCGCCGCTGTGAACGGCGAGCGTGGCATCGGCCCAACGCGGAGAAAGTTTTTTAGGCATAATGCGGAGATTGTTTCAAACGCGGAGAAACACACAACATCCAATTTGGCTCAAATTGATTCAGCGAGCGACCCTTCATGTCGGGTCTTTCCGTCCAGACTCCAGCCTCTAACACCCAACTTCCAGATTATACCTGCTCTTCCTCTTCGACCACGACTCCCCGCGCCGCTTTCGCCGCAGCGATCACCTTCTCCGCGATTTCGCTCGGGACATAGTCGTAGTGCGAATATTCCATGGTGTAGGTGGCGCGGCCCTGGGTCATGGACGTCAACGAGGTCGCGTAATTAAGCATCTCGGCCAGCGGGACTTGCGCCTTGACGATAACGCTGGAACCGCGCGCTTCGCTGCCGCTGATCCGGCCGCGCCGCGAACTGAGGTCGCCCATGATGTCGCCCGAATACTGATCCGGCGCATACACGTC
>Ga0210409_10004424_pt1 | contig 15137 bp, 9 predicted proteins | sample IncBWH17MmetaG_FD_161649 | JGI IMG/M metagenome (GOLD analysis project Ga0210409, IMG submission 161649) | Forest soil microbial communities from Barre Woods Harvard Forest LTER site, Petersham, Massachusetts, United States - Inc-BW-H-17-M | ecosystem: Environmental > Terrestrial > Soil >...
CCAGATCGTGGGAGAGCACCCTGCTGGAATCTGCCTCTCCGCAGCGCAGCCGGAGATTTTCCTTGCGGATATTGACAAAGCGGTGGGGGAAGGCATTCCGGTAATTTGCGTGGATGCGGATGCGCCCCGTTCGAAGCGCGTGCTGTACATCGGAACGGATAACTTCAAGGCAGGCCGAGAGAGCCTGAAGCAGATGGCGGCGCTCGTTCCGCGTGGGAGCATCGCGGTGATCACGATTTCGGGACAGCGTAACCTCGACGATCGAGTGGCCGGCGTGGCGGACGCGCTAGCGAACTTTCCTGCTCTGAAGGTGACAAAGATCCTGGATGACCAGGGCGACGCGCGAAAAGCTTTTGACCAGGTGTCCGAGCTAATAGAGAAGAAGGAAAAAGTAGACGGAATTATTTGCTTGGAGGCCACAGGCGGCTCCGGCGCCGCCGGAGCGTTGCACCGCTTCAACAAGGAAGGCAAGCTGCCGATTGTGGCCTTCGACGGCGATCCAGAGACACTGGAATGGATCGACCGCGGCGCAATTACGGCCACCGTCACGCAAAAGACCTACGTCATGAGTTACTACGGGCTAAAATTCCTGGACGACCTGCACCACAACGCAGTACACCAATTCAAAGACTGGCGCACCGCATTGGCGCCGCCGATGCCCACTTCCGTGGATACTGGCACGGTGGTCGTGGACAAGAGTAATCTAAACCTCTATCGCGAGACTCTGACCGCGCATCCCAAGCCGCTGTAGAGACCAGATTTCCAATGCGGATTGTTGCTGGCATTCGGCTATTCCTGGATTGCTCGCCGTGGGACTACGGACAACGGAATCCACATGTTCGGTTCTCCCGTTAATCAGCTACTGAGATTACTGTTTGCCATGAGAGTTAGTTAATTACAGTTGGCTTAAGAGCGTGAACTCCCTGAGCGAAGGGAGGTGATTGTGAAGAATTACCTGCCAGCATTAAAATACATAGTTTTGGGACCGCTGATTTTTTGGGTTCCGAGCGTATTTCTGCATTTACTACGCGGCGATCGCTTTGCGGGAATCGAAGCCATAACTCTTACCATCCTACTGCCGCTGATTACGTGTCTCGCTTTAGCTTTCTATTGGAGAATTCAGAGAACGCCCCAGGGCAAATTAACCTTTGCCTTGTTCGCAGTCCTCGGCATCTGGCTCTTCGGTCCGGTGATGATGGCGGTAAGTGCGAGCAATACCGGCGGAGGCTTTTCCCGCCCAGACGGCTTGCACGTTGTTTTGGTCGAAACTTGTATGTTCCCAGTTTTCACTTTCATCATGTCAACTTACGATGGAACTCTGGGCGCCCTTTTGCTTACCACTCTCCTATTGCCCTCGATGTCGGCGTTGTCTGGCCGCTCGAAACAAGCATGAGGATTTCAATCCCGGCATGGTTCCCGCGGTACTTTTAGAGACGTGGGCCCGCACGCTTGAAGGCACAACATGCGGCGTCCGGCTGGGAGGCTACGGTTGCTGTGAGAAGGTGTTGCAGGCTGCTATTGATCCGTCATTCAGACCGGTATTGAACCAGTGCATTCGTTGTTGGGAAGTTCCGTGCGTGAATGATTCGGGGCTGACATGGCCGGTGGACATCTTTTGCAGACGGTCGTCGCCGACGGCCGATGCGGCGCCGAGCGCGGATTCGACGTCGCCCTTTTCGAGCAGGCCGCGCTGTTGGGTGGAGTGGGCCCAGACACCAGCGAAGCAATCGGCTTGCAGTTCTAGTTTCACGGATAGAGGGTTGGCCTCGCGCGAATTGTTTTCCTGCATCTGGTGAACCTTGCCTTCGATTCCGAGAAGTTTTTGCACGTGATGCCCGAGTTCGTGGGCGACGACGTAGGCCTGCGCGAATTGGCCTGGGGCTCCGAAGCGGCGCCTTAGTTCATCGAAAAAACCGAGATCGATGTAGACCTTTTCATCCTCTGGACAATAGAACGGCCCGGTTGCGGAGCGTGCTCCCCCGCATCCGGACTGCGTGGAGTCGCGGAATAGAACGAGCTTGGCGTGCCGATATGGTTTGCCGGTTTGCTCCGGCAGAAGCTGCGACCATATTTTCTGGGTGTCGTCGAGCGCGAAGGATATGAACGCGACCAGCGGGCGCTCGGAAGCATCGCGCGCACGGTCCGGTTGGCTGACCGTAGCGGGGCCGGAGTCTCCGGCGCCGCCGCTAAGCAAAGTGAAAAGATTGGTTTTGAAGACGAAACTCAGAATCAGGAGGATGATGGCGCCACCGATGCCGATGTGCGCGCCGCCGAGTTGGAAGCCTCCGCCTCCACCGCCCTCGTCGCGACGATCTTCAATGTCCTGGCTTTCGCCACTGTCTGACCATTTCATGGAATCTCCTTAGCGGGAATTGCCGAGAGCCGGGTGCTGCGGTCTGACGCTAGCAGTGAGGCGATGAGGGAGCAATACACTCATCGACGTATGCGAATTGGTGGCTGCAGTCTTCGCCGCGCATGCAGGCCGAGAGCCCAAAAGGACTCGCACAGCAAGGATTATTGTGTTCGCAGGGCGCGCATGGGGTCGATTGTGGCGGCGCGCCAGGCAGGCACGAGGCAAGCCGCGACGGCCACCAGCAGCAGCAGCATCGCCGAGGCTAACAGCGTCAGTGGGTCGCGGGGACTTCCGTTTGCCCAGGAAACTACGACTTTATTCAGCGCCACGCTGAGGGCGAGGCCGATGGCTAACCCGAAGCCGAGCATCGTCCCAGTAGACGCGAGGACCAGGCGGATGATGCTGGTTCGCGGAGCGCCGAGGGCCATGCGAATGCCCACTTCCTGCGTTCGTTGGTTCACTGCAAAGGAAACCACACTGTACAGTCCGGTGGCCGCCAGAGCCAAGGCCAGGACTGCAAATAGCGAGAAGAGCGTGGCGATGAAACGCTCCTGGCCCCAGCCTTGCGTCTCGAGCCACCACAGCAGCGTGTGCGCCCTCCCCACCACAAGTTCGGAATTCAATTGGCGCAGGCGCTCCTTGATGGAGCGCAGCACAGTGTCGGGATCGCCCGTCACACGCACCAGAAGCGATTCGTCGGTGGGCAGAACAAAGCTGTAGGGCAGGAAAACTGCGGGTTTGATCGGATGGTCCATGCCGTCATTTTTTGCGTCGCCGACAACACCGATGATCTCCAGCCAATCTTCCGGCGCTTGCGCAATCAGCAGGGATGGCTGCTCTATCTTGAGCATCGGACTCCGGACGCGTTGTCCAATCGCATTGCCGTCGCCAATGAACTGTTTGACGAATGTCTGGTTTACCACCGCCACGTGCGCCGCGCGCATGTTCTCGGCGTCGTCATACAGGCGTCCCGCAAGCAGAGGAATGCGCAGGGTCAGAAATTCGTGGGCGCTGACCAGACAGGCTATGGCCTGCGCGTCGGTCAGAGATGGTTTCCCCTGCAACTCGATCTTTGCGTTGAAACCGCCGAAGCCCGGAAACCACGTCGTAGACACGCTTGCGGTGTCGACGCCGGGCACGTCGGTAATCGTCTTGCGCACCAATTCGTTCGCGTTCAGGCGCGCCTCCCAGGTAGGATTTGCGCCTTTCGGGAAGCCAACGTTTAACGCGAGCACGTGGTCCGGATCAAAGCCCAAAGGCGTGTGTATGCGGGCCACAAATGCTTTCGTCGCCGCGCCCGCGGCGGCTATCAGTACCAGGGTCAGCGCAACCTGGCCCGCGATCAGCAGCCGGTGGGTATTTCGGTTGTGCGCGCCGCCGGTATGCTTGGCACTGCTGGCCTGAATCAAATTCCCGAGCTTCGGGCGCGAAAGCTGCCAGGCCGGTGAAACGCCGAAGAGGATGCCGGTCAGCACGGCCATGGCGGCGCTGAAAGCCAGCACGACTGCGTTGACGTGAATGGCAGCTTCATGCGGAAAGGAATAGTAAGGAAGGAACGTGGCCAGCGCCACGACGCCTTTGTACGCAGCGAGTACGCCCAGCGCTGCGCCGCCAACCGACAGCACTACGGATTCGGTCAGCAACTGGCGAATCAGGCGGGTGCGGCCCGCGCCCACCGAAACGCGCACTGCGAATTCCTGCTGCCGCGCGGTCCCCCGGGCCAGTTGCAGGATTGAAACATTAGCGCAACCGATAACCAGCAGGGCAAGTACGGCGCCGAATAACAGGGTCAGAGTTCCGGCAAATTGGCCAAGCACCTGTTCGTTCAAGGTGACGATCTTGACCTTGCGGTCCTGCGGGTAATTCTTGCTCTGTTTGGCATACAGGTCGACCAGCGCTTGAAACTGCGCCTCTGCCACGGGAAATCGCGTTCCGGGCTTGAGCTTCACGAATGCGAGCCAGAGCTCATTGGTATCGGCCGTAGGGAATGCGGGAGTGTAGACGTCGGAATCGCCCCAAGTGAAGCGCGGAGGGACAACGCCAATAACGGTATAGAGCTTGTGGTCCAACTCAATACTTTTGCCGAGCACATCGCGGCTCCCGCCAAACTGGTGCTGCCAAAAGAGGTAGCTCAGCACGGCGAGGGGAGGCGCGTTTCCACCAGGCGCGTCGGCCTGCGTGAATTCGCGGCCTAGCAGCGGGGGCACACCCATGTACTCAAAAAGGTTTGGGGAATACAAACCGACGTTGACGGAAACGGGAATTTGGTCGCCGGTGAGATTTTCCTGATTTTGACGCTGTAGGAACACGTCGTCGAGCGAGGAGATGTTGCGTAAGTCTTTGTATCCAGACCCATTAACCAATAGCAATGGACCGCGCCCGCTTTTGTCGTTGAGCTGGACGTGCACCATGCGGTCGTTGTCTTTATAGGGATAGGGATCGAGTAGTACGCCATAGACAACACTGAAGATAGCGGTAGTCGCGCCGATGCCCAGCATCAGGGAGATCATGGCGGTGATGACGAAGCCGGGCGACTTGCGAAACTGACGAAGGGCGAAGCGCAAGTCCTGCAATAAGGTCCTCATCGGGGCCTCCGCAATAAGGATACGGACTTAGACGATATATGTTTCCTGCGGATAGAGGAGTTCCAGGAGATTTTAGAGTTACGTGAGCTAGGGAGAGATGAGTTTTGACCGGCTCCCGAGGAATCGGAGGTCATTCGTAGCGCAGTGCGATGATGGGGTCGACCTTGCTGGCGCGACGCGCGGGGAACCAACTCGCGAACAAGCCGACGGCAATCAGTACTGTGACCATCAGGGCAAACGCCAGGGGCTCGACCGAGCGGACGCCTTCCACGAACCGCTCCAGTAAGCGCGCAGCCCCTAGTGCGGCGAGAAGACCAACGCCAACGCCAGCCAGAATCATGACCAGGCTGTGGCGCAGCACGAGCCAGATAACCTCGTGGGCGGTGGCTCCGAGGGCGATGCGCACTCCTATTTCCGGCACACGTTGGCCGGTCAGGTACGCGAGTACACCGTAGATGCCGATGCAGGCCAGCAACAATGCCAAACCGGCAAAAATGCCGAAAAGCAAGACGAGAAAACGCTGACGCGCAAGCGAATCGCCGACCAGCTGTTCCATGGTGTGAACTTCGTAGAGAGCCTGGTCGCCGCCGGCTCCGCCGGTCGCGCCCCGCAATTCGCGCCGCAACGGCTCGACTTCGTTGAGCGGCGGAATGGTGGTTCGTACGACGATCGACATAAGCTCGGACCACCGGCGCAAAAACGCGTCAGGAACCTGAGCAAACGGATAATAGAATTGCGCGCGCACCTGCGCTTGATCGTCGCCGGCGAGACCCCAATGCCGGACATGGCCGACCACGCCGACAATTCGGATGGGAACCGGTTTTTGCACGTCCGACCAGTTGTTGGCGCCCATCGAGGGAACATAGAGCGCTTTGCCAACAGGTTCCTGCCCGGCAAAAGCTTGTTGCGCCAGGACGTCATCGATGACCACGACCGGTTCGTTGCCCAGTTGATCGTGCTCATCGAAGAAACGGCCCTTAAGCAGCCGTATACCCATGACCTTCAGATAATCCGGCGTCGCAGCCGTGGTCAACGCCAGCGGTTGTTGGGTGGGTGGCGGCACAGACGGAGTTGTCCAGTAGCCGAGCTGATTGTTGCCTTCGCGCATGGGGACGGTGTCGACTGCGGCAACCGACTGCACTCCAGGAATGCGGCGAGCGCGATCGAGTACGTCTTGCCAAGCCGCACGGATCTGTCCAGGGTTAACGAGCGCGTTCCCAGAAAGCGCCACGCGAGTGGTCAGAACGTTGTGTAAACTGATGCCGGGATCGAGCGAAGAGAGCCGCAAGAGCGTGCGGGCGAGCATGCCGGCGGAAACCAGGAGCACGACCGCCAGCGCGATCTCTGACACGACGAAACTGCTGTGCAGACGGCGGGAAGTTCCGGCAACACTCCGCGCACCGGCACGTAGAGTCTTTTCCAGTTCGCCGACAGGAGCGCGCAGTGCCGGCGCAAGACCGAACAGGAGGCCGCTCAGGAGGGAGGCAGCGACAGCGAAGAGCAGCACCCGCCAATCAAGCTGGACCTCCTCTGCCCGCGGCAAAGTGCCTGGCCAAAGCGCAATAAATGGGCGAATGGCGAGGGTCGCGAGCAATATGCCAAGCGCGCCGCCCGAAAGTCCCAGCACCGCGCTCTCCGTCAGGCATTGGCGCACCAAGCGGCTTCGGCTCGCGCCAAGAGCCACGCGCATGGCGAGTTCGCGTTCGCGGGAAACCGCGCGGGCCAGGAGCAGGCTGGCGACATTGGCGCAGGCGATCAGCAACACTAAGGCAACGGCGCCAAGGAGCAACCATAATGTCGGCGCGACATCCCCAACATCCGGGCGCAACTGCTCCGCAATGAAGGTTCGGCCCGCGTTGGAGTCCGGATACTGCTGCGCGAGACGACTGCCGATCAAAGCCAGCTCGGTTTGGGCCTCGTGAAAGGTCACACCAGGCTGCAGCCGCGCGACGACTTCAATGCCGGGGTGCCGCTTGCGATCCTGGAGATTCGGCGCAGGGTCTTGACCGCCGAGGGAAGTAAATACGTCGGGTTCCTCTTCACCGAATCGGAAACCCGGGGGCGTAATGCCGACAACTGTCAAAGACTTTCCGTCAATAACAAGTTGCGTACCCAGTGCGCCAGAACTTCCCACGGGTAAGCGCTGCGACAAGGTGTAGCTCACTATAACTACTTGGGCAGCGCCGGGCCGGTCTTCTTCGGGCAGGAACGCACGACCGCGAAAGAGGCCGACGCCCAGGACGTTAAAAAAATTGGGGGAAATCTGACGAGTGGAAACGTACTGCGCTTCATTTTTCTGGCTCAGGGTACCGACACCATAGCGCCACGCTGCCATGTCTAACGAGCGGCTCTCGCGTTTGCAATCGAGATAGTTGGGATACGCGAAGGGCCAGATATTTCCGTATTCGTTTGACTGTTCGGTCTGCTCTTGAAGGTTCAGCAACCTGTTGGGATCGGGATAGGGCAGAGGCTTTAGCAACACACCGTTGATGAGGGTGAACATTACCGTCGTTGCGCCTATTCCTAGCGCCAGTGTTAGCAAGGCCACAACGGCGAAAGCCGGTCGCTGACGAAGTGTGCGGCTGGCATAGCGGAAATCCTGCAGCATGTCTTCAATCCAGCGCGTGCCCCGGGCATCGCGGCATTCTTCCTTGATCTGTTCGAGGCCGCCGAGGGTCAGACGGGCGCGACGGGTGGCTTCTTGAGAAGAAAAGCCCGCAGCTTTGTATTTGTTGATTTCGTTTTCGAGATGGGCGCGTAGCTCCTCATCCAGTTCAAGCTCTACGGCTTTGGGTTGGAAGAGCGCGCGAAGGCGGAAAAGAAGATCGTTGAGCATGCAGGCCCTCTCGGGGCAAGCCGGAGGCGTCTTTTTTGACGGCAATCTGCGGCGCTCCCCTTCCACTTCGACAGGAACGATACCGCGCCTTTTGCCGAAGCGCAAGAGGGCACGTCAATTTGACGGACTATTCGCCCGGTTAGGGCTTGTTTGGCTTCTTGTCTTCCTTGATTTCCACGGGAGTGCCGATTTTGATGGTCGCGCCGAAACGCTTGTAGTTGGCATAGCGTACGGTCATGCGAATGTGCACGGCGCCGGTGCTGAAGCGCAGCTCGTCATCAGAACGGGTGTAGGTAGGAAACCAGTAGTGGCCTTCAATATTCTCGCGGAAGGTTTCAAAACGCGGAAAGACGTTTTCGTTGCCCTTTTTGACGATGTCGGGAACAGCCTTGCCATCGCTCTTGACGATATTCAGGTCTTTATCGTCGACCCAGATGCGGCCCTGAAAGTAACGCTGATTCTTCTCGATCTTTTTTGGGCCGACGTCGAAGACATAGGTGCTGAGCTCGTCCAATTGCTCGCGGCCGATGTACTTTACGTCGTACTTGGGGAGCTCCTGACTGGTCAGCACAAAAGGCTGCACGTGCTCGAGGTCGTCCATGTCCTGCTGCGACAGGGAAATGCGCTGGAGCGTCGGGGGCGGCGCGGAAATAACCTTTTCGTAGCGTTTGCCCTCCGGAGTGAACAGGATGTCGCTGGTCATGCGGTATTCGCCGTCCGGGCGGCCGTCCATGTCAATCGTTTGCACGACGAAGGTTTGCGTATAGGTGTAGTTGTCGCGCTCCTTCTTGAATTCCAACTCGCGGTCGCCAAATTTTTGAACGATCTGCTCGACGGGAATGGAGGGCGGCTCATGGGAGATGCTGCCGGATTCGCTCTGCGGCTTTGCCTCGGGAGCCGGCGAGGCGGCTGGTGGTTGGGACGCGGGAGCAGCGTGCGCGGTCTCAGATGCCGGCGCAGGAGGGAGTGGCCCTTGTTGCTGGGCGGCCAAGGAGGCGATAAAAACCGGAGCGGCCAGAATTAAGATGGCGCCGATTCGCCTCGGCAGCTTGCTGATGGGAAACGCAAATTCATTGGCCATAACTCTTGGACTCCTTGCTTCTAAAGGCTCTACGCATTGGACCGTGTACGGTGGGCTGCAGGTTGCATGCCCATGTGAACGCAGTTCAATTATCGCGCGTTCTGCGGAGGACTCCAAACAGCGCGAGCGATGAGGCTCACAAAGATTTGAGGATTTCGATTTCCCCGCGTCGGCGGAGAACCTCGACGGCCACACCCTCGTCATGTCGATGAATCAAGAGATCGACTGAGGCGTCGAGCAGCGTTAGATTTTCAATTTGGACGTGATCGACATGCAAAGGAAGAACGGGATGGTCGAAATGAATTTGTCGCTCGGGAGCGCGTAAGGTCATGCCGAGGCAGGCGCGTAGGAGCAGGAAGACTGCTCCGGCGGCCCAGGCCTGCGGAGCGCAGGCTACGGGATAAAGTGTGGGACCGCTGGTTCCCGGCCGCTTGTGGAAGCCGCAAAACAGTTCCGGAAGGCGCTGAAGTTCAACGTCGCGGCTGACTTCGAATAGGGCGTGAAGAATTTCGCAAGCTTGACGCTGAAAACCGTAGAGCGAAAATCCCAAACCGATCAGAGCGTTGTCGTGGGGCCATATCGAGCCGTTGTGATAGGACATGGGATTGTAGCGAGACTCGCCGGACCCGACCGTGCGGATGCCCCAGCCGGAGAAGAGCTGTTCGGTCATCAAAGAAGCGGCCAGAGTCTTGGCGCGCTCTTCCTTGGCAATCTTGCAGAGCAAAGCGTGGCCGGCATTGGACGTTCGCACACGGCATTGCTTCTTTTCGCCGTCCAAAGCGAGCGCATAGGTTCCCAGGTCTTCGCACCAGAAGGCGTGGTCGAATTTTTCGCGCAATGCTTCGGCTTGGGCCTCGAGCCGCTCCGCAAATTCGGTTTCCTGAAACGCTCGGGCGATCAGCGCGGCAGAGCGCTTCGCGGCGTAGACGTAAGCCTGCACTTCGCACAACGCGATGGGAGGATCGGCCACACGGCCGTCGGCATGGAAAATGGAATCGTGGGAATCTTTCCAGCCTTGCTGCACCAAACCTTTGGATGAGCGCTTTTCGTATTCGACAAAACCATCCTTGTCGCGGTCGCCGTAGGTATCGATCCACGCAACGGCCAGCTTGATGTGCGGCCAGACTTCTTTCAAGAAAGAGAGGTTGTGAGTACGAAGGAAGTACGCGCCGGCGAGCATTACAAACAGTGGTGTGGAGTCCACGCTTCCGTAATAGCGGGCGAAAGGTACCTCTCCCATTACGGACATCTCGCCGCGACGCATTTCATGAATAATCTTGCCAGGCTCGGCATCGCGTTCTGGTTCTTCTTTGGTTGCTTGGGTCTCGGCTAGATATTTCAGTACGCTTTCGGCGATGCGCGGCGTCATCCACAGACATTCGAGGGCGGTGATGATGCCATCGCGCCCGAATACAGTGTTGAACCAAGGTACGCCTGCGTAGGGGTAAGGGCCCTCTGGATTACCGTCGATGAGCATGCGCAGGTCTGCCGATGAGCGGGTCAGCCAAGAGTTGAACGAATCGCTGGAGGTGGTGATGACACATTCATCGATCCCGGTGCGGTCGAATTGCTGCTCCAGTTTGCGGAACGCGGAGCTATATGGATCTACGCTAACGGGTGCTGAATCTCGCTCACAGGTAATCGTGCACGACACGCATGCTTCCTCTTTGGGCTCCAGGGTGAAATCAAAGACCGCTTCCTGCGCCGAAAACGAGACAGGCTGAGGCGAAAATCCGATGCAAGTGCGCCGCAGAACGTGGTCGAGACCCCGATAGGAGAGGGCCACACGACCATTTTCGACGCGATCCGGCAGGCGTTCCCCTCTTCGGGAGCGCTTGGTGCCGCGCACTTCAAAGATGTCCGCGAAGTCTGCCTCGAATTGCAGCAGCAGAGAGACTTGTACCGGCTGCAAGCCGTAATTGAGCAGACGGAAAAATTGATAACACGCAGCGTCGCGCAAGAACTGCAGGCGAAATACGTGCACCGTTCCTCTGGCGAGCTCACCATTGCCGTTGAGGTTGGTGTCCACGTTCGTTAGGTCGACGGACAGAAATGCGTTGTCTTCGCGAATGGTGGAGCCGAGCAGCAGGGGTTGCTTCTGATTCAGGCGAAGCGTGAGGCGGGATAAATATCGAGTTTCGGCGTGGAACAGCCCAAAGCGCGAGGTACCTAGCGGTTCAATATCTCCGTAGCGGTTAAAGACGGCGAAGGTATCGCCGTACTTGAGCACACGGGTGCGGTCGTCCGCCAAGGCTGAAGAGGCGCGGACGTAATATTCGTCTTCAAGGCGGACAATGTCCGTCAAAAGAAAACCATCCTAGAGAGTAAGCAGTGTGTCGATTTCGGCATCTGGGTCGGCGGGCAGGGTTTCCGGCGCCGAGGACTTGGCTACGACACTTGCCTCATACAGCTTAACGTACTCTCGCGCCATTGTGGGCGCGCTGAATCGTTTCATGAATTCGGCTCGGCATGTGGCACGATCCAACTTAGCCGCCTGCCGCACGGCGTCAACCGCTTCATCCATATTTTCCACGACAAAACCGCTAACCCCATTGGTGATGACTTCGGGCACCGACCCGCGCTTGAAAGCGATAGTCGGCGTGCCGCACGCCATTGATTCAATCATAGTGAGTCCGAAAGGCTCCGGCCAGTCAATGGGAAACAGATAGGCATAAGCGTTTCCCAGGAATTCACCCTTCTGCTGCTCGTTGATTTCACCGACAAACTCAACATTCGGATCGGACAGCAGGTGTTTGATTTCGCGTTCGTAATAGACGCGATCTGCCCGGTCTATCTTCGCGGCAATTTTTAGTGGCATGTTGAGTTTATTGGCGATTTCGATGGCGCGATCCACACGCTTCTCCGGTGAAATGCGGCCCAGGAAGGCTAAGTACTTTCCGCGGCCGTCGCCCAAGGGCAGTAGATCTTCGGGGAGCCCGTGATACACGTTACCAATCCAGTTCACCCACGGCAGCGGGGTGCGTTGGTTGAGCGAAATGGACGTCAGCGGCATGGTCTTGTACTTCCGGTACAGCGGCACCAGATCGGGAGAATCGAGGCGGCCATGCAAAGTGCTGATATGCACTAGACCGGAGAGCTTGGACAATGGGAAGTGCATGTAATCGACATGAAAATGAATGATGTCGAATTGGTGTGCGCGTTGCAACACTTCCTCCAACATCACATAGTGGTGAGCAAGCTGATCCTGGCACTCGTAATGATTTAGCCGTAGCGCTTGTGGGCAGCATGGGATCAGCCGAGCTGCCGTCTTGGAGTCCCCGCTGGCGAACAGAGTGACATCATGCCCAGCGTCAACCAGCGCCTCAGTCAGATTAGAAACCACGCGCTCTGTGCCGCCATAGAGCTTGGGCGGCACGCTCTCGTAAAGTGGTGCTACCTGGGCTATCTTCAACGCGCCTCCTCGCCGTAGGGCCATCAAAATACAGAGGATAGGCGATTGTGAGGCTTTTTTGTATCAAGAGAACTCCCCAGTGGTCTTAGGGGAATTCAGTTACCTTCCCTGAGAAACGAGCCATATGCGTAGGTTGCCCAACTGGCAGAATGTGCTGGGAAGGGATGTAGTAACGAAATCCACAGGGGTGTGGGAAAAATCGGGAAATCATGTCTACCATTTGCGTTGGAACGTACTAGATTAGTCGTTCGCGACCTTTGCCCTTCTAGCTCCCTTCTCTAAACGCTGACCTTCGGCGAAGTCGCTTCTAAATCCCAGAAAGGGTGGCCCGCGATGAAAGCCCTAAATCGCAAGGTACCCACGGTTCAACTGTCGCACCTTCAATCCGACAATTATGAATTTTGCGTTTGCCGCGTGCTTGAGGACTGCGCATTGATCAAGATCGAATCCCTGGCTAGACTCCGGACGGCAAAGAACTACATGCGCCGCATCGCGCTGCATGTTCCGGGATCCTACGTTGTGTTCAGCAATCGCAGCAAGCGTGTGCTTGGAAAAATGGTCACCCACGCCGCAGGGTAAGAACCCAGGAGTCTGTTCGGCGGAACTTCCGGTCGGGATATACGTAGAGTTTCGTCCGACGACGCGGTCTTAGGGCGTGACGATGTCCTTTGGCTTGGGTTTGACTTGCACAGCTGCAAGACTAGACGCATCCCAGCCCCCGCCAAGGGCCTTGACCAACAGCACGCTGGAAACCAATCGTTGTCCCTCGATAATCGCCAACTGCTGCTCATCGGCGAGCAGATCGCGCTGCGCAGTCACCACGTCCAAGTAACTGACCAGACCGCCGCTATATCGGCTCGTTGAAATATCCAGGGTCCGCCGCGCCGAATCCACCGCTTCCTGCTGGGTTTGCTGGGCTTGGATCAAAACCGACAGGCCGGTGATCTCGTCCTGCACTTCTTGAAATGCCCCCAGAATCGTTTGGCGATAACTAGCGACGTCGGCATCATACCCGGCGCGCGCAAACTGCAACTGCGCGCGTCGCGCACCACCGGTGAAGATTTCCTGGGCCACGTTCGCACCGACCGCCCAAAACGCGCTACTCGCATTCGCGAGCTTAGCGATGTCCGCCGCTTGCCAGCCACCCTGGCCAAAAAGCGGGAGAGACGGATAGTAGGCGGCCTGGGCCACGCCGACCTGCGCGTTGGCTACGGCCATCTGGCGTTCGGCTTGCGCGATGTCTGGGCGGCGCTCCAGCAAATCCGACGGCAACCCCGAATCCAGCGTGGGCGGCTCCGCGTTCAGCACGCGGGCTGCAACGTGAAAATCTGGCGCCGGCTGCCCAACCAGGACAGCGATCGCATCTTCAAATTGCTTGCGTTGCTGCTGCAGCAGAACAGCCTGGGTACGCGTGGTATTCAGCAGCGTTTCTTCCTGAGCAACATCTAGACCTGAAGCGACACCGCCGCTGTGCCGTGAATTCACCAGCTCCAGCCCTTTTTGCAGGGCCTCGACGGTGCGGGTCAAAATTTGCAGCTCGGAATCGAGTTCGCGGAGATTGAAGTAGTCGCCGGCGAGCTGCGAGGTGACCAGCAGCCGGACATTCTCAACGTCCGCGGCATTAGCTTGATAGGATGCTTCCGCGGCTTCGATGCTGCGTCGGCGGCGGCCAAACAGGTCCACCTCGTAACTTACGGTGAACGGCACAACGAAAGTGTTTTGAGTGACTGGCTGGAGAGTTACGGGCACGCCGTTGGTGGGACGATTTCCGGATAGTCGTTGCCTAGTGACGCCGGGCGACGTGCTCAGCGTCGGAAAGAGAGTGGCTACCTGAATCGCAGCGGTGGCGCGCGCCTGTTCCAGCCGCGCGATAGAAACCTTGAGAGTCTGGTTGGCGGCGAGCGATTGTGCTTCTAACTTATTCAGGTCTTCATCATTAAATACGCTCCACCATTGGCCCTTGGGAATGGCGTCCTTCGGACTACCTTCCCGCCAAGGCTCGGCCAAATCCCATTTGGCTGCCGACGGAGCGGAAGGGCGTTTGTAATTTGGGCCGACGGTGCAGCCGGCCCAGAAAATCCCGGCCGCAATCAGAAGCCCAATACGTGCGACTTCCATCTTGCGCACGCCCGTAGGGCAAGCGCGTCTCATCCTCCGCATTACTTCTTGTCTCCCTGCGCGGGCTTGCCGCTGGTGGTGGAGGGTGCATTCGTGGACGAAGGCGTAGTGCCCTTGCCAGGCGCGCCGGGCCCCGGCTGTTGCGGGGGTTCTTTTACGTTGACCTGTATGCCCTCGTCGAGGGAATCCGGTGGATTTAGAACGATCCAATCATCCGGGCGCAGGCCCTGAAGCACTTCCAGGGAAGTGCCGTAATCGCGGCCGATAGCCAGTTGCTGCAAGTGCGTCTTGTGATTGGCGTCGACCACCACTGCTCGCAGTCCTTCAGCGCGGAAGAGCAATGCATTGACCGGCACCTGCAGGCGCGTACCCGTTACGCCGACCAGCAAATGCACTTGCGCGTATCCGCCGGGCAGCAGTTGCCCCGTTTTGTTGGGGACGTCCACCTCGGTGTTGAGAGTCCGGGTGGATAAATCTATGGCGTCCGCAGTCCGGGCAACTTTGGCCTGAAATTTTTCTCCAGGAAATTGGGTGAGTTCCAGATACGCGCCCAGCCCGGTGTGCACAGCCGCGGCGTACACTTCGGGAACGCTGACGTATGCGCGGATGGGGTCGGTACTTGCCAAAACGAAGAGCTCTTGCGCGCTGCCGCCGTTCCCCGCGTTGATCAGGTTGCCGATATCCACGTTGCGGCGCGTGATAACACCGGCAAAGGGTGCGTAGATGTGCTTGAACGATTCCAATTCCTCAAG
>Ga0210409_10004425_pt1 | contig 15137 bp, 11 predicted proteins | sample IncBWH17MmetaG_FD_161649 | JGI IMG/M metagenome (GOLD analysis project Ga0210409, IMG submission 161649) | Forest soil microbial communities from Barre Woods Harvard Forest LTER site, Petersham, Massachusetts, United States - Inc-BW-H-17-M | ecosystem: Environmental > Terrestrial > Soil >...
GAAGGAGAATCCGGACCCGGTGGTGGGATTGGCCGAGCTGAAACGATTGCGTCCACTCACTGAAAAGCCGCTGGTAGGGATCGGAGGCATCACGCTTACGAACGCTCGGCAGGCGATCGAGGCAGGTGCGGATTCGGTCGCGGTGATCGGCGATCTGTTTCCGGAAAGCGGAGGCGCCCAAATAATTAACATGGAAGCGCGGGCGCGCGAGTGGGTGAAGCTGCTCGGCTAGCGCTCCTTCATGTAGCGTTCCAGCCATGCGAGCGCTTCGGATTCATTGGAGAACTCGCCGTCGGCTTGTGCTTCGTATGCCGCGCGCGTAACGTCGCCGATGTGGACGCCGGGACGGCCGTCGAAGTATGGCAGCACGTGGCGGCCGAGAATCAGCGGCGCTTGTGGACCTTCCTTCACCGCCTGAGCCTCGGCGATTTCCCGAATACGCGCGGCGCCCTCCGGTAAGCCCTGCGGCAACGGAGGACGTCCCGAATAATCCGCCTCGATGAGGCGCAGCAACTGCGCGATGGTCGCGGGCGCGAGCCGCATCGCCAGGCGGCGCACAGCGCGCGCTGAGGGCTCACGGCCAATGCTAGTGGTCACCATGTGGCTTTCGACCAGCGGCTCGACCTGATCGACGATGGCGCTCTTGATTCCAATCCGCTCCAGAAATTTGCGCGTCATCGGACCGCCGTCGATTTCGTGGCCGTAGGCGGACCAGCGCATTCGTCCTGCGCGCGCCCGCAGCGTAGTGGTGGTCGCCTTGGCGAAGTCGTGCGACAGCGCGGCGAACAGGAGCACGGCGCGAGCGTCGCCATCGAGTGAATCGCGTTCGGCAATGCGAGCCGCGGCGTCGAGCACCAGACCGGTGTGAATATCGACATCGCCTTCGGGGTGCCATTCGGGATCCTGCGGAACGCCCTTCAATGCGCCGATTTCCGGAAAGTGCCGGACCCATCCGGTGGCTTGCAAGTACTCAAAGATTCGGCCGGGGCGGATTCCCTTCACCGCCCATTTCATGAACTCTTCGGCGACGCGTTCGCGCGCGATGGTGTCGTACTGATCCACGATGGAGCGGCACAGGGCGGCGGTGTCGGGATCGACGGTCAGATCGAAGCGGCAAGCGAACTGCATCCCGCGCAGGACGCGCAGGGGATCCTCGGCGAAGGCCTCGCTGGTGGCGCGAAGGACGTAATTGCGGAGGTCTTCAGAGCCGCCGAAAAAATCGAGGAGCCGAGCTTCGACCGGGTCCCAGGCGATGGCGTTGATGGTGAAGTCGCGGCGGCTGGCGGCTTCTTGCGGGGTGATGGTTTGATCGAAGGCCGCGTGGAAGTCGCGGTGATGCACGCCGGTCTTGCTGTCGCGGCGCGGGACGCTGAAGTCCCAGGCGAGTCCGGGTGCGGCGAAGAGCTTTACCACGCCGAAGCTTTTGCCCACCAGATCCACATGGCCGTGATGGGCGAGGAATCCCGCGAGGCGGTCATAGGCGATGCCGTAGACTTCGATGTCGAAGTCCTTAGGCGCGAGCCCCAGCAGCGCGTCGCGCACCGCGCCTCCGACCACCACCGCGCGGAATCCGGCTGCGCGCAGTTCGCGGATAATGTTGTCGAGCGCTGGAGGCAGCGCGAGGTTCATAGCTCCAGGCTATCGCGGGGACGGCGTAAGCTTCTCGTAGAACGCCGTGAACGAGTCCACGGCCTTGGCGTGCAACCGGGCGACCGCGCGGATGCTGTCACCGAATTCTTGGTGCGGGTCCGCGGCCGCCGTGTAGGCGGGCCAACCCGGGAATCCCGTGCCATTGGGGTTTCCCGTGGACGCGAAGCGGACCCACGCGGCGCTCATGCTCCGCGCGAGTTCGCGGTCCTGGTTGGCGTATGCGCCGGGGATCAGCGAATTCACCAGGTCGACGGTGCCGAACACGTACGGGATTTCCGCGCCATGATAGCTGCCCAGCGAGTACAGCCGCGCGTATGGACTCACGCGAGTGAAGTGGTACAGATACGTCGCGCTGTTGATTGGCGCTTGTGCCCGCACCATGCGGCGCGCCGATGTCAGAAACATCGAGTCGGTCAGGAGCCGGGTCATCGCGGGGCGAACTTGTGGATTGAAATATGCGGGATAGAGCGAGAAGACGGTGCTCGAAAGCAACGAATATCGCTGGCTCAGAAGTGCCCGGTATGCGAGCACGTTCGAGTACGCGAAGGCGGTAGTGAACACGCTGCCCTCGTCGGCATTGGTCCCGGCGATCAAGGCCACGGAAGCCTGGCGGCCTGCGCGGAACACGGCGGCGGGATCTTCCGGGATCACCCATCCATCGACGATCGGTCCCCAGTAGTCGCCGGAGCCGAAGAAAATATCATCCTGGAATTTGGCAGCGCTCATTATGTCCGAGGTAGATTTCGCCCGTAAAGCCGCTAGATTCTCGCCAAACAATTTTGTCCCAGATTGTTCGGCTCCCGACAATGCAACCGCGCCGATGAAAACCACGGGGCTCTGAGCGATGGCGCGGAGGAACAAGGGCCGCGCCAGCGGCGACGCCATCAACCAACAGATGGATCCCGCGCCGGCAGATTCGCCGAAAACAGTTACGTTACCGGAATCGCCTCCGAAAGCGGCGATGTTGCGATGGACCCATTGAAGGGCCGCTATCTGATCCAGCATGCCGTAGTTGCCCGAGGCATGTTGGGGGGATTCGCGCGAGAGAGCGGGAAGCGCTAGGAATCCGAACGGGCCGAGGCGGTAGTTGAGGCTCACCACAACGACTCCTTGCCGAGCAAGGATGGAGCCGTCGGCCGATGCTGCCGTCGCCGAGGGCCCACCGGAAGAGCCAGCGATGAAGTCGCCTCCGTGAATCCATACCATCACTGGATGCCGTTCCTGCGCGGTGCGCGCGGCGCTCCAGACATTCAAGGTGAGGCAATCCTCGCTCTGCTTTTCATAGCGAATGCCCCACATGCGTTCCAGGATCGGGGGCTGGGGGCACGGAGACCCGTAATCGGCGGCGAAGCGCACCGTGTCCCAGCGAGGCGCGGGTTGCGGAGGTTTCCAGCGCAGTGGGCCCACCGGCGGCGCGGCATAGGGGATGCCTTTGAACGCGGTGACTCCATTTGCGATCACGCCCTGGACGCGGCCCGAATCGATCGTCACGGTGGCGTCGAGTGCGAGACAGCGAGCCGACGCCGCTAACGCGGCTATGGTGAGCCGCACGAAGTGCACTTTGTTATTCGACCCCGAATGCGAGCAGCACGTTGCCCGGCATGCCGTTGCCGGTACCAATGTAGCCCGAGCCAACATACAAGTTCCCGCCCACGATCACCGGACCAGGATCGCCCAGCGATCCGCCTTTTCCGGGGACTCCGTTGATGGTTTGAAAGTCCTGCGCGGTGTTGAACTGCCAGAGTTGATGGCCATCGGCGGCGGCGAAGGCGTGCAGCACGCCGTCCCATCCGCCCGCGAAGACAACTCCGGGGATCACGGTGACCGCAGCGGAGAGTCCCTTGCGTGGACGGCGGCCTGATCCCGGATCGGCGGGGTCTACGTGTGGATCCACGTGTGTCAACCAGGCTTTGCTTCCGTCGGTAAGCTTCAGCGCCGCCACCGCGCCGGTTTGCAGATCGTAATAGACGTTCTGTTCGTCGGATGCGCCGCCCCACATAATTTGTCCGCCTGGACCGGCGACCGCGCCATCGGTGAGATCGGCCTTCCATAAGAGCGCGCCTTTATGGTCCGGATCGATCGCCACTGCCGTGCCGCCTTTGTGCGCGGCCACCAACACGCGCTTGCCGGCTCCGAGCGTGCGCAGAATGGGTGAATTCGCGAAGTCCCAATCGGGGCCCGGATGTTCCGGGCACTGCTCGCCCTTGGGACCGCGTCCACCGCAGCCTTGCGGCGACGCATCGTTTTCGACGCCTTGATAGGACCACAGGATCTTGCCCGTGGCCATATCGAAGGCCACGATTCCGTCAGAAGTCTTGGCCGCGGGTTCGGTGAAGGCGTTGCCGGTCGAAGCGTAGATTGCTTTCGCCTTTGTGTCGATGGTCGGGGCCGACCAGATCGAAGCACCGGCGGGAGCCCACAGTTGCGTGCCTAGAGAATTCTTTTTGGTGGGCTTGGGCTCCTCCGTGATGGTGTAGCTTTTCCAGATCACTTTGCCGGTGGCGGCGTCGAGGGCAGAGAGGCTGCCGCGATACGTGCAGCACGGATAATGCGGATCGCCGGAAGCGACTTCTTCCGATCCGGCCACGCCCACATAGATTCGGCCGCCGTAGGCAACTGGAGATCCTGTGATGTGCGACAGCACGCGTCGATCCACGTTGGTCTTCCACAGAAGCTCGCCATTGTGCGCGTCGAGTGCGTACACGTTGGCTTTGCGGTCGCCGAAGTACGCCGCGTATTTCGCGCTGCCTTTTCCAGTGACGGGGGCAATCGCGATCGCATTCCGCACCTGCGCTTCGGCCTGGAACGACCAGTACACGCAGCCGGTTTCAGCGTTGAGTGCATAGACGTAACTGTTGTCGTCGCCAATGAACAAACGCCCCGCGGCGACCACCGGCTGTCCGTACGTCTCGGCACCGTTGGGCAGACCGAAAGCCCATTTCAATTTCAAACGCGGAGTCTGCTCGGCGGTGAGCTTGGCCACCGACGCGGGCTGAAAACGGGTGTTGGCAAGATCGTTGCCCCATCCGGTCCAACCTGGAAACTTTGCCGGATCGCTCATCTGCGGGTTCGCCGCGCAACGGTTGGACATGCGCGCGGCATCGCCCGCGTTCACCATGCCCAAGGGGCGGCCTCCGAAAAACTCGGCGATGATGCGCTTCTCATCGTTGTTGAGCTTGGCGGCTTGCTGCACCATCGCGCCCGTGGTTAGCGCGGCGTAGATCGCTTCCGGCGTCATTTGCGCAAGCGTGTCGGTGGTGGGGGCGTTGGTCTCTTTGAGAGTATTCTGATCCGCGCTCGACATCGTATTCTTGTGGCAAGTCGCGCAGTTGTTATTGAAAAGGGGCTGCGCAGCCATACGCACGGCGGGGCCTTGCAAAGGGACGCGTCGCTCGGCCGGCTGAGGCTGGGCAAATATTGCGGGCAGCGCCAGGGCTGCCGCAAGGAGACAAAAATGACGCTTCATGAACACTCCTGTCGGGCTTGAACCATTATGCCTCCCGGTGTTCTTGACCGGCGGGCGGAATCGCGATTCTGCTACACTTATGTTTCCTCCCATGCGATTCGGTGTCGTCGTGTTTCCAGGCAGCAATTGCGATCACGATGCCTGGTACGCCTTCTCACACAACTTGGGCCAGCAGGCCGAATTCATCTGGCACGATTCCACTTCGCTCGGTAATGTGGACGCGGTGATTCTTCCGGGTGGGTTCGCTTATGGCGATTACCTCCGGTGCGGGGCCATCGCGAAATTCTCTCCCGTGATGACTGCCGTACGCAAATTCGCTTCCGATGGCGGACTGGTGCTGGGCATCTGCAACGGGTTTCAGATTTTGGTCGAGAGCGGGCTACTGCCGGGCGCGCTGCTACGCAATCGCGGCTTGCGATTTGTCTGCCGCGAAGTTACCTTGCGCATCGAGACCGTGGACACACCGTTCACGTGCGGGGCCAAGCGTGGACAGTTGATGCGCCTGCCGGTGGCTCACGGTGAAGGCTGTTACTACGCGGGCGAACGGCTGCTCGACACGCTCGAAGGGGAAGACCGAGTGGTGGTGCGTTACGTCGACACTCCGAACGGCAGCCTGCGAAATATCGCAGGGATCTGCAACGAGGGCCGCAACGTCATGGGCCTGATGCCGCATCCCGAACGGGCTTCCGATGCGCTGCTCGGCTCCACCGATGGACGAGTGATTCTCGAATCGATGATTCGAACTCTCTCTAAGGCGCACAGCGGACTTACGCCAGCGCGCTCTCCGGTGAGTGCGATTGCATGAGCGACCTCACCGCGCAGGAACTGGATAAGGTCCGCGCCATCCTGAAGCGCGAGCCTACGGAAACCGAAACCGGCATCTTCACGGTGATGTGGAGCGAGCACTGCTCCTACAAGAGTTCGCGCCTGCATTTGAAGAAGCTGCCTACCAAGGGGCCCGGGGTACTGGTGGGCCCGGGTGAAAATGCCGGAATCATCGATATTGGCGGCGGCTATGCGATCGCGTTCAAGATCGAATCGCACAACCATCCCAGCTTCATTGAACCGTTTCAAGGCGCGGCCACAGGCGTGGGCGGCATTCTGCGCGACATCTTCACCATGGGCGCGCGGCCCATCGCGGTGCTGGACGCGCTGCGGTTCGGCCCTTTGGACGATCCCGAATGCGGCGATCGCAACCGGCGCATTCTTGGCGGCGTGGTGGAAGGCATTGCGCATTACGGCAACTGCTTCGGCGTGCCCACAGTCGGCGGCGAGTGCGTGTTCGAGCCGTGCTACAACGGCAATCCGCTGGTGAACGTTTTTGCGCTGGGCGTGTTCCGCCACGACGAAATCTTCTACGGACGCGCTTCCGGGATCGGCAACCCGGTGATTTACGTGGGCGCGAAGACCGGGCGCGACGGGATTCACGGCGCATCGATGGCTTCGTCTGAGTTCACGGAAGAGTCGAAACAAAAGCGCCCCAACGTGCAGGTCGGCGATCCATTCATGGAAAAGCTATTGCTCGAAGCCTGCCTGGAAGCGATGCACACCGGGGCGATCGTCGGCATCCAGGACATGGGTGCAGCGGGATTGACCTGCTCGACGTGCGAGATGGGCAGCCGCGCGGGGACCGGCATTGAATTCGAACTGGGACTGGTGCCGCAGCGTGAGACCGGCATGACGCCGTACGAGATCATGCTCTCGGAATCGCAGGAGCGAATGCTGCTGGTGGCGGAAGCGGGGCGGGAGCAGGAAGTTTTCGCGGTGTTCAAGAAGTGGGGTCTGGACGCGGTCATGATCGGCCGCGTGACCGGCGACGGAATGCTGCGGGTGAAGAATCATGGCGGCGTGGTGGCAGAGATTCCAAATCGCGAACTGGCCGACGAGGCTCCGCTGTACGATCGGCCGCACAACATCGCACCGTATCGAAGTGCGCCGATGGAAACTCCGGAGATACCTTCGAGCGCCGATCTGAGCGCCGATGTGCTCAAGCTGCTTGGCTCGGGCGACCTTTGCTCCAAGCGCTGGATCTGGCAACAATACGATTACACGGTGCGCACGAACACGCTCGCGGGGCCGGGCGGAGACGCGGCTATCGTACGAATTAAAGAAACCGGGAGCAGCATCGCGATGTCGGTCGATGGCAACGGACGCTACTGCTCGCTCTCGCCTCGCGAGGGCGCGCGCCTGTTGGTCGCGGAATGCTGCCGCAATCTCTCGACAGTCGGGGCATTGCCGATTGCCGCGACCAACAATCTCAATTTCGGCAATCCCGAGCGTCCCGAGATCATGGCGCAGCTGGTGGAGGCGATCGAAGGGATGGCCGAAGCCTGTCGACACTTTGAGACTCCGATCACCGGCGGCAACGTGAGCCTGTACAACGAGACTTTGGGCGAGGCGATATGGCCTACGCCCGTGATGGGCATCGTCGGATTGATGAAGACCGCTCTTCCGGTTACGATCCCATTCAAGAATGAAGCCCGGACGGTGATGCTCCTGGGCGGCGAAGGCTGGTGCGATGGCGTACGCTTTGGCGGCACGCAATACGCCAAAGTTGTTTTGAACACAATGTGGGGACTGCCGCCGGCGCTCGATATGGATTACGAGAAGCGCGTGCAGATGGCGATTCGCGAGATCGTGCAGGCGGGTCTGGCCGAGTCCTCGCACGACGTGGGCGAGGGCGGGTTGGCGGTGGCCCTGGCTGAGTGTTGTGCGAGCGGCATCGGCGCCCACATTGAACTATCCGCAGCGTTGCGGCCCGAGTTCGCACTGTTCCACGAAGGTCCCTCGCGAATCGTAGTATCCACCGCGAACGCAACAGCGGTAGAAGACATCGCAAGGAAACATAACGTCGAGTGCGCGCGCATCGGCGTTACAATGAAAGCGCGATTACGGATCGATCACCATTCGGCTACCTGGGTGGACTCCCCTGTTGATCGGCTCCGCGAAGTTTGGGAGAACGCGTTCGAGAGTCTCTTGGCACTTCAACATGTTTGAACAGTTGGTCATGTTCGATAAATTCGGCCATGTTCGATAAATTCCACGACGAATGCGGCGTCTTCGCCGTCTACGGCCATCCCGAAGCCTCTAACGTTGCTTACCTGGGCCTGTACGCGCTGCAACACCGCGGGCAGGAGAGCGCCGGCATCGCATCCAGCGACGGCCGCGACATTCACTGCTACAAGAACATGGGCCATGTTGCGGATCTCTTCACGCCCGAGGTTCTGGGCGGACTCCCTGGCGAGATGGCCATCGGCCACACGCGCTACTCCACCGCCGGCGAAACAGTTTTGCTGAACGCGCAGCCGTTTTCGGTGGCGTGCAACAAGGGCAAGGTCGCGGTGGCGCACAACGGCAACATCACCAACGCGGCCGAGCTGCGCCGCGACCTGGAGCGCGAAGGGTCAATCTTCCAGGCGTCCAGTGACACGGAAGTGATCCTGCATCTGGTGGCGCGTTCCCGCGAGCGCACGCTGGCCGGCGCGCTGCGTGAAGCGTTGCTGGAGCTGGAAGGCGCATTTTCATTAGTGTTTCTGGCCGAGGATCGTATCCTGATCGCGCGCGATCCGCACGGTTTCCGCCCCTTGGCCTTCGGCCAGATGGAGCTCACGGGCCACAAGATGGGTTATGTGTTCGCTTCCGAGACCTGTGCGTTCGACCTGATCGGCGCAACCTATATGGGCGACGTCGAACCAGGGGAAATGGTCACGGTGAGCGCGGAGGGCATGGTGCGCGAGCGCTACGCTCCGGTCCGCGACCGCGCCCACTGCGTCTTCGAGCACGTGTACTTCGCGCGGCCGGACTCGATTGTATTTGGCCGGCCGGTGCAGGAATCGCGAGAAATGCTGGGAAGGCTGCTGGCGGCGGAGCAGCCGGCCGACGCCGATGTGGTGGTCCCGGTGCCCGACTCCGGAGTCGCCGCCGCCATCGGCTACGCGGCAGAGATCGGATTGCCCTACCGGCAGGGCCTGATCCGGAATCACTATGTCGGCCGCACGTTTATCGAGCCCTCGCAAGCGATTCGCGATTTCGGCGTGAAGCTAAAACTGAATCCAGTGCGCCATCTGCTGGAAGGCAAGCGCGTGGTTCTGGTCGACGATTCGATTGTGCGCGGCACCACTTCACGCAAGCAGGTCCGCATGGTGCGCGGAGCGGGCGCCCGCGAAGTGCATGTACGCATCGCCGGGCCGCCCACGATTTCCCCTTGCTTTTATGGCGTCGATACGCCGAGCCAATCGGAATTGATTGCGGCCAATCAGCCCATCGAGGAAATCCGACGTTTTCTCGAGGCCGATTCTCTCGGTTATTTGTCGCTCGGCGCGCTGCGGCGAGCGGTTGGCGATGAGAACCACGATTACTGCTATGCGTGTTACACCGGCAACTATCCCACCGATCTGGTGAACATCGAAGAGTTGATGACCTCGCGCGGCCGGCGGCCCTGAGCCTGCCGGGACAGAAATCTATTGACAGCGCCTCAAGTCCGTGCTATATATATAAGTGACGGGCGGCTGCCCGGTGAAGTCAGCCTATTTAAACTATTAGGAGATATGTAATGTCGAGAACGATCGAAGATGTTCAGAACGAGTATGCGCATGCCTTGAAGTCTCTGGTTCCGCTTGGCTGTGCTCCTGTTGTGGCCCTCCTGGACCAAGCGGGAAGAAAGAAGAGACGAGACGCCGCTGCACACAACTGGGATCCGCTGAATGGATCTGTGTCGGTCACATTCGCGAAGGAGGAAGCGCCTGCACCGCCTCGCGCGAAGGTCTTAGACAATCTGCCGCCCAAAGCATACGAAGCTGTCACGGTGCTTTCGCAGCCTCTCGCCGAGGCTATCCGGGCCCTCGACGCCGCCGAGCACAGAGTTTCGTTCGTGGCGCTCAAGTGGTTTCGTGATCAATTCTTACCGAGCTGCGGCCTGTCGTGGGCCGCGGCGCCATACGCCGGGCAGGAGGTCGTAAGTGAAGCCATTAAGCGCGGCCTGTTCCAGACCAACAAGGTCCAGAATCCAAAGGCACCAGCATTTCCTACAACTGCGATCCGCCTGAATCGGCAAATGCTGGAGGTCCAGAGGATTCTCGGAACCTCGCCGGCCGCGACGGCTCGGACGTTCCGTCCTGTCGAGATCGCGGGCGAACCCCTATCTGCTACTATTATCCGCGAACGTCTATAAACGATTTTGGCCGCCTACTTCCTGGACACTAGCGCGTTGGTCAAATTGTATGTCCGTGAAGTTGGAACCGGCCAAATGGTCCGCTTGGCAACGCGTTCCGACGAGCCTCGGCTGGTGATCCTTTCACTCTCAAGGGTCGAGTTGCACGCGGCGATCATGCGCCGGTTCCGTTCGAGCGAGCTCTCTACCGAGAGCCTCCAAACTGCTCTTGCGTCATTCAACCAACACCTGAGTTCCGTTTTCGTCGTTCAGTCAATCACAGAGGCCCTTTTGGAAAGAGCAGTTTCGGTCATCGACGCCCAGCAACTGCGCGCGTACGACGCCATCCAGCTTGCGGCCTGTTTGACCCTGACGTTGCCGGACGTGGGCGGACTTGCGACCTTCGTGTCCGCTGACCGCCGGCTACTAGAAGCAGCTAAGGCCGAGGGGCTTTCGACTCTGGACCCCTCGGCCTAAAGGCCGCCTAAACCAGACGCCGACCGAGGTTGGTCGCGACGGGCCCTACACTCCCGAGAAATTGATGGTCGTGGTGTCGGTGGAGGTGGTTCCCGCTGAATCTATCACCGTGAGCGTGAACGTGTACATTCCGTCTCCCGCGCCGAAGCTCACTAGCGGAGTCGCCGTATTTCCGCTAGAGATCGCAGCCGGCAGACTGCCCTGGGCAATGCCCCAAACGTAAGTCATCGGCTTCCCGTCAAAGCTTGTGGACGAGGTTCCGTCCAACGGGATCTCGCGCGATGTTACGGTGGCGTTCTTGGGATTCGCAACTGCCTTGGTCGCGCCCTTGGCGCCGCCTCCCCCTCCGCTTCCGCCCGAGCCCTGTCCAGTACTGCTCGAAACCAGACCGGTCGTGGGATTGAGCATCACCGCAGGAGCCGTGGAACCGAAGTCGAACATATTCAGCAAGGAGCCTGCGTACGCATCGGCCGAACCATTCCCGATGCGGCCCAGCATCCAGTTGTCCTCGATGAAGCGCAGAATCGAAGCTTGATCCGTCACCGTGTGGTCCACGAAATTGACCTTCGCGTATGGCGAGATCACCAGCAGAGGCTGCCGCGGGCCATATCCGCAGCGGCCCTGAAACGCCGCGCCGGCCCCGTTGCCGCAGGAACCCGGCCCGTTCAGGTTGTCGTCCGCCAGGCTCGATTGATTCATGATCGGGCCCATCACATGGTCGTACCAACCGTCCGAGTCGTCGTACGCAATTACGATCGCCGTTGTGCTCCAAAAGGGCGACTGCATCAGGGCGTTGATGGTAGTCACCAGGAAGGTCTGCTCGTCGAGCGGAGAGGAGTACCCGGCATGTCCGTCCTGGTAGGCGCCTGCTTTCAGGTAGGTCACTGCCGGCAAATTCCCGGCGCTGAGCGCATTGAAGAAGTCGCTCACGTCGTATTGATGGTTGGCCTGGTCCGTCTGGCCGATATTGCTCACCGATAGGGGCGGCACATGGTGCGGGTTGGCCGTCTGCTGATAGTACATGAACCCCTCATGGTGCGGAATGTAATCCGTACCCGCGGAGACACCGGAAACGTTGTTGTGCGCAGTGGCGCACACCGCCGTGCCGTCGGCATTGCGCGAACTCGGCTTGAACCCCCCTTGGAAAAAGCCCCAACTGACGTTCTTGGCATTCAATAAATCGCCCACATTCTTGCCCGACATGCTGATCAGCGTTTTCGTGGGGAGGGTACAGTCGTCGAGTGCCACGGCGGGCCGGGGATCGCCGATCACCGAACCGGAGGAAACGTTGCCTGCGGCGCTTCCGGAAGTCACCGTGGCTCCGGCCGTGTTCCCTGAGATCAGATTCAGCACGCCCGGCGTGGACGGTCCAAACGTCGTTGAGAAAGAGTTATCGCTCATCGCGTAATTCTGCGCGTAGTTCCACAACGCCGTTACGGTATTGCCGTCGTAGTATCCCATCACGATCTTGGACCCGTACCCGAAATCGGGGCACGAAGCCGTGGAGCCTCCGCCGACCCCCACGGTTTCGACGAACTTGTTCATCAGTCCGCCGTTGAATGCCTTTTGCTCATCGGCGTAGTTGTGATCCTGGTCGCAAGTGACGGGTTGAGCGCGGGTCAGCCGGAACGGCGGCGTTGAGTTGGGGTTGTTGGTCATCAGCGGACTGCTGAGCCCATTCACTGAGGGCGTGTTGGCGGCCGGCGACCAGAGGGGCTCGCCCGGCAGGTTCGCTGCTTGCGGATAGGTGGCGAAGTAATGATCGAAGGAGACGTTTTCCTGAAAGATCACCACCACGTGTTTGATCGGTGTGGCGGTGACGGGAGCTTGCGCCTGGATCGCCGGCGCGGCCAGCAGGACGGCGAGGGAGCACGCGAAGGCGCGTTGGACCGGATTATTGATTGTCATAGTGTTTGTTGGGCTGTGAACTGTTAGCCTGACAAGCGCAGATTGCAAGATAGTGGCAAGAACGTGAATTCTACTTTTGCTTGAGGTTGAAATTCCGTTACAAATGCATTGGGGGAGAATGACTCACGCCTGGCTTTTTTGCACGCAGTGCGTCCGCCACAGCAGCCGCACTGCGGATCCTCCTAAGTAATTCGAGACCGGCCTCAGGTCCGGCGGGCTGTGAGCACGAGCCAGTGAGGGCCAAGGTCATATGGCTCGCCTGCCATTCCGCCGTTCTTGGCCAGCACCTCAAAGCCGGCCGATTCGAGCATTCGCCCGTACTCCGCCGCCGTGAACACGTAGCTGGAGGTGGGGTATGTTTCGACGCGCCCGTCTTGCACGAAGGTGTAAGAGATGTCGAGGCGGCTATCGGCTGCCACATAGCGAGCTTCGCTCAGCACGATCAGGTCTTCGAGGCGATGCCACCGCTGCGGACGAAGTGACGGAAGAATCGACTCGGCTGCGGTTCCGGTAGCGATAGCCAAGCGGCCTCGCGGGCGGATCAGAGCTGCGAGCGACCGCAAAAAGGCGCACGCATTCCCATAGTCCAGGTAGCAGAAACTGTTGCCGAAGCAGAAGGCTGCGTCGAACTCCTTCTCGTCCACCGCGTGATCCAGCGCGCGCATGTCGCCGCGAACAAACGCCGCCTCCACTCCCGCTTCGCTTGCCGACCGTTCTGCCAATACGAGAAACTCGTCGGACAGGTCGACGCCGGTGACGCGGTATCCGCGCCGCGCCAGTTCAATGGAATGCCTGCCGTTGCCGCACGGGACATCGAGCACCTTGGCATTCGGCTCTAAAGCCAACGCTGTTTCGAGGAAATCGCAGTCGACAAGAGTCACTGCGGGGGGCATCACGCGTGTCCAGAATTCGACAGCGGCGCCTTGAAAGAACGTTTCAAACCATTCTGATTGCACTTGGATTCTCCTGTGAATAGACACTCGTCCGCGCAATGCTGTTAGTTAGCTGTGTGCGGACCGGGCAATGGGCCGCGAAGGGCGGATTATCGGACGGCGGAAGTAGTCACAGGCTCGTCGTTATCCTAGCACGCCGGATTAACAAGCACCGGACCCTGCAACGCATACTGGCGATGCGGCTGCCCCGAGGATGCGCCTGGTAGTTCGGTCCTGCACCAGAACGACCAGCTTCAGGTTTCGACGGTCCCAGCGCGAATTCAGATTCAACTGGACGTCGGCGTTGTAGGCCCCGTTCTTCTTCGGGTCCAAGCGGCTGAGTTGCGTCAGGCTCCGCACCACCGCAGTGTGGATCGCCCGCCGGCCGCGATTCTCACCGCCCAGGATGTTTGAGCCGAGGCCACTTTCGGTGATTCCCAGCAGGACATCGACCGAGCCAGCGCCCTGGGGAAGATTCTGGACGCGTACGGAGACCACATCCACCCCGTTGCCCGCGCGAATCGCAACAGCGGCCTGCGGTGCGCGCGAAGCCTCCTGGACGGCTCGTTGGATACACGGCAGATCCGATCCGATGCACTGGGCCTGCCCATTCACCACCACCTGCGGAGTAAACACGTCCTGTGCGCGAAACGCCCTGCCGTAATCCTGCTGCCGCGACGAAAACAGCGGCGAAGAGAAACGGTCGCGCCACTCCGCGGAATCCCAGTAGTCTACGTGCTCACCCAGCGGGATCACGCTCATCGGGCCGCGCCACTGCACCTGCCCGCGTTCGATTTGCGTGAACAAAGCATCCGCGGAAACGCAACTCGAACATCCCTCGGAGGTGAACAACTCCAGCACCACCGGCGAAGGCGACGGTGTTTGCGCCAGGGCGGCTGCGGTGCAAACCAGCCCGGTAAGCCACTTGAAGGACAGCATTCGATTCCTATCATACGCTGACGAAAATACCTCGGCAGGCGTGCAGGGCTTCCGGGGACCGTGTCCTTGCAGAGGCATGGCGGCTCGCGACGCACACACACAGCATCCCGGCGCGCCATGACACAATGAAACAATCTTGGCTCAAATCCTGCCTTTGAAAGACGCGATTCGGGAAGGGGTCCGTGACGGCGACGCTGTAGCGCTGGAAGGATTTACGCATCTGATCCCCTTCGCCGCCGGGCATGAAATCATCCGTCAGAAGCGGCGCAATTTGACCTTGATTCGCATGACTCCGGACCTGATCTACGACCAGTTGATCGGCGCCGGATGCGCGGCGAGACTTCAATTTTCCTGGGGCGGAAATCCCGGCGTGGGCTCACTGCATCGCCTGCGCGACGCCGTCGAAAAAGGCTGGCCGCAACCGCTGGCGATTGTCGAGCACTCGCACGCTGGGATGGCCGCCGCTTACGCGGCGGGCGCCGCGAATCTGCCCTTTGGCGTGCTGCGCGGATACACCGGCACGGACCTGGTGGAACTCGGCAACGTGCGCTCCATCGAGTGTCCGTTTACCGGAGAAAAGCTGGCCGCGGTTCCGGCGATCCGGCCCGATGTCACC
>Ga0210409_10004427_pt1 | contig 15132 bp, 11 predicted proteins | sample IncBWH17MmetaG_FD_161649 | JGI IMG/M metagenome (GOLD analysis project Ga0210409, IMG submission 161649) | Forest soil microbial communities from Barre Woods Harvard Forest LTER site, Petersham, Massachusetts, United States - Inc-BW-H-17-M | ecosystem: Environmental > Terrestrial > Soil >...
CTCCGAGGCTACCGCACGCTGAGCGTGCCACGCCGGTCGAGCCGCCGAACGGGATCCTCATGTGGGGGCCCTATGCATTTCCATCCGTTCGTGCCGCAGCCCACAAAACCGTAGGAGCAGTCGCTATGCGAGTACTACGTCACGCCTTATGGCTCGTAGTTCCGCTCGTCGTCATCGCGTGCGATCGCACGCCGACCGCGACGACCCCACCCGTCGATGTGAGCAAACAACTCTCGAGCGCGACGCGACTCGGGCAGCCGCTCTACGGTCTCACGTCCGCGCAATACGCATCGTTTCATTTCGGCCAACGGGTTTTTGACAGCGTATTCACACCGCAGACCGGGCTCGGACCCGTCTTCAACGCCAACGGTTGCGCAACGTGTCACGCCGGGGGCGGCGCCGGAACGCAGGTCGAGATACAGGGGTCGGTCTACAACGCGAACGGGACCTGCAATACCCTCGACTCGATCGGCGGCTTTGTCTTCGAGCTCTTCTCGACGCCACAATTGCTCGCCGCCATCGGTGTCAACGGCGAGCCGATTCCGGGCTTCGCGCAGACGGGTCATCGCACGACGCCGCAGTTGTTCGGGCGCGGCCTCCTCGGCGCCATCACCGACTCGGCGTTGAGAGCGCGCGCCGCACTAGAGCAACGCCAAGACCCACGAGCCGCGGGGCGCGTGGCCTTGCTATCCGATGGAACGATCGGACGATTCGGTCGCAAAGACCAAGGATCGACGGTCCTGGATTTCAATACCGATGCGTTCCTCTACGAGATCGGCATCACGACGCCAACCGGGGACAGCGCCGAGAAGCCAGTCGGCACGTTTACCATCCCGTCTGGCGTCGAGCTCGCGCCCGAGCCGAATCTCTCGCTGGCGAAGCTGCGACAGACGACTGACTTCGTGAGCTTCCTCGCGCCGCCGCCGCGGGCGCCCGACAACGATTACCAAGAGGAAACGTTCGAGCGCGTCGGCTGCGCGACCTGTCACGTGCCCGCGATGCAAACCGGCGCCAACCGCGTGGCGGCGCTCAGTCACAAGACGGTGTACGCGTACACGGATCTCCTCCTGCACGATATGGGGCCGGGGCTGGCCGACATCTGTCTTGGCGCCGCGAAACCGTCGGAGTTCCGTACGGAACCCCTGATGGGTCTCGGGACTCGCACGACGTTCCTGCACGACGGTCGCGCGACGACGGTCACTCAGGCGATCCTGGCGCACGGCGGTCAGGCCGGCGCCGCGCGGCAGCGCTTTACCCAGCTGCCGGAGGAAGAGCGCGAGGCACTGGTCCGGTATCTGCGGACTTTCTGATTCGCACGGTGCGTCGGAGCTCGTCCTCGGACTGCAGGATCTTTTGACGGAGGTCGATCGGTAACTGTGGGTGTGTCGACAGGAACCGATCGACCTCGTGCAACGCCTCAGGGCTTGTTTGGCCATCGAGGAATGCGCCAAGCCATTGGCCGAGGAAGAAGATGCGGCGGTGAGTTTGGATCCACGGGAGCTTGTCCAGCGCGACCCCGAGATACGACTGGGTGATCCCGCTCTGCCGCGGATCGTTGAACTCGCGGAGGCTAGCCGTCACCCATTCTTCATTCAGCGTCGTGTCGCTGAGATAACGCGTGAAATAACTCCGCTTGACGGTGGTGTCGGGTATAGCGGCTCCGGCGATGAAGGCGCGGCGCTTGCCCTCCGTCCCCGGGTCGCGCTGCTCCTCGTCGGCGAGCCGCTTCCGCATGCTCGGCGCGCGATGGGCGGCGAGGGCGGTGACAATCGCCCAGCGGGTCGGTTCCTTGAGCGGCGCCCCAGCAAGGGAGTCACGATCCAGCCATCCGTCCAGTCGCTGCATCGCCTCCTGACTCGATGCCAGGCTGACAAATGCTTCGAGGCTCGCTTTGCGCACGCCGAACGTTCGGGTCGTGTCGTCGACCATGCTGGAAAGAAGTACCTCCAGGCCGGTCGGACCCGTGCGATACGCCGTTACGGCGCGGACCGCGCGGTTGAGTACGAAGGTCGCGATTTGCTCGTCCAGCTCATCCGGAATGTTGTGCGCGACCATGGCGAGGAACCGGTCGGGTTTATACCGCGCATCGCGCACGAGGTCCCACATCGCGCCCCATAGCTGCGCGCGGAGCAACGGGTCGTGGATCTCGCCGATGTGATGCTCGACCCAGGATGCGCTCACCGAGTCGAGCTCGATAACCGCGTAGCCGTAATCACCGGCGTTGGCAAAGACGAACGATCGCGCTCTGCCCGGGATAGTTGTGCGCACGGCGCGAAGCTCGACCGGAGTATCGTGCGAGTCCACGTCGACATCGAGCTTGATCGGCCAGGGACCGGGGCCTGACAGTGGCCGCGCAGGGTGTTGCACGAGCGTGATGCTGGTGGCGCTCACCTGTTGCTCGACGATCGGCACGCCGGGCCGCAGGATGTACGCCCGACCCCAGGCATCGAGCGGCCGGTGCGAGGCCGCGCTGATCGATGACAAGAGATCCCGCCAGGTCGCGTTCCCATACGCGTGGTCGCGCAGGTACGCGCGTAGCCCATCCCGGAATGCCGAATCACCCACCAGGAACGACAGCTGCTTTAAAATGCCCGGCGCTTTGTTATAGACGATCGGGCCATACGCGCTCTTGGCTTGGTCCAGGTTGCCGAGGGACTGCCAGATCGGTGTGGTCCCGTCTGTGACGTCGACCGCATATGCCGGTGGGCGGGTCCGAAGGTAAAAAGTCTTCCACGCGCCCGACGCAGGATCGAGCGCCGCCTGCATCACGGCCGCCATGTAGCTGGCGAAGCCTTCCTTGAGCCACAGGTCGTCGAACCACTGCATCGTGACGAAGTCGCCGAACCACTGGTGCGCGACCTCGTGGAAAATCGTGGCCTCGCGCCCGAGGCGTTGCACCATGGTCGGGCGCTCGCGATAGATGAAGCTCTCTTCGTTGTAGAAGACCGCGCCCGGGTGTTCCATTCCGCCGAACGGGAACGACGGCGCGAGCACGACGTCGAACTTCTGGAATGGGAACGGACGGTCGAAATAGCGTTCCAGCCAATCGAGGGCTCGGGCGTTCTGGTAGAGAATCGAATCGCCCTCGACCTCGGCCCGTCTCGACGCTCGCACGTAGAGCGTGATCGGCCGCGAGGTCGTGGTACTGGTGATCCGCGCCCAGGGTCCGGCGGCGAAGGCGATGAGATAGGTACTGATGCGCTCCGTCGGCGCGAAATGCGTCGTGACAGCCGAATCCGTGGAGTCGGTTGCTGTCGCCGCTCCATTGGCTACTGCATTCCAACCGCGCGGCATCGTCAACGTGAGCGTGACGCGCGCTTTTATGTCCGGCTGGTCGAAGCACGGGAACAGCGCGTTCGCATCGGCCGGCACCAGAAGCGTATACAAATACTCGGCACCATCGGTCGCATCATGGAATCGAATGATGCTGGCGCCCGCGGGGGCGATATTCGCCGAGAAATCAAAATCCAGTGTGTTGTGTCCTGACACTAAGAGCGATGCAGGTACCCGAATATGCGCGCCGTCCGAGACGACTCCTGGCGGCGCGTGGAGTGCCGGGCCGCGGAAATCCAGGAGCACATCACCCGAGTCGGTACGATCGAATCGCACCGTGACGTGCCCGGTGGCTTTGTCGCGCTGGCGGATATCCAGGCGCAGGTCGTACTGGACGTCGTGTATCTCGCGAGAGCGATGGGTAGCGAGCGCCCGCGAGATCCCGGGTCGATCGAGGCTGTCGGCGCCGCCCACGAGGTGCAGGGCGGCCAGGAGGATCAGCACCCGCCAATTATACCCAGGATCTCACTCCGACAACAGCACGTGCTGCAAGAGTAGCCGGGCCTTGCGCCAGTCGCGATGAACGGTGCGCGTCGACACGCCGCGCGCGTCGGCGATCTCGGCGAACGTGAACCCGCAGAAGAAATGCAGATCCACGAGCTCGGCCAGCGCCGGTTCGAGTGCCGACAGGGAATCGAGTGCGTCGCTCAACTCCTGCAACTCGGTGGCGGTGCGTTCGGCCGCCGCCGTGGGTGGCTCATCGCCACTGAGCGTGATCTCGAGGTGCCGTCCGCGCTTCGTCGCCTGACGTCGCCGCGCGTAGTCGATCACCAGCGAGCGCATCGCCCGCGACGCGTAGGCGAGAAAATGGGAGCGATCGGCAAAGCCGCCCTCGTGACGCGAGACGTTGAGATAGGCCTCGTGCACGAGCGTCGTGGCGCCGAGTGTCAACGCGCCACCACTCTTGCGCAAGTTGTACTCGGCGAGTCGATGCAGCTCGCTATAGAGCGCGGTGAACAACTCGTTGGGACGAGTGGTCCCAGTCGACGGCACGATCTCGTCGGGCATTTCGTATAACATAGTGTGCTGAGCCTCGATGCCAATCGGTGGGCGGTCCTCGAACCGTTGCTGAACCGCGCGCTCGATCTCGGCGATGACGAACGCGCCGCGTGGCTGGCGGAGCTCACCTCGTCGTCGCCCGCGATCGCGGCCGAGTTGATCGCGCTGCTCCAGTCGGAGACGGTCGCCGACGAGCGCGGATTTCTCGCGGCGCCCATCGACATGAAATTTCCGGGCCTCGAGCTCGGTGCCTACGCGCTCGAGCGTCCCATCGGCCAGGGCGGCATGGGCACCGTGTGGCTGGCGCGACGCACCGATGGTCGGTTCGAGGGCCGCGCTGCCGTCAAGCTCCTCAATCGTGCCCTCTCGAGCGCGGCGGGAGAAGAACGCTTCCGCCGCGAGGGCTCGGTGCTGGCGCGACTGGCGCACCCCGGCATCGCGCGGTTGCTCGATGCCGGCGTGAGCCCCACCGGGCAGCCGTTTCTCGTCCTCGAGCATATCGATGGCGAGCCGATCGACGTCTTCGCCGACCGGTGGGCGCTATCGCGCGAGGCGCGGGTCGAGCTCATGCTCCAAGTCCTCGGCGCAGTGGGACACGCGCACGCGAACCTCATCGTGCATCGCGATCTCAAGCCCAGCAACATCCTCGTGACGCGCGACGGGTCGGTGAAGCTGCTGGATTTCGGGATCGCGAAGCTGCTCGAGCCCGAGACCCACGGGACGCCGAAGCTCACGATCGAGGGCACGCGGGTGCTGACGCCGGAGTTCGCCGCGCCCGAGCAACTCTGGGACGAGGTCGTCACCACGGCGACCGACGTGTACGCGCTCGGCGTGCTGCTCTACATTCTGCTCTCCGGACGCCATCCTACGGGCGAAACGCCGCGCGCGCTGCTGACCGTCGAGCCCGCGCGACTCGGATTGGGTGACCTGGACGCGGTCCTCGCCAAGGCACTGGCCAAGCCGCCCGAGAAGCGATATCAGACCGTCGCGGCGTTCGGCGAAGATCTCGAGCGATATTTGCGCTGCGAGCCCGTGAGCGCGCGCCGCGCGTCGCTCACGTATCGCGCGTTCAAATTCGTCCGGCGCAATGGCATCACGTCGGCGGCCGTGCTGATTGTGGCGGCGGCGCTTCTGGGCGCAACCGGATTCTCCATCGCCCAGATGCGGGAGGCACGGCGGCAGCGCGACGCCGCGCTCCAGAACGCCAGGCGCTCGTCCGCCCTCTCCGACCTGCAACTGGTGCTCGCGGGCGACTCTCGGGGACCCGACGGTCGACCTTTGTCCAGCGTGCAGCGCGTGGCCTTGGCTGAGCGCGTTCTGACATCACAATTTCGCCGCGAGCCTTGGCTCGTCGCCGAGGTGATGGCGGATCTGTCCGGCCGATTCTACGAAATCGGTGATCGCGTCGCGCAGCGTAGCATGTTGGCCCGTGCCCGCGCGATCGCGCGCGGCGCGAACCTCCCGACACAGATCGCGCTGACCGACTGTCTCCGGGTCTACAGCTTCGCGTTCGACGACATGCTCGACTCGGCGAGCATCGACCTGTCGGAAGCCCACGCCCAGCGGATCGTCGATCCGACGGTGCGCGCGAAGTGCCTCGATGCCGAGGGGCAGTACCTGGTGGCGGCGGGCAAGCCCGATTCGGGCATCGCGCAGCTCCGACGCGCGGTGGCTCTGGCCAACGACGACGCGGCCACCACGGATCGCTTGTCGACGATCAACGATCTCGCGGACGCGCTGCGGCTCTCCGGCAGAACCCGCGAGGCCGTCCCGTATCATCGACAAGTCGTCGCCGAGTTGGACTCAGCCGGCTATGGCACGGCGGAGCAGGTCCCGAACGTGCTGACATTCCTCACCGGCTCGCTGTCGGAGCTCGGCGAATTCGCCGCGGCCGACTCCGAGCTGACGCCGTACGTGCACGAGCAGGAGTTGGCGCACGGCGGCGGGCATATCTCGACGCTGCTCGCCCTGATGCACGGTCAGGCCAAGCTGCGCCTCGGGCAACTCGACTCGGCCGATCTCTGGCTCAATCGGGCCATGCGCGACACGACGCAAGGCGCGGGGCTGATGGGGCCGTGGCTCCGGATCGCGCTGACCCAGTTGCGGCTGGACCAAGGGCGCATCGCGGAAGCCCAACGCGAAAGCCTGCATCTGCCGACGGACACGCGTGGACAGCGCGCGACCACGGCGATGCTTCGCGCGCGGGTCCAGCGCGCCATGGGCGACTCCGCCGGTGCTTCACGGTCGCTCGAGCAAGCACTCCAAGTGCTGGCCACGGATGGGCGTCCGTCGCTGACGTATTTTGCGATGCCCTATGTATTCGCCGGGGCATGGCGACTCGCGGGCGGCGACGCGCGGGGCGCGGACTCGCTCGCGCGCCTCGGGCTTCATGTGGCGCTGATCGACTCCATCGCCGCCACCCGGAGCGCGTACGCCGGAGAGGCCTACCTGCTCATCGCCCAAACGCAGCTCGCCCTGGGCAATCGGCAAGCCGCGCTGGATGCGCGACGGCAGGCCGAGGTGGCGCTGGCGAACGGCTACGGTCGCATGGCAGTTTTCCAGCGCGATGATCTCCGCAGACCAGGCCCTCGACCGCCTTCGGGAAGGCAATAGCCGCTTCGTGGCCGACGTCGGGAGGCCCAGGGCCCGCGTAAGCGGTGGGCGGCGCATCGAGCTCTCACTGGACCAAGCCCCGTTCGCGATCATCCTCGGCTGCTCCGACGCCCGCGTGCCGGCCGAGATCGTGTTCGATCAGGGCCTGGGCGATCTGTTCGTGATTCGCGTGGCGGGCAACATCGTCGCGCCATCACAAGTGGGCAGCGTCGAGTTCGCGGCCGCGGCGTTCGGCACTCGCCTCGTGGTCGTGCTCGGCCATACCCAGTGTGGCGCTATCCTGGCGACGATCGAGGAGCTGCGTCAACCCGCGGATCATCAGTCGCGCAACCTGCGGTCGATCGTCGATCGCGTGCGCCCGTCAGTCGAAGGGCTACTCCGGACTGAGCTCCGAAACGATCCCGATGCATTGGTGCGGGAGGCCGTGCGGTCCAATGTCCGTGCGTCGGTCGATCACCTGCGGCACGGCTCGGCCATCCTCGAGCAGTTCGGGCAGACCGACGGGCTCATGATCGTCGGCGCCGAGTATTCGCTCGAGACCGGCGTCGTGGAGTTCTTACCGGGCTGATGACTCGACCGCGCCGATGTAGACGGCGTACGGCGGTAGCGATCGTCCCGTCGCGGCGGAGTCCGAGCGCAGGATGGGCCGCAGCGCCCCGCGCAACGTGATCGTCTTGGTCTCGCTCGACAGATTGCAGGCCACCAACACCGTGCCACCGGATGACTTTCGGAGCCAGGCCAACACGTTCTCCTGGTCGTAGTCCAGCATTTGGGTAGTGCCCTCGCGGAACGGCGAGTTGGTCCGGCGCAGCGCGATTAGCCGCTTGTACCACGACAACAATGACCCCGGATCCTTTTCCTCTCTCGCGACATTGACCGTGTCGCTCGATGACGGGACCGGTAACCAAGGGGTTCCCGTCGTGAATCCGGCATTGGGGGATCCATCCCACTGCATCGGGGTGCGCTCGCCATCGCGGCCCTTCTCTTTGGGCCATCCAATGACGCCAATGGGGTCGCGCACGTCTTCTTTTCGCGTCGGCGGCGTGGTCTTCATGCCCAGCTCTTCGCCATAGTACATCTGGGCCGTTGCCCCGGTGGCCAAGAGAATGGTGGCGACGATTCTAGCCGCTGGCGGGTGATAGCGGTCCCAGCTTCTGTGCAGATCGTGATTGTTGAACACGAACAAGGGCACATTGCCGCGGATCATCGTCTCGGCCTCGGTGATGCGGCGCCGGAAGGCCGTCGCGTCGAGCGTGTCTATCAAGCCGACCTGCATGTCCATGGGAAGCTGCAACTCATCGTTGTTCTTCCCGTACATCTTGTTGAGATCCTCGGGGCCGTGGAGATAAGTCTCTCCGATGAGGACCCGCTCGCCGGAATACGTGTCGATCACCTTGCGCAGCGCGCGCAGGACATCGTGGACCTCCGGGTGGTTGTCTGTCCGCGCGTCGTCCTCGTTGGGGTCTCCGTAGGCATTCGTGCCGGCTAAGACCTTTTCATCCCTCAGCTCGGGATCCTCGAATAGCGTCGTGATGGCATCGAGCCTGAACCCGGCAACGCCCCGATTGAGCCAGAATCGCACGGCATTGAACATCGCCCGCTCGACAGCTGGGTTCCGCCAGTTCAGGTCCGGCTGCTGCGGGTAGAACTTGTGATAGTAGTACTGGCCAGTTCCGCTATCGTACTGCCATGCCGTGTGGCCGAACTCGCTGAGCCAGTTGTTCGGTGGCTGGCCCGGTCCCTTGCCGTCGCGCCAGACGTACCAGTCGCGCTTCGCGTTTGCTCGGGATGAGCGGGATTCGATGAACCACGGATGCTGATCCGACGTGTGGTTCATCACCATGTCCATCAACACACGAATACCGCGCTTCCGCGCTTCTCGAATCAGGGCATCGAAATCCGCCAGGGTCCCGTACTGCGGATCGATATTCTCGTAATTCGAGATGTCGTAGCCGAAATCGACTTGCGGTGATGGATAGATCGGCGTGAGCCAGATGGCATCGATGCCGAGGTCGTGCAGGTAGTCGAGACGGGAGATGATTCCCTTGATGTCGCCGATGCCATCGCCGTTCGAGTCTTGGAAGCTTCGGGGGTAGATCTCGTATACGACCGCGTGCTTCCACCATTGGGCATTGGCAACGCGTGCGAACAACAGGAGCGTGAGGACGATTCGCGTCATCGATAGGCCGCGGCTTGGATTCCGTAGAGCTCGGCATACTGACCACCCTTGGCCATCAGCGCATCATGCGTGCCGGTCTCGACGACGCGAGCCCCATCCAGGACGACGATATAGTCAGCCATGCGCACGGTACTGAACCGGTGCGACACGAGGATGGTGATCCGGCCCTCGCGCGCGTCGCCCCGTGCCGCCGCCGAGTAACGTTCAAAGAGCGCATGCTCGGTCTCTGCATCGAGCGCCGCCGTTGGCTCATCCAGCACGAGGAGCAACGGCGTATCGCGCATGAATCCACGTGCGAGGGCCAGTTTCTGCCATTGGCCGAAACTGACCTCCTCCCCTTCGGGCCAGGTCACGCCCAATTGCGTCTCGATTCCCGTCGACAGCCGGTCGATGACGTCCCCGGCGCCGGCACGCTCCAGCGCGGTCATGACGGCCGGCGTATCGTCGAGGCGCGTCAGGTCCCCAAGCCCCACCGTGTGGCGCGCGCGGAACTCGAACCGAAAGAAATCCTGGAACGCGCCAGCCAGCCGACCACGCCATTCGTCGGGCCGGATCCGCGCGAGATCGATATCATCGATGAGAATGCGGCCTTCGTCCGGCGGGTAGAGACGACAGAGCAGCTTCACCAAGGTCGTTTTGCCTGCGCCGTTCTCCCCGACGAGCGCGACGACCGACCCCGCGGGGAGATCGAGCGTGACGTCATCCAGTACGCGGCGCGTGGTGCCCGGGTACGAGAAAGACACGTGGTCCAAATGGATCCCGGTGACCAGGCGATCGGGCGGGGAAGTGTCGGCGCCATCAGTCGCCGATGCCGCGTAGTCTTCGAGCCACGCCAACCGGCGTGACCCCTCGAGCCAGAACCCACGGAGGAAGCCGATCTCGCCGACCGTAGCCGAGATGTACGCCGAGAGGCGAGAGCCGGCGGCGAGCACGAGGAGGACGGCGCCGGCGCTCACGGCGGGGCGTGAGGCGACGAAGACGATGGCCACGACGTACGCCGCGCCGAAGATCGCCCAGCCCAGCATGTGCCATCCCGCGCTGCTCCAGCGGCTGGCGGCCACGGGCGCGTACCAACGCTCCCACGCGGCGCGGCGTTCGCGCACGAGGCGATCACCGACGCGGGTCACGCGGACTTCTTTGCCGGGCGCCGCCGTGGTGGCGACGTCGAACAAGTGTCGAGCGAGACGGTTCGAGGGGGCCGAGCGTTCTTGAATCTCACGCTCGACGCCTGGGCGCCAGGTGGACGTCAGCACCGTCGGCAGCGCGAAGACGGCCAGCAGCGCCAGCGCCGGATGCACGGACATTAGGAGCGCGATCGTGACGCCGAGTCGTAGGAGCCAGCCGGCCGTAGTGAACAGCGACATGTACATGTGGTCGAGTACGAAGACCTGATCGCGCAGCATCGCGAGCCGGTCCAGGTACTCGGGCCGCTCGTGGTGGGCGATCGTCGCCACGGACGCCTGGAGCTTCGCGACGTGGGCTTCGAGCGCGACGGCCACGCGGTCGCGGAACCGGCGTTGGGTGCGGTCGTAGATCACCCGCAGAAACCAGGTCGCGGGAACCGAGGTGCTGAGGCCAATGGCCGACACCATCAGCAGCGTGCGATCCGGTTTCGTCAGACCGTCGGCGAGGAGCTTGATCCAGAGCGCGAGCAGCGCGTCGGGCAATGACGCGGCCAGCGCCAGTGCGATCGACACGCCCAGGAGCGCGGGCTCGGCCTCGTAGGCGCGTTTCAGCGCGCGCCACATTGAGGGCAGCGCCGGGGGTAGGCCGTCGTTACGCGACGACATCCGATTCCTCATCGAATCGCGACGCTTGGAGATCGAACATCGTGCGATAACGACCGCCGAGGGCCATGAGCTCATCATGGCTGCCGAGCTCGATCACGTGCCCATGCTCCAGCACGCAGATGCGATCGACCTGACGGACCGTCGAGAACCGGTGTGAAATCAATATGGTCGTCACGTTTCGGGTCGCCGCCAAGAGCGACGCAAAGATCTCGGCCTCGCCCCTCACGTCCAGCTGTGCGGTGGGCTCGTCGAGGAGCACGACTCCGGCGCCCATCTTCACCGCGCACAACGCACGGGCCAGGGCGACGCGCTGCCACTGCCCGCCGGAGAGATCCGTTCCGCCGGCATACGATTTGGACAGAATCGTGTCGAGGCTCGCGAGACCTTCAGCACCCGCGGCTGAGAGCGCCTCGCGAATGACATTGTCGGGCGCGCCATGGGGCGCGACGTTATCACGTAGGGGTAGCTCGTACTTGATGAAATCTTGGAAGACGGCTGCGAGCCGAGAGCGCCAGGCTTCGATATCGAGCTCTCGCAGGTTGACGCCATCGATCTCGATCGCGCCAGCCTGCGGGTCGTATAAGCGGCAGAGCAACTTCGCGAGTGTGGTCTTTCCGGCGCCGTTCTGTCCAACAATCGCCAGCGATGAGCCGGCAGGGATCGTTAGGTCGAAGTTGTCCAGCACTCGGCGCTCGGTTCCTGGATAAGCGAAAGCGACGCCTCGAAACCGAATCTCGCGGGCGAGTGAGGCGGGGCGATTGCCGAGCGGGAGCGCGCCGGCGCGGTCCATGGGTTCGCGCAGGCGGGCGACCGCGGCGACGGGCGCGGCCGAGCCGTCGAGCGCCCATGAGAGCCCACCGAACGCAATCATGCTCGCGCCGGCGGCCGCGCTCACGAATGTCACCGTGCGCGCGAGATCGAGCCGTCCCGCGCCGGCGTCCAGGGCAATCATCACGAACACGAGCGTATTGGCCGCGAGCACGATGACGAGGCTCCACAACACGGACCGCTCTCTGAGGCGGGTCGCCCGCCACTGGAGATCCAACACCTGCCGGCGTCGGCTCGCGAACCGGTCGACCACCCACTGCGCCAGGCCGAACAGTCGGAGCTCCTTCGCCGAGGGCGCGTCCACGGCCAGGCGATAGGCATAGTCGGCGTGGCGTTGCGCCGCTCTCACCTCCGGCGTGTCGCGATCCTTCCACACGGCGCTCTCGCGGAGCAGCCAGTGCGTGGCCAGCCACGCGGCCACGATCACGATCGGCGCCCACCAATGGTAGGCGACGAGCACCGCGGCCGACGCGAATCCGCCGACCATCTCGGTCAGGCCGGACGCGATGAACCCCATCGAGATAGCGAGCGGCGGTCCGGTAATCCCGAGATCGAAGTCGCGCGCCATCGTGAGGTCGCTCGTGAGGCTCGGCATCTCGAGGTGACCGATGCCCGGTGGGCGGACGCAGGTCGTCGCCAGCTCGTCGTAGAGATACGCCGCGGTGCGCGAGCCGAGGTTGGCGCCGATGGTCTGATGGAGCGGCGACAGGACGTGGAGCAGCACGAACACGACGCCGACGATTGCCAGCGGCGTGGCCAACGCGGTCCCGTGCTGGACCGCGCTCACCAGCACACCCATGGCGATCGCGAACAGTGCGGGGAGTACTCCACGCAGCACAAGGACCGCCCACCAGGCAATCGTCAGGGCGCGGTCGGCGTGGGGGAGCGCGGCGAAGAATGTCCAGTGCTTCACGCGTATTGGTGGCGATAGGCTCGAGGGCTCACGCCGAACTCGGTGCGAAAGGTTCGATTGAAGTTCGAGAGGTCAGCGAACCCGCTCTCCAACGCGATATCGATGACTTTCGCGGGCTCCGTCGCCAGTCGCACCGCGGCTCGTCGCAGTCGCGTGCGTAGCACATACTGATGGGGTGTCACGCCGGTGACGCGTTGAAAGGTTCGCAGAAAATGATACGCGCTCAGGTTCGCCTCGCTAGCGAGCCGCACCAGCGATGTGTCGGCCCCAGGCTCATTGTCGATCATTCGGACGACACGCGTCACTCGCGACTCGGCATCCAATGTCACGGGGCCCGCTGCGCGGGCCACCGTGCGACGCGTGTGCCCGGCCAGCGCTACCGCGAGTTCCTCCCACGAGACAAACGGCGAACCAGCCAGTGCGGCGCCAACGCGTGAAGTCAGGTCCGACAAGGGGCGTAAGGGTGGCACGCTCGGGGCCAGAGGAAACGGGATCGCATCATCGAAATACTGCGGGTCATACTGGAACGAGATGCAGCGATCCCCAACGGCGTGCTCGTGTCCACACTCGAAATAATGACCGGGATTGCCGAGGAGCAGCGACCCCGGCGTCATGACCGCGCGCCCGGCCGCGGTCGTGTACTGGAAGCTGCCCGAGACGACGATCGCGATCGTGGCCGACATGTGCTGCTCTTCGAATCGCCGGTCTCGCGGACCAGCGGTGCAGACGATGTCGCTCACGGCCCAACCCTGTCCACGAGCGACCGCAATTTTCTCCAAGATTTGCCTCCGCCCTGGTGGGTAGAATCTAGCGCATGACAACGTCCGACATTTTACTGGCCCGGTGGACCGATATCAGTGATCGGCTCCACGCCGTGGCGCGGGAGTTTCCCGCGGATAAGTACGAGTTCCGGCCAACGCCTGAGGTGCGATCCTTCGCTGATCAGTTGCGACATGTCGCATTCTGGAGCGGACACCTCGCGGCGACGATGCGAAACGAGAATCCGGACGGCGCGGCGAACGCGCTGCCGGCCGATAAATATCCGAGCAAGAATGCGATCGTTCGCGCGTTGCATGAAACGGATGAAGAGGTCCGCGTGGCGCTGGCGAAAAATGGCGTGGCGTCGGCAGATGCAGTGATGTCGTTCATCGAACACCATGGTGAGCACTATGGGCAGCTCGTCATCTACTATCGGATGAACGGCCTCGTCCCCCCGGCATCGCGATAGGGGAACCGATCAGTTCATGCATGCATTAGTATGAGATGGAGCTTGGACTGTATACGTTTGCCGACGTAGCGCGCGAGTCGCGGCTTAGGGAGGTCGTGGAGGAAGCCGAGGTCGCCGAGCAGGCGGGGCTCGATGTGTTTGGCGTGGGCGAGCATCATCGCCCGGATTTCGTGGCATCCGCGCCGGCGGTCGTGCTCTCGGCGATCGCGGCGCGGACCTCGCGCCTTCGTCTCACGAGCGCGGTGACGGTGCTCTCATCGGACGATCCCGTTCGCGTCTTTCAAGAATTCGCCACGCTCGATCTCCTCTCGGGCGGACGCGCTGAGATCATGGCGGGGCGGGGGTCGTTTATCGAATCGTTCCCGTTGTTCGGCTATGACCTCGATGACTATGACGCACTATTCACCGAGAAATTGGACTTGTTGCTGAAGCTCCGCGCCAGCGAGCGGGTCACCTGGTCCGGTACGTATCGCGCGCCGATTCAGAGCCTGGGTATCTATCCGCGTCCGATTCAGGATCCATTGCCAGTCTGGATCGCCGTCGGCGGCACGCCGCAATCTGTGGCGCGGGCTGGAAGTCTCGGACTACCCATGGCGCTGGCGATCATCGGCGGGCAGTGGCAGCGGTTCGTCCCGCTGGCCACCTATTATCGCCGGGCCGGGGGGACGACGCTCGGCCTCAACTCGCACGGGTACATCGCCGATACGACGCGCGAAGCCATGGACGAGTATTACCCGACGTATGCCGCGATGATGACGCGCATCGGGCGAGAGCGTGGGTGGCCGCCGATGACGCGCGAGCAGTACGAGTTTATGTGCAGCCCAGCCGGTGCGCTGTTCGTCGGGGATCCGGAGACGGTCGCCGAGAAGATCGTGCGGCAGCACGAGTTGTTCGGGCACGATCGCTTTCTCGTGTCGCTCGGCTATGGCGCGATGCCACGCGCAAAAGTGTTGCGCTCGATTGAGCTGTTCGGGACGCGCGTCGCGCCGATCGTGCAGGAAGCCCTACGGGGTGAGCCGGCGCTCCGCCTCGAGTAGCCCCATCGCTGGCGTTGTCGCATCGAGCACCAGTCGCGCGTCGGCGGGCAGGGTGAGACGCGCGCGCGAGGTAGCGGCTATGAAAGCGGCGGCCGATGGCAGATCGGGGAACGTGACGACGTGAACCGATGATCGCTGCATGCGGGCGAAAGTATACCGTGGGGAATGAATACGATTCGAGTGGTATTCGCGGTAATAGGAATCGCGCTTCG
>Ga0210409_10004428_pt1 | contig 15129 bp, 14 predicted proteins | sample IncBWH17MmetaG_FD_161649 | JGI IMG/M metagenome (GOLD analysis project Ga0210409, IMG submission 161649) | Forest soil microbial communities from Barre Woods Harvard Forest LTER site, Petersham, Massachusetts, United States - Inc-BW-H-17-M | ecosystem: Environmental > Terrestrial > Soil >...
ATGCGCGTCAATCTGCGCCCGAAAGTGTTTCAGTACCGACTGAACCGGCGCCGGCACAATCTGCCCCAATCCGCAGATCGACGTCAGGCTCATCGCTTGCGACAATTCCTCAATCAGCGCAAGATCCGCGCGATACTGCCCCTCGCTCACTCCGCCTTGCGTCCAGCGTGCCAGCAACTCCACCATCTTTTGCGAGCCCATCCGGCAAGGCACACACTTTCCGCACGATTCGTTGCGGTAGAAACGCACCGCCGTCAACGCCATATCCAGCATGCAGGTCGTGTCGTCGCACACCACGATCGCTCCCGAGCCCAACATCGATCCCGCATCCGCCAACGCTTTGAAGTCCAGACGTACATCCACCATCGACGCTGGCAAATATCCCGACGAAGGCCCCGACGGCGCGAACGCTTTCAACGCGCGCCCGCCGCGAATCCCGCCTGCGTGCTTGTAAATCACCTCGCTTATCGCTGTGCCCATCGGCACTTCGAAAACTCCCGGCCGCGCCACGTGCCCGCTCACGCCGACGAATTTCAGCCCGCGTGATCCGCTCACTCCCGCCGTTCGATACCAGTCCACGCCGCGCGCCAGGATCTGCGGCACGTTTGCGAACGTCTCAACGTTATTAATCACTGTTGGCTTCTGCCACAGGCCTACCTGCCCGGGGAATGGCGGCTTATTCCGCGGTTCCGCGCGGTGCCCTTCGATCGCTTCAATCAACGCGCTTTCTTCGCCGCAAATGTATCCGCCAGGACTGACAAAAATCTCCAACTCAAAATCCAGGTCGCTTCCCAGAATCTTCTTTCCCAGCAATCCCGCCTTCGCGCACCGCCGCAACTCTTCCCCAAAAATTTCTTCCTGCAGCGGATATTCGTGCCGGATATACAAAATTCCTTTCTTCGCTCCGGTCACCAGCCCCGCGATCATCATTCCTTCCGCCACCAGGTGCGGCAGGTGACTCAGGATGAAGCGATCTTTGATGGTCCCCGGCTCGCTCTCATCCGCGTTGCACACGATGTACTTCACCGGCTCGGGCTGCTTGCGTACCAGGTCCCATTTCATCGACGTGGGAAAGCCCGCGCCGCCCATCCCGCGCAGTTCCGCCTCCTGCAGAACCGCCAGCACTCCATCCCAATCCTTCGTCGCCAACAGACGCCGCACCACTGCGTATTTTTCTCCGTCGCCGTACGGGTCGGAAGCGCACACCACGCGCCCCTCACGCAGATACTCCGCGTGCAGTTCCTCTCCACGCGTCGCCCGCCGTGCCAACTGCTCCGTTTTATCCGCTGTCACACCCGCGAAAATCTCGTCGTTGATCGCCACTGCCGGCGCCTGATCGCACCGCCCCAGGCAGCTCACGTCCTTGATCTGCACATCCTCCGGCTGCGCGCCCGCAAACCGCCGCGACAATTCCGCTCGCAACTCGCAAGCGCCATTCAGCCGGCAGCTCATGTCCGCACACACGTGAACCTCCGCCTTCGCTGGCGGCGTCAGGTGAAAATGCGGATAGAAGCTGGCAACGCTGTGAATTTGATACACAGGAGTCTGCGTCTTGCGGGAAAGCGCCTCGAGCTCCGCCTTTGGCAGGTACCCGTGGCGCAGTTGTATGGCTCGCAGTTCGTCAAAGGTCACGGCGGAATGTCTCGCGAAACTGCGCCGCTTTAGCCCAGCATTCCCGGCGCACTTTTAGGGTTCTCGCTATTTCCGCATATTCCCGGGCAACTTGTTCCGCTAAATCTTGCGCCGTTGTCTTTTCGCGCAATGCCCCGCAAAACCGCGCGCCTTTCGGTTGACTTCCCCCGCCGCCGAACGCTATAAGCGAAAAGAACTTTTGGCTTTCGCGGAATGCTGATTCACCACAATTCCCATCCTTCCCGGCCCGCCCTCTTTGTGGCGGCCTGCTTGCTCTCCTTTACTTGTGCCGCTCTTTCCGCCACGGACACGCCCGAACCCATCAAGTACATTGGACCCGGATCCTGCGCCGCCACCAGTTGCCACGGAAGCGTCAAGCCCGTTCCCGGCAGCCGCATTCTGCAGAACGAATATTCCACCTGGATCCTTCAGGACAAGCACAGCCGCGCCTATCAGGCCCTCACCGGCGACGTGGGTGAGCGCATGGCTCGCATTCTGAAGCTCAACACCAAAGCCGAAGAATCTCCTGAATGTCTCGCGTGCCACGCCCTTTACACCACTCCCGAACAGCGCGGCCGCTCCTTTGAAATTTCCGAAGGCGTTTCCTGTGAAGTTTGCCACGGCCCGGCCTCGGCGTGGCTCGGTCCGCACACCACCCGGGAATGGCCACACGAAAAGTCCGTTGCCTTGGGTATGGTCGACACGCGCAGCCTCATTCCCCGCACGCAAAAGTGTCTGCAGTGCCATCTGGGCACGCGCGAGAAATTCGTTGATCACGAAATGATTGCCGCCGGCCACCCTGACCTCTATTTCGAACTCGATTCCTTCTCCGCGGTCATGCCGCGGCACTGGAAAGTTCCCCGCGAATCCGCCCCCGGCAAACCGGTGGAAGATCCCGCCTGGGTGGGCGTCCGCGAATGGAGCACTGGCCAAGCCGTTCAGCTCAGCGCGTCGATGGATCGCCTGGCTTGGCGCGCGAAAGGCGAACGCGCCGGTCAGCAGAATTCCTGGCCCGAGTACGCCGAGCTATCCTGCTTCTCTTGTCATCACTCGCTTGTGGCCGCAAAAGACAGCTGGCGTCAGCAACACGGCTACGAAGACCGCCGCCCGGGCGATCCGCCTTGGAACGCGTCGCGCTATGCGGTCTTCCGCCTCTTCGCCAAGCAAATCGATTCCGCATCCGCACAGGATCTCGACCGCCAATTGCTCACCGTCTCCACGGAAATGAGCAAGCTCAATCCTGACCGCACCGTCGTTGCCACTGCTGCCAATACGGCTTCTCCTTTAGCCATGCGAATTGCCGAACGACTCGCGGCCATGCAGTACGATCAAGCCATCACTCTGCGCGTGCTTCAGCGCATCACCGAGGACGCGGAGTTCATCTCTCTCGCCGACGAGCGCGCCGCCGAGCAGGCCACCATGGCTCTCGATTCGCTCTACATCGCCTACAGCAAAGACACCAAGCCCGCCGATGCCGCCGAAGTCCGCGCGGCCATCAACGCGCTGTTCCAACAACTCGAAAATCCCTCTGCCTATAACGCCGACCAGTTCGCCTCGGCCCTCCGCCGCATTCGTCCCCTGCTGCACTAAACTCGGCAGCCTTCGGCGTTGCAAGCCTATTTGGAGTGCGGTGGCTCGCCATCACCTTTGGTCTCAGCGTGACTCCATGTCACACACAAAAAACAGCAATTCATTGCATCCGATGTTGGGCGCTTGCCATCCCGACGCCTCCGTTTGTCATCCCGAGCGAAGCGAGGGATCAGCTTTTCGCAAATGGAACCGCCACTCGATCCAATTTCCGCTCTCCAAAACAAAAGAGGCCGGGACATTTCCCGGCCGCTTCCTTTTTCATTCGCGCGAACTGGATCGAAGGTCTGCTCCTACTCGAAAAAGTGCGCGATCTTCTTCCCGGCTTCTTCCGTGTAGTACACGGTTATCTTGGCGCCTTTTTCCGTTCCCTTGCCCACGGCCTTGCCTGAATCCTTCAATGCGTTTCCGCTGTATTCAAAGGTCTTCTCTGTACCGTCGGCTGATTTTACAACTACCGTCTTCGTCCCGTCGTCGATCTTCTCCACCGTTCCCTTGGTCACCTTCATCCCGTCTTTGCCAACGGTTCCGATGCCATTGACGGTCGCCTCTGCGCCCTCCCCGGTGGAACGCACCACGACTTCCGAGCCTTCCTTGATTCCGTCGAAACCATCTTTCGTTCCTTTTACGGTATCGTCGCTCGCGACCTTCACGGTGTGTTCTGTTCCATCCTTGGTCTTCACAACCACGGTCTTCGTGGTCTTATCGACCTTCTTCACCGTGCCATGAAAAAAACTCACCACATCCTGCGCCACGCTCATCGACGCGGCTAACGCCAGTCCTGCCAATGCCTGCAATACCTTTTTCATCTGCGGATACCTCCTCCGAGGACCTAATCGTTGCAAACTTCCAGGGGCCATCATACCGCTTTTGTTAAACTATTCAATTATTTAGCACGTTGGCCTTCTGTCACGAGTGCTTCGGCGGTTCCTACAACTCAATCCGGTTTCCTTCCGGGTCCATGATCCAGGCGAACCGCCTGTAGTCATAGTCCTCTCGATTGGGATCGATCCACACGCCCTCCCCTCGCAACTTCTCCAGCAGTCCATCCAGGTCTTCCACCCGAAAATTCATCATGAACTCCTTGGTGCTGGGCTGAAAGTACTTCGTCTCCTGCTTGAAGATTGACCAGGCCGTGAACCCGTCCGGGTCGCCATCCTCTTTCCAGCGAAAGGAAACCCCTTGTCCCGGCACATCCTCTTTAATGCCAGATGTTTCTCATACCATTCGATACCATTCATAAAGTTTCCCTGGATTCTCCGCCTTGACCGTCACCAGTCCCATGCTCGCCTGCGCTCGACAGATTCGACGCATTCTACAACCAAATCATCCCTATTCAAGAAACAAATGACGTCGGGCTGCCGACTAGGCTAAACTGAACGTTCTCCCGCCCTCGCGCACCATGAACACCCTGGAACATTGCGTCTGCTCTTCCTCTTTATGGCGCTATATTTCCCAGCGCCGGCTACTTCCCTGGGTCTTGTCCGATGCGTGCTTGGGCGATCACGTTTTAGAGATAGGGGCCGGTTATGGCGCGGCCACAGTACATCTCCGCGAACGCGTCCCGCGCGTCACCTCTTTGGAGTACGACCACAATTCCACACGCAAATTGAAAGTCCATCACAACGGCCACTCCGGCGGAGTGCTCCGCGGCGATGCCTCGCATCTGCCCTTCGCCAGTGAAACCTTCTCTTCGGCCATCGCCATTCTTGTCCTTCACCACCTCAAATCCCGCAATTTGCAGGACCTCGCTTTCGCCGAAGTGCTCCGCGTCCTTCGCCCAGGCGGCACTTTCCTCGCTTTCGAGATCAACGATAGCTGGATTCATCACCTCGGCCACTTCAAAAGCACCTTTACGCCGCTCTCCCCCGGCTCCGCTTTTGCTCGCCTAACCCTCGCCGGCTTCTCTCGCGTCTCTGTCGATTTTCGCCGCGGCGGATTTCGTCTTCACGCGTTGCGCGCAAAGCCCGAACAGGCCTCCCCCGAACCGAAGCTCTCCGCTCAGAACGCCGTTGCGGCCGGCGTCTGACGCACGCTGCGAGTGCCGGATCTTTGGCACCAAGAACCCGTGAATCTGTGCCAACCACCATTGTGCGTGCACTATACTTCCGGAGACTTCGCTGCATGGGAAAACACTCGCAATGGGCTATCGTCGTGCGCTGATTCGTCTCCTCGACCGGCCCGGCGCGCGGGGCGTTCTCGGCGCGGTCATCAACCAGCGTGCGTGTCGTTACGCTCCAGGCGTACGCGTGTACTACCACCGTGGCATGTGGATGCACCAGGAAAGCGGCGTGATCTATGTCGACTCGCCCACGATGGACTATCACACCGCGATTTTTCTCACTTGGGCGAACGAACTGGATCGCGCAATCGCGAATGCCGCCGACACCTGGTTCCACGTGTACCAGCCTCGTCCCGGCGATCTGATTATCGATGCGGGTGCGGGCAAGGGCGAAGACACCATCGTTTTTTCCAGGGCGGCGGGACCCATTGGCAAGGTTTTTTCCATCGAAGCGCACCTGACCACATTTCGCTGTCTCCGCCTGTTCTGCGAACTAAATCGTCTACAGAATGTGGTTCCGGTGAACTGCGCGCTCCTCGATTCCGCCCGACCCGTGGCGATCGAAAACCTTGAGGGATGGCATGCGAACCGCATCGTAGACGCCGGCACGAAGGGCGCGCTTCAAGTCGCGGGGATTAGTCTGGATGAGTTGCTGGAACGTGAAAATGTCCGGCGCATCGATTTTCTGAAGATGAACATCGAGGGTGCGGAAGCGCTGGCTATCCGCGGAATGGATCGCACCCTTCGCATCACCCGCGCTCTGTGCATCTCCTGCCATGATTTCCGCGCCGACGCCGGCGAAGGAGAGTTCTTCCGCACCAGGCAACTCATTCAGGATTGCGTGGCGCGCGCCGGCTTCAGAATAATCTCGCGCGCCTCGGACCCGCGTCCGGACATCGCTTGCCAGGTGAATGCCCTTCGCGATTGACACCGCTCTTCTCTACAACTTGTTGCAAAATTCTCAAGCTGGCATTTCCGAACGGAGTCTGCGGAGTGAGGAACGCTGCCCCATCGTACGCTTTTTGTGCCATGAATCTCTCTTTTCTTGGTTTTTACCAGAAAGAGACTCCTGGTTTCGCTCGGAATGACAAACTAAATGCCTTTTTCTGGAGGCTGACTAGTCGCTGTCCGTCAATCGGGCGCGGTACAACGCCGGTAAACCAAACGCGCGCCCGCAATCGCTGGCGAACACGATGCCCTTGGAATCCAATTCCCAGGCAGGCGAGGAACTATTGCAATTCCCGCTCGTCAATCGCCTCTCTCGCCCCGAAGGCAGTTCACGCAGCCAAACTTGCATTGGCCCGTTTTTCCTGGCGGTGAACGTCACCCATTTTCCATCGGGTGACGTGACGGCATCCGGGAAGTCCGCAGGAACCGGCATTTCTCGGGGCGTCACCTTTCCCGTGGCCGGGTCAAATTCCATCATCGCCGAACTCCCATTTTCCACCAACTCGAAGAGAATGGCCGTTCCGTGGGCTGCCAGCCGGGGGTGCAGCGCTTGTCCCTCGAAGGAAAGCTCCTCGTTCTGGTTGTCGTGCAGCCACCGGAGCACATACCGGTCCCTGCCCAAGGATTGATAAAAGATCCCGGCGCGCGAAACCACCGGGAACGAAGAGAAGATTGCCCCGCGTTGCGCCGCAACTCGTGCAAAGTGCTGCTCTGGCTCGCTTGCATAACTCACCATGTGGTGTTTCGCATCCACGACCGCAATCAGCGCGGCAACCAATACTGCGGCGACCGCGACTCGCCGCGGCACTCCTTGGCAACTGCGATATCCTGCGAAAACAAATAGCCCCAGCAAAATCCAGACCTTCGGGAACAGCCAAATCGGGTGCAACGGCAATGTCAAAAGTATGTACGTAGCCACCAGAAAGATGCTTTCCCGCGGCCCAGCCTCCGCCAGCAGCAACACCAGCGGCAGCAAAAGAATGATGAATGTGTAGGAAGCCGTGCTGGTCGAGAGCAGTACCACGGCAATCACAAACCATGCAAAGTCTCGGGGCTCGCTGCTGCGTCGCGTACTCGTACCCAGGAAAAGGAAAGCGGCAATGGTCAACGAAGTGAACGTTCGCAAAAAGAAGAACAACCACGGCGCGTTCCAAAGCGGGTGAGGATTCAGTTCCGCTTCGCCTACGAAAGCGCGCCTCAACATCGTCGGCAATGTTGGCGTTCCCGGATTGTACGGATCGATCGATCCGCCCTCCAGTGACCGCGGAAGAACCTGCGTCGCGTAGTAATGCAAGTCCGCCGGCCCGAACAACAGCAGCGCCACGCCCAGCAGGATCACACACGCAACGATCATTCCGAGCAAAGCCTTCCATTGGCGTTTGGCGGCAAAATACAAAAGGAACGGCCCGCCATACAGCTTCAGCCCAAAGGCGATGCCGGTCATGAACCCGCCCAGGAAATAGCTTTTTCGGTCCAAAAAATAGAACGCCAGCGTAAGCAGGAACAGCAGGAAAATGTAGTACTGTCCATACCGGAAGTTCGTCAGCAACGAGAAGTAGCCACAAAAAGCCAGAAGCCAAATCGTTTCCACTCGGAATCGCGTGAGTCGCGACAGCAACCAGACGCTCGCCCACAGGAACCCCAGGTTGAATACCAGCCAGATCCGCTTGGCCGTTTGTGGGGCAAATCGCGTGAACCCCATCATCGGCAGCATGGTCAGCGGAGTCTGCGCCGCGTAGGTGCCGATGGTTCTCCGGTAACCGGCATAATTCATCTCTCGCACAAACCATGTCCAGTCGTAATAGTTGCGCAAGGGCTTGTGCTGGACCGCCAGTCTCGCAGCCGTGTCGTAATTCGGGAAGTCGGTCTCAACGCGCATCCACCCGGTACGAAACGCAGTGCCCAGCAGAATTAGCAATGTGACCAAAACAGCCAAACGCAGTGCGAGGGTGGAATGGAAAAACGCAGGAAACAGCGCTTCGATTCCATTTCGGGCGCCAGCCGCAGCGTGGTGATGAGATTTTTCTTGCGAGTTTGCCGGAGTCACCATGGATCAGATGGGCGTGCACTCCCCCAGCAATACTAAACAATGCGCCAACCATGGGCTACCCGAAAAGGTTCCACACTCGCGCCAGGTGCCCCGACGCGAGTGCGGCGTTGACGTTGAGGAGGTCACGGCGCTTATTTCGGCGTGCAGTCCTGCGCCGGGGGAGCCGCCACGGTGATGGCTGTATCCGCCGACGGCGAACCATCGAAATCAAACATGTCCTCGAGCGTGTGCGCGTGTTGGTCTCGCTTCGTCAGGAACTGCCGCGTCACTTCTCGATCGTCTCGATCGCCGGAATCATCGTCCCCATCATTTGAACCGCTACTCAAGAAACGCTTCTCGATGAACGCGAGAATCGAAGTGTGATCGCCCACGGTGTGCGAAACGTAGTGCTGCTTCGAAAACGGCGAAATCGCCATGAAGGGAACGCGTACGCCCAACTGGTCAAACGATCCGCTTGTTGACCCAGCTTGGAGTGCGAAAAGTATTTCCTTGGCTAACCTTTTGTGCTATGTAGACGTCTTATCTATTGCTAAGGAGCCTCTCTACCTACCTCCATGAAACCACGCTACCAAAATCGCACCGAAATCCTGCAAGGTACCCTGGATATGCTCATCCTCCAAACACTGCAGTGGGGCCCGCGGCACGGCTACGCGCTCAGCAAAGCCATCCGCACGAACTCCGGCGAAATCCTGAAGGTGGACACGGGCTCACTCTATCCAGCGCTTCATCGCCTCGAGCGCAGGGGCTGGATCGCCGCGGAATGGAAGGCTTCCGAGATTGGTCCCAGGTTGCGCGTCTATCGCTTGACCAAAAGCGGCAGTAGACAGTTGCTTTCCGAGCGCTCGCGCTGGGAAAGGCTCACCGCTGCGATTGCCGGAATCATGAATCCGGCCGGGAAGGAGAGCGCATCATGAAATTTTCTTTTTGGCGCAGGACGCAGCGCAATAAAGAACTCGTCGAAGAGATGCAAGCACACCTGGCACTGGCCGAGCGCGAAGCGGTGGAATCCGGCCAATCGCCGAAAGACGCGCAGGCCGCTGCTCACAAGGAATTCGGCAACGTCGGCCTGACTGCGGAAGTTACTCGCGACGCCTGGGGCTGGAATTGGCTCGTGGAGTTGCTACAAGACATCCGTTACGGCGTCCGCAACATGTTGCGCACACCTGGATTCGCGTTGGTCACCGTACTCACGCTGGCGCTGGGCATCGGCGCGAACACCGCCATCTTCTCCGTGGTCGACGCGGTACTCTTCCGCGCTCTGCCCTATCGCCATGCGGGCAGGCTAGTGTGGGCCACCAACTTTGCGTCGGAGCAGAAACAGACGCTCGTATTCGCGGATGAATACGCCGGTTGGCGAACGCAAAACCACGTGTTCGAAAACATCGCGGCGTACTCGCCCGCGGCCGAATATACGCTGACGGGTACCGGCAGCCCGCAACGTCTCAGCGGCGCCCAGGTCACCGCCAGCTTCCTGAACGTGCTGGGTGTGATGCCGCAGCTTGGACGCAACTTTTTGCCCGAAGAAGATCGTCCCGCCGGGCCGAAAGCGGTACTCTTGAGCAATGGTGTGTGGCGATCCAACTTCGGCGCCGATCGCAACGTGGTCGGCCGCGTCGTCGCACTCGATGACACCCCGTACACGGTGGTCGGAGTGCTCGCCCGCGATTTCGAATTCCTCGACAACAGTCCAGCGGACTTCCTGGTCCCGTTCCAACTCTCAGACAGCAGCATCCAGTCCGTAAACGGGCGGTTGAGGGTGGCCATCCAGCCGCTGAGCGTCGTCGCGCGTCTGCGTCCCGGCGCAACCGTGGCGGCCACGACAGTGGAACTCAATGCCATCAACGAACGTGTGCTCGCGGGCCTTAATCTCAAACGCCTGCTGGGCGACGCGCATGCGCAGGTCTTTCTCCTTCACGACCACGAAGTTGGCGACGTGCGCCCGGCCCTGCTGGTGCTCCTCGGGGCAGTCGGCTTCGTGCTGCTGATTGCCTGCGCCAACGTGGCAAATCTTCAGCTGGCGCGCGCAGCCGCACGCGAAAGGGAAGTGGCCATTCGCGGCGCGCTCGGCGCGGGCCGCTGGCGCCTCGCCAAACTGCTGCTCACGGAAAGTTCGGCGCTGGCGCTAGCTGGCGGCGTTGCGGGACTCCTGCTCGCGGCCTGGGCCATCCGCCTGATACGCCGCTTTGCCCCTCAGACGATTCCTCACTTGCAGGTCGCGCACCTTAATTTGCGCGTCCTCGTGTTCACGCTTCTCATGTCGCTGTTAACCGGCATTTTGTTCGGACTCGCCCCGGTGCTCGCCGCATTTCGCGTATCCCTGAATGACACGTTGAAGCAGGGTGGATCGCAAAGTGGCTCCGGAACCGGCACACGCCGTGCGCAAAAAGTACTGATGGTCGCCGAGATCGCTCTTTCGTTCGTTCTCTTTATTGGTGCCGCTCTCCTGGTGAAGAGTTTTCACCAACTCACCGCCATTCAACCCGGATTCGATCCCCACGGTGTCCTCACCGCGCAGGTAGCATTGCCCCTGGACCAATATCAAACCCCTGACCGGCAGCGCGCGTTTTTCGAGCAGTTGGTGCAAAGGCTGCAGGCTCTGCCGGGCGTCGCTTCGGCTGCAGCGACGGCTACCGTTCCACTGCGCGGGAACGTCCAGATGATCTCGACGATTCAAGTCGAAGGACAGCCGGCGATTAACCCGTTGATGGCCAAGGTTCCCACCGCGCGCATCAATTCCGTCACGCCGGGATATTTCTCCGCATTGCGCATACCACTAATCGACGGGCGTTTACTGGATGAGCGCGATGGTGCCGATGCGCCGAAGTCAGTCGTAGTCAATCAGGCCTTTGTGCGGCGCTTCTTCGAGAAAGAAGATCCCATCGGCAAGCGGTTCACCGCAAAATTCTCGCCGGGACCCGAAGATCCACCCACCTGGACCATCGTCGGCGTCATCAACGACACCAAACAGCAGGGACTCGCAGCCGACGTCACGCCCGAAGTCACCGCTTCCGCTTCCCAATGGCCGCGATTCATGATGACCCTCGTACTTCGTACTGCAGTCGATCCTGTCAGCCTGGTCTCCGCCGTGCGCCAGCACGTCAGCGCTCTCGACAAGAACATACCGGTCTACGCCGTGCAAACGATGGACGACCTGTTTTCCGCAGAGGTCGCTTCGCAGCGGTTCAATGCCGGCGCCTTGGCGGGATTCGCGGGCTTCGCGGTACTTCTGGCAGCCGTGGGAATCTATGGTGTGATGGCTTACGCGGTCAGCCAGCGCACTCGCGAAATGGGTGTGCGCATCGCGTTGGGCGCAGGGCGGGGAAATGTTCTTCGCATGATCCTCAGCCAGGGGTTTCGCCTGGCGCTCATTGGCGCGGGGCTCGGGCTTGCGGCTTCCTTTGTGCTGACTCGCTTGATGACCGGCCTGCTGTTTGGTGTGAAGCCTTCGGACCCACTGACATTTGTTCTGGTCACCGCCGCGCTCCTGGCCGTAGCCCTGGCTGCGTGCTGGATTCCTGCGCACCGCGCCACCCGCGTCGATCCGGTCGTCGCGCTGCGCTACGAGTAGTTCCTCCAAATGAGCAGTGGCTCTTCCTCGAGCCAAGGTCCTTGACGACAGGTTTAGAATTTCCTTGCTCGTAGGTGAGCGGTGAACTTCGCGAGAAACCCTGGGAGCAGACCGTGGACCGCTTGGAAGCACATCGACGCTTTTACGCAGATCTGGTGACCACCAGCGCAGGAGTTGCGAAGAACGAACGGCTGAAAGATGCCCTTGCATCCACGCCCAGAGAGCGTTTCGTCGGTGCGGGGCCGTGGAAAGTCTTTGCCGGGGGCAATTACATTGAGACTCCTACCGACGATCCCGCGTTCCTGTATCAGGACGTTGTCGTCGCTATCGCGCCGGAACGCCGGATCAACAATGGGCAGCCACTTCTTCACGCCCTCAGTCTAGCGGCGCTGAACGTCCAGCCCGGCGAGAAGGTCCTTCACGTAGGGGCCGGGACCGGCTATTACAGCGCAGTGCTGGCGAGGCTTACCGGCGCGGCCGGGACGGTTGTTGCTTGTGAAGTCGAGCATGACCTGGCGCAGCACGCCGTGCGAAACCTGAGCGATCTTTCCAGCGTCACGGTGCAGGAACGCTCAGGCGCGGAAGCGCCGACGTAGTGCGCGCTGCACCGGAGTGCTTCGACGCGCCATTCCTGTGCAACGCAATGTTTGTTCCTTGCTTGGGAGCTCGCGACGAGGAAACGGCACAGAAGTTGTCCGCCGCATTCAAGCGTGGCGATTTCCGGAACGTGAAGTCACTGCGGCAACTCAGAAGCTGATGACACTAGCTGGTGCGCGGGCAATGGCTGGTGGCTTTCGACCGCCTGATGGGCAAGCGGCCAGAAGAAATCAATTCCGGCGCTATTTATCTCCCGAGAGCGCGGTCCCCAGCTCGCTCCTCGTTTGGATCACTCGCAAAATGGCGTCCCGCGTCACCATCCCCACGATGTTCGCCATGCCATCCTCCGAGTGCTGTACCACCGGCATCTGATTTACGTCCGCAGCCACCAACCGGTCCAGCAGTGTGGGCAGCGGCTCATCCGGTGCCGCCCACAGAATCCGTTCTCTCGGCACCATCACCGCCTGCACTGAGTTCATATTCCAATCTTCGCGCGGCACCGTGTTCAGCGCCGCTACATTCATCATTCCCACCAGCCGCTGATCCATGGTTACAATGTGCACGCGTCGTCCCGTGCGCAACACTTCGTTGCTATATTCGTTCAGGTTCAAGTTCGCCGGAATCGCGGGCACTTCGTGGCTCATCACATCGGAAGCGCGCAGCCCGTTCAGCGTCTCCCGTATCGTCACCTGCGCCACGCTGGCCTGCGCCGCATTCAACAGGAACCACCCAATCACCGCCAGCCAGATTCCCCCCCAACGCTCGTCTCCACGTAACTCGAAGGCCCGCCACAATCCCAGAACGATCATCCCGTAAGCAATCAGTTTTCCACTTGCTCCCGCTACCCGTGTGGCCCGCACAAAGTCTTTCGTCGTTCCCCAAACGATGGCGCGGAAGATGCGCCCGCCATCAAGAGGAAATCCCGGTAGCATATTGAACAAAGCTAGAAGAAGGTTGGTTATGTACAAATACTTGCCGGCGGCGCCGACCATCTGGTTGTCGGGAAAAATCAGCGTCGAAATGTAAAACACTCCACCCAGAAACGCGCTCGCTAACGGCCCAGCGATCGCGATGTTGAACTCCTGTATCGCCTTGCTCGGTTCCTTCCCGATCCGTGCCAGGCCTCCGAACAGAAATAGCGTGATGGAAAGAACACGTATTTTGTAGTGCTGCGCAACAACACTGTGCGACAGCTCGTGGAACAACACCGAGCCGAAGAAGAGCAGGCTGGTGGCCGCAGCTAACGTCCATACCTGCGGCATGGTCCATTGCGGATTCAGCTGCGCAAACTGCGCGGAAATCAGGTAAGTGATCAGTCCGAAAATGATGATCCAGCTCAGGTCAATATAAATGGGAATTCCTAGAATCTTACCGATACGAATTCCCTGTGCTTGCCCCATGAACCACATCCTCGTCCGAACCTGCGTAAGTATTCCGAGTCGTTCTACTTCTATACTACCGCATCTGGACAGGTGCGGCTTGTGTCTCCCCTGACACGTCGTGGCCCCGCCCCCACGAAAACCTCCCTCGCGCCGTCTGCTAAATATCGTCTTATCAATATCCTACGTCTGGCTCTCGGCTTGCCATTCCCTTTGGCGTAGCACAAAAGGGAGATCACACCATGCGGCGATTCGACACCCCAGCAAACCACCTCCAGACTGGTCCCCCCCGCTTCGGCGCGGCGTTTCTCTTCGCCGCGTTCTCACTTTCTGCTCCGGCCTATGCTCAGTCCACTCCCAAAGATTCCCATGTTCCTAAGCCGCAACCCACCCGGCGTATCGTCGTCGGCATTCCTGACCGCAAACTCGCTCTTCTCGAAGACGGCCACGCAGTAAAAATCTACGACGTTGCCGTCGGCGCACAAGTCAGTCCCAGCCCCAGCGGCGAATTTCAAATTGCCCACCGCGTCTCCAATCCCACGTATTACAAGCCTGGCGTCGTCATCGCCCCGGGACCCGGCAATCCCCTCGGCACCCGTTGGATGGGCCTGGGCGTAAGAGGCTTCGGCATCCACGGCACCAATCGCCCCTCATCGATTGGCAAGAATGCCTCTCACGGTTGCATTCGCCTGAAGAATTCCGACATGGAAGATCTCTTCGCCCGCGTTCGCGTTGGTGATCGCGTGTCATTGCTTGCGGAACGCACCGAAGAGGTAGCACAGCTCTTCGGCGGCGAGGTCTCGCCCACAAAGGTCGTGAACGACCAGACGCAAGTGGCGCGCGCCGAGTCCACGAACACCGAGGACAACGCCCGCGGCAGCGAGTAACCCGATTTTGTCCAGTTCATATTCAGCAAAGGAGAACACACATGGACACGATGCTTGCATTCGTAGGACTGGTGATCACCACCCTGGTGGCGCTCTTCGCAGCGCTTGCTCTGCAAACCTTGCTGCTTCGCGCTGCTTTCGTGCTCATGCAGCCGGCCACCGCCAGCCGTCGCGTTCCTCAACCAGCGGTTGAGCACGGCACGCAGTTGGTTGCCCGCGCCTTCAGCAGGGCACGCTAGTTCGGCGAAAAGTTTCCCGCTCACGATCTGCGGACGGCAACACGCGCAAGACCTCAGCCGCGACGGGAGCAGAAAGGAAAAGTTCATGCTCGCTTTGAAATTCTTGTTAATGATTCTCGGTTTCGCCCTCTTTGCAAGCGCCGCGATTCTAGTCGCCTACGACGTATTTGCCTCTGCACG
>Ga0210409_10004430_pt1 | contig 15126 bp, 9 predicted proteins | sample IncBWH17MmetaG_FD_161649 | JGI IMG/M metagenome (GOLD analysis project Ga0210409, IMG submission 161649) | Forest soil microbial communities from Barre Woods Harvard Forest LTER site, Petersham, Massachusetts, United States - Inc-BW-H-17-M | ecosystem: Environmental > Terrestrial > Soil >...
GGCTGCTTGAATCCGCACCAGGAAGTGGCACCTGCAACGCGTGTCTGCGGTGCGTAACCTGCAAAAAGAGCAGTACTGCAGCCACCGAAAAGATCGCCAGGGCAATCTGCCCCTGTCGCGTCATACAAAACCGAGAGTGGGACTCGCGAATCGTCCGATATTCGGAAACACCGTGGCCAGGTTGCCTTTATCGACACCGAACCAACTCGCCAGGGTGGCAAAATACTGGTCAATCGCCGTCGTCGGGATCCAGCGCCCGGTGCTCGTGTCATCCGGTCCGTTGACGGCCAGCGTCGGGAATTTTCCGTAGGTCTGCTGCCCGTTAACGGCCCCGCCAACGATCAGGTGATGGCTGCCCCAGCCGTGGTCGGTTCCCTGGCCATTGCTCGGGAACGTCCGCCCGAAATCGCTGGAGGTGAAGGCCGTGACGCTCTTGGATAGGCCCAGTTGTTCCATCGCTCGCTGGAAGGCCAGCAGACACTGGCTCAACTCCGCCAGCAAGTTGGCATGGGAGCCGACAATCGTCTGCCCTGGGCCCGGCGTTTGGTTCGTGTGCAAATCGTAACCGCCGACCTGGCAGAAAAAGATTTGGCGCTTCATCCCAAACCCGCCGCTGGCCTGGCTGCGATGTCCAGCTTCGATTAGGCGCGCGGCCATTTGCAGCTGCGGCGCCAGAGATGATCCAAACGCATTGCCCCCGGTCGGAGGCGTGATCTTGGTCGGAAAAGGCGTCGTCCAATAAGTAGCGGCTGCGGTGGGCATAATGGCATTATTGAGCAGGCTACCTGTATCGATGGAGTGTTTGGCCACGCCCGCGTAAGCCTGGGCCTGCATGTTGGGATACGCCATCCCCAGGATGTTGGTCAGCGCTTGCAAGCGCGCGCCGCTGACCCCCGAAAGCGCAATCGCCCCACTGGTCGACACCGAATACTGCGAAATCGTGTTGCCGACCTCAAACGTGTTCGACCCTGACAATGTTACCGAAAGCGAGATCGGCGCGTTCGGTTGAACTGCCGCCATCAGGTCGGCGCAGCGGCCACCCCAACCCGTTAGCGGTGGCCGGTCCGGCACCGAGGTCTGCCACTGGGTCACCTGGTCCGAATGGGAGAAGAGCTGCGGCGGCTTTTGCATCCCTCCGGACTGGTACTGCGCTCGGGTGATGGGGAACACCAGGGTGCCGGTATTGAAAAGGATCGCCAGCTTGCTCTCGCCGAAAAGGGTTTGCAACTCCGGGCAGGAGGGATGCAGTCCATAGCCGTGGCCATCGGAAGTCAGCGACGAAATCGGCAGGATAGCTGATTGGGGAATCGCCAGCACCGGAGTACGAATGGTGGCGTAGTTGTCATACTCTTGCTGGATCGTCGGAAGCACCAGGTTGTTGGAATCGTTGCCGCCTTGCAGAAAAATGCACACCAGCGCTTTGTAATCCTGCACGTTGCTTTGGGCCACGGCCGCGTTCATGAAGCGCAGATCCCGAATCGCCGAAGTCAGGGCGGCCGTGCCTAGGGCCGCGCAAGCCGCCTGCCGAATGAATTGCCGGCGCGTTTGCAGCACCGAGATAGGTTTTTGTTCCATAGCTTTACTTTTGGATAATGAAGTCGGGAGAAACCGAAATCAGATGCGCCACCGCCCGCACACGGTCCCGCATCTGTGAATCTGTCGGCGGTGTTCCATACGGGAAGTTTGTGGTGTTCGCGACGTACGCCACGATCGCGTTCTTCGCCGAGGCGTCAAGTTGGCCTCCGGTAAGCAGGGTGCTGAGAGCGTCCACCAGGCTCGGGATTCCCGCATTGGACGTGTAGGCGCTCGTCATCCAGGGACTCACGTCCAGTGCAATAGCCCCATTGCCGCTGACAAAGCTGCTTAAGCCATTGGTGTTGGCGTTAACCAGGAACCCGCTCTGCATGAAATTCATTTGCACCGCCACGGAGGTGTCGGAAGTCAGTTGAAATTCAGGTGTGGTCAATCCCGCGGAGGCCAGGGCGCCCGGGAACCTGAAGTCCGGCATGAAAAAGTTAAAGACCGTCGGCGATCGCAGGGGCGTTTGGGTCAAGCTGCTGTCGGTGTAGCTCATGTGCCAGGTGCTGAGCTGAACCGCGACGTTGCCCGAGCGGGTCAAGGGCGGAGCAACCAGCGGATAAATCGTCATGCTGTTTTGAGTCTGACCCGTTTTGTTGGTTACCGTGAAGGTAAAGTGCAGCGGATCGGGCACCGTCCCGACAGTGTACTGGCCATTGGTGCCGGTTCCGGAGGTGAACACCACATAGAACGGGTCGCCCGGATTGAGCCCATGCGGCCCCGCGAAATCGACGGTGATATTGGTGCCTTTCTGGGTAAAACCACCCGCGCTCAGCCTGGGCATCAGGCAGCCGCCGGTAATGCTTTGCGAATCCATTGCTGTAACATTGAAGGTAGACGTCGAGTTGGTGCTGAAGACCTGATACAGCCCGCTGATCGCTCCCCCATTGGTGAACGTCAGATACACCGGTTCGCCCGGCAGCAAGCCATTGCCTGGAATCGTGACCGCGATATTGTTAGTGTTGGGGTTGTTCGTGCTCGAGCTCTCGATGTAGCTGCCCTGTGATAATCCAGGGGGCAATACCGTGAAACTGTTCGGGCTCGTCACGGTCACGCGATAGCCCTGCGAGAACGGCGCCGCCTGGCCGGACGTGTCACTAAAGTTCAGCCAAACGATATCCCCGGTATAAAGCCGGTGGGCATTAGTCGTGGTGATGGAGAGCACCTGGTTGCCGTTTTGGGAGTAGCTTCCCCCCAGGGAGGTCGCCGCCGGGAATGCTCGCGCCAGCGCTGTGGCTCGCAACAGCGGCTCACGTTGCTTCCCAAAAGTCGCCAGCGAGCTGACCTGGCTGCTGCGAGCTTCATAATCCAGCAGGATCGCTTTGAGCACCGCCTGCAGATCGCCGCGCACGCCCGCGCCATTGTCGTTGAAGGCCTGCACCACTCGATAGATGTAATCGCGGCTGGGGTCGCTCGTGACCAAGCGCTGGATGAGTTCGCGACAAATAAACGGTCCAACGTTTTGGTGGTTGAACAGCGTATCAAGCGCCGCTTCGAGGTCGTGCGAACAATACGCGTCGAAGTTCGTGGTGTTCGGGTTGGCCTGGCTGCCCGCTGCCGCAGGCAAAACCACATTGTCCAGCAACAGCTTGGTCCCCAGCTCGTGATGGGTGGGCACCAACACCATCGGATCCACATAATCTGACGGCGGGTAAAAGTTCGTCGGCAACCGGCCGTTGGACTGATTCGGCTGATGGTAGCTCCAGCCGGTGAACACACTGGCAAAGCCCATGATGACGTTTTGATTGTAGGTAGGCACCAGGCTGCTCTGCGAGTTCATCACCAGCGTGCCGTCCGGCCACATCCGGTTCAATCCGATCGAAAATAATTGCTCGATTTCCCGCGCGTAATTTTCATTGGCATGGATCCCGGTGACGATGTTGCCGTGGTCATTGCCAAGCATGTTGAGGAACGAACCCATCGCCGGAGACAACGTCACGTCCTCCAACACAGTGCGGAAGTTGCCAAACGCGTCATCCAGCAACAAATCGTAATATGCCGAAAGCGCCTGGGCGTTGTCCATCAATCCGCTGTTTTCGGAAATGACCAGGATCTCACTCAACGCGAAAGCCATCCGCTGGCGTAACTGGTCCGGTGCCGTGACCGATTGCTGCCACCAGGCGTTGAAGGTCAGCGAACTGGGATAAGGCCTGGTGGGATCGGAGCTGATGTTGCTCAGCACCAGCGGGAAGTGATGGCTCGCCGGCTGGCTGAATTGCTGGTTAATCCACGCCGAGTAGCCCTGGGCCTGCACATTGGCGATATCGTTCGCCGTCGACCCGAACGTCGTTTGCACCAAGAAGCGCGCGGCGGCGTTCGGATCCGCGTGATCATCGGCCCAGGCCGGTGGCGCCGGCGGGGGCGTAAAAGTTTGCGTGCCGTTCGCCAGGGTAAAGTGGCCGCTGATCTCACCCGCGGGATAGTTGACGCTGTGAATATTGATATAGGATTTGCCCTCACGTACGATTTCCAACAGGTCCGCCGAGGACAGCGTGCCGACGGGAGCGAGGGTCCAGACATATGTTCCGTCGGGTTGCGGGGTTGCCGTATCGATATCAAAAATGATTTGGCTGGGGCTGTTCAGGTACTGATCACAATGAATGTGCCGGCCGGTAACCGGTGCGCTTAGTCCGCTGAAACTAAAACCCAACACCGCCTGCGAACCGTCCGCGCTCACTCCCAAAGTCGCCGACCCGACGCCGGTGCTGATGACCCCGGGCTCGGCTAGCAAGTTGGCCGTGTATAGTGTGCCCGGAGCGTCGACCGTCGGCAGTGGGAAGTACCGCGACAAAACGAACCCGGGAACAACTCCGCCGGCCGTCGTATTCGTGCCAGATGGGTCTTGCAGCCAGCCCACTGACCAATTGTCACCTGTCCCCATCCCGGCCTTGTGCAGGATCTCCACATAATATTTTTGTCCGGCTACCAGGGCCAACCACGGCGAACGCTGGGTGGGCTGAACATTCCATTGCCGCACCCCCGTGCCGTTCGCGGGCGGCGCGAACGGGTTCGGCGAAGGCGTCACGTAAGCCCGGCGAACCTTATTCGCCGGCTCGCTGTCGTTCGAGATCCAGAGCTCGGCGGAATCACTCCCCGCGATCCAAAAGTAATAATTGCCTGTGGCCGGCACCGTCAGATAACCGCGAATGCGCTCGCCGTAATTGGATCCGAAACCCGTAATGCCCTCCAGGCTTCCCAGCGTGGTGACGCTGGTCGCCGGCGTATTGATTGGAATATCGGCAATGTTGGTGCCTGTCGCTCCGCTCCAAATCTCACGACTCACCGCGCTACCTGTGTCAATCACCTGCAGGTCCAGCACCGAGGCACCTAGGCCGCCGGCATTGGCCGCTGTCACCAGGACCTGATAGTCTCCCGCCAAATTCGGCACTCCCGAAATCATCCCGTTGGTCGCATTCAAGCTGAGCCCCGGTGGCAGATTCGTCGCCGTATACATCAAGGGCGAATTGGCTGCGGTAAGTGCGAAGGTAAACGGTTGTCCCAGAAACGCCACCGCGGAAAGCGGGCTGGTCAGAGCCGTCGGAGCCGGCGTTTGCCCCGCCGCATAAAGGCGGCCGCTTGGAATTACCTGTTTAGGCTGGCTGGCGCTATACCAGGAAAGATGCGCCTGGGCTGAGCCGCCGTACTGGAAATAATCCAGCCGAATGTCGTAACGCACGCCCGCCTGCAGCACGATTGAACCAATATTATCTGCCCCCCCGGACTGCTGCAACCAGCGGTCGATAATGAGCTGGTCGTTGACCCACAGCTTGATGCCGTCGTCGCTCTTCACATCAAAGAAATAGGTCTCCGAAAACTGGGGCTGCACCTGGCCGGTCCAACGGACGGTGTAATAGCCACTGTTGGTGAACGGCAGCGTCGACGTGCCCCAGGTAAAGTCGATCGTCGGATCCACTTCCGTGAGAACCAGGTTGGCGGGATTGAAATTGGCGCTGCTGGAATAGCTGGTGCTCGAATTGGTAAAATATTGGCCCATTAGCCCTGAGCCTCCCACCGTCGCCGAAGGGTAGATCAGAACGCCCGCCTGACTTGTCGGTCCCACTTTGTAGCCCGAGCCGCTGCGGACCAGCAGACTCGCAACCACCGGCGCCGCGAGGTTCGTGTTGGCTAATGGCGTCACGGTGATCGTCTGCGAACTCGTGCCGACCGGAAAATAAAGCGAGCGCGGAAGCACCGCGTGGTCCACTCCCTCAACCGCTGTGCCCGGCCCTGGCCCCGCCAATCCCAGATTCACCGTGATGGCGTTTAGGGGGAAGCCTCCGCGTGTCACCGTGAATAATCCCAGATTCAGGGCTGGCTGCCCGGGATCCGGTTCGTTTGCCGTGGGAGCCGTCGCGCTGATCGTCACCACGTTTTGCACCGCAAGCTTTCCGACCACATACGGGTAGTCCCCCAGCGGGTTGCCGCTGGCGTCCAATTGGCCATTGCTGGATGGCTTCATTGGATCCAACCCCAACTGGTACTCTTCCCAGTCGTTGACGCCATCCCCGTCCGTATCGACGTCCGAAATTGCGATCCGGTAAAACTTGGTCGTTGAACCGGCCGGCGCCGTGAGCGTCAGGACCGAACCCGAACGCACCACCATTGTGGCTTCCGTCGTCCAATTGGACCACCCGCCGCCGCTGAATGGCTGGGCGCTTTGCAGTTGATACTGTTTGCCCAGCGCGCACGCGATAGAAACGCTGACGTTGGTGCCTGCCATCGTGACGGCCGACACCTTCGGCACCGAATTCGGGTCAAAAGGGTCGGTACCCGCAATGGCCTCCTGCAGGTTAGAGGCCCCATCACCGTCCGCATCTCCTTTCGGATCCAGGCCGGCGGCCCCATAGATCAGCTCCCAAATGTCACTCATGCCATTGCCATTGAGATCCACCATCACTTGGCCCTGGGCCGTCAGCCGGCCGACCAAGACCAAACTCAGGCTTAATACCGAGAGATGACGACAAAGACGAACGCGCGGGTTAGACATACGACAAAAACGTGAGAGGAGTCGGGGTTACATCAACGAAAAACCAGCGGGCGGGATGAAGCGGCGAGAGAACAGACCCGGGGCCAGTTCTCACGGCCAAGGCGCGTGTTCCAGAGCGTTACGACAAGCCGGCCCATGCTGAAGCAGATAAAAGCTAATGCTGTGCCAAACAAAATCTACTGCCTCCAGGCTTCCCTTGCAAGCCCTTTGCTGCTGCCGATCCCAGGAAAATCCTGGGCCGTGAAACCAGGCAAGGGGGATCGGCAATTAAAAGAGATTAGGCTACGAAAAGGTTACTATTAATCTTAATCCTAACCTCAACGGTAAGCGTCGGACCTCGCACTTCTCGGCCACTTTAAAGACAGGCTCTGTCCCAATCCCGGATCTTAATCGTCGCGACGGAACTCCACTTCCCCGCAGTTCTCCCAGCGGAAGATGATTCGTTCCGGGCTGACAATGATCAGGCGGCCCGGGATGAACCGGGGGTGGGTAAACTCTTCCTCAGCGATTTGGCCTTCGCCCCTAAGGGTTTGCAGGCTGGCACGCCAAGTGGTCGCCCCCGCGGGCACGTAGTCATCCCCCGTTACCTTGACGGCCTCGACCTCGTCTCCACGCTGGTCAATGCGGATGACTTCATCGAAATGGCCCGGGTAGTGGCCGATCCATTCGCCCGATAAAGAGACCCTTTTTTTCATCCCACTCGCAAATTCATTTTTCTCGGCCGGCCAGGCAATAGAACATTCTGCCCAAATTGACTTCTTCAAGTCTTTAGTCCCCTATAGATTGTTAATCAGCTCGGCGGCCCGGACCCCGGCTTTAAGGCGTAACGAAACCACGCATCAAAACACCACGGGCTAAAATTGCCGGGCTCCAATTTTGACACTCTTGCAACATGTCGCGGCACCCGTTGGAAACCAAATCCCTCGATGAGGAGACGCTCTCCTTTCCCAGCGGCCTCCATCACGCCTACCTGTTTTCGACTTTTAACGCTTTTTCCTACCAGGTGGTCTTAAACAGCCCGATGGTCCTCTACGCGAAACACCTGGGTGCCAGCGCCACCGTTCTCGGGATCATTGCCGGCATGATGCCGTTGCTGGTTATCTTTCAAATCCCCGCTGCCAGCTACATCCCGCGGCTGGGCTTCAAGCGCTTTGTTTACGCGGGCTGGGGCACCCGCGTCATGTTCATCTTCGCCATGGCCTTGGTTCCCTTGACCAGCGTCTTTCTCAAGCCGGAGACGCGCCTGGCCCTCATGCTGATGCTCCTGTTCTGCTTCAATCTCTCGCGTGGCATTTCAAGTTGCGCCTGGCTCCCCTGGATCACCGCCCTGGTGCCCGCCGGGTTGCGCGGAAAGTACTTGGCTCGTGACGCCGCCGTCCAAAACCTCGCCAGCTTCCTGACCTTCCTAATGGCTGCGGCTTGCCTCGCCGGGGAATCTCATGCCTGGCAATTCACCATCCTCTTCGCTTTCAGCGCCATCATGGGTTCCGTTAGCTTGAGCTTCCTCAAACGCATTCCGGATGTCCCGGTTACCGAGGACGCTTCGAGCCTCAAGTCCGGCGTCCCATGGTCAGCGATGGTGCGCTTTCGGCCGTTCAACAGGCTGCTCTGGGCTTTGGTTGCCTATTCGGTTGCCTATGGTGGCCTGACCGCCTTCACCGTCGCATTTCTTAAAGCCCAGACCGGCATGTCGGAAACCCGCATTCTTCTGGTAACCTCTATCGCGTTTTTTGGAGGGCTCTGCAGCCTCGGATTCCTGGGTTCACGCCTGGATCGGTTGGGCAGCAAACCGGTCTTGACCTTCTGTTTTGCCACCTGGATGGTAGTGCTGGCCGGCTGGATGTTCGTCTCCGGCGGCCTCTGGGCCCTGAACCTGCCGTTGGTTCTAAGTCTTCAATTCCTGATGGGCCTCCTGGCGGCCCTGGTTCAAATGGCCAACACGCGCCTGGCCATGGCTGTGATTCCTGTCATGGGTCGCAACCATTTTTTTGCCATCTACTCGGTCCTCGGCAACGTGACCCTCGGCCTGGCCCCTATTGGTTGGGGCCTGCTCATCGATGCTCTTGGCGCTCGCTCTCCGCTTTGGCTTGGGCTCGCCTGGAACCATTATACGATCTTCTTCGCCGCGGCCGGGTTCGCTTTTCTGATCGCCCTGCTCCTGGCTCGCCGTTTGGAGGAACCCCAAGCCGTCAGCATGGAGGAACTCCTCCGCGAAATCCTGATCCAGTCGCCCCTGCGTTTCTGGTTCCGCCTCTTCCCTCGCGGCGGCACCTAACTAGAACCTGTTGCAAAAGTAGACCGCAGTCGAAACCCGAAACCCGAAGGCCGAAGCTCGAAATCCAAAAACGGTCGCATTAATTCGGGCTTCGCTTCGTCCTTCCTAAATCGCACGCAAAATGGCTTCAATTTACTGACCGCGGATTACACGGATGGCGCGGATTTTATCCGTGTAATCTGCGTAATCCGCGGTTCAATACGCCTCCGAGTTTGGTTCTGGCCATCCTGTTTCGGATTTCGGCCTTCTTTCGGCCTTCGGGCTTCGGATTTCGGGTTTGTGGTGGCCGGCGAGACGCCGGCGCTCCCGGGTCAGAACCGTACTTGCTCGAGATACTGCAGGCTCTGCGGAAGCTGTTTCTCCGACCAGGGCGACTCGTCCTCGATAAAGTACCACTTCACCCCGACCTTCTTTGCCGCTCGCAAAATCGCAGGCAAATCCATTAACCCATCGCCTAGCGCAGCGTCATTTTTCACGTCCGTGCCGCCGGTGAGCGCTCCGGTTTGCGTGCCCTTGCGCATGTCCTTGAGGTGCATCAGCCGCCAGCGGTCCGGATATTTCTCCAGCAGTTTCACCGGGTCCTGTCCCGGAAACACAATCCAAAAAATGTCCATCTCGTAATTCACATACTTCGGGTTGGTCTCCTGAAACAGCAGGTCCAGCAGCGTTCCCTGGTTGTATGGTTGAAACTCGAACCCATGCACGTGATAAAAGAATTTCAAGCCGTGCTTGGCCATAACCTCGCCCGCCTTGTTAAATACCTCGATCGCTTCGCGGCAGGTTTTTTCGTTGAAATCGCCCGAGTGAGGAATCCAGGCGCAGCCGGCATAAGCCAAACCCAGATCCTTGGCCTCTTTCGCCACTCCTTCGGGGTCGTCCCGGTAGCGTTCGTAAGCGAAATGCGCCGCGATCGCTTTGATTCCGCGAGCCTTGAGTTCCTCCTTAAACTTCTCGGATGACAACCCATATGTGCCGGCCAATTCCGCATTCTTGAACCCGAAATTCTTCACCTCGTCAAGCGTTCCGGAAACATCTTTGCCGAATTGCTCCCGCAAACTGTAGAGTTGCAGGCCAATAGGGCCCTTGAAACTGGGGCCAATGCCCGCCGGCGCCGCCGGCGAAATTCCAGCCACACCCATCAGCGCCACCCAGCTTGCACAGCACAAGAACCGACGAGAATTGATCTTCATGCGCATTGACTAGCACGAAGGCCCTTTGCTGGGAAGCCCCCTTTTTTTGTAGCGTCAGACTTCCTGCTCCCGATCGGAGTTCTGGGAGGCGGGTGGAATGCGAGTGACTGCAAAACGGGGTGATGGAGAAGTGGAGTATTGGGTTTTCCAGCACTCCATCTCTCCAATACCCCAATAAATCTGCGGTCGCCCTGAATCTGTGGGGCTCATTGCTCCACATAAACCGGCGTCCCAATGGCCACTAGGCGCGCCAGGTATTCCGCATTCCAATTGGCCAGTCGAAAGCACCCATGTGATTCAGTCCGCCCCACCTGTTCCGGCCGCGGCGTGCCGTGAATGCCATAACCCGGCTTGTCCAAGCCGATCCACGCTGTGCCAACCGGATTGTTCGGTCCGGGCGGCAAAACCAATTTAGTTCCCAGTTCCCGGGCTTCCGCCGATTCCGGAAAATTTTCCGGGTCGAACGTGTAGTTCGGGTTGTACGCAATCACCTCCACATGGAGTTCGCCAACCAGTCGCTTTTCCATCTGGCGAGCAATGCTGCAGGGAAAGTGCGCCAGCAAATTCGTGTTCAGGTCCCACGCTTCCAAAATCTTTGCTCCGAGCCGAATCGTGACGAAGCCGGCACGCCTGGCGGGCGCCGGGTAGCCGACCTTGGGAATTTCTATCGTCGTACCCGGGGCCACGCCAGCCCAATCCAAATCCGGATTAAGCCGGCGGATCAACGCGGGATTCGCCTGGGCTTTTTCTGCAACCAACTCCAGCACCGTCTCATACTCAAGCGCAGTTTGCTTGGATTTGCCCAACCACGTCGGGCTCAGCGGCTGCAGGCGAGCCAGGTCATTTGAAGTGACCTGGTACTCTGTCGTGGGGGCTTCTTTCAGCAGCAGGCAGGCGCGAGTCGCATTGTCGAGCTGACCACTAACCTCTAAATGCTCCTGCTGCTGAAGAGTCTCCAACGCCGCTCGGGTTTGCGGCCCAATCAGCCCATCAATCGACCCGCACGAAAGACCCCGACGCGCCAGTGCCACCTGCATCTCGAACACATTCTGCACCGCTCGGGGAAAATCCGCCTCCGGCGCGCGGACATTCTTGTCCGCAGCAACAGCCCCACTGCTCGCGGCGGGATTGCTGTTTGCAACCCGCGACGACTCCTTGCCGGATGTAAGAGGACCTGCGGGTGAGACCGGCGAAGTCACCACGTTCACGACACCGCCCGGTGGCGGCTGAGCAACATTGGTGGCCGGCAACAGTTGCGTTTGGCTGTTGGCAGCCGGTTGCCACGGTTTGCTGGTCCGCCACCAAAGCCAGCCCAGAGCCGCAATTGCCACTGCGGCTGCCAGCCAAACGGCCGGAGCAACAGACCGCCTGCGTCTCACAATTCGAAAAAGGCGCGGAGTTTATGAACCAGATTGTTTGCGGAAACGGCTTCCCGGGCTGCGCGTCCTGCCGCCGTGGACTGTTCCGCGGCAAATGCATCCTGGGTGCTGAGCTGGCGCTGAGCCAACAGTTCGCTCAGTTGAGCCAGTAACTCCGGGCTCTCCTTCAGGCTCTGTCCCAGCACCGCCTTGTCGATTTCGACCACTTCGCAATCCGAATTGGCGATCACCGTGGCGCTGCGAAGTTCCCCCGTCAGCAACGACATCTCTCCAAAACAATCCCCGGCCTTCATCCCGGCAACCAGTCGCGACAGACCATTGCGTTCCGCCGTCACGTTGGCCTCTCCCGCGGCGATGATGAACATCGAATCGCCATTGTCTCCCTGGCGGATGATGGTCTCGCCCCGTCCGAAATGGACCACTTTACCCCGCGGCAGCAGGGCGTCCAGTTGTTCGTCCGTCAGGCATTTGAACAGCGGTTGATGGCGCAAAATGAGCCGCGCCGCGGTTTGAACTTCCTGCTGTTTGTCCCGCGCCGGCCGCTCCAGTTGCACGGTTCGAACCGGGTAGGGAATTCGAATACCGTGTCGCTGCAACGCGTACCAGATATTGGTGCGAATGGCATCGCTGATGTCTGAATAGCGATGGTAATCGTCCATCCAAAACTTCACCTCGTACTCGTTCCCTGACTCGCCAAAATTCTTCAAAAAAACCTTGGGCTTGGGTTCCGGCAGAACCCCCTTGGCGTTGGCCACCGCGTGCAGCAGCACGTTTTTGGCGCGCGTCGGCGGGGTCCTGTTGTCCAACATGACAGGGATGCGCATCGCATACGGTCGGTGCGGGCGATTGAGATTGATGAGCGTTTGACGCGAGATTTCTCGATTGGGAATTTCGATGCAGAAGTCGTCCAAGGTTTTGAGCCGAGTCGATCGCCAATTGATTTCAATCACTTCGCCCTGACGGTTATCGACGATCAGCCAATCCCCATGGCCGAAGGACTTGCCGGCCTGCAACGCCATGCCGGCAATCACGTTGCCCACCAAATCCTGCATCGCCAAACCGAGGATTACCGCGGCGATTCCAGGCGCTATCAAGAGTCCCTTGATCGTCTGATCGTAGAACAGCTGCAACACCAGGAATACTGCCAAAGCCAGGATTGCCAGCCTGCCCAACTCGCTCAGGAACTTTGGCACCATGACACCATGCCGCTCTTTGAAGTGCAAATCCCAGACATAGCGGTCCACGATCGCAATCAGAACCGTTGAACTGAGAATGATCACCGCCGCCCCCAGGTGGCGAATGAAGCTCCAGGGCAGGTCCAGAGCCAGGGCCGGCACGTACACAGCTAGGCACAGCGAAAACAGGTGATACAGCCAGCCCAGCCGGACTCCGTGCCGGCGCTTGAGCCGGCGCCCGAATAAGACCAAAAGCCAGTACAGGCCGGGAACCGCAACGGCAAGCGATACCAAGCTTTGGTAGCTTTGTGAAATTCCGGGCATGGTGCCAAGTCTACCAAACCCTCTGACCCCGTTCAACCTCGCATTGACGCTATTCTCGGTGTTCTATCAAGCGGCCAACGCCAGTGCTTTGGGTGCGAGGGCCAAGGCGATCAGGCGCGCCGCGTCCTGGCAGGAAATCAGGTCGGTGTTGAGGATCATGTGATAGAGCAAGGGATCATCGATGTCTTTGTCGAAGAACTGCTTTAGATATCTCCGCCTGGCGAGATCCTCGCGATCGGCCAGCCGGATCGCCTCCCGCGGGTTCAATCCCTTCAGCTCCTGAAGCCGTTTGACCCGCTGTTGCAGTGACCCCACGAGTCGCACATGGAATATTCCCGGCAGCTTTCCAGTCACCACGTTCGCCCCCCGCCCAATCAGGATCACGTGGCCCAGTTGCGCCAGGTGCAGGATCGTTTCGGACGTTTTACGCACCAGGATCAACGAAGGTGGATGCAGCCCGAACAGCTCGTCCATCGTGTCGGACATCTGAGAAATTCTGTCTTCCGGCATGAACCTGGCCAGCCGGACCGGCAAATTGTGGTCCTCCAGCACTTTTTCCACCAGGTTCCGATCGAAAACCACCCAGGGACGCGCCGCCGACGGCGTCTGCATCCGCAGGTATTCAGCGAGTTTTTCAGCCACTGCGTAACCTCCCGAGCCGGTTTGCCGGGAAATAGTGACTGCCCTGATGCTAGTGAGGTCCGCTTCCTGGCCAAACCGCGGTGCGGCTGGCTGCAACTGGCAGTTGATGAAACTAAGGCACTTATCCAAGCCATTGTTTGGGTTCATAGGTTCCGTCCTTGTTCGACTCGCCTGATCCCGGCTCTCTTCGTTCCGGTCTTCATGCTTTGCTCAGGTTTGTAAATTAATTTATCTCCGTACGAGCTCACCTTCAACCTCTTCCCAACCGATTTGATGAGCGCTAATGAAGCGCATAAAGCCGTTCGAGCGCGCTGTGATGGCCTCGTCGATATTTCAACACGAGTACCTTGAAGGAGGCGAAGCCAATGCCTCATGAGCGGACTCCTTAAATAAACCTGAAAACGGCATTAGACCACGGATGGACACCGATGAACACTGATAAGGAACGACTTGAATCAGCACCGGTGCTCACCCAGACGGTGAGCCCCTCCGAAGCGATCCTAATCCGTGTTTATCAGTGTTCATCCGTGGTTAATTGTCTTTAACCGCCGTTTTCAGGATACTACCTCCCGATCTTTTTTGGCACTTTTCGGCCGGGGAATGCGCATTAAAGAAAAGGGTGAACTGCGCCGGACAGTTGCCAAGAGCGGTGGTTAGTGGTACTAATATTGAGTATCACTCTTTGAGCAGCGCCGTCCGTGGTCTGCCCGGCGCTGGTTTTGCCTGCTGATCCGATGAACCAACTAACAACCATCCTGGACGGTATCGCCGCGGGCCAGCCACAGGCCGGCGAGCATCTGCTGCCGCTGGTCTACGAGGAACTGCGCAAGCTCGCGGCCTCTCGCATGGCCCGCGAATGGGACACTTCCACTCTCCAACCCACCGCCCTGGTCCACGAAGCCTGGTTGCGACTGGCCGGGTCGGAACGACAAACCTGGAAAAACCAGGGCCACTTCTTTGGCGCCGCCGCCGAGGCCATGAGGCGAATCCTGATCGACCAGGCTCGCCGCAAGCACGCCCTCAAGCGCCAGGCCGGTAGCCACCGAGTTGACCTGGACAAGGTTGACGTCGCCGTTCAAGCCGATGAAGAATCCCTGCTCCTCATCGATGAGGCCTTGCAAAAGCTGGCGGCCCAGGACGCCCAATGCGCCGAGCTCGTCAAGTTGCGCTTCTTCGTGGGAATGGGCTACGAGGAAGCAGCCCGGGCCTTAGGTATTTCCGAGCGCTCCGCCAAGCGTTATTGGACCTTCGCTCGGGCCTGGCTTTACCGGGAGCTTCGGGGTAGCGCCGGTGGTTCGAAAGCGTCCGGTTGAAACGAGTTGGGCCAGGGTTGACGGCGCAGGTTCCTGGCCCGTTTGCCATGTGTTTTGCGCACTGGTACCTGGCAGGCCGGACTGGAGGATATAAATGAATGATCGGCTGAAATCGGTTCAGAACCTGTTGCTGGAAGCGCTGGAAATCGAGAGCGCAACCGAACGGGCTGCGTTTCTCTCGGATGCTTGTGGAGAGGATCTGGCCTTGCGGCAGGAAATCGACGAGTTGCTGCGCGCGCAAGCCGCGGCCGGCCATTACCTCC
>Ga0210409_10004432_pt1 | contig 15123 bp, 9 predicted proteins | sample IncBWH17MmetaG_FD_161649 | JGI IMG/M metagenome (GOLD analysis project Ga0210409, IMG submission 161649) | Forest soil microbial communities from Barre Woods Harvard Forest LTER site, Petersham, Massachusetts, United States - Inc-BW-H-17-M | ecosystem: Environmental > Terrestrial > Soil >...
GTGCGACGACAAGTAACTGCCCCCGCCCACCTTCATGCGGCTCCTCTTCAGATCGCCCGCCTGATAGCTGACGCGCGCCCCAATCGCATCCCGATTGCACTTCGTCCCGATGAGGTTGATGCCGAGCCAGTGGTTGCGATTGCCGACCTGATTGCGCAACAATACCGGTGCGTCATCGTTGACGGAAATCAGGACATCGACGCCACCATCGTTGTCAAAATCCCCGATCGCAACCCCTCTCGCGGAGAAGAACTTCGAAAATACTGGGCCGCTCGCACTACTCATGTTCTCCCAGCGCTTTCCATCGTTGTGAAACAGCAAGAGCGGCTCCCGATAGCGGACCTGATTTTGCGTTAACTCTTCGATCAGGTCGTCCGGATTTCCATTCGCCAGAAAAAGATCAAGGTTGCCGTCATTGTCGTAGTCAAAGAACTTCAGGCCCCAACCGCTCATCAGCCGCGTCGACGCCCCAATCGCAGTCGCATTCGCCCGGTCATCAAAAGTTTCGTCGTGGTTGTTCCGGTAAAGGGAGAATGTCTCATGATCGATATTCGCCACGAACAGATCCATCCATCCATCCTGATCGAAATCCGCCGAATCCAGCCCCATCCCTGACCGCGGCCTTCCCTCCGTGCTGTACGCGACTCCCGCCTGCGTCCCGATCTCCTCGAAACGCCCGCCGCCGCGATTCGCGAAGAGAAAATTCGCGATCGTGTCATTCGCAACGAACAGGTCCAGGCGACCGTCGTTGTTGATATCGGTCGCCACCGCGCCCCAAGCCTTCCCCAGCACACTCCCGATCCCGGACGACTTACTCACGTCGCTAAATGTGCCGTCACCATTGTTGTGGAACAGCCAACTGGCCATCGGCTTGTAGAGGTGTGGAATGCAATAGCCGCGCTTGGCATCTTCTCCCGCGTGACAGTCCTTGCTCTTCGCCTTGTCGAAATCGACGAACCGACAGACAAAGAGGTCGAGACGTCCGTCATTGTCATAATCGAACCAGACCGCGCTCGAAGCCCACCCCGGCGCAGCCACACCGGCTTTCTCGGTTACGTCCGTGAAGGTCCCATCTCCATTGTTGTGATAGAGAATACTTCGGCCATATTGCGTAACGTAGATATCTGGAAATCCGTCGCCGTCGTAGTCGCCGACCGCTACTCCCTGCCCGAACCCACCCGCTTGCACTCCTGCCCGCTCCGTCACATCGGTAAACGTCCCGTCGCGGTTATTGCGGTACAAGGCATTTCTCAACGGCTGGGACGGCGCGAAGAAATCGCACTTGCCGCTGTTGACGAGGTAAATGTCCATCCAGCCATCGTTGTCGTAGTCGAGAAAAGCGCAGCCGGCTCCGGTAGTTTCGGGTAGATATTTTTCCGGAGATTTTCCGGCCACATGCTTCCACGCGATGCCGCTGCTTGACGGCGTCACTTCCACAAACGGGTACGAAGTGGTGTCACTTCCTGCCGCAATGCGCGACAGCACGCTCACCGCCACACTGCTCGCGAGCCCTTGAACGAAGCTCCGCCTGGAGAACCGGAAGCGCTGATCCGGACGGATAACGGTCAAACGTCTTCCCCTTGTACCCGGATTAGTGAATGTGCGAGTCGCCAACAGGACATGCTAGTTCGGATTCGGTTGGGAACCCTCGGACGCAGGCGATTGTGTATTGGGCTGCTGCGTCATCTGCCGATGGATCGCGAATTCCTTGTCGCCTTCCGCCTTCCGTCCTGTGCGGCTGTAGGCCATCCCCAGATTGTAGTGCGTGGCCGGATTCGCCGACTCCAGTTCGACTGCTCTCTCCAACGGCGGAATGGCTTCCGCGAACTTCTTCGTCGCAATCAGCGACTCACCCAAACCCAGGAATGCGTCCCCGAAGCCAGCATCCAGGGTGCTCGCGCGAGAGAAATGCTGAATCGCGTCATCCCACTTCTGCTCCTGATGCGCAAGCTCACCCAGTACATACTCCGCACCGGCATTCGAAGGATCGATCTTCAACTCGGCAAGCATCTCCTGCCGCGCCTTCTCGACGACGTCCGGCCCTGGATTCGGCTTCGAAAGCAACAACCGCCCGATCCGAAAGTGGATGCCGGGAGCATCTGGATGCTGCTTCAGCACCGCATTGTATTCAGCAGCCGCCAGGTCCCATTTGCCCTGCTGCTCGTATGCCTCCGCATTCAACTCGTGGGCTTCGGCCGAATTCGGCGCCGACTGTGCCAGTTGTTCGGCTGCCCGCGTTGAGAGATCCGAATACGCGTGCACCAGCAGGTACAGCACCTCGGGATCATTGGGAAAACCTTTGAGCACCCGCAGGAACTCAACGGCATCCTCCGGCTTGTTGAGGCTCATGGCGCAGCGAACGCCATCGATTCCAGCCTGCCGTTGAAGTTCCCGGCCCTCGACCTTGCCAATGTCTTTCTTGAGGGCGGGCAGCGCTTCGGCGCAATGCCCCCGCTCGGCCTTGACGAGATCTGCTTTGATACTCGGTGTCTCGGGGGCTGGGGACTTTCCCTTGTTTTGCGCACTCGCAATGATTGCCGCCAGAACAAACGCAAAGCTGAAAACTGCGCTGATGAAGCCTCGACCCATGATCTGAATCTTAAACGAAAAAAGCGCCAGGCACCTTTTCGGATGCCCGGCGCTCGTTTTTTGTCTCCTGTCAGAAGTAGAACTTCAAAGCAAACTGGATCTGCCTCGCGTCCTGCGAGGTAGTGATGATTCCATTCCCGCCCGGCTTCCCGAAATTTGGATGGTTAAACAAATTCAGGAAGTCGCTTCGGAACTGGATACGCATCCTCTCGCTAATCGGGAAATTCTTCTGCAATCCAAGATCTACATCGCCATAGCCCGGACCGATCACCGGTCCCTGCGTCGGACAATTTCCAAATGTAAATACCGGAGCCGCAGACTCGAAGCTCGGGTCGTACCACTCCATGCCCGCTTCCGTGACTGTTTTGGGATAGTGAACCTGACCGTTGCAGTTGGGCCGCGCACCGGGAGAACCCGTTCCCGAGTAATCGGTTCCGTAGAGAGCTAACGGGAAGCCCGTCTTCCACGTCACAATGGGGTTCATCGACCAGTTCCCCACCACTGCATTCACGGCTGTGGGGAGATCCTTTCCGTATTGCTTGCCGCGGCCGAACGGCAATTCGTAAACCGCGTATGCGCTCAGAACATGCTTGGAATCCCAGTAGCATTGCGCCCAGTCGGCCCGCGGGTTGTAGAGGTTTTGGAAGTACGGGCTCGCCGGTGTCGTCTGCGTCGTGCTGCTCCACGTTCCGAAATACCCGCTGTTGTCGGTCATGCACTTCGAGTAGGTGTAGGAAACCTGAGTCTCCAATCCGTGGCTGTAGCGCTTCTGCAAGACGGCCTGCAACGCGTTGTACTTCATATTGCCATTCGAGTTGGTGAGCTTCACGTTTCCGAGGTGGTTCGGGCCGAACGTTCCATCCGAGTTATGGCCCCCGATATACGGGTACGCGCACGGCGCGGTGTGGCTCACTTTCTGAGGATCCACCGCCGTGCACGTCGATGTGCCCGAGGGAGTCAGTTCCGCCTGGCTTAACCATTCGGGAACCATCAAGTGCGTTCCGTGCTGGCCGACATACCCGATTTGGAAGGTGGTGTTGTTGGCTAGCTCATGCTGGAAGGTCAGGTTGTACTGCTGCGACATCGCAGGCTGCACCGTACTGTTCCAGGCCAGCAATGTGGCATTCAGGAATGGATTCCCGCCGGGGACGGTTCCTGCAACTGGGCCAGCCTCTGTCAAAAACGGAGCCCCAGCGGCAACGTTCGTGGCTTGCGATTGGGGGGGCGTGTTGGGCGGATTCTGCGTGAGCCGCAGGTTCGTGCCCGTGCCTTCCAAATAAGACGACACCGTGTACGCTCCGCGAATCACGGTCTTCGGACCCAGCGGACTCCACGCGAACCCGATGCGCGGTTCAAAATCCGGCAAGCCGTACGTCGTGTTGTACAAGCCACGGCTGAAACCGTTGCTTCCAACTCCAACGACAGTCGAGTGGCCCGGGTATTCAAGAGCACCGGTCATCATGTTGACATTCACTTGCCGGTCGTTCTTTTCGACCCACGGCGTGCGCGCCTCGTAACGCAATCCGATGTTCAGAGTCAGCGTGTTCGTAGCGCGCCAATCGTCTTGCACATAGCCGGCGAACAGCGAATCCAGCTGGTGCCATGCACCGCCGCCTCCAATTACGCCATGCCCAACGAGCTGCGGAAGTCCGAGCGCAAAATCGGCTGCTGCCGCCGCGTTCGCGTAGGCACCTGTACTTCCAGGGGCGGTGTATTGACCCTGGTAAGACAGCAGGCCTAATTCGCCGCCGTTGCCTGCGTAAAAAACGTTGATCCGATACTTGTTGAGCTGGAATCCAGCCTTGATCACGTGCCTGCCGTGGCTATAGACCACATTGTCATCGAACTGGATCACGGTCGACGCGAAGTTCTCCAGCGGAATCGCCTGCCCGATGCACTGGAGCGTGCCGCATCCGGGCTGCGTGATGGTCCCGCCTTGTGAAAAGGCAAAGAGGGGAAGGCCTTGTGATCCGACGCCGCTGATTCCGAGCCCATTCGCCAACGTTCCGACCGAATTCGCAAACGTGAAATTGTTATTGACGAACGATACCCAGTTGAATCCGGCACGCGCTTCGTTCAACAGGTTGGGACTGAAGGTGTGCGTCCAGCTCACGAAGCTGTTCTTCAGGTGCGCTACAGCTACCTGATCTCCCAGCAACAGAAACGAGTTCGCGTTCGGATCATTTTGCTTGCCGTGCGAGTAACGACCCGAAAAATGATCCTTGTCCGACATGTTGAAGTCGACTTTTATGTCGTACTGGTCCGAGTTGTACTGCTGGCCGATCACATTCGGAGCCAGACCAAAGCCATTTGACACGGCGCTCGAGACCTGTGGGTAGAGTGAAGATGATACTAGCTTGGTGAATGCGGGATCGAGCATGGCGCTGGGGATGATGTTGCCCGCGAACGCAACCGGGCTTGACGTGACCTGGCACGGGCTTCCCGATACCCCAGTCCCCGCCGCGCATGGATTATAGAGTTGGTTGATGATTTTATTGTTGGCATCTCGATCGTTGCAGATTCCGCCCGTAAACCCAGTGCTGCAGAGCGATGCAAAATTTCCGCCGATTTGCGCAGTGGTCAAAACCGCAACGTTCTGCGTGCTGGATGGATGGTCAAGGCGTCCGCCCTGGTAGTCTCCGAAGAAGAACAGCTTGTTCTTGATAATTGGGCCGCCAAATGTGCCCCCGAACATATTCCAGCGCAGCTTTGGCGTCGGAAGAACCCCGACCTTCGGGTCGTCCTTGCCTAACCCGTTCTCCCACTGATTCGCGTTGAAGATGTCATTGCGGAAATACTCGAAGGCATCCCCGTGGAAGGAGTTCGTGCCCGACTTGATCGTCGCATTCACGATTCCGCCCTGGTAGTTGCCAAACTCAGCGGAGGCGTTGTTCGTGATGAGGTTGAATTCCTGGATGGCATCGGGCGACGGCGTCAGACCAAGCCGGTTCTCCGAAACCTGGTTGTTATCCATCCCATCGAGCAGAAAATTGTTCGCCTGCTCGCGGTTCCCGTTGATGTAGGGGCGTCCGCCGCCCTCGGCCGTGTTAGAGCCAAGATTCAGGCTCTTCGTATCGACGGTGACTGCGCCCGGTGACAGAAGCGTCAGTTGTACGGGGTTGCGCGTGGCGAGAGGCAGGTTGTCATTGGTTCTCGCGTCGATGATGGTGCTCACCTGCGTCGTCTCCGTCTGCAGGACCGGCGCCGCTCCCGTCACCTCCACCGTTTCGTTGACACCGCCGACTCGCATCTGCGCGTCGACACGGGCCGTCTGGTTAAGGATCAGCGTGAAGGGCGGCCGCACCGCCTTTTGAAAGCCCTGCGCCTCGATTTCGAGACGATATGTGCCAGCGGGAACGCGCGGAATGTTGTACGCACCCGATTCATTTGTCTTCGCGGTCCAGACTGTTCCCCGCTCTGTATCCGTCGCCGTGACTGTTGCGCCGTTAATGGGCGCGCCCGACGGATCGGTCACGGTACCGACGATAGCCGCCGTAACGTCCTGCCCTGTCGCGGGCAAAGTAAAGGAAAGCAGCCCGGCCAGAACGAGAAGACAAGAAGCAAACGACAGTGCTCGTTTCATCACAGAACCTCCCACGCGCTTAAGTTGCAGTGCAGCCCACAGACACCCACATCAAGAATGGACATATGCTATATAGCACCTTGAAAATCACGTCAAGGAAAAAATGACAACTTTCGTAAAGTCTCCACTGCAACCCGGCAAAACTGCGCTGCATAGCACTTGAACTTGGTACACGCGCGGCGGACCCCTATCCCACAACAGGTGCATAGAAAAATGAGAAACGGAATTTGCCTATGTTTTCTGGTATTGCCCGGTTTTTTCCCTGGTTTTACCGATCGCTCCCAAAACGGCTTTTCGAGGCGCCGGGAGAGCCAAGTGGGGCGGAATCAGTACCATAGCAGTTAGCCGCTATATAGCAATTGCATCCGGAGAGCGTTTTCCCGAAAACTATCCCTTTACGGAACCAGCACAAGTCTGCTATATAGCAGCCATCGGTTTACTTTCGAGCTTCGAGATCACAGCGGCTTTACGGGTTGGGTGTTAGATTGATTATGCGAACGAGCAGAGTCATGCGACCAGGCCGAAACGGCACGCCCGCATATAAAAAAATTCAGAACGTCATCCGCAAACGGATCGAAGGCGGACACCTGAAGATCGGGGCTGCCGTCGACTCGGAACGTGAACTCGCCAGAATTCATGGCGTCAGCCTCATGACGGCGCGCCACGCGCTGGCGGGCCTCGAGCGCGAAGGTGTCGTTGAACGGCGCCGCGGTTCGGGCACATTCGTCGCGCCCCCGAAGATTCACTTCAACAAGTTGATGAGTTATACCGAGCACATGGCCAGCCGTGGGCTGGCTGCCCGGTCGCGCGTTCTATCCGCAAAAATCATCGACCAGCAACTTGAAATCGCAGCCCGGCTGGGCCGCCCTGCAACCAGTCATCTCGTCCGCCTCGACCGCCTGCGTCTCACCGGCGAAGATCCGTTCGCGCTGGAAACTGTTTATCTGCCGGCTCCCGAGTTCTCTGGATTGATCGCCGCCTCGCTCGCCCAGAATTCTTTGTTTTCTACCCTGCAGCACGACTACGGCGTCGAGCTCGCCTACGCCGACGAAGAGGTTGACGCGACTGCCGCCGATGCGCACAACGCCGATTTGCTGTGCGTCCAGCGCGGCGCAGCTTTGCTTCGCATCCGCCAGGTGATTTATTCAACAAAGGGGGAAGCCGTGATTTACGGCGTCGGCTTCTACCGCTCGGAACGTCATACCCTGTTTATTCGAAGATTCCGCTGACATTTGCTCGCATTGCGAGACCAACAAGAAACCCCACGTTTGCCGCGTGGTTTTTTGCTCTCATCCAGGCTGCGATTGGCTCCGCTAGCGCGCGTCGGCGGTCTCCTTCGGGTTTTCCACCGCATTCAGGAACGCCTTTGCCTACGCGTTAGGAATCGGCATGCCGCCCTGAAGAATTTCCTTGAATGAGGCATCTTTCTTGTACCACTCCCGTGTTGCCTTCTGATCCTGCTGCAATTCGGCTCCATTCAGCGACGCACCGATGAACGCGCCCTTGCTGCTGGAATAGGTTAGGATGCCCGCCTTCCAACCGCCTTCCACGGAAGCACATACACCGTACGTGCGAGCGTTCGCCCGTGTCTGGCCTGCTTACCTCCTCCCCAGCGCACTCCATAGCACTCCCAGCGAGTGCAGCGATAGCCGATCCCACTCCGTCAGTCGGGAAGCATCTGTCACGATTGCGAATGCGTAGTTCGTCAGGGGATTCACTGCGGCACACCATCTCTCGTGCTGATTGACCATGCCGTCACAATATTCGCAAGCTTCACATGCGTTGTATCGATTTCCGCGGAGCGAACTCGCTTGATCACTTTGTGCCATGGAGGGATACCTCGCTTCTTCTGCCGTTTCGACAACAAGGCAGAGGATATTCACCGTTCACGTGATTCAGATGCGCTGTTCTGGAAACGATGGGTGGGTAAAACCCCTAGACGCGGGACTTCATGATCTGAGCGAGGATCGGGCAAAAAATGTAGCCGAGAATGTGCAGGAAGGTCTATCTGTTGGATTTTTGTTAGGTTGCGCCGGTAGATTCAGCGAAGATCCAGATGCATGTCTTTGTGGTGCCCGTGGAAGCTGATCTGGAGCGTTCGCGTCTGTCCTTGTCCCAGCTCAATCGCGACCGTTTTTAGTTCGTCGTATGCGGCGGCGCTTGACTGCACGTGTACACCCAACTGGTGTTCACCCGTGGTCAGGTGGATCGTTCCTGAGTCGCGACCCTCGACTGTTCGAAACAGGCCAAGACGCTTTTTTGCGTCGCCCTTCAAGGCGTGAGAATAGACGATGCGCGAGTCGCTAAGAACCGATACGGTTCCGTCTTCAAAGGGAAAGTCGATTCCGATCAACAACGTCGAACCGACCGCGTGCGGTGCCGGTTTTGGCTTTGCCGCCGTCGCATGCGCACTACTGGTCCGCGCTGTACTGATTGCTTCGGTGGATGGCGCCGCCATAGTCTCTCCGCTTGGCGCGCGAAAAGCCACGGCGTTATTTCGTGGAGCCTGCACGGGACTGTAGGTCTCGCGATGCCACGAGAGTGCAAACATCATGGTACCGAGCGCGATCACGACCACCGCGGCCAGTCGCTTCCGCGCGGGAAGCCGCCGCATCGTGCGCAGGTAGCTGAGGGCGTTTCGCCAAGTAACACCGCTCCACTCCGCCGCTTGCCGGAAGAAACGTCGCATCGCTTCAGAACGCGCACTGCTCGATCGACTTCCGGTGGTTTTCGCTCTTACGGCTGTCCGCTCCCTGACACCGTTATTCGATACGCGCTCTCTCAGTTCCCGTACGTCGAGCGCGAATTCAAGACCCCTCTGGTATCTCTCCGCCGGATCCTTGGCCATCGCGCGCAGAATGATCGCATCTACTCCGTGCGGAATATCCGGATCCATTGCACTGGGGGGCAGCGGATCGTGATTCGCAAGTTTGAAGCACACCGTTGTCACGCTGTTTCCCTGAAACGGGCGGTACCCGGACACCATGTTGTATAGAATCACGCCCAGCGAGAACAAATCCGAACGCCCGTCCAGCGGCTCGCCATTCAACTGTTCCGGCGACATGTATGCGGGCGTGCCCAGCACGTGTCCCGGCAACGTGAGATGGGCAAGATTCAGCTTGGCGATCCCGAAGTCCGTGATCTTCGCTTGCCCGTTGGAGTTCACCAGGATGTTAGCTGGCTTGATGTCGCGGTGAACGACGCCTTGGCCGTGCGCGCAATCCAGAGCTTCTGCCAGTTGTTCGGTCAGCTGTAGCGCTGTCTCGAGTGGAAGCTTACCGCCCTTTTCCGAGAGCAATGCGTTCAGAGACGGCCCGTCGACATACTCCATCACGATGTATGGTGTGCGGCTCTCCGGCTCCTCGCCGACATCGAAAACCGTAACAATCCCGGGATGGACCAGCCGGCCTACCGCCTGCGCCTCTTGAAAAAAACGTTCCCGATATTCGAGGGCTTCTTCCGGATTTGCACCGACCAGCGAGATGGTCTTTACAGCAACAAATCGATCGATCCGCGGATCGCGCGCCTTGTACACGACACCCATGGCGCCCCGCCCCAACTCAGCGACGAGCTCATAGCGTCCCAGACACTTTCCCCAGCGCGCTTCCACGTACCGATACTCCGGTTGAGTCGATATTTAGGGTCAAAGCTTTGGGGGAGGAGGATGATTTGTTGTCAACGATGTTAATGCGGAATTGAATTTAAGCTCGCAGAATCCTGAAGAACACGACATTACGCTGGTAACCAAAAGGTACCCTAAGCGCCTGAAAATGTAAGGTTTCTACAGGGTTTCCTGTATTCGAACCCACGGATTTGTTAGAATTTTCGTGCAATGCTCGTCGGCAACGTCCCTTCGCCCGTCGCCCGCGCACTTCTGACAAAAATTTACGGTTCCCGAAACTTCCCTTCCAGGCCCGTGTTCGGCATGAGCAGACCCTGTCAGTCCCGTAGTTCGGGTGGGAGCAATGCGAGACCGCGCCACCCAGGACGGGGCTGATCAAACCAAGGAGTATTCGATGTCCTCCCGTCTGTGCCTTGCGCTACTGGCCGTTCTGTTCCTTCCCGGATGTAACAATACCCTCAACCCATTCTGCGGAAGTGCCAGGCCGGCTCCCGTGATTGGTTCGCTCTCGCCCAGCACGATCACCTTTGCTCAAGTGGAGCAAGGGACAGCCACGCTCACCGTCAACGGAAGCAGCTTCGTCTCGTCCTCGGAGATCGTAATCAACGGAAAGGCGCTGGCGGCGAACGTCGTGAATAGCGATCAACTGAAAATCATACTGACCAGCAGCTTGATCACGGGCCCGGGGTCCGTGAATATTAATGTCCTTACGCCCAGCGGAAATACAGGCGATCTCGGCTGCACGAGCGGGGGGAAAAGCAGTCTGCTTGTGCTGACGGTCAACTGAGGCATGAATGGCGGGTCAACTCGGGCATTGCTGGGAGTCCGTTCGCGAAAGTGTGACGCGTTTCAACGGAACTGCCCGCCTTATTGCGATTTGTTAGGTCCAGCGGGGAACTTCCGGTCGAGGTCAAGATTCAGTTCCAGCACGTTCACGCGTGGCTCTCCCAGCACGCCGAGTTGGCGATCCTCAGTATGTGTCGTGACCAGTTGCCGCAACTGCTCTTCGGACACTCCGCGTGCTTTCGCTACCCGCGGAAACTGAAACGCTGCCGATGCCGGACTGATTTCTGGATCCAGCCCCGAAGCCGATGCTGTCACCAGATCAATGGGGACGGGCGTACCGGGGTTCTCTTGCTGCGCCGTCGCCACGTCGCCCTTCACACGGTCGATCAGCTTCTGGTTCGTCGGGCCAAGTTGCGAGCCGTTTGTATTCAGGGGATCGTAGCCGTTTCCTGCACTTGACAAGCGAGAGTGAAAGTGGCCGGCCGACGTGAACGCCTGCCCGATAATGCGGGACCCGATCACCTTCCCATTCGCCTCAATCAGCTGTCCGTTCGCTTTCTTCGGGAACAGCACTTGCGCAATTCCAGTCACGAGCAGGGGATAGATAATCCCGAGCAGGATCGTCGTCACCATCGTCATGAGCAGCGAAATCACCAGATTCTTCTTCATGGCTTTACTCTCCCTAGGCCAACCCGACCCGCGTGATCAGCATGTCGATGAGCTTGATGCCCACAAACGGGATCACAATGCCGCCCACGCCATAGATCAACAGGTTGTTGCGCAGCAACGCGGCCGCGCCCATCGGCCGGTACTTCACTCCGCGCAGCGCCAGCGGAATCAGGGCGATGATGATCACCGCATTGAAAATTACGGCGGAGAGCACCGCCGACTCCGGCGTCTTCAGCCGCATGATATTCAGCGCATTCAGCACCGGGAACGTTCCGGCGAACATCGCCGGAATGATGGCGAAGTATTTAGCCACGTCGTTCGCGATGGAGAACGTCGTCAGCGAACCGCGCGTCATCAGCAGCTGTTTTCCGATCTCCACGATCTCAATCAACTTCGTGGGATTCGAATCCAGATCCACCATGTTCCCGGCTTCCTTCGCTGCTTGCGTGCCGGTGTTCATCGCGACGCCCACGTCGGCCTGGGCCAGAGCGGGCGCGTCGTTAGTCCCATCCCCGGTCATGGCGACGAGCTTCCCGTCCGCCTGCTCCTTCTTGATCAGGTCCATTTTGTCTTTGGGAGTCGCTTGCGCCAGGAAGTCGTCCACGCCCGCCTCCCGCGCAATCGCCGCAGCCGTGAGCGGGTTGTCCCCCGTGATCATCACGGTCTTGATGCCCATCGCTCGCAACTGATCGAAGCGCTCGCGCATCCCGCCCTTCACCACATCCTTCAGCTCAATAACACCCAGCGCACCACGCGTCTTCTCCGCAACCACCAGCGGCGTGCCGCCGGATCGGGCAATCTGTTCCACCGTGCTCTTTACCGGCGCAGGCACTTCGTGTCCGTGCTGCGTCAGGTAGTTCTGCACAGCTTCCGCCGCGCCCTTGCGGATCTCGAATCCGTTCAGATCAATGCCCGACATGCGTGTTTGCGCCGTGAATTCGACGAAACGCGCTTCGTGCGACGACAACTCCCGTCCGCGCAACCCGTACTTCTCCTTCGCCAGCACCACAATCGAGCGACCCTCGGGAGTTTCGTCCGCCAGCGACGATAACTGCGCTGCGTCTGCAAGTTCTTTTTCGCTCACGCTGGGCGCCGGAATGAATTGCGCCGCCTGCCGGTTGCCGAGAGTGATCGTGCCCGTCTTGTCGAGCAGCAATGTGTTCACATCGCCCGCAGCTTCCACCGCGCGTCCCGACATTGCCAGCACGTTGTGCTGCACCAACCGGTCCATCCCAGCAATCCCGATCGCTGATAGCAGTCCGCCAATCGTCGTCGGAATCAGGCAGACCAGCAAAGATACGAGCACGAAAACAGTCTGCGGCGACCCCGAATAAATCGCGAACGGCTGCAACGTCACCACTGCCAGCAGAAAGACGATCGTCAATCCGGCCAGCAGAATGTTCAGCGCAATCTCGTTCGGCGTCTTCTGACGTTCCGCGCCTTCGACCAGGGCTATCATTCTGTCGAGGAACGTCTCCCCCGGGTTCGAGGTGATCTTCACCTTGATCCGGTCTGACAGAACGCGCGTGCCGCCGGTCACCGCTGAACGGTCTCCACCCGCCTCCCGAATCACCGGCGCGGACTCCCCCGTGATGGCCGACTCGTCCACTGACGCGACGCCTTCAATGATCTCGCCGTCGGATGGAATCATCTCGCCCGCCGTCACGAACACCAGGTCCCCGGCTCGAAGCTTGGCGCTCGGAATCTTTTCCACCTGCCCGTCGCTCCCCGTGAGGCGATTCGCCATCGTCTCGGAACGCGCCTTGCGCAGCGTGTCGGCCTGCGCCTTGCCTCGGCCCTCGGCCATCGCCTCGGCAAAATTCGCAAACAGCACCGTGAACCACAGCCACAGCGTAATCTGCAGATTGAACTTAAAGTCCGTGCCGCCCTTGAACAACAGAGCGCTCGTGATCACACTGCCGATTTCCACCACGAACATGACGGGATTCCCCATCATCTTGCGCGGGTTGAGCTTGAGGATGGAGTCCAGAATCGCCCGCCGGACAATCTTCCATTCCCATAGCGCTCTTTTTTTCTTTGCCATCGAGATCCTCAGAAAGTCCTGCCCGCGGCCATGAGCAGGTGTTCCAGCAACGGTCCCAAGCTCAATGCCGGAAAGAACGTAAGTGCGCCCACGATCAGGATCACGCCAATCAAAAGAATCGTGAAAAGCGGCGTGGTTACTGGAAAGGTCCCGAGCGACGGCGGCACATATTTCTTCTGCGCCAGATTGCCCGCAATCGCGAGCATCGGAATGATCATGAAGAACCGGCCCATCAGCATCGCGATCGCAATCGTGGTGTCGTACCAGGGCGTATTTACTGTCAGCCCCGCAAAGGCCGAGCCATTGTTCCCCGCACCGGACGTGAACGCGTACAGGATCTGGCTCAGTCCGTGCGGTCCGGGATTCGAAATGCTCGACGCGCCAAACGGCTTGACCATCGAGATCGCCGAAAAGCTCAGGATCACCAGCGGAAACACCAGCACCACCAGCATCGCCATCTTCACGTCATAAGACTCGATCTTCTTGCCGAGATATTCCGGAGTCCGCCCCACCATCAGGCCCGCGATAAATACCGCCAGCACGACATAAGTCAGCATGCCGTACATCCCGGACCCAACCCCACCAAAGATGATCTCGCTCAGCATGATGTTGACCAGCGGTACCATGCCGCCGAGCGGTGTGTAGGAATCGTGCCAGCCGTTGATCGCGCCGCAACTGGCGTCCGTTGTGACCGTCGCGAACAATGCGCTGTTGGCGATTCCGAAGCGGACTTCCTTCCCTTCCATGTTCCCGCCAGACTGCATCGTTGTCGCGCGCTGGTCCACACCTGCCAGCAGCGGATTGCCACGCGCCTCGGCCGAGTACGCCACCACGACGCCCGCGAACCACAGAATCGTCATCGCCGCCCACACCGCCCATCCGTGGCGTTGCGAGCCCGTCATTCTTCCCAAGGTGTATGTCAGTCCGCTGCCAATCGCAAAGATCAAGACCATCTCGATCAGGTTCGTAAGCGGCGTCGGATTTTCGAACGGGTGTGAGCTGTTCGCATTGAAAAAGCCGCCGCCGTTGGTCCCGAATTCCTTGATGATTTCCTGCGAAGCAACCGGACCCTGTGCGATGATCTGATCCGTCACCGTATCCATGACCGCCTTGCCCTGGCTGTCAACTACAGGCTTGCCGTCAGCACCGACCTTCTGCACTTGCATCGGCTCAACCAGCTTCGCGGTGTCGTAAGGCCGCAGGTTCTGGACGACGCCTTGCGAGACCAACACCAACGCACCCACTACGCAGAACGGCAGTAGTACCCAAAGCGAGCTGCGCACCAAGTCGACCCAGAAGTTTCCGATCGTCTGCATCTGGCGGCGCGCAATGCCGCGAATGAACGCAATCGCGAGCGAGATTCCCACTGCCGCCGACGTGAAATTGTGATAGGCGAGCCCGGCCATTTGCGTGAAATAGCTCATCGTGTTCTCGCCGGAGTAGGCTTGCCAGTTCGTGTTCGTCGTGAAGGAAGCGGCTGTATTGAACGCCACGTGCGTCGGTGTCACCGCTGCAAATTTCTGGGGATTGAAAGGCAGATACCCTTGCAGCCGCTCCATCAGGTACAAAACCACCATCGAGACCAGGCTGAACAGAAGCATCGAGATCGCATACTCGGTCCAGCGCATTTCGTGGTTTTCATCGACGGTCGTCAGCCGGTAGACGAGCCGCTCAATCGGCCGTAACACCGGATCGAGGAACGTTTTCTCGCGGTTGAACACCCGCGTCATAAAAACGCCCAAAGGCTTGGTCACCAGAAGGACCAGGGCGATGAAAAGAAATATCTGAAACCATCCATTCAGCGTCATGTCAGAACTTCTCCGGACGCAG
>Ga0210409_10004433_pt1 | contig 15122 bp, 9 predicted proteins | sample IncBWH17MmetaG_FD_161649 | JGI IMG/M metagenome (GOLD analysis project Ga0210409, IMG submission 161649) | Forest soil microbial communities from Barre Woods Harvard Forest LTER site, Petersham, Massachusetts, United States - Inc-BW-H-17-M | ecosystem: Environmental > Terrestrial > Soil >...
TGTATTTACCGAACTCTTCGCTTGCCGGTAGTCGCTGCCGAAGCGATCAGCATTCACACCGTCTTGATAGGCCTCCATCGAATAGCTGCCATCCGGGAGGAATGACAGGTCGATATTAAGCTCGCGAGGCGTCCAGTTCGTCATTGCGCCGACGTACCAGTCCCGCCCGTTTCTGCGCGCGACCACAACATACTCGGCAATCTTGCCATCGAGAACGCGGGTTTCGTCCCATTCGCTCGGCACCGGCCCCAGGAACTCCATCATCTCGGGCTCTCGCAGATAATTGGAGGGGCTGTCAGAGAGCATCTGCAGCGGGCTTTCAAACACTACGTACATGGCCAATTGGTGGCAGCGGGTACCCAGGCTCATCGGTCGATCGTGGATCGGCCGAAAGCTGATCTTCTGCGCGTTGAGCATGGCGCCAGGAGTGAAATCCATCGGACCCAGAAACATTCGCGTGAACGGAAGGGTGACGTCGTGCAGAGGATCGGTCTCTGCGCTCCACTTGTCCCATTCGAGGCCACGCACGCCTTCGGTGCTGATGAGGTTCGGCCAGGTACGCGTCATCACGGCCGGCTTCTGATCGCCGTGAAAATCGACCAACATTTTGCGCTTGGCAGTCTCGTAGCTGAGCTTGTTGTAGAAATTGATCAGCAACTGATCGCTGCGCTGCATGAAATCAACTTTGATTCCCTGGACGCCCCATTTGGCAAACTGGTTGAGGGCGGGCTCCATCTGATTTGCGAGAGTTTTCCAAACGACCCAAAGGATAACGCCGACGTTTTTTTGTTTCCCGTAGGCGATCAGTTCTTCCATGTTGATCTCGGGGACGACCTCGAGGACGTTTCCAAGCTTGTACCAGCCCTCGTCCAGAATGATGTACGGGATGCCGTACTTGGCCGCGAAATCAATGTAGTACTTGTAGGTTTCCGTGTTGACGCCAGATTTAAAGTCGACGCCGTAGACATTGTTGGCGTTCCACCAATCCCAGGCGACTTTACCCGGTTTGATCCAGGACGTGTCCTGGACCTGCGATGGTTTTTCGAGCAGCCAGACCAATTGATTGGTGAGCAGGTCTCCGTCTTTCTCGGCAATCCCAATGACACGCCACGGATAGGTGCGAGTTCCTTTTGTGACGGCGATGTAATCGGCGGCTTCTGTCACCTTGAAGTCGCGATCTTTTTCGAGTTGTTCCTTCAGAGGATAGGGTGGGAAGGTGGCAGCCAACGCGTTGCCACTGGTGCCGTGCAGCCACAGGCCGGGATACTCTTCCAGATCGGACTCGGCGATCGCGACCTTCGCGCCGTCTCCAACGTCCACCACTGCTGGAAGACTGGCAAGCGCAGCAGGAGCAAGCTCACTCATTTGGTGAGGCAGGTATTTGCGTTCGTTGTGTGAAAAGAAGCTCTCTTCCTGCGGATAGTAGACCGTGTGATCGCCGGCAAATGAGAAGACTCCCTCTTCGCTAGAGACGTGCACTTCGGTCTGCGGAAGACTTGTTTCGAATCGATACGCGACGCCCTCGTTGTACGCGCGGAATACAACCGAATAGCCGCCGTCGAGTTCAAGTCGGGACTCGTTATAGTTCTCGCGAATCTTGGCGAACTTCTGCCGCACCACAGGTTCAAGGACTTTCTCGGAGCTCTGCTGTTTGGTGCGGAGCACCTTCGGATTTGCACCGAGCGTTTTGTGCTCGACGTCCAAAGACATTTGGGAGTCTTGCAGTATTGGCTTGCCTTTGTAGAGGACGTCGTACTTGATGCGGTCGGTGGCGCGAACCTTCACCTCGATCCTCCCATCGGGAGATCGCAGGCTGTAGCTCGTCTGGGCAGATCCGTGAGCGATGAGCAAAATCATCATCCCCAATAACACAGAGCATCGAGAAGAGAGTCCATTCACGAAATCATGCCTCCAGAACTTTGAATTTGCGTAATTCATTCTGACCGCAGCTAAGCACTTGCCCGAAGACTGCCTACTATTTCCTGGAAGAGCGATCCTGGTTTGACGACACCATGGCGCGAACGGCGCCGGTGGAAATGCCACCGTCGACCAATAAAGTTTGGCCAGTGATGTAGCGGCTGGACTCCGCCGCGAGAAAAACGACAGCCGACTCCAGATCTTCTGGCATCCCCGGGCGCTTGATCGGAATGCGATCAGAGAGGTAGTCGACCCACTCCCGGCGCTCGTAGAGAACCTCATTCTGCTCGGTACGAAACCAGCCGGGAGCCAGGCAATTCACGGTGATGCCGTAGGGACCCCAATCGTCGGCCAGGCTCATCGTGAGTTGGCGGATACCACCGCGGCTCGCCCCGTAAGGGCCGAGGCCAGCGTATCCTGCCACGCTCGTTACCGAGCCTATATTGATGATGCGGCCGTAGCGGCGCTCGATCATGCCTCGTGCGACGGCCTGCGCGACGAAGAAGCTGCCGCGAAGATTGGTGTCGAGAATCAGGTTCCAGTCGTCCCAGGTCACATCGAGGGCGGGCTTGCGAACATTGCATCCGGCGTTGTTAACGAGGATGTCGATCTGCCCGAATTCTTCGATGGCCCGGTTGGCCATCCGCTGAATACTTTCAAAATTACGCACGTCGAGTTCGAGCGAAAGAGTCCGCCGGCCCAATTGGCGAATCTCGGATTCGAAGTCTGAGAGTGCCGCTGAGTTACGGCTCGTGAGCACCAGGTCGGCGCCAGCCCTCGCAAGGGCGCGCGCGAAGATTTGACCGAGGCCGCGGCTTGTCCCGGTTACGAGTGCCACACGCCCACTGAGATCGAAAAGTTTGTCAGTCACGCGCACTTCCCGGCTTCAAAACAACTTTCATGAGATTTGGTTCGCGCGCATACAGGCGCTCGAACCATTGGGGACCTTCCTCGAGCGGTGCGATGGCGCTGATCAGTGGTTTCACCCGCATCGAGCCTTTCGCCATTAACTCGATGGCGCGAGGATATTCGCCCGCCGAAGCACATGATCCTTGCAACCGGATTTGTCGTGTGACGACCAGCTGCAGAGGCAGTGTGATTTCAGGAGAGACATTCCCGACCAGAACGACCGTCCCGCCTTTTCTGACGCTTTTGATCGCGACCCCGATAGCATCAGTGTTGCCGACGGCTTCAACGGCAACATCCACCCCGGTTCCGCCTGTAAGTGCCATCAGTTTTGCGAGCGGAGCTGAATCCGCCAGAATCACTTCGTTCGCACCAAGTTCGGCCGCCAACTTCAAACGCGAGGCGTCGATATCAGTAATGAACACGCGGTTGCATCCCGCGGCTCGAAGCGCCTGCAAAACAAGCAGCCCGATCGTGCCCGCTCCAACCACCAGCGCACTGCTGTCCGGAGCGATTGTCGCCAGTGAAACGGCGTGCATCGCTACAGCGACGGCTTCGAGCATGGAGGCCGCGGCGAAGGAAACGGAGTCGGGCAATCGATAAACGACACGAGCTGGAACCGCAACATACTCCGCGAAGGCACCAGCTCGGCGGTATTCATTGCACGAGACACCAAGGACCTGGCGGTGATCGCAGAGGTTGACATCGCCTCGCCTGCAGTTGAGGCACTTGCCGCAGTAGATTGTGGAGTCGAAGGTGACTCGGTCCCCTTTACCGAATCCGCTTACCGCTGAGCCAAGCGCCGCGATCGTTCCCGCTGCCTCGTGCCCCATGACCACGGGCGGAATGCGGCGCCCCGAGGACCCATCGTAGCCATGCACATCGCTACCGCAGATCCCACAGGCTTCTACCTGGATCAAGACTTCGTCGTCGCCCACAGGGGGGAGCGCCAATTCCGCAAGTTCAAGGTGTCGATATTTTGAAAGCAGTAGAGCTCGCATCGTCTCATCCGTCCGTCGCCGGCTAAATTCGAAAGCGCTTGCGCAGCCGCATACGCTTACCCCTCAGAAGAAAGGGACCGCAGCCGTTCCGCCGCAATCTCGGGTGTGATATCCCGTTGAGGCGTGCCAAGCATTTCAAATCCAACCATAAATTTCCGCACTGTTGCCGAGCGGAGCAAAGGCGGATAAAAATGCGCGTGAAAGTGCCATTCGGGGTGCGTGTTTTTGTCGGTGGGAGCTTGATGGAAACCCATCGAGTACGGAAAGGGCACATCGAAGACGCGATCATACGCCGAGGTTACGTGTTTCAGCACACCACTCAGATCGGATACTTCTTCTGTAGAGAGATCGACCAGAGAGGCCAAGTGCCTGCGACTGCAGATCAGAAGCTCAAACGGCCACACTGCCCAGAAAGGCACCATTGCCGTGAAGCCCGAGTTTTCATAGACGATTCGTTCCCCTTGCTTGTGTTCGAGAGTTAAGTAATCGCAAAGCAAGCAAGAGGATTCTTTCTGCAGGTAATCGCTCTGTGCAGCCAGTTCCCGCGCGGGCGCCTCCGGTATCGAATGTGTCGCCCAGATCTGACAATGCGGGTGTGGATTGCTCGCGCCCATCATCGCGCCCCGATTCTCGAAAATCTGAACGTGATTGATGTCGGGTAGCGCGCCAAGCTCCTGAAATTGCCGTGTCCAGGTGCGTACGACCGTCGCAATGTCTCGCACATCCATGGTCGACAGGGTGAGATCATGCCGCGGAGAAAAGCACATCACGCGACAGCTCCCGGGCTCTGCCTCAGCAACCACCAACCCTTTCCCTTCAAGATCGATCCTGCCGGGAGCGGTCCCGGGCTTGAGTGCAGCAAAGTCGTTATCGAAAACAAACGTATTCTTGTATTTGGGATTGTGAACTCCTCCCGCGCGGGCGTTTCCCGGACAGAGATAACAAGTTGGATCGTATTCTGGTTGGTGCTCGAGCGGGATCTTCTCGACCGCCCCCTGCCAGGGTCGCAAAGCGCGGTGCGGAGATACCAAAACCCACTCACGGATCAGGGGATTGAACCGTCGATGCGGGTCTTGGGTCAGTTCCAAAGGGTCGTCCTCTCAAGCGGTCGCAGTTTGCTGTCCGTCCAGGCGTCGTCTTTCGATACCGCAAGAAAGGCTGTGCTCCTGTAAACGTTTATTGACATCGGCGTACTGACGCCTTATGGTTTGGTCAATTGTAAGCGATTACATGTTACAGGCAAGGCCTCTTTCTGAAGACTAGTCGGCCAACAGATTCCGATTCTGCCTACGCCAAACCAGCTATGCGTGGGCCTGCGCCAGGGGGTTCCGCGAGGGTGAGCAAGGCAGAGTTGACGCGACGATTCGAGTCGGAGTTCGGCACGCGGCCGAAGGTGTTCGCCGCTCCCGGCCGCGTCAACCTCATTGGTGAGCATACTGATTACAACGATGGGTTTGTCCTCCCTTGCGCCATCGGATTCATGACTCGAGTTGCGATCAGCCCGCGCGATGATCGAAAAATCGCTCTTCTGTCGGATGGCTTTACCGATCGCTTTGAGTTTGATCTCGAGAGCCTTCCTCAAACCCGCTTGGGAGCATGGTGTGACTACGTGTTGGGCGTCGCCGTAACCCTGCAAAACGTGGAGCCCATTGCCAGTGGCGCCAACGTGATGGTGCATGGCGAAGTTCCCATTGGAGCAGGTCTGAGTTCGTCGGCCGCAGTCGAAGTAGCCAGCGCACTTGCCTTCATGAGTCTGAACGGAACAACGTTTCCGATGCCGCAAGTCGCGAGACTCTGCCAACGAGCGGAAAACAGTTTCGTGGGCGCCCGGGTCGGCATCATGGATCAATTCGTCTCGTGCCTTGGAAAGGCCGGCCATGCCCTGCGGCTGGACTGCCGCTCGCTTGATTTCGGACTGGTTCCCATTCCCGCCAGTGTGCGCCTGGTGATTTGCAATACGATGGTGAAGCACGAGCTCTCCGGCGGCGAGTACAACCGCAGGCGGGAAGAGTGCGATGAAGGCGTGCGGAGGCTAAAAAGCTGGTACCCGGGTATTCGCGCTCTGCGTGACGTCTCTCTGGAGCAGTTTGAAGAACACGCAGCTGAGCTTCCTTCGATCATTCGAAATCGCTGCCGCCATGTGATTGCCGAGAATCGGCGAGTGCTTGCGGGCAGCCAAGCGCTCGGCGCAGGAGACCTTGCGCTATTTGGGGATCTTATGCGCGCATCTCACGCAAGCCTGCGCGATCTTTTTGAAGTGAGCTGTGAGGAACTCGACATTATGGTTGAGAGTGCGGAGGGCTTGCCTGGATTTTGGGGTGGCCGAATGACTGGTGGCGGATTTGGCGGTTGCACGGTCAACCTCGTTGATGAAGATCAGGCCAATGCTTTCGTCGCCGAGATCAAGAAGCGATACCAAGAGAGAACGAGCATTCAGCCCGATGTTTATGTTTGTGCCGCAGCCGATGGAGCGAGCGCCGAACTAGCCTCCCGTTGATGTTCCTGCCGGTCCCACCCTTGTTTCCAGTTTCCGATCTTCAAGATTTGGAATCGCCGCGAAACATGCCAGTGTCATTGTGTCTCTGCAGGCAGCCGGGTTGTGCTCAAAACATGGCTTCAGGCAGAATAGAGGGCCCTTTCATTTCCCTGACAAGAGAGCCTCTATGCATCTGCTTCGGTTCGCGCTGTTGATCGTTTCGATTGCGGTATGTGGATTGATTCTGGTGGTGGCTCTCTCGGCCAGCGATGAGGGTTCGATGAGCCGGCTGACTTATCCGCAAGCGAAAACTGTGGATCAGATGGATGACTATCACGGCGTCAAAGTGGCAGACCCCTATCGTTGGCTGGAAGATACCGATTCCAGCGACACTCACGCGTGGGTTGAAGCGGAGAACAAAGTCACGTTCAGCTATCTGGAACAGATTCCTTATCGCAAGGCGATCCACGAGCGGCTCACCAAGCTCTGGAACTACGAGCGTTTCGGAGTGCCTGAGAAGCAGGGCTCCCGTTATTTCTATCAACACAATACCGGCCTGCAAAATCAGAGCGTTCTGTATGTAGCCGAGTCATTAAATGCAGAGCCCCGCGTGCTGCTCGATCCAAATACTCTCTCGTCAGACGGCACTGTGGCGCTGGTCGGACACGCAGTCTCGGATGACGGGAAGCTACTGGCTTATGGAACATCAGCTTCCGGATCGGATTGGATGGAATGGCGTGTGCGCGATGTCGATAGCGGGAAAGACATGGCCGATGTCATCAAATGGGTGAAATTTTCGGGAGCGTCGTGGACCAAGGACGGGAAGAGTTTCTACTACAGCCGATACGATGAGCCGAAGCAAGGCGCGCCGCTTCGCGACGCGAATTATTTCCAGAAACTCTATGTTCATCACCTGGGTACGGAGCAGTCGGAAGACCAGTTGGTTTACGAGCGCCCGGATAACAAAGAGCTCGGATTTGCAGGCCAGGTCACCGATGACGGCCACTACCTGGTGATCACGGTGTGGCAAGGAACGTCGCCGAAGAACCGGCTCTACTATAAAGATCTGACCAAGCCGAACGCGGATGTTGTGAAGCTCCTCGACGATTTCGACGCGGAATATCAGTTCGTCGACAACGATGGTGGCGTCTTCTGGATCAAGACGGACCTCGATGCGCCTCGGGGAAAGCTCATCGCAATCGATACGCAGAATCCTGAACGGTCGAATTGGAAGACGATCGTTCCGCAAGGAAAAGACAAATTAAACGCGGCGAACGTCGTGAACAATCTGTTCGTTCTCGCGTACCTGCGAGATGCGAAGACGGAAGTTCGGGTTCACGATTTGCAAGGAAAGTTTCTCCGCAATGTGGACCTTCCCGGAATCGGCACTGCGGAGGGTTTTGCCGGCAAGCGCAAGGACAAAGAAACCTTCTACGCGTTCACCAGCTTCATTGTCCCGACCAGTATTTATCGATACGAACTGGAAACGGGCAAGAGTTCGGTGTTTCGCCAACCGAAGGTCGATTTCGACCCCAGCCAATATGAGACTGAGCAGGTCTTCTATACGAGCAAAGACGGCACGCGTATCCCGATGTTTCTTACGCACAAGAAGGGACTGAAGAAAGACGGGCAGAATCCCGTGCTTTTGTATGCCTATGGTGGATTTAACATTTCGCTGACGCCGGCCTTCTCGGTGCCGAATCTTGTTTGGCTGGAAATGGGCGGAGTCTATGCGCAACCAAACCTGCGTGGCGGGGGAGAGTACGGCGAAGAATGGCACCAGGCTGGAACCAAACTCAAAAAGCAGAATGTATTCGACGACTTCATCTCAGCGGGTGAGTGGTTGGTTGCGAATCATTACACGACCCCGGCGAGACTCGCCATTCGTGGCGGAAGTAACGGAGGACTGTTGGTCGGCGCGTGTCTGACGCAGCGCCCCGATCTATTTGGCGCCACACTGCCCCAGGTCGGCGTCATGGATATGCTGCGCTTTCACAAGTTCACGATCGGTTGGGCGTGGACGTCGGACTACGGTTCGTCGGATGACCCGGAGATCTTCAAAGCCCTGTACGCGTACTCGCCGTTACACAACTTAAAACCTGGGACGAAATATCCTGCCACGTTGGTGACCACGGCGGACCATGACGATCGCGTTGTGCCGGGACACAGTTTCAAGTTTGCGGCTACTTTGCAGGCGGATCAAGCGGGGACTGCCCCGGTGCTGATTCGCATCGAGACGAAGGCCGGGCACGGGGCGGGGAAGCCGATCTCGAAGCAGATCGAAGAGATCAGCGACTCGTGGGCATTTCTTGCGCGAAATCTGAATATGGACGTGACGCTGCAGTAACGTTCATGGAACTGCCGGGGCTGGTGGGAGGCGCTTTTACCCGAGAGCGACTAGGCCGCATCTCCGAAGCTGCTCGTTTATACCGAGTACGAAACATCGTCGTCAGCCGCGACTTGGGCCATTCCGTTCCCAGCAGTCGCTAAACTGGTCGCCTTTGTGCCGCGCCGCATCGCGACGATCCCCGTTCGCACCATCTCGAGGACACCATAAGGCCGGAGTACCTCGAGGAGCCCATCGATCTTGTCTTCAGCACCCGTGATCTCGATCGTGAGGGATTCGGGGGCAACGTCAACCACGCGAGCGCGGAAAACACTGGCAAGCTCGAGTACATGCGAACGCGCTTCGTGCGTCGCAGCGACTTTAATCATGGCGAGGTCGCGCACGATCGCCGGCTGATTGGTAATGTTCTCGACCAGCAGAACGTTAACGAGCTTGTACAGATTCGCTTCGATGCGGCGTGCTGAGTCGTGATCGGCGTCGACCGTGATGGTCATGCGCGAAACTTCGGGTTTCTCCGTCCGACCGACGGTGAGCGAATCAATGTTGAAGGCGCGCCGGCGAAACAGCGACGCAACCCTGGTGAGGACACCCGGTTTGTTCTCCACATACACAACAAAAGTGTTCATCATAGAAGAGCTCATTCGTCGCTGGCCGTTTCCACAATCGGGCTGGGCCGGCGAATCATCTCGTGCAATGCAGCACCAGCGGCCACCATCGGATAAACGGTGTCTTCCTGTTCGACTTTGAAGTCGATCAGCACGGGGCCGTTGTGACCCCGAGCAGCCTGTACCGCGGGAACGACTTCGGACCGCTGGGCGACGGCCATACTGCGGATTCCGTAAGCTTCGGCGAGTTTGACAAAGTCGGGATTCAGCAATGGCGTCGCCTGGTAGTTGCGCTCGTAGAAAAATTCCTGCCACTGGCGCACCATGCCGAGGAATCCGTTGTTGATGATGGCGATGTTGACCTTGAGGTTTTCCTGAACAATCGTCGCCAGCTCCGACATAGTCATCTGGAACCCGCCGTCTCCGACCACGACCCATACTTCGGAATTTGGACGGGCGACTTTTGCGCCGATTGCGGCGGGCAAGGCGAAACCCATCGTGCCAAGTCCACCGGATGTGATTAACGATCGCGGGCGATCATGCTTGTAGTACTGCGCTTCCCACATCTGGTGCTGGCCAACGTCGGTGACGACGATGGAATCCGCGTCTCTCGTCTCGTGCCATAGATCGTTGATGACATGCGCAGCATAGAGATGGCCGTTGTCGGGAAGGTTTTGAATATCGCGAACGGCAGCGTCGCCCTTCAGTCGGTCGATGTAGTCCAGCCATTCGCTCCGATCCACGGAGGTCACGTGGGGAAGCAACTCGTGAAGCACTTCGCGAAGATCGCCGACCAGAGCCACGTCGACTTTCACATTCTTGTTGATCTCGCACGGATCGATTTCGACGTGGATCTTTTTGGCGTTGGGTGCGTAAGTTTTCAGGTTGCCAGTGACCCGATCATCGAAGCGCATGCCGAACGCAAGCAGAAGATCGGCTTCCTGAATTGTGTGATTCACCCACGCTTCGCCATGCATCCCCATCATTCCGAGGTTCATGGGATGCGATGCGGGGAACGCCCCAATGCCCAATAGCGTAAGCGCCACGGGGATTCCGGTGCGCTCCGCGAAATCCCGAACTTCCTTCATTGCTCCGGAAATGATGATCCCGTGGCCGGCGAGAATCACAGGTCGCTTGGCACTCTTGATCAGCTCAAGGGCTTGTTCATATTCGGACTGTTCCGGGGAGAGATCCGGTCGGTAGCCCGGCAACTGCGGCTTTGCCGCCTCCCAATCGAATTCACAGGAAGTCTGCTGAGCATCTTTCGTGATGTCGACCAGCACCGGGCCCGGTCGTCCGGAACGTGCGACGTAGAAGGCCTCACGAATCGTGCGGGCAACCTCGCTGGCATGGGTTACCAGATAATTGTGTTTGGTGATAGGAAGCGTGACGCCGGTGATGTCGGTTTCCTGAAATGCGTCGGAGCCAATCAATTTGCTGCCGACTTGGCCCGTGATGCAGACGATGGGTGAGGAGTCGAGCATCGCCGTGGCAATACCGGTGACCATGTTGGTGGCGCCGGGTCCGGAGGTGGCGATCGCGACCCCGACTTCGCCAGAAGCGCGCGCATAGCCATCGGCCATGTGGGTGGCACCCTGTTCGTGCCGGACAAGCACATGATGGATCTTGCTGTGCTTCAGCGCATCATAGGCTGGCAAGATCGCTCCACCGGGATAACCGAACACTGTGCTGACGTTTTCGCGTTCCAGGCAGGCCCAGAGAATCTCGGCGCCGGTCTTCGTCATAAGGTCACGTCCTCTTCGTCGTCACTGCTTCATTCGCGCATCGAAAGCTGATAAGCAAACGGGCCATCATCCTGCGCTGGATGATGGCCCGTTCAGTAGCTTGGCTGAGGGTTACATCATCCGCTGCAGTCGGTTCCTACAAGTACTCGTACAAGAGTGCGGGTCCCGCGCAGAATGAATCCGTTGTCGGGTCTAATTCGGTTCGGATAGGCGCTGGGAATCAACATATTCGCTGGAGATGTTCCAAGTTTTGTATCCTGTTCCTCGCAATAGAGTCAAGGACAATCGGTGATACGCGGTTTCAAAAGAAGAGTCTAAAACTCTGATTATGATGACTCCTCCATCCGTAAGAGGAGCACCGGTTCGACCATAAAGTCAAAAGCATTAATGGTTTCCACCGCTCGACGGATCACCGGTTCCGACACCGGTTCCACCGTTATCACGAATGACACTCTGTCTTTCGGTAGGTGCGGTTCCTGCTCGAGCGAGTCAATGTTGATCGCTTCCTGTGCGATGACCTCGGCCACGCGAGCGACGATTCCCCGCTGGTCCTTAACGGTCAGGCGCAGGTACCAGGCAACGGGCTTCGGGTTCGTGCAAAGCTCCAGGTCTCGTGCATTCAGAAAGCCGGAGATGTTCTTCGCATTCATTTGGCCGGCGGCAAAATCTCGCGAAATCTCGATCAGATCGGAGACCACCGCGGAGCCCGTGGCATCGCCACCTGCTCCCCTTCCGTAGAACATTTGCGTACCGATTTTATCGCCGACCAGGAACACCGCATTGTTAACTCCTTCCACCTTCGCAAGCATCGATCGTCGATTGACCAGCCAGGGACGAACTGCCACCTCGAGGCCGTTCGCGGTTTGTTCCGCCGATCCAACCAGGCGAATGGTGCTTTCGAGACGGTTGGCCGAGTGAATGTCGATCGCGCGAACGTGGCGAATCCCGAAGGTAGGAATGCGCGACACGGTTAAACGTCCTTCAAAGGCCATCCGCGCCAGAATGCAGAGTTTGTCGCGCGCGTCCTGACCGTCGATGTCGAAAGAAGGGTCCGCTTCCGCGTAACCCGCTTTCTGCGCCTCGGCCAAGGCCTGATCGAACTCGATGCCGCGCGTTTCCATCTGGGTGAGGATGTAATTCGCAGTGCCATTCAGGATGCCGTGCACAGAACGCAGGCGATCCCCGGCGGTCGACTCGTGGATCACGCGCAGGATCGGAATACCTCCGGCTACGCTGGCTTCAAAGCCGATGGGTAGATTCTTGGAGGCGGCCAGCGAGAACAACTCGTCGCCATATTCCGCGAGGAGGTTCTTATTCGCAGTGACGACCGGCTTCCCGTGTTCGAGCGAGGCTCGCAGGAGTTGACGAGAATCCCCCGTACCCCCCATCGTCTCGACGACCACGTCAACCGCCGGATCTTTCACAAGCTGTTTCCAGTAATAAACCGCATGGGCGCCGGCGGGAACGTCTTTCGCAGAGATTGGTGAGCGGCGACAGACTGCCGTGATTTCAAGCCGCACGCCGCTGCGCTGCTCGATCAAATCGGCATGTTTGGAAATGATGTCGGCGGTCGCACGACCGACGGTTCCGAAGCCAACGATGCCGACTCGAACACGTTTCATAAGGTATTCCGACCAAGATCAGTGAAGGCTCAGGCGCCCGATTGAGTGGCTGCCGATCTCGCTCCCGGGCTGAGGAATTCCTGGTGAACGGCGCGCACCACGTCATCCACCTTCGAGGCGGTGACCGCGAAACAGATGTTCAGCTCGCTCGCGCCCTGCGCGACCGCGATGACGCTGACATTGTTGCGGGCAACAACCGAGAACAAACGCCCGAGGATGCCGCAAGTGCCTTTCATTCCCGAACCTAGAACGGCGATGACGGCGACATCGCGATGTACCGCTACCGGGTTCAGTACGCCGTGTTTCAGTTCCGTCCGAAAGAGCTTCTGCAGCGCATGGACGACTCGTTCTGTGTCCGCTTCCCGCAGCACCAGCCCAAGGGAATCTTCGGAAGACGACTGTGTCGAGAACAGAACATCGATATGCTCATGTCCCATACGGAGGAACAAGCGGCCGAAGATTTCGGCAAAATGGATGTCTCGGCGGGTCGTCAGAGTTACGAGCGATGCTTGCGTGACTGCAGTGACCGCCTTGACCGGTCGATCGCTCGGGGGCAAAGACTCAACGATTTTTGTGCCCGGAACCTCAGGTGTGAAGGAATTTTTGATCCAGACAGGAATTCCGCGTTCCATCGTCGGCCAGATAGCTTTTCGATGAATTACCTTGGCGCCGTAGTAAGAAAGCTCGATGGCTTCGGCAAAAGTGATCTCCGGAAGAGTTACAGCATCCGGGCAGACACGGGGATCGGCGGTGAGCACTCCATCGACGTCGGTCCAGATCCAGACTTCGTCGGCGTCCATCGCGGCACCCAGAATGGTGGCGGAATAATCGGATCCGCCACGGCCCAAGGTTGTGACCTGTCCCGCCGGTGTTGCGCCGCTGTACCCCATCACAACCGGAATCTGCCCGTGTTGAAGAGCGGGCTGCAAAACCTGAGCGCATTGAGTCCGCGTGGCCTCCATGTCAGGGCTGGCGTCGCCGAACTTGTCGTCGGTGGCGAGTACGCGCGCCGAGTCAACGAAAATGCCCTTGGCTCCAAATTCGTTCAGACATGCAGCAAACAAGCGCGCGGAAATCTGTTCGCCTAAGGGCAGCACCATGTCCATGACCTGGGGCGTCGCGGCGCCTAACAGCAGAAGCGCAGAACAGAATTCCTCGATCCTTTTCAGGGTGGCTTCCACCTCGGCGCCGACTGCCGCGCGAGCCTCGCCCCTACACAATTCTTCGAGCGCTTGTTGGTGGCGAAGGCGAAGTTGCTGCAGGCCGGCCTTCATCTCCTCGCCTTTCCCTAGTCGCGCAGAGTTGAGGATGTTGAGGATCAGATCGGTAACCTTCGACAACGCGGACACGACGACGACGACCTTGTGGCCGCGCTTCGCATGCTGCTGCACGATGCTGGCGGCCTGACGAATTCTTTCGGCACTGCCGACAGAAGTGCCTCCAAACTTCATGACGATCAGACTCATGGAAATCCTGGCAAGGGGGGACTTACCTCCTTAGTACAGCATGCGACCGCGATTAGCGGCAAGAGTAATTCAATGGCGGCGCGCGGCGCTCTCAAGAGCCGGAGCATGATCTTCGCTGACCAACGCTTCGCTACGCGCTGGGAATATGGGCTTGCGACCAAATCTGACACGGTGGATTCTAATCCGTCGGATTTCTCGGAAACTTCAAATAGGGGAGCCGCACGCCATTGACAGTTACCTGATCGGCACGAATGGCGACCGGCGCCGCGAAATTCTGTGCGGCGGCATTCGTCACGTAATCATCCTGATCCACTCCATCGCCGCTGACGCCGAGTCCTCCCACAAGAACACCGTTTTTATAGAGAGGAAGGCTGCCAGGAAAAAACACGATGCCATTCTGATTGGGGTTCGTCGCCTGGGATCCCTGGGTGCAGGGGTGCGACAGATCGCTCAGGAACAGGTTGAAGAAGGGCCCTTGCCCCGAACCGTTGATGCCCGGCGGGAAGAGCGGCTGCGCTCCGTACCCGATTGTCCGGTTGGTGACTGCAGTTCCGGAAGGAACTCCAGGCAGATCCACAGCGCCCGCCCCGCTGAAATAGATAACGTTTCTCGCCTTGGCCACCGCCACGTCGATGCTGAACACGGTTGCATCAGGCATGCGGTGTATCGCAAGGATCGTGCCGTCGAGATCTGATACTGCGATTGTCATCCGTGTCCGCGATCCTGACGGAAGGCGAATGACGGCGCGAGTCAAATCAGCTGTGGTCACCGCTTGGTTGATGATTGAGGCGACATCCGCCTGCGTGAGAGATGAACCAGCGTTGGGACCGACGACGTCTCCTTCTGGAGGCAGTCCGCCAGCAAGTGGTCCCGCAACGTAAGTGCCGGCCGGCGTCCCTGCGCTTAAGCCTGCTGGCAGAGTCGTCTGATTCACGAAGGGCACGGCGATGCCACCGATGACGACCACGCCCGGTGGGGGAAGTTGGGATACGGCGGGCAAAAGGCCGGACTGGCTCGCGCCGAAAAAGGCAGCGTAC
>Ga0210409_10004434_pt1 | contig 15122 bp, 12 predicted proteins | sample IncBWH17MmetaG_FD_161649 | JGI IMG/M metagenome (GOLD analysis project Ga0210409, IMG submission 161649) | Forest soil microbial communities from Barre Woods Harvard Forest LTER site, Petersham, Massachusetts, United States - Inc-BW-H-17-M | ecosystem: Environmental > Terrestrial > Soil >...
TCCTCCACGAGATTCGGTCCGCGAAAGACGCGGTGGCCGACGCGGAGGGTGACCTCGTCCGGATCTTGAGCGAGATCGACGTGGCGCCGCGCGCCGAGAAGACCGCGATCAGCGACGCGCTCCGGAATGCCATCCTCAAGCTCAGGTCGGCGCGCACGCACCTCGTCCTGCTCGAGACGTCCGCCGGGGCCCCAGGCAGTGACCAATGACCATGGGCCGGCGCACCGGCCAGAACCCCGAAGGCAGCCGATCAGGCGACGACGTTCCCGATGTAGAACCGGGCTGCCTAATGGTCTGTGGATAGACGAGCGCTGGCCACTGTCGTCGTCGGCATAGCGCTCGGAATCGCCGCGCGTGGCCGAACAAGGTACGGTACCGCGACCGCGATAAGGATACCGACCGCGAGGAGCAGATAGCTTTGCCTCTTTTCCGCGAAGCTGCGCTCGCTGTGCGCCGGTTGCTGCTGAGCCCGTGACGAATTGACATTTTCCACGGAGGATCCTCCGCAAACGCGGAGGGCGCTCCCGTGATCGGGAGCTGATCCACGCTCATCACGTCAACGTAACCATTGGTATATGCGGTCGCTCGGATTTTGCCGCGCCCTCGGCACTTCCCACTCACAACGTTCGGATGGCGCGCTGCAATTCGCAGGAAGCTATGACCAGACCATGACGGTTCGTATTGAAGTTTAAGTCAGGATAACTGTCGAAGGCACTTTCGCGCGGCTCGCGCGATCGTTCGTCGCCCAATGCACCAGTCCGCTGCGTTATGGCCCACACTTCGTTCGCGATTGGTCAACACTGGATCGACTGGGGTCGTCCTCGGAGTGCACGCGGTGTGCGTGCTCGCGCCGTTCGTGGCGTGCTCGTGGCGCGTCGTCGGTCTCGCCAGCGCCAGCTATCTGCTCCAAACCTGGGGGGTGACGGCAGGCTACCACCGCTATTTTTCGCATCACGCGTTCAAGACCAGTCGCGTCGTGCAGTTCGTCATGGCTTGGCTCGGTTGTGCAGCGATGCAGAACGGACCCTTGTGGTGGGCGAGCAGTCACCGACGACACCATCGCTTCTCTGACCGTCCGGGCGATCCGCACTCCCCTGTGCTGGGGGGGTTCTGGCACGCACACTTGGGCTGGGTCCTCAGCGGCGACAACGATCAGCCGGACCTCGCGAACGTCAAGGAGTTCTCCGGCTTCCCGGAGCTGCGCTTGCTCGACCGCTTCAAGTGGCTGCCGACGCTCGCTACGGGCGCCTTGTGCGCGATCACCTTCGGTTGGCCGGGCATCGTATGGGGCCTCGGGATCGCGACGACGCTGGCTTTCCACGCGCCGCTCTTTGTCAACTCGGCGGGGCACCTCTGGGGAGCGAGGCGGTTCCAGACGAAGGACGCGTCGCGCAACAACGCCGTGCTCGGCGTGCTCGTCCTCGGAGAGGGTTGGCACAACAACCATCACCACGACCCGTCTTCCGCCCGGCACGGGTTCATGTGGTGGGAAGTCGACGTCACCTACTACCTGATTTGGCTCCTCTCGAAGCTCGGCGTCGTCTGGAATGTGCGCAAGCCCCGCGCGCGTCCCTGGACGCGCCCGAGCCTGCATTCGCGAGCGACGTGCTCGCCCGGTTGAGCGCCACTGCCCAGTTTAGGAGGGCCGGGCCCACTCACGCACGAGCACGATCGAAACGTCATCCGCGAGCTTTCCGGATCGGAGACGAACCAGGTCGACCAGCAGCTCGGCCGCGGCGCTCATCGTGTTGTTGCGGATGATGCGCGCAATCACCTCGATTGCTGCGTACTTGAACAGACCATCCGAAGCGATCAGCAGCACGCCCCGTAGGGCCAGTCGCTGGAAAGCAGTGGGGGTCGCCCGCTTGCTCCCGAACCGCTGTTTGGTCTGTTGGCCGACGGTTAGATCCTCGACAGTCGTTGGAGTCACTACCCACGCCTCGCTGTCGCCGGCGCTGACCCCGACCAGCCCTCGAGAACCGAGGGCGACGACCACACCCGTCGTTTCACCTGCTCCGTTGACAGCGAGGGCACTATCGGTCGCCTCGAACAGATCAATCCACCGCTGAACGCTGTGGAGTTCGAAACCGAGGTCGCTTACCGCCGTGCCCACGACGGTGACCAGGCACCGGCTAGCGCTCTCGCCACCGCGTATACCGCCACCTCCGTCGGCAACGACGACGACCAACGCCTCGTTGCGCTCGTAGATTCCTACAGAATCCTGCGATCTCGGTCGAGCGCAAGCCAACGCTTGAACGTGTTCATAGAGGGGTTGCATCCGTGGTCTGCGCGAGTTCGGGCCCGCGCATATGCGCCGGGCCCGCTCCCGCGTTGCGCCTACCACCGATTCTGGCGTCGCCCGGCGTTCTTGCCGCCCCCGCGGTCTCCACCCCCGCCGCCGAATCCACTGTTTCGTTGCGGTCGCTCCTCGGCCTCGTTCACGCGTAAGGGCCGTCCATCGAGCATCGCACCGTTCATGCTTGCGATGGCCTTGGCCGCCTCGTTGGCATTACCCATCGTCACGAAGCCAAACCCTCGCGATTGGCCGCTTTCACGGTCCGTGACGATGTGCACGTCGGTGACCTCGCCGGATGGGGTGAATGCGGTGCGCAATGCTTCAGTCGTAACGCTGAAGGGCAGGTTTCCGACGTAAAGTCGACTACTCATGTTCGTATCTCTCTCTTCGACAACGGCCCGACCATGGGAGGCGCGCTTGCGTGCGCCCAAAGCCTTCCATCCAATCGGGCCGCCTGAGATCGGAGAGACTGCCGCCGCGGATCACCCGCTGCGGCACACGTGGCGTCAGGAGGCACAGCCAGTCGCGATCCCAGGTCGAGAGAGCGTGGAGGAGCCAGGTAACGTTCGTGAGCAGAGGGAAACTTAGGCGCTCACGGTCCTTTGCGCAAGCCATGACTCTTTGGCCGACGGCTAACAAGCGAACTCGGCCGCGCTGTCGCGAGCCGCTCTCGACAGCGCGATCGAATCCAATTGTCGCGCGAGACCGAGAGAGCGCGAAAGGCAGAAGTGCCAATCGCTCTCAGTTTTGATCTGATTACCGCCCAGTTCTGATTTCCATTTGTAGAGCTCGATTGCCCAGCAGCTTGACTCCCAAGCCTGCGTGACGCACCCTTTGCAGTCCGCGAAAAGAGGCGATCGATGGCTGATCCATGCAGGGCGGGCGATACCATCAAAAAGTCAGGGATTTATTCGGTCCACCACAAGGACGGGCACGCTGAGGACCATGACGTCACTTGTCTGGCTGGGAAGATTTTCCCTGATTGTGGAGAATGCGGCGACGGCGTCCGTTTTCTCCTTGTACGTCACGCGACGCTCGTCAGCCGACACGAACAATTCAAGTCACGGGTCTCCGCTCGCTGACCTGCGGGGACGCCTACGACCATAGCCCTCGGCCCAGCCGCACGACGGAGCGGATCCCGCTCTCGCGTCGATTGCATTGGAGGTTCTATCCACCCCGACAGCATCACTGGAGGCATCCGCAAAGTCGCAATGCTTGGCAATCACTTGCCGCGACAGTGCGGTATCGCCACGTTCACGACCGACCTGGCTGACGCGGTCACTGCGGAGTTCTCTGGCCTCGACTGCTTCGTCATTGCGATGAACGATCCGGGGCGACGCCACGTGTATCCATCGCGCGTACGCTTCGAAATCGCTGAAAGCGATCAGGCCTCGTATCGACGCGCCGCTGACTTCTTGAACGTGAACACGGTCGATGCCGTCTGTGTGCAGCATGAGTACGGAATCTTCGGCGGCAAAGGGGGAAGCTACCTGCTGACGTTGCTGCGCGAGCTGCGGATGCCGATCGTAACGACGCTCCATACCATCCTGAGCGAGCCGAATCCGATGCAGCGCCTTGCCATGGACGAGCTGACGCGGCTTTCCGAGCGGATCGTTGTAATGAGTCAGTATGGCGCGACACTGCTGCGCGAGGTTCACCGTGTCCCCGAGTCGAAGATCGATCTCATTCCGCATGGAATCCCGCCGGCGCCGCGAGCAGAACGAAGCAAGGATCGTCTCGGCGTGGAAGGCCGAGCGGTGATTCTGACGTTCGGCCTCCTCTCGCCCGACAAAGGGATCGAGCACGTGATCGACGCCCTTCCCGACATTCTCGCTCACCATTCTGAGGCGCTCTATATCGTGCTCGGCGCGACGCACCCACGCGTAAGGGAGCAGCAGGGCGAGACATACCGCCTTTCGCTACAGAGCCGCGCGCTGAGGCTGGGCGTCGACTCGAGCTTGATCTTCTATGATCGGTTCGTCAGCGCCGGTGAGCTCGCTGAATTCATGGCTGCGGCGGACGTCTACGTCACGCCGTACCTCAATAACCACCAGATCACGTCGGGCACGCTCGCTTATGCAGTTGGGTCCGGAAAAGCAGTGGTCTCGACTTCCTACCACTATGCGCGCGAGCTATTGGCCGATGGGCGTGGAATCCTGGTTCCGTCGCGCGACCCCAGGGCAATCGCAGATGCGGTTGTCGACCTTCTGAGTGACGACACGAAGCGAGCCATGGTGCAGACGCGCGCTGCAACCTACGGCCAAGCGATGCTCTGGCCCGCTGTCGCTCGCCGCTACGTCGAGAGCTTCGAGCATGCGCGGGTCGAACACGCGAGCCGATTACGCACTGTGTTCCAGGCCAAGACTCTCGACAAGCGCCCGGCCGTGCTCCCCGACGCAAATCTCGATCACATAGCGCGATTGAGCGATGCGACCGGAATTCTGCAGCACGCATCGTTCAGCATACCGAGTTATGAAGACGGTTATTGCCTCGACGACAACGCGCGCGGGCTCCTGCTCACGACTGCGATCGAAGAGGCTGGTACCGAGGACACGAAGCTCACGCGTGCGCTGGCAACGCGCTATTTGGCATTCGTCAGTCACGCGTTCAACGCGGAGCGTGGTCGATTTCGCAACATGATGTCTTACTCGAGGCGGTGGCTCGAAGATTGCGGCTCGGAGGACAGCCATGGCCGGGCGCTTTGGGCGCTCGGTGCGGTCGTTGGTCGTTCGAGCGAGCCCGGGCGGCAGGGCCTGGGCGGCATTCTCTTTCATCGCGCGCTGCCCGCGCTCGAACGATTCACGAGTCCGCGCGCTTGGGCGTACGCTCTGCTCGGCATCGACGAATACCTTCACCCGTTCCAGGGCGACAGCAGCGTGGAGTCGGTGAGAAAGACGCTAGCGGAAAGGCTGCTCCAACTGTACCGGATGACGAGCGAACTCGAGTGGCCGTGGTTCGAAGACCGCCTCACGTACTGCAATGCGCGCCTGTCCCAGGCGCTTATCGTCTCCGGCAATCGGATGGAGCACGAAGAGATGATGTCGGTGGGCTTGCAATCGCTCGAGTGGCTCATGTCCTTGCAGTCCGCCGACGACGGATGCTTCTCTCCTATCGGCTCCAACGGTTTTTACGTGCGGGGCAAAGCGAAGGCCACGTTCGATCAGCAGCCGGTGGAGGCCTGCGCCACTGTGTCCGCTTGTCTTGATGCGTACCGCGTGACGGGGCACTCGCGGTGGGCACGTCGGGCACGTGGCACGTTCGACTGGTTCTTGGGGCACAACGTGCTCAAAGAGCCGCTGTACGACCCATCGACCGGTGGCTGCCGAGATGGGCTCCACGCCGATCGTGCGAATCAAAATCAAGGCGCGGAGTCGACACTGTCCTTTCTGATCGCCCTCCTCGAGATGCGCGCGGCCGATCGGGTCGGCACCGCGAGTTCCAGCCCGTCGAGCACTTCGTGATGAAGTTGACGCGGAGTTACGAGCCGCTCTTCCGTCGGCACGAGAAAAACCCCATTCTCCGAGCGGCCGATTGGCCGTATCCGGCACACACCGTCTTCAATCCCGGCGCCACGCTACTGAGCGACGGCACGACGCTCCTTCTCTGCAGGGTCGAGGAACGGACGGGACTTTCGCACCTCTGCGCCGCACGATCGACCAATGGGGTCGACGGCTGGGTCATCGATGCGGAGCCGACGCTGCGAGCTGACCCCGAGCACTATCCGGAGGAGCTTTGGGGGATCGAAGACCCGCGCATCACCTTCATGGAGGATTTGGGCAAGTACGCCGTAGCCTACACGGCGTTCGGCCAGGCCGGCCCAGGAGTCGCGTTGGCGTTGACCGAGGACTTTCGCAAGTTCGAGCGCTGTGGACTCGTCATGCAGCCCGACGACAAGGACGCCGCGCTTCTTCCGCGTCGCATCGAAGGGGGCTTCGCGCTGATCCATCGCCCGATGACCGATTCGGGAGCGCACGTGTGGATGTCCCTTTCGCCAGACTTACGAAACTGGGGAAGTCATAAGTTGGTCTTGAAAGCGCGCAAAGGCGGTTGGTGGGACGCCAACAAAGTGGGGCTCTCACCGCCGTTAATCGAGACGTCCGTGGGATGGCTGGTGCTCTATCACGGTGTTCGCCGAACCGCGTCGGGCAGCCTCTATAGGATGGGCGCGGCGCTCCTCGCGCTGGACCAACCCGAACGCTGCCTACGGCGCGGCGACTCATGGATCTTCGGCCCGGAGGCTGAGTACGAGCGCCAGGGGGACGTCGATAATGTCGTGTTCCCTTGCGGATGCACGGTGGGGGCCGACGGCGACACGGTTCGCATCTATTACGGAGCGGCGGACACATGCGTTGCGCTCGCCACCGGAAGCATTCGCCAGATCTTGCAGTGGCTCGATCGGTATGGGGACCGATGAAGGCCTCCACCGGCGTCACGCTGGCCTGACGCAGCACGAATCGACAAAACACAGCACGGATCGCCAAGAGCGCGCCCGGTCCGCTTGGCTAGCGTTGGCCCATCCAAGGAGATTGTCCCATGGCGGTGCGAAATGTGGTCCTTGTGCACGGTGCCTTTGCCGATGGCTCGAGCTGGTCGAAGGTGATCCCTCTGCTTCTTGCCAAGGGATATCGCGTCACGTCCGTAGCGATTCCTCTGACATCGTACGCCGAAGACGTCGCCGCCACGCGGCGCGCGATCTCGGCTCAGGACGGACCCGTGCTGCTCGTTGGTCACTCGTATGGGGGCGTCGTAATCACCGAGGCCGGCAACGACCCCAAGGTCACGGGCCTCGTCTATGTCGCGGCGTTCGCGCCCGACGCCAATCAGTCCATCGGCGAGATCAGCAACGGTTTCCCCAAGCCCCCAGGCCTCGAAGAGCTCCGCCCGCTTGGGGACGGCTTCCTGCTGCTCACGGCGAAGGGCATCGAGGAGGACTTCGCGCAGGATGCGGCCGCGGGCGAGAAGGCGATCCTCCTCGCCGTGCAGCCGCAGACGTCGGGCGCAATCTTCGAGGCGAAACCGAAGGCAGCCGCGTGGCGGGGCAAACCGAGCCATTACATCGTCGCGAGCAACGACCGCATGATCGCGCCCGAGCAGGAGCAGAGCATGGCGAAGAAGATCGGCGCGAAGACGACCGTGCTGCCAGCGAGCCATGCGGTCATGCTGGCGCATGCGAAGGAGGTGGCACAGGTGATCGTGGAGGCGGCCGGGTGATGCCATGAACGTCGACGAGCTCAGGGCGGCTCTCACTGGAAATCCCGCTTGTCCGCGCGCCCGCTTGATAAGCTCGTCGCGGTGGAAGCCGGCTTCCTCGACCCGTGGACGACATTCCTGCGATTCGACGAATCGTCGACGATGCGAACGCATCGCTATTCGGACCGCTTCTCGGCCGTCCGCGTGGAGACGACGGGGCGGCTGCCCGACGCCGTTCACAAGTCGTCCAGCGTTGCGGCGCTCCTGGTCTCGATGTCGCTGCGTCCCGTGGCGGGGCCCGATTACCGGCTCTGGGTGGACGGCAAGGTCGTTCCCACGGCCCGCATCCCCGCGTTCCGTGCGAACGTGATCGACCTCGACGCGCAGCCCGCCATGTGGGCCGACCGCGGGATCCAATACGTTCACTTCCACCTGCGTCGCTCGTGCATCGACGAGATGGCCGCCGATCTCGGCTACGACCGTGTGGGGGGCTTTCGGCTTGCCGTCGCGCAGGAAGACATCGTCCTGGCCCAGATCACGAGGAGCATCCTGCCGTTCCTCGGCCGCTCGGGGCCGCCGCCGATCGCCTTCGACCAGCTCGAGCTGATTCTCGCCGCGCATGTTGCGCAGCGCTTCGGCGGCGCGAAGCAGCGTCGCCCCGTCCCTCGCGGCGGGCTGAGCGCGTGGCAGCGCAGACGCTCGCTCGAGCTCTTGCGCGAAAACATCGATGGGCACATCCGGCTCGCCGACCTCGCGCGCGCGTGTGAACTCTCCGTCAGCCACTTCGCCCGCTCGTTCAAGGCGAGCTTCGGTGTGAGCTGCCATCGCTGGCTCTTGGAGCGCCGGACCGAGCTTGCACAGGAGCTGCTCGCGTCGACGGACACTCCGCTCATCGACATTGCGAGCAACTCCGGGTTCGGAGACCAGGCCGCGTTCACCCGCACGTTCCACCGTATCGTCGGCGTGACCCCAGGCCACTTTCGCCGGAACCACCGTCGGAAACAGGCGGAGTAGGCTCGACGTAGAGTAAGTCTCGATGCAGCCGGCACCGAACCCCGGCTTCCGGCATCCAAGATGTCATGAGACGATTGGATCAGAACATGTTCAAGGCGTTGGCGACCGCGCTCTTGCTCGGGTTCGTCGTCGGCTGCCAGGGGCGGCCCACGTCGCCCGATCAAGCGCAGAGCTCGGATCGCCAGCGGGCAATCGGGGAACTGCGTGAGGCGACCGCGGTCATCAGCGAGATGGCGATTCCGAAAGACCAACGCGAAAAAGCTCGTTGCGTGGTCGTTGTTCCGTCGTTCTACAGCGGTGGATTCCTGTTGGGCGCCAGGCATGGCCATGGCGTCGTTGCGTGCCGGACGGAAACCGGGTGGAGCGCCCCGGGGTTCGTCACCGTGAGTGGAGGCAGCGCCGGACTCCAGGCGGGCTTCGAGTCGGCTGATGTCGTCATGCTGGTCATGAGCGAGCGTGGCAAAGAGAAGCTCTTTCGGTCGAGTTTCGAGCTTGGCGCTGGCATGTCTGCCGCCGCTGGTCCCGCAGGCAAGGACAGGCAGGCCAGCACCGATCAGACGATGACGGCGGAGATTGTCTCTTACGCGCGAGCGCGAGGGCTGTTCGCTGGCGTCGAGCTGAGCGGCGCCGCGGTCAGGCGGGACAAGGCGGCGGAGTCATCCTTGTACGGAGACTCGCGGGATATTCAAACGATTCTTGCGGGAACAGTTCCCAATCCCAACGAGGCGCAGCCCTTTGTAGAAGAACTCCACCGCGCCTTTTGAGCGCAGCCGTTCTCCACCCCGTGAGCACCTTCGCGCGTCCCCGCCCCCTGAAGCATCCTCTCGAGTTCGCCCTGGGTCTCTTCGCTGACGTTCGCGAGGGCGAGGCGCCTACTGCCCTGCTGCTCACGCTGAACGTTTTTCTGCTCCTCACTGCGTACTACTTGCTCAAGGTCGCGCGTGAGCCGCTTATCTTGCTCGGCGGGGGGGCCGAGGTGAAGAGTTACGCTTCGGTCGGACAGTCGATCCTTCTCGTGTTTGTCGCGTCCGGGTATGGATGGCTTGCAACCCATGCACGTCGCATGGCGCTCATCAGCATCGTTACAATCTTTTTTGTCATCAACCTCATCTTCTTCTGGGCGCTCGGCGTACGCGGGGCGCCGCTGGGCGTCCCGTTCTTTCTTTGGGTCGGCATCTTCAACTTGACGACAATCGCGCAGTTTTGGAGTTTCGCAGCGGATATCTACTCGGAGGAGCAAGGGAAGCGCCTCTTCCCTGTGATCGGTATTGGCAGCTCTGTCGGGGCGGTCGCGGGTGCGGCGATCGCCGACGCGCTCCTCTTTCTCGGCCCGTTTGGTCTCATGCTCGTGGCGGCGGGCCTGCTCTTGGTCTGTTTGGGTCTCACGTACGCCGTGAGCGCCCGGGAGTCAGCGCACGCTCCGAAAGCCAGGCGCGACGGCAGGGAAACGGAGGCGCCGATCGGAGGCGCGAATGGGTTCGCGCTCGTCCTGCGCGACCGCTACCTCCTCTTGTTCGCGGCTGTGATCTTCGTCCTCAACTGGGTCACCAAAACGGGAGACTACATCCTCGACCGCCAGCTTATCGCTGTGGCCCATGAACACGGCACATCCGCGCACCAGTACATAGGCAATTTCAAGGCTCATTACTTCGAGTGGGTAAACGTCCTCGGCGTCCTTATTCAGCTCTTCGCCGTCTCGCGCATCATCAAGTACCTAGGCCTCCGCGTGGCGCTGATCATCATGCCGCTCACGTCCCTCATGGGCTACGGCATCGCGAGTATGACCCCGGTTCTCGGCGTCCTTGCAGCAGCGCGGGTCGTGGAGAGCGGCCTCGATTATTCACTTTCAAACACCACGCGTCAGGCCCTGTGGCTTTCGACGACGAGGGACGCCAAGTACAAGGCGAAGCAAGTGATCGACACCTTCGTCGTCCGCGCCGGGGATGTGCTCTCGGCGGCGCTCGTGTGGATCGGATCGCGGACGGGCCTCTCGTCGAGCGGCTTCCTGCGTTGCAACATGGTGCTCTCCATGGGGTGGCTGGCCTTTGCGCTGCTCCTCGGGCGAGCGTATGTGCGTCGAACGGGGACTCCGAGCGCGCAGCAAACGGGCGCCGTGCTGGCGCAGTAGAGTGCAGTCCCCGCCATGATCTATACCTTCCCCGGCGCGGATCTCCCCGGGGCGGTGTGGATCGATCTCTGCGAGCCGACGGAGGAGGAGCTCGCCCGCGTGCGCACCGTGACGGGTCTGCGCATCCCCGATCTCAACCAGATCAGCGAGATCGAGTCGTCGAGTCGGCTGGCGTTCGAGAATGGCGCGTACTACCTGTCAACTCCGCTCGTTGCATTGCGCGACCAGGGCCATCTGGTCCTCACGGCGGTCGGATTCGTGCTTTCCGCGCGCGTTCTTTTGACTGTGCGCTTCGCATCGCTACTGACGTTCGACGCCGCCCGCGACACGCTTCGAGCCCAGCAGGTGCGGACCCCCGAGGAGGCGTTTCTGCGCATCTTGGAGCTCGTCGTCGACCGCTCCGCCGACAAGCTCGAACGAGCCGGCACCGAGTGCGACGACCTCTCCGGCGGCGTCTTTCGCGACCGCGGCCGCACGCTGCGATCCGGCGAGCTGCGGGCCACGCTCGCGCGCGTCGGCGTAGTCGCCGATCATGCGTCACGAATCCGCGACGCGCTCCTCGGTCTTGGTCGCATTGCTAGCTACCTGTTGGAGAGCGGTATCGTCGGCGCACCGTCCGTGAACGCCGCGCGAATGAAGGCGATCCGTGCGGACGTCGCATCCTTGACGGACTACGAGGCGCACCTGTCGGGCAAGGTTCAGTTTCTGCTCGACGCGACACTCGGCTTCATCAACATCGAACAGAACGAGATCGTGAAGACGTTGACGATCGCCTCGGTGGTCGGCATCCCCCCGGTCCTCGTCGCCGGCATCTACGGGATGAACTTTCGGGTGATGCCGGAGCTGAGTTGGCCGTTGGGCTATCCGATGGCCATCGCGCTCATCATCGTGAGCGCGCTCTTGCCGCTCGTGTGGTTCAAGCGGCGCAAGTGGATGTAGTATCGCGAGCCCGTGATTCGCAAGCGAATCGCGGGCTCGCGATACTACCTCCGACCCTCGTCGGCTGACGCCGACGACGTCGGAGGGGACGGTCTAGTCGGGGCCGTGCGGGCCCCCTCGGCGCTTCGCTAGCGCTACGCGCCGAGCCTCCCCCGCATCGCTTCGCGAACGACTTCGCTCACGCGAAGTCGCAGCGAGAATCACGACGGTATACATATCTCTCTCTTCTCTCTCTCTTTCTCCTGCGTCGTGCGACAGCACGACGTTCGCCGAAGGCGATGCGGGGGAGGCTCGCGGCGTAGCGCAGCGAAGCCGCGAGGGGGCCGCAGGCCCCAACTAGACCGTCTCCTCCGACGTCGTCGGGCGAAGCCCGACGAGGGTCGGAGGTAGTGACCTGAGTCCGTTATTCGCAAGCGAATAACGGACTCAGGTCACTACCCCCGTCGCGTCAGCTGATCGCGCTCCTCCACGAGCGCGCGCAGTGTCGAACGGAAGAGACCGAAGTGCTCCTCCATGACATCGAGGTAGTCGTCACGCGCAACGGCGAGCGCGTGAGTCGGCATCGTGGCGCGGAACTCATAATCCGCAGCGCCCGCGATGGCCAGAGCCCCGCAAACGAGCGCGCCACGCCCAAACCTGCCCGTGAGCGCGGGGGCCTCCAGGGTCGCCGTGATTTCGCCGGAAGCGACGACGAACATCTGGCGCTTCGGCTCGCCCCCCGGAGCCAGCACCTCGTCGGCGCCGATACGCAGCTCCGTCGCCAGCTCGGCGAGGCTTGTCAGCGCCTGGATGCTGGCCCTCGCGAAGACGGGCACCTCACGAAGGAGGAGCATGCGATCGACGAGTTGAAGCGACCGCGGCTCGTCGGGCACCGGCACCCTCAATGGCGGCGGGTCGTCGAAGCCGCCGAGCGGCGGCGGGCGCAGGCGAAGCTGATGGAGCCCCCCGGCGATGTTGGTCACGATAATGCGAGAGAGCTCGAAGCTGTCCTCGAGGACATCGAGCCAGTCGTCGATCCGGATGCGCAGCAGGTGCGCCTTGCGCGCTACCACTCCCGTCCACGAGAGCGGGCGTTCGAGCGTGGCGTCGAACATGCCGACGGCCGACTTGGGCCCGAAGACCACCTGCCGTCCGGATCCGCTCAGCTTCAGCTCACCCTCGACGACAAAGTATTGGTGAGTCGCCGGATCACCTTCGGTGAACACGACCGTACCCTCGTCGAGGTAAAGGTCCACCATTGCGGCGCTGATCCGCTGGAAGGCCCAGCTGAGCCCCTTCGCCTCTCCGGCGAACGTCGAGAGGACGACCTCGCGTGCGATGCGCTCTGCTTGCTCCTTATCCGCCATGAGCTGCCTCTTGAGCGACCAGCGCCGGCCCGGGACCGAAGAGACGTTCGAGCATCGCGCCCATGGAAGGGCGGCGCTCGCTGGCGTGCATCACCGCCTCACGCAGCTCGCGGTCGCCTTCCACCGCGAGCGCGTGCTGGGCTGCCAGCGCTGCCAGGGCGTCGTCATCGTCCTCGATGAGCATGCGAAGCGCCGCCGTGGGGGTGCGCGCCAGGCGTCGGCCGTCCGCGGCGGCGCGTGCCACGCGCTCCGCGTCCGTCGCCTGGTCGACCACGATCCGCAGGAGCGCTCGCAGCGGCTGTTGATCGCGGCGCGCGAGAAGGGCGTCCAAAAACTCGCCGGCATTGGCGCGCTCTCTCGCGTCATGGGAGAGCGCCGCCGTGTGAACCCGATGGATGTCCTCGCGCGGGTGTGCGACTTTGAGCAAACGAAACGCGCGCTCCATCGACTGGCGCAGCTTGTCGTCGAGGAGTCCAGAGAGAAGCCGGCCAGCCTCGTCCTCCATTGCGCGCCCGGCCAGCACGGAGCGAAAGGACAGCAGGCGCACGTACTCCTCCAAGTTCCGCCGGGCCAGGCGCTCCATGCGGATTCGCTCCACCTTGACGTCGCTGTACGCCACCAGCTGCCCGAGCGCGCGCAGCGCCTTGTAGCGCATCATCCCGTCCCGCTGGTTCTCGACGGCGTCCGATAGAATGTCCGCTGCTTCCTGCGACGCGAAGCGCGAAATGCTGTGGGGGATGTGAAGGCGCACACGCCTTGGCGTGTCTTCGCTCTTTAGCGCGGCGTTGAGCGCGTCGAGCGCGGGGTCGCCCATCGCGACGAGCGCGTCCCGCATCGCGTCCCTCCCCGGGCGCGTCGCGAGACGTGCGACCGCGACCGGTAAGAAACGCGGGCTCTTCAAGACGCCAAACGCTCGCGCGAGCTCGAGCGTTGCCTCTTCGTCCACTGCAAGCTCGGGACGTTTGGCAAACGCCAAGATGAGATCGACCGCCCGCTCGTCCGGAGCGTCGGACACGGCCGCAAGAAGTCCGCGGCGACTCGCGCGGCCGAACTCGCCAGGCGCGTGCATGATGACATCGATGAGCGGGTGCGCCGCGAGGTCGGCCCCCGCGTCTCGCAGCGCCAGTTGAAACGCTGCGTAAGCCTGCACGCGCGAGCTCACGTCGGACGCCGCTTGCTCGAGCGCGTCGAAGCGCCTCTTTTTTCCAAGCGCGCGAACCGCCGCCACCCGTACCGGCTCGCGTGGATGCGAGAGAAGCTTCGTCGCCAGAGGGACCCAATCCGTACGCTGTCCCTCGCCGAAGACTTCGAGCGCATGGACCACCACCTGCTCGGCGTCGTGATAGAGAACGAGCGCCGGGACCAATTTGGTGCGCCCGTGCTGCACGAGGATGTCGATTGCGGCCACTACCGCAGCGGGGTCGGGGCTCGCCATCGTTTCCACGAGCGCTTCGGCGGACTGCAGGTCGAGCTCCTGGATTTCGTCACCCGGTCCGATGTGCCCTGCCGCGAGCGCGCGGCGGAACAAGTCGAGGTACGGGCGGCGCAGACTCACGGCCAGCGCCAGCCATACGCCCGCCAGGGCGGTGACGATGAGGGCAAGCACCCGCGGAGTGGCGAGCGAGCGCATCGCCAGCAGATAGAGGAAGGTCGCCGTGAAGGCTTGGGCGAAGCGGCCGAGGACGCCGTCGACGAGCCCTTTCCCTCGGTCGCGCGCCGCCTCAGGCAGCGGCAGGTAAAGGAGCTCGGTCGCCACGCGATTGAGCGAGTGACGGAGGCCGCCGTCGACCGTCTTCAAACCGATCACCAGGAGCAACAGTCCGCCGCCGAGCACGGTGGCAACACCCCCGCCGAGGAGGAAAAACGGCATGATGCCCGCTGACCCGATCACGCCGAAGCGACGGATGACGCGGCTGGCGACGAAGATTTGCGCGACGAGCGAGACCGCGTTCATCACCGCGTAGTAGCGCGCGAAGAACTCCCCAAGCCCGGCTTGCGGGACATACCAGGCCGCAGTCGACTTGAAGAGATAATCGAGCGTCAGTAGCGCCGCCGTCGATACGACCACCATCGCCGCGATGCGTACGAGGAAGGGGTTGTCCCGGAAGACCAGCATCGGCTGCGTTTTTTCTGAAGCCGGCGGTGGCCGCGATGACGGCGGATCGGCTTCGATCGTGGTCAGCACGAGTGCAGTTACGACGAAGAGGGC
>Ga0210409_10004435_pt1 | contig 15119 bp, 7 predicted proteins | sample IncBWH17MmetaG_FD_161649 | JGI IMG/M metagenome (GOLD analysis project Ga0210409, IMG submission 161649) | Forest soil microbial communities from Barre Woods Harvard Forest LTER site, Petersham, Massachusetts, United States - Inc-BW-H-17-M | ecosystem: Environmental > Terrestrial > Soil >...
CGATCCTTCGACGCCTTCATGTCCCACCGGTTTCGTTGGAGGCCGGATCGCTTTTCCGGGCAACAAGATCACAACTATCAGCCCGGTCGCCCAGAAGATTCTGGGCTTTGTTCCACATGCGAATCGAGCCTCCGGCACGAATTGCTCAGCGGTCGTTTGTAATAACTTCATTTTCAATTCCGATAACCCCATTCTGGACACCACCATGAGCTTCCGGATTGACCAGAACTGGGGAAACAGCAATAAATTCTTTTTCTCCTATAGCAGCCGCGACCAGGAACAATTTAACGGAACCCAAGCCCTGCCTCCGCCCCTCGACACGAACTTTTTCAAGTCGCGGTTCTCTCACTACCTCCGTTTTGGATGGGACAGAACTTTCAGTTCTTCACTGCTCAATCATTTCAACGTCGGTTTCAACCGGCTGTACGACCCTAGCAAGGGCGATAGTTTCACGGGCCAGGATTGGCCTAAAACACTCGGAATTCCCGGTGCCAGCGGGGTTCTTTTTCCCGTATTTACCTTTCACGCGGACGGTCTTAATATCGGGTACCAGGGGTTCAGTGCCGGGAACTTTGATATCGCCATTCCCAATGGCCTTATAGTCTCTGACAGCGTTTCTTGGATTAAGAACCGCCATGCATTCCGTTTCGGATTTGAGTGGCGTGCCTCCCAGTTTTCAAGGTTCAATAACACCAACACTTCTCCAAGCTATGACTTTAACAATTTCCAGACAGCCTTCGCGCCAAACGACAACCTGTCAGGTGACCCGTTCGCCAGTTTCCTGCTGGGCTTTCCGCAAACGGAGAATGCCCGTTTTTCCTCGCACGCTCCCCGCTGGAACCAGAACTATTACGCCCCTTATGTTCAGGATGATTTTAAGTTCCGCAAGAACCTGACGTTCAATTTAGGTTTCCGGTACGACGTGGATACTCCTCGGCACGAAGCGCAGGGCGCCCAGTCGGTTTTGGACCTCAACACTCCAAACCCCGGCGCGGGCGGAACACTGGGAGCTCTCATCTACGGCTCCAACGCCACGGGCGCCAAGACCTACTACAAGAACTTCGGTCCGCGCCTCGGATTTGCCTATGCGCCGGAGAAACTATTTGGCCGCTTCAGCCAGACGGTGGTCCGCGGTGGGTACAGTATCTATCATGCCGCCCTCTTCTACACCGACTTTGGTGATTCGCTCAGCAGCGGTGCCTCCATCAACCCGACCTTTTCGTCCCCAAACAACTTTTCCCCCGTGCTTGTGGGTGGCAAAGGATCGCTGGATACAGGTTTTCCTTCCTTCGCGCCTCCCTCCAATGCCCAGGACCCAGCTCTTCTCAATGGCAATTTTCAAGGAAGCCCAAGCTATGTGGCGCCTAGCAACGGCCGTTCCGCGATGGTGCAAAACTGGAGCGTTGAGATTCAGCACCAACTTGCTTCCGATCTCATCCTAAGTGTGGGCTACGTCGGAAATCATGCCACGCACCTGAACTCGAATCTTCAGCAACTCAATGCTATTGATCCCAAGTTTCTGTCTCTCGGAACAAAACTGAATGATCGGGTCTTGAGTGCGGCTGGCCAGGCTACTCTGGCGACGCTTGGCGTCACTGTGCCTGCTTGGTTCGAGACATTGTATGGCCCGGGTGGAGGCGACCTGGTTGGCCAGTTGCTGTTGCCCTTTCCCCAATACAAGGCCGGCAACCCAAATGGCAGTGGCATCAACACCAGTTGCTGCCTGGAAAATCTTGGCCAGTCCACGTACAACGCGCTGCAGGCAAAACTCGAGCGGCGCTTCCGTAATGGGTTGAACCTCCTTGCGTCGTACACGTATTCCAAGACGCTCACCAACGCGGACAGCGCCTACGCCGGATTAACGGCTTTCGGCAGTTCGGACACCTTTACCGCTCAGAATCCGCGTGACCTGAAATCGGAAAAGGCCTTGAGCTACCAGGATGTCCCTCATGCTTTCGTGCTCAGTTATCTTTACGAACTGCCCGTGGGCAAGGGTAGGAAGCTCCTAAACAAGGGCGGAGTTGTGGACAAGGTGCTGGGCGGGTGGCAGGTGGGCGGCGTGCAGCGCTACCAGAGCGGTGCGCCTTTCATCCCCTTCACGAGCGACGCGCACAATACCCAGTTCGGCACTCCAAACACGCGGTTGAGCCGTATTCCCGGCGTGCCCTTGCTCGCTCCGAATGCAGCTTCCTACAATCCTTTTTTGGGCGGCAGCGGGTGCAACCCAAATCCGAACGGCTCAGGCACATTCCTGCCGCAGTCAACGAACAACTTCTTTAATTGCGCGGCGTTTCTCGATCCCAACGCTCCAAACCTTGTTGCCCAGCGAGGCTACGCGTTCGGCAACCTTTCAAAGGTCTTTGGGAACATTCGCAGTCCTATTTATATGAATGAGGATTTCTCCGTGATCAAGCGCTTCACGCTCTATGAGGCGCAGGTGCTGTCCTTCAAAGTGGATTTCGTGAACCTCTTTAATCGGCACATTCTCGCCCGCGGGGATGGTTGCGTCACCTGTGACTCGTTTGGCCGGCCCGGCGCTCAATTCGGAGGTTCGCCAGGAGCCGTCAATGCACAGAAGATAGTTCAGTTTACGTTCCGCTACCAATTCTAAAGCGGGGCACAACCTGGCCAGTAACCGGGAACCTCCTGTCGGCGACTCCGCTCAGGAGGTTTTTCCGTCCGGATCAGACTTCGGTTACTTTAGCTGGCGGGTTCTGGCGGGTATAAACTGGAGTGGTGAAGATTCCTCGAACAAGGCGCTTAGGCAAGACAATTACCATGCGTGTTTTCGCTTGTTTCGCGATGGTGTTCTGTCTGGCCAGGCCTCTCTGTTCCCAAGGGGAGTCGGCGGCATCCGGGATTTTCCGGCAGGCCTCGGAGGCGATGCAGCGAGGCGACTTGAATACCGCTGGTGACGGGTTTGAAGCTGCCACAAAAGCTGCACCGGCTTTCGCTGAAGCGCATTTCAACCTTGGACTTGTTCGGGAAGAACAGGGCCGGTTCGACGAGGCCATTGCCAGTTTCCACAAGGCGCTGGCGCTAAAGCCGCGGCTGCATGGGGCAAATCTCTTTCTCGGCATCGCCTATTTTCGACTCAACCAACTGGATAAAGCTCTTGCCGCAATTCAAAAGGAATCCGCGTACTATTCGAAAGACGCGCCCGCCTGGATGTGGCTGGGAGTTGTTCGACTGGCGCAGCAAGAGCCCGAGGAAGCAGTCGAAGCCCTGGACAAGGCCGCGACACTTGCACCAGGCGACGTGGACATTCTTTACCACCGTGGCCGCGCTCACTTGCTTGTTTCCAAGAATAGTTACGCAAAGATGTTCAAGGCCGGTCCAAAATCCTGGCGCGTCCATCAGGTTCTTGCCCAAGCGAATGCTGAAGCCGATCGCCACATAGATGCGGTCGCGGAGTACCTGGCGGCTATCAAGCTTGCTCCAACTCAACCGGGCCTGCACGAAGAATTAGGCTCCGAGTACCGTAGTCTAGGAAAGGATAGGGAAGCCGAGGAAGCCTTCCTCCGCGAACTGGAAATTGCCCCCCACAACGCCTTCGCCAAATACGCATTGGGAGTTCTTGCCGTTGAACAAGGCGACGGCGCAAAGGGCAAAGTGCTAATCGAAGCCGCGCGGGCGGAAAAGCCTGGCCTACTTCACTCCGATTACAATCTGGGCCGCGCCGAAATGCTCCTTGGCAATGACGCCGCTGCCGCTCAGCTCCTGGGGCGGGCCACTTCCGCGGCCGGCTCTGATCCCGAGGTCATTGAGCAAGCCTGGTATCAGCTCGGGATCGTCTACCGTCATCTTCATCGCATGGAAGACGCGCAAAAGGCCATCGCCACGTTCCAAAAGCTCAAGGACGAAGACGCGGAAAACTCGCAAATGAGGCTGAAGCGATATGAAGCCCAGCAGAATCCCAACTCTCCTCAGCCGCCTCCCTCGCCGCTGAATCCCTAGAAGCGGAGGTCTCGACAACTTGGTCGCACCAACACTCCGCCATCTCGTAAAAACTACGACCTCGCGCCTCCTCTTTTCAGCGTGCTCGGTGGCGCTCCTTATTTCGCCGTCAGCAAACGCACAAGAGAAATCGCTCCCGCCTCGTGGGGTTTCCCGAGTCATGGTGTATGAATCCTCTGAGAATCTGCATGAAACGCTTGAGGAAAAGCCCGCCTTGGCATTCGCCGCGGCCCGGGCCCCACACTTGACCATTACCGTCGACGATGCCGTGAAATACCAGGAAATGGCTGGCTTCGGGGCATCCATCACGGACTCTTCGGCATGGCTGCTCTCTCAAAAACTCACGGCTGCTCAGCGAACGGAACTCCTCAAGCAACTCTTCGACGCAAGGCAGGGGATAGGCCTTGCCGTCCTCCGCCAGCCCATGGGTTCAAGCGATTTTTCACTCACCGATTACAGCTATGACGATATGCCGAGCGGCGAATCCGACCTTGAAATGAAACATTTCACCATTGATCGTGACCGCCAATACATTCTTCCGGTTCTCCGCGAAGCACTCGCCGCGAATCCCAAGCTCAAAATCATCGCCAGTCCCTGGAGCCCTCCCGGGTGGATGAAAACTTCCGGTTCGATGATTGGGGGAACGCTGCTGCCGTCGTCCTTCGCGCCGCTGGCGCGTTACTTCGTGCGCTTCGTCGAATCTTATGAAGCCGCCGGCGTCCCGATCTTCGGCGTCACTCCCCAAAACGAACCGCGCAACATTCCGGCTGATTATCCTGGCATGGGGATGACCGCCGAAGAACAAGCCATATTTATCCGCGAACATCTTGGTCCTGCTTTTCAAGCCGCTCACCTGAAAACGAAGATCATGGCCTTCGACCACAACTGGGATTTGATGGATTTTCCCGACAAGATTTTGAGCGATCCCAGGGCGGCTGAATTCTCCGCGGGCACTGCCACCCATTGCTACGGAGGCAGCCCGGACGCCCAGAGCAAACTCCACGACCACTTCCCCGCCAAAGGCATCTGGCTTACCGAATGTTCCGGCGGCGAATGGCAAAAAGGCAACTTGCTTGTTGCTCAAGCGGATCTCATTATTCAAACGACACGCAACTGGGGGCAGAGTGTCGTTCTGTGGAACCTCGCGCTGGACCAAAATCACGCGCCGCATCTAGGTGGATGCACCGACTGCCGCGGCGTTGTTACCATCGACCACTCTAAATCGCCAACGGTGGTTACTCCCACGGTGGACTTCACGGCGCTCGCCCATGCCAGCAAGTTTGTTGCGCCTGGCGCACTTCGCATTGATTCCACCTCATCCGAGGATTCGCCGCTCAAACACGTTGCCTTCCGCAATTCAGATGGTTCGATTGTGTTTCTAGCACTCAATCCCGGCGAGAGTGCCGTATCCTTCAGCATCGCCTGGCAAGGCCAATTTGCAACCTATGTGCTTCAGCCCGGCGCTGTAGCCACGTTCCGCTGGCAGCCGCAATCACGTGCGGGCCACCAGCATTAGCCGAAAGGAAATAAGCAACAAGCACAGACATACAATTTTTCGCTGGCAAGTTACGGCGTAACGATTCCTTTGCCCTCTTTCACAGTAAAAATGCGGTCGACGGAAGGAATCGTGATTTCTTCGTTCGCCCCGCTTGGCCAGTGAATCTCCACCCTGTCTATCTTTACCGCTGCTCCGAGGCCGAAGTGCAGGCGTTGATCGGAACTGGACGCATAACTTCCGCCGCTGAAGACGTCCCCGCGTTGCCGCACGCCTCCCGCAGTAACAAATACTTTGGCTCCGATCGCATCGCGCGGGCTCTTGGGGCCGCCCACCAGTTTTAACGTGATCCAGTGATTCGAGTTCTTGACCACGTTTCGCAACAGGGTGGGTGCCGAATCGATGTTGTTGAGAACGACGTCAATGTGACCGTCGTTAAACAGATCACCAAACGCCGCGCCGCGGGCCGTTACAACAACCGCCAAGCCGCTGCCTGTCGCCGCAGGCACTTCCTGAAATTTCGATCCATCCAGATTGCGCAGCAGCAACGGGCGCTGCGCCCAGGTCGTGCCCCAGTCCTGCAAATCAACGCCCGGATAAACGTGTCCATTGGCAACGAATATGTCGAGAAAACCGTCGTTGTCATAGTCGAGAAAACCCGTGCCCCAGCCGAGAAACGGGATCGTCAGTGTCGCGATTCCAGCGCGGAAGCTGACGTCGGAAAAGGCCGCGTCACCGTCATTACGGTAGAGCGTGTTGTAATCGTCGGAGAAATTCGTGATGTAGAAATCGACTTTGCCGTCACGGTTGTAATCGCCGACTGCGATTCCCATGGCGGCTTGCTCGCGCCCCTCGTCGTTCAAAGCAAATCCCGAAAGATAGCTGATATCTTCAAATGTGCCGTCGTGTTTGTTCCGGTAAAGATATTTTGGGACCGAGTCGTTGGCGACTGCTAGATCCACCCATCCGTCGTCATCCACATCCACGAACACGGATGAAAATCCGTAGTATCCCTTCCGATCGGCGACGCCGGCTTTTACACTTACGTCCGTGAAGGTGCCGTTGCCATTGTTATGAAACAGATGATCACTCTCGCCCGGCAGGCCCCGCGGACCACACATGACATCGACCCCGCGAAACTGGCAAAACCCTGGCGGCAGGCCGCCTTGGCCAGCGATGGGAGGATTATCGGGATCGAACTTCGCGTAGCCCGGAACAAACAAATCAAGAAAGCCATCGTGATCGTAGTCGCCCCAAGTCGCGCCGGTTGACCAGCCGCCGAGCGTGACTCCGGCAGTTTCCGCGACGTCGGTAAACGTGCCGTCGTGATTGTTGTGATAGAGACGATTCGTCCCGAAGTTCGATACGTAAATGTCAGGCCAACCGTCGTTATCGAAGTCCCCTACCGCGACGCCGAACCCCCATCGTTCATTCGCCACGCCGGCTTTGTCGGTGACGTCGGTGAATGTTCCGTCATGGTTGTTGTGCAGCAGCATCGCGCGCGGCGCCGCTTCCTTGCCTTTCAGCGCGGGAAACGTCGAGCCATTCAGCAGATAAATATCAAGCCAGCCGTCATTGTCATAATCGAGCAGCGCCACCCCGGAACCGGGCGCCTCCAGAAGCGTTCTTTTCTCGTGTGCGCCTGAGCGATGATGGAATTTGTCGATGCCCGCTGCATGCGTCACATCAACAAAAATGACCGGGGCGCCATCAACAAAGCCCCCGGCTGTGATCGGTCGGGAGAGTGCGTCCTTCACCGGAGCGTGCGCGCCGCCCGTGCTCATGCCGCTCTGTTGGCCCCCCACAGGCTCTTTTTCCGCGGGTTTTTCCTGGGCCACGCCGGGGCTCAGAAGCAGCGCAAAACAAATGGCTTGTATTACAGTCGCGGGGAGAAGACGCATAGATTGGCTGAATCGCGCGGATGCCATCGAGCCCCAAATGGTTCGTCGAACTCAAAAGGCATCTTCGCACAGAGTCCATTGGCGGGTCTAATCCCTAGACTGCAGCCGCACGCGGGGCATTTTGGAATTAACTGTAGTTGGAAAGACTGTCCGGCGATCGGGCATACAGATAGCAATCGCTGCGCTCACTGCAAGGAAAGCCTTCTCATAATTACGCCCTTAGTAGATTGCCTCTGGGGTCCGGGCAGGCACCGGCTGAAATCATTATTCCTTCGCGCGTGCCGCGAGCATCGACAAATTGCGATGTGCAGGAAAAAGGGGCGATTCGCTCATCGCCCCTCTTCTCCATGGAAGCGTCAGTTTCAGAGGGTGCAGCTGGCTGGCGTTGTCGAATCGTTCGGGTTCGTGCAGAGTGGGCCCAATCCGGTCTTGGCGTCAGGAACACTGAGCATGGCAAAAGGTCCAGCCCTATGCTCGCCGTTGAACGGCGTGGGCTTGGTCGGGTCGAAGTGACAGCTGGGCAGAGCCGCCGCATCCTGGGGATTGTCAAACCAGAAACCCAGATGGAACGTGTTCGTCGGAGCCAAGCGCACGTCGGGGTCAAAACCGAAGATATCGTCCAGAAGAATCGTTTTGATCTGGACATGGCCGTCATCCGTTTGCTTGCCAATCTTGATATCGGACTGATACCAGGCCAAACCGAAGCTCCCCGTGAAATTGGGGTCCTTGGTGCCGTTGGCTTGAAAGAAGCTGTTCTGGACGGTGAAGAGGTCAAATGCGAGACCTGGCTTGATCCCATCCAGATCCAGAATGAGTGTGTCATTCTGTTTGCCACGAATGACCGTGGCGCGGGCCCGCGGTTCCTCAAAAGGATTGGCGCGAAGACAGTCAACGACCGCCGGGTTCGGCAACAGGTTGAAGGTGATCTCGTCCTTCCCATCTTGGGCGGAGACGATGCCGGAGGCGGTGAGAACTGCGAACGCCGCCAGCAAGCCACGCATGATGCTGTGAGCGGCCCTACCGCTCCAGGACTTCTTACTGCAATTGTTGGTCAAAACTTTCTCCTTATTTTTCGACTTAGATTGTGCATTTGCACGTTCCCTAGAAGGCCCTCGTTCCTCGTTTCATCGCTACAGCAGCGGCATGAGAGATGCCTTGAGCCGAGCGGCAGAACTATTGGCCCCCACTTGAGATATCGGAATCTGACGGGAAAAGACGACAAGCAGGATGAAAAGATCGAGGCTTTACGATATCCATTCCGCATGTTGGCACACGCGAGGCGGTTTACCATCCATCGCAACTCCCGGCCGTGGAGCGCAGGATTGGTACTTCAAAAGAAAATCAATACGGGACTTGGTTGCGGATCCAAGTCCCGTACGTGGATAATTCGCTCATTGGCATTCCTTTGGGATTACTCGACTGTGACCTCAACGGTTGTCGTGTGAGAGACAGCTCCAGACTGGGCGGTAACCACGATGGAAGCGGTTCCGCGGTTTGGCTGAGTGCTGCTGCCGTATGCGCCACAACCACCCACCACGAGCCCCAACGCGATGATTGCCGCCACTGCCGCGAGGGTCAGCAGTGGAGCACGAGCTATTTGAACACTTCCGGCTCGCCGCATAACAAAGCTAAATAAGGCGAAAGCGACAAGGAGAGCACAAGGACCGAGTAGGTCCGGCATCATAAGCCCGTAACGCGAAATGCTGGCTGAGGTGGTGACCGTTAATGTAGTGCTGGCGGCTCCACTAGAAGGCATTACCGTTCCGGGACTAAAGGCGCAAGTGATCCCGACAGTCGGCAAGCAAGAGAACGCGACGTTGCCCGCGAAACCGCCCACCGGAGTGACCGTCAGGATGAATTGAGTGGACTGCCCGGCAATGACCGCAGCGCTCGCTGGGGCTGCACCAAGGGAGAAGTCGGCACTGGCAATGTTGATGGTTACTGCCGCCGACGTGCTGGCGCCAAATTTTCCGTCTCCGGCATAGGTCGCAGTTAAAGAATGAGCCCCGGTGGCCAGAGTGTTGATCCTAAACGTGGCAACACCAGCGCCATCGAGCGGCGAAGTTCCTAAGTCCGTGTTTCCGTCGTGAAAAGCAATTTGCCCCGTAGGAATTCCTCCCGTCGAGCTAGTTGTTGCCGTCAGCGTTACCGCTGAACCGGGAGCGGCATTTGCGGGCGCCACGAGATTGAGCGCTGTAGGCAGCGCAACGACTTGCACCGCGAAGCTGTCGCTGCTCGCCAGAAAAACCGCATCCCCGCTGTATAGAGCAGCGATGTTATGGTTGCCCACGCCGGTGAGAACGGAGTCGAAGGTAGCTGATCCGTTGATCAACGAGGCTGTCCCTAACTTATTTGTTCCATCCAAAAAAGTGACCGTACCGGTCGGAGTTCCAGGGTTATCCAGTGCCGCCCCTACGGTGGCCGTGATCGTGGCACTGGTGTCCGTCGGCGTATCTGGAGCAGATACCTGGGTCAGGCTGACTAAGCCGGTGGTAATTGCACCGAAAAGCCCGTCATCTGCGTTCTGAAACTGCGCGGTGAAGTAGAGTGTCTCTCGATCGCCAAATCCGTCGGATCGAAACGTCAGGCCGTGGAGGCCGATCTTAGCGATAGCGTGGCCGTCGCCGTCTTTCAGTTTGCCCACGAAGTTTCCTGTCGCAAGGTCAAAGGCGTTGATATTTCCATCGCCAACGTTGCCAATCAGAATGTCGTTGCTGAAAGGGCCGAAGTTGGCGCTGGCCTGCGTGACTCCCCAGGGAACATTCAACGCTCCCGCAGTGGCGAATCGCCGTAAGAAATTGCCATCCATGTCAAAAATACTTACGATGCCGTTTCCGGCTCCTACAACCGGGTCGTGCCTGACTGCGTCTTGTATGGCGTAGGTGACGAAGACCTGTTGTCCAATCACTTGAATTCCGAACGGTGCGTAACCGGCGGGCAGGTTCGGATCGCTAAATGAACCCGGTAGCGCCACTGGAGAAAATCCCGGGAGGAAAGTTTCAATGAATCCACCGTGGAAATCGGTGACTGCCAGCGCTGGCTGAGTCAATGAAGAGGTAAGGATCGCCACACCTTTATAGATGGCGCCACTCGACGAGTTATCGACCACCAATGTCGCCGCCTGCGGGATATCGCCTCGACTATCAGGCCCCCAGGTGAAAATTGTCCCCTCGTCGGTGACCAGAAGGAATGGTTTGATAAGCGATGAGCCGCCAAAGAATGAGTTCTGATCAGCAACCATTCCTATCGGATGATCGAATCCCGTTCCGGCAGCATTCGGGAGAATGAAACCACCGGGCCCGGCGCCAAAACCACTCGCGTCATGGACGGTAACGTGTCCAGGCTGATTGTCCGCAATGAAGAATGCCTGATTTGGAAGGAAGGCAATCCCCCACGGGTTGACCAAACCAGGTGTCACATTATTGGCCACGCTCGGAAGGTTAGACGCCAGATTAGTCTGCCGGTAGGCTATCGTCTGCGCGCTTAGGTCAGCGGCCGCAAACAAAAGTCCGAATGGAAAAAAAGATACAAGACAAAGAGCAATTCTATTTTTCACGGTACCAGGCTCCTCCTAGAGCAATAAAATATTTGTGCGCTTTGGTGCTCGCTATATTTCCGCACTAAGCGCAGGCGACGGCATCCCGTTGCCCTTGTTCTCCTTGCAGCAGTCGCCGCAGCCGTTGGCGGGCCTTGTGAAGCTGCGATTTTGAACAACCTGTCGAGCATCCCAATAGTCCGGCAATCTCGCTGTGCTCGTATCCAATGACGTCATGCATCAAAAAAATCTGTTTGTAACCGGACGGCAACTTGCGGATTGCGCGCATGAGGTTAAGCCGTTCGACCGCGCCAAGCATCGAAGTGTCGCTGGAACGGTGTTCCCGTGAAACCTCGCCATTTGAGGTGTGGCACTCCAGGTCTTCGGCTAGACGCTCAGTCGGCTTTCTCCGGCGGAGATGCATCAAGACAACGTTCACAGTCACTCGATGCAGCCAGGTTGAAAAACCTGATTCACCGCGGAACGTGCCAATCTTTCGAAAAAGCTGCAAGAATGCCTGTTGGGTCAAATCTTCGGCCTCGGCCGGATTCTTAATCATTCGCAAGCACAAGTTGTACACGCGCCGGCAATGTGCCTGGTGGAGGTACTCGAAAGCGGCCGAGACGCCGTCCTTGGCCTGCCGTATAGCTTCTGCTTCGGTCAAGTTGTCCTCGTTCTGTGTTGCAGCCAAATTCGCCATATCGCTCCTTCCGAGAACCGGGGCCCCACTGCAGACCGGGCCTATCGCAATTGCCCTAACGTCCGGCGCACGGGAGGTGGCACGGCGGGAGAGACTGCCCCTACTGGTCCCTACCTGAGATATCGGAAATGGAAGGGAAAACACGACAAGAGGCAGCAAAGACTGGTAGAGATGCAGGACAATTGCGGTTGAGTTTCCGATTCGGACAGCCGCCGACTAATGCGCGGGGGAGAATCACCCCGGCCTAAGGCATTAATGGCTCAGAAGTTGTTGATCATCCAAACGTTCGATTCCGAATTTGAATTTAATATGGCGAGATGGCTTCCGTCAGGAGAAGGAAAGCCCCAAGTGTGGGTTGACTGGGGCCGATGCCAGATAGGCTGCGCCTCTCCGTTGAGCCATACATGCAAGAGCGTCGCGCCGCTTGGTTCCTGCGTTGACACGTACAAACTCCTGGAGTCCATGGCCCAGTACAAATCCATGAGGTCGGAATAACCATTTATCGCAATAGTTCTCGTCGGCCCTCCCGACAGCGGCACCAGCCTAATTTGATTTCCGTGCTTTTTCACGATTCCGATCCTCGAGCCATCGGGAGAGAGTTGCCACCAGTAATCGAATCCAATGTCAGCGTTGCTGCCATTCTCAAGCGGAATCCGTAACAGTTCCCTTCCTGGACTGCCGAGTGGGTCAAATGCAACGACGACCAGTTCGTTCTTTTCCGCTGTCGGCCGCCCAAACACACAAAGGTTGGCGGTTTTGTCGGAACACGAGAACAGTACAAACCCTCCGGTATTAAATAGCAGCCGGGCAGCGCCGCCCTTCGGGTCAACGCGATACAAACCCATCTTGCGCGAATCAAGGGGTTCCCCTTCTAGAAGGATTCCGGTTCTGTCAGGGCTGAGCCCGGCCAAATAGAAATTTGTGTTCACTGAGGGCGTGACCAGTTGAGCAGTACTGCCGGGATCTATCGCCTGCCGATACATCATTCGGTTTGAGGTACGTTCCGATGAAAAAAGGACCTCGCGAGAGTCTGGCGTCCATGCAGAAGGAAGATTGTAGTTATCGTCGAGCGTCAGCCGCCGGGAGTTCTCTAGACCGGTTTCATTGCCGGCAAGATTCCCAACAAAAACAGAAGCGTGACTATTGCCTCTTAGAAAAGCTAGTTGCTTGGCGTCTGCTGTTGCGCTGAAGCTGTAAACGGAAAATCCCGACCAATCCGTTAGCTGGCGTGCTTTGCCCTGCGGAGTTCCGTTATTGGGGTCGACTTGTAGTTCCCACAAATTATCGGATTCAGAAGAGCCGCGTTCCGTATTCCTTGAATAAATGAAGCGTCCCGAGGGCGTCCACGTGAATGCGCTCAAATGATTGTCCAGGAGGACGGTCGTTGTAGCTGCGCCACCGAGGTCACAACTTTCAACCATAATCTGTGTATGGTCGCCGGTAACACGTCTGTAGAGGTATGCAATCCGATTTCCTCCCGGCGACCATGCGATGCCGTTGATGGTGGCCCGGTTTTCGGCCGTAAAAACTCTGTGAGGAAACTCTCCATGCGCGCCCATTATCCAAATCTCACGCGCCCCAATGGATGCTCGCAGCCTTTCGTAGGCGACTTTGACGCCATCGGGTGAGACCGTCCCGCCGCCAAACATATCCTCAACTTCAGCAAGCTTTTGCGGCGTCTTGCTTTCTATTATCGGAATCGACCATACGGTGGAACGCGTTCCTGGAACGCGGACAGAAGCCAGGAAACGTTCGGAATCCGGGTACCAGCTTCCGAAGGTCCAAGAAGCCTTACCCAGCTCGGTGCCGGGAGGTAATGCCACGGTCCTCACTCCGCCCGTCGCGACGAACTGCAGATGAATGCCTTGCGGGTCAGCATACCCCAAATATTTTCCATCGGGAGAAATCGCAGCGCTGAACACGGGCGAATCCTCAGCGTTTGCCGTGAGTTTTTGCTGATGGAACTGGGGCAAAGGTTCGGGGCGACGGGGAAAGAACAATGTCAAGATGAACGTGCCGATCAGTGCCAGCGTTGCCAGCAGCGTCGCAGCAACACTGCTCCTATGCCGGCGCACGAATTTGCCAGCGCGATAAGCAATCGCGTCGGGTCGGGCAGTGATGGGCTCGTGTCTCAAATATCGTTGCAGATCGTCAGCAAAGGAATTTATCGAGGGGTAGCGTTCCCCCGGATTCTTCTTCAGCGCTTTGACGACAATCGTGTCCAGGTCGCCGCGCAGCAACCGAACCAGCTTGTCGGGCGTGCTGGTGCGTCGCCCGGCATTCGTGACGGAAACCTCTTCGTTTGTCTGAGTTCGGGCGACAATCTCGGAAGGACGTGGAGGGTCAGTGTCCAGGATTGCCTTTACCAGTCCCGCCGGCGTATGCGGACCCGCGCCGGCCGGATGACGCCCCGTCAGCAGGACGTACAACAGAACTCCTGAGGCGTAGACATCCGTGACGGCAGTCACGGGTTCGCCCTTCAGCTGCTCGGGAGCAGCATATTCAGGTGTCAGCGCTCTGCCACCTTCGACAGTGAGCGATGACTCTCCGGGCTGCCCCTCGCCTTCCAGAAGTTTGGCAATTCCAAAGTCGAGAAGTTTCGCCTGACCATCCGTTCGCACCAGGATGTTCGATGGCTTCAGGTCCCGGTGAACGATAAGGTTGGCGTGTGCTTGTGCCACCGCGCGCAGTACATCGAGGAACAGCCGGACGCGCGCTCTTACATCGAGCTTGTTCTGGTCGCAGTAACGGTCAATGTGCTCACCCTCAACGTACTCGAGTACCAGAAAAGGCTGGCCGGTTAATGACACGCCTGCGTCAATCAGTTCCGCCACGTGGGGATGTTTCAGGCGACCCAGAATGCGGCCTTCGCGCTTGAACCGCTCTTCGCCGCCCTTCCCCATCAGAGCAATATTGAGAACTTTCACGGCAACGCGCCGCTCAAACCTCCCGTCGCTTCGTTCCGCCAGCCAGACAGTGCCCATTCCCCCGTGGCCGATCTGCGAAACCAGAGTGTAGACACCCAGAGTTTCACCTGCCAGGCCTGGCCCTCCCGGCAATGCCGGTGCACTCGCCTCGAGAAAACCCTCCTCGGACAGCACGCGGTGCTCGCGAAGCAGTATTTCCAGTTGATCCGCAAGAGTCGGGTTCTGGACCTGCAGGGAGAATAGCCAGGTCGAGCGCTGTTCGCCTGTCATTTCCAGCGCTTCGTCGAGGTGTGGACTAAGGACCTGCCATTGGTCGGGGCTGAGTCTGGACATCAATCCCCTATACCGGCAAATCCGCTCGAATATTCCTATGGAGATAGATGCGGGCCTTTTCCCACCTTCTTTGTACGGTCCGTTCCGACAGGTTCTCAAGGGCGGCGATTTCGGCGAAAGAGAACCCGCAGAAGAACTTCAAGTCAACCAGTTCAGCGAGCTTAGGCTCGACTTTCGCCAGCTGATCCAGGGCATCGCTGATTGTCGAGAGTTCTTTGGCGTCGACAAAATACTCGCCTGGCTCGGTCTTGAGTGAAGTAATTTCGAACTC
>Ga0210409_10004436_pt1 | contig 15117 bp, 14 predicted proteins | sample IncBWH17MmetaG_FD_161649 | JGI IMG/M metagenome (GOLD analysis project Ga0210409, IMG submission 161649) | Forest soil microbial communities from Barre Woods Harvard Forest LTER site, Petersham, Massachusetts, United States - Inc-BW-H-17-M | ecosystem: Environmental > Terrestrial > Soil >...
ACTCGCTGCGCGAGTCGCTGCGCGCGCTGGCCGGCTAGCTGCCCTCGGACGGCAGTTTGGTGGGGCGTATGTCCTCCCAGCTGAGGCCCTCGGCCAGCAGGGCCGGGACGCCTAGCGTGAGCGCCGTCACGACCTCCACCGCCTGCAGGATGATGCCGTAGGCGACCGCCTCCGAGGTCCCGACCCCGTAGGCGGAGAGGACGACGAGGCAGGCGGCCTGGAAGACACCGATGTTCGAGGGCGTCGCGGGCAGGATCGCGCTCACGTTCACGGCCAGCAGGACCGCGGCGGCGGCGGTGAGATCGGCGTTCAGCCCGAGGGCGAGGATGACCGCGTAACAGGAGAGCCACTGCAGCACCCATGCGAGCAGCTGCAGGCCGCTCGCCGTGATCCCGTAGCGCGGGCGCGCGAACACGGTCAGCCCCTGTCGGGCGAGGCTGAACAGGCGCGCGAGCGTCGCGGCCCAGCGCGCGATCCGCTCCGAGTGCGATCGCTGTCCCAGCGCCATCAACCTCGGGCCGGCGACGACGAGCGCGACGATCGCCAGCGGAACCGCGAGCACGGTGGCGATGCCTGCCACGTTCCCGCCGGGCAACGTCACGCTGCTGAAGGTGACGCCTGCGAGGATCGCCAGCGCGAGCAGGTTGATCAACGTCTGCGAGAACACCGTGCCCGCGACCACCGGCAGGAGCCTCCGCGTTGGACCGTCGAGGTCGCGCGAGAGAACCAGCATCCGCGTCGGCTCGCCCACGCGCCCCGGGAAGACAGCCGATGCCATCACGCCGATCATCGTCGCCCGGATGACGGGTGGCCACCTGATCGGTGTCTCGGGCAACGCCGCGCGCAGGCTCTGATGCCACGAGGACGCGCGCAGGAACAGCGAGAGCATCATCAGCGCGACCGCCAGCGCGATCCAGCCCGGATTCGCCGTGGTGAGGGCGTGACCGATGCCGTGAAGGTCCAGACGCGAGAGCGCGAACACGACGAGCCCGGCGAGCAGGACCGCCAGGGCGAGCGTGGCGACGCGCCTGCGGACACCCCAGTGGCGACGACGCGTGGGGTTCTCCGGTGTACCCATCGTCCGGGGTCTATCAGAGCGCTCGGGGCCTGCGGGCGCCGGTGGCGGCGCTCCCCGAGGTCCTAGAGCGGCCAGTGGCGGCCGATCTGCTTCGCGGCGCGCGAGGTGAGCGGACCGTCTGGCGCGGCAGTCCGCGGCGGATCGTCGGAGCCGAGCGCGCTCATCGTCTCGAGCACGGACTCGGCGAGAGCCTGAGGTTCGTAGCCGCCCTCCAGCACGCCACCAAGCGGAAGCTCGCGCTCGGCGGCCAGCTGGCGGACGTGACGCGCCATCTCGCCGAAGGAGCGGGTCTCGAGACGGCAACCTGCCAGCGGGTCACGGCGGTGGGCGTCGAAGCCGGCTGAGATCAGCACGAGATCGGGCTCGAACGAGCGGGCGACGGGCAGCACAATGTGCTCGAGCAGCGACAGCCACTGCTCCTCCCCTGAGCCGGCGGGAACGGGAAGGTTGATCGTGTAGCCCTCTCCCGGCCCGGAGCCGACGTCGCCGAGCGGGCCGCTGCCGGGGTAGATCCCTTCCTGGTGGATGCTCGCGAACAGAACATCGGAGCGGTGGCGGAAGATCTCTGCCGTGCCGTTGCCGTGGTGCACGTCCCAGTCGAGGATGAACACCCGCCGGGCGGCCAGCCGGCGGATCGCCAGCTCGGCGGCGACGGCCACGTTGTTGAACAGGCAGAAGCCCATCGCGCGAGCGGCTTCCGCATGATGGCCCGACGGTCGCACGGCGCAGAACCCGAGCCGCGCCTCTCCGGCGATCAGCGCGCGCGCCATCTCGCACGCTCCCCCCGCGGCGTGCAGGGCGGCCCGGTAGGAGGGCTCACCAACGAACGTGTCGGCGTCGATCGCACCGCCCCCTATGGACGAAAGGTGCCTGATCCTCGCCACGTGACCGGGGGTGTGGACGAGCTCGAGCGTGGCCTCGTCGAGCGCAGGCGCGCTGCGCCGCTCCCAGCCGACCCAATCCTGCTCGGCCAGCGTCCGTTCGATGCTCAGCAGCCGCTCGGGCGTGTCAGGGTGATGAGGTGAATGTGCCTGCGGGTCGTGTTCCAGGCTCGCCGGATGTTGGAAATAGAGACCGGGGCCGCCCGTGGGCTGTGACTGTCCTTGCGTCTGCGCGTGCACTCCCGGGCGATCCTAGTCGTCGTCCGCTTGGGCATCGTCGCTCGCGAACCGCTGCAGCCCGCTGCGGACCCAATCCGGCACGTCCGTCTTGCTCCACGTATCTGTGGCGACGCAGACGTGGCGCAAGCGGCCGGCGACGAGCAGCTCGCCGTCGCGCACGACGTCGATCTCCGTCGTGATGGCGGTCCGGCCGAGCCGTGCGATCTGAGCCCGCAGCTCGAGCTCGTCGTCGTATCGCGCGGGCGCACGGAAGCTGAGGTTGGCCTCGGCGACGACCGCGTCGACGCCCCTGGCGACCATCTCCTGCCAAGGGCCGACGCCTGCCCGCCAGAGCTCGGTGAAGGCGACGTCGAAGTAGAGCAGGTAGTTCGCGTTGAAGACGATGCCCTGCGGGTCGCACTCGCCGTAGCGGACTCGCAGCTCGTGGACGAAGGGCGCGGGCAAGGCCGGGAGGCTACCGCGGGGCATTGCCGAGCGGTAACGTTCCTTCCATGGGGGGAAGGGCACGCATCGTCGTGTGCGCCATGACCGGCGTCCTGGCGCTTGGCGGCGCGGTGGCGTCGCCCGCGGAGAGCTCGGCCGCCTCGAGGTCGCGCGTCGGGTGTTCGTTCCCGATCGAATCGATTGGCAACCGCGCGCCAACGGCTTCCAGCGGACCCTTCTTGCCCGCGGTCACCGCATCGTTCGCCGTGCTCAGGCGGGCGAGTCTCCCCGAAGACGTGCCGCCCCCGATCAACCCTCTCGGCGAAGACCTCGGCTACCGCCTGGGGAGCTACTTCCCTGACGAGATCCGCCAGCTGAACCGCGATGCGGAGGGTGACCGTTACTTCCTCGTTCCCGGGTTCGAACGAGGATTTTCGGTTCCTCCGGCACGATGCCTGCCGAAGGACCTGCGCAAGCGGCGCGCCAAGCTCGTCGCCGAACAGCGCAAGCAGGAAGTCGAACCCGTGTACTGCATCGAGGACGTAGGGCCGCGTCGGCCGAGATACGCGGGAGCCACCTGCCAGCCGTTCTCGGCGATCCAGACCGGCGAAACGCTTGCCGCGACAGCGGCCTCGCGGACCGACGTGGTCGAACTGGCGCCGGACGGCGTAGCGACGGTTCGTCTCAGCTACCGGGGCGGCGAGGCCATCAATGCGGCCGTGACCAGCAACTCCTACAGCTTCACGCCGCCGCAGAGGCCGATCAAAGCGGCGCTGCTGGCAGTCCGAAAGCTCGTGGCAAAGGCCAGGCATGTCAGCCAACGGCAGCGCATCGCCCAGGAGCGCTCGTTCTTGAAGCGGGTGGAACGTATCGCCGCCAGCCTGATACCCCAGACTGTGCAGTGGCTCGACGCCGCCGGCACCACGATCCGCAGCTTTGCGCCATCCGCGCACATGCCCGCGTTTGCGCTCATCGGCCCGCTGATCACAGTCGAAGGTGAAAGCTCCGGCGCGGAACGAAGCGTCGCCTTATCGACCGGCTAGGCCGAAGGGTTCTCCAGGACCAGCGCCACCCCTTGACCGGACCCGACGCAAACACCGAGTACCCCGTAGCGGAGACCGCGAAGGTGCAGCTCGGTGGCGAGCGTCAGCACGTAGCGTGTCCCGGAGGACCCGAACGGATGGCCGATCGCGACGGCGCCGCCGTTAGGGTTCAGGCGCTCGTCCGCCACCTCGAAGCCGTCTAGCTGGCGCGGCAGCTCGCGCAGCACGCCCAGGGCCTGTGCGGCGAACGCCTCGTGCACCTCCCACACGTCGACGTCCGCCGGAGCCAGGCCGGCCCGTCGCAGGGCCGTGGCGATGGCGAATGCAGGTGCGATCCCCATGAACTGCGGGTCTAGCGCGTGCGTGGCCGATGCGAGGACTCTCGCCAGCGGCTCCGCGCCGAGCTGCTCTGCCGCTGCCGGGCTCGCGAGCACCACCGCGCTCGCACCGTCAGAGAGCGGCGAGGAGTTCCCTGCGGTCATCTGGGTGGTGTTGGGCTGTGGCGGCAGCGCGGCGAGCCCCTCGGCTGTCGTGTCATCGCGGATGCTCTCGTCGTGCTCGAATGAGCGTGCGGGCGTCCGCCTGGTCGCGGGGATCTCCACCGGGTGGATCTCGGCGGCGAGTCTCCCGGAATCCCGCGCGGCGCGCGCGCGCTGCTGTGAGCGGAGCGCGAACGCGTCGATCTCCTCTCTGGTCAGCCCGTAGCGGTCAGCCACGTTCTGAGCGGTCTTGATCATTTCGACGTACGCGTCACGGGCGAGCAGCGCCGGGTGTGGCGGACCTCCGGCGCCCGCCCACATCGTGTCGAGCATGAACACCGGTCCGCGCGGGCTGAACGGCGCGTCGCCCTTCATCAGCGCCCAACCTGAGCGTGACATCGACTCCACCCCGGCGGCCAGGCCGACGGCGAGCTCGTCGCTGTGGATGGCGTGGGCGATCGAGATCGCGCCCGACAGTGAGGAGGCGCAGAACCTGTTCACCGTCTGGGCGGGAACCGAATCCGGGAAGCCGGCCGCGAGCGCCGCCCAGCGTGCGATGTCGCCCATGCCCTCGTGGGCGGGGTTCACACAGCCAGCGACGATGTCCTCGATGCGCTTGAGCTCGACGCCCACCCGCTCGCATGCCGCGACCATCGTCGTGCCGAGCAGGTCGTCGACGCGTATGTGCGAGAGCGACCCGCCGTATCTGCCGACCGGCGTCCGCACGCCGCCGAGTATTAGCGCCTCAGTCATGTGTCCTCCTCAGATCGATGTTTGCCAGCCGGCTCCGCGCCCGGGTCAACCACGTGGCGGCGCCTGCAGAGCTCGGCCCATCCACACGTGCGGTATGCCGGCCTCCTCGAAGGGCTCGGACTCCACCGTGAATCCCGCCTCCTCGTAGAGGCGCGTCGCGTGAAGCTGGGAGGCGAGCCGCGCGCGCCTGCAGCCCCGCTGCTGTGCGCCTGTGAGGGCCATCTCCAGCATCCGCGAGGCGATGCCGCGACGGCGCCAGCGACTTTCGACCGCGACCCGGCCGATCTTCGCGTCGCCTCCGACCATCAGCAGCCGCAGCGTGCCCACCACGCGAGCTCCCTGCGGATCGAAGGCGACCAGGTGCTCGGCCTCGCTGTCGAGCCCGTCGAGCTCCTCCTCCCTGGAGACGCCCTGTTCGTTGCAGAACACCTGCTCGCGCACCATGACGGCTCCGGCCAGGTCGTCTGGGCTCCCAGCCCAGCGGACCTCGATGGCTGGCGCGCCCCGGGGGGAGGCCGCGGATGAGCTTCTAGGCGACTGGCGCACGACCGCGAAAGCGCCACAGCGCCCTCTGCTCATCGAGCGTCAACAGTCGCCAGCGGCCGGCCCTCTGCATCCACACGTAGATGCGCACGTCCACCACGCTGCCGACGTCCTGGAGCAGCTCGACCGTGGCACGCGTGTCCGTGCCTTCGGCCAGGACCTGCGAGCTGCGAATGTCGAGCACCTTGAACGTCAAGGGGCCGAGCGGTTCGGGCTCGTCGATGACGCGCGGCGGACGCTGAAGCGTGACCGTCGCCAGCTCCTGCTCGGCCGCGGCGCGCTCGGGCGCCTGCTCGAGTGGCACGACGTGCGCGCCTGTGCCCTTCGTCTCCGTCTCAAGCCGCCAGGTTTTTGCCATGACACTCAATCTAGCCCCTGCGCTGGGCGCGGCCGTACCCGTGCGCCCGGGATGCGCTTAGGCTACAGGCGTGTCCGCTCTCGACAGGCTGCATGAGCGCATGGCCGAGCTCACCGATCTGAGCGCGCTGGAGATGCTCTCAAGCTGGGATCAACTCGTGATGATGCCGCCCGAGGGCGGCGCCGCTCGCGCCGACCAGCTGGGGACGCTCGCGCGCATCACCCACGAACGCGCCACGGCCGAGGAGATCGGCGAATGGCTCCTCGAGCTGGACGGGATCGGGCTCAACGAGCAGGATCGTGACATCGCGCGACTTGCGCGCCGTGACTGGGAGCGGGCGTCTCGCGTGCCCCCGGAGCTCGCCGAGGATCTCTCCCGCGCTCATGCCGAGGGCCAGGAGCGCTGGGCGCTCGCCCGCGCGAACGACGACTTCGCGTCGTTCGCTCCCTCGCTGCGGCGAAACGTCGAGCTCGCGCAGTCCTACGCAGAGTGCGTTGGCGATGGGGACGGCGGGCGCTATCAAGCACTTCTGCAGGATTGGGACTTTGGGCTGCGAACCGAGGAGCTGCGCCGCCTGTTTGGCATCCTGGCCGAGGAGCTGCCACCGCTCGTGGCCGAGGCCTGCATCCACTCGCCCCGCCGCGAGCTGGCTGTACCGGTCGCCGCGCAGCAGACCGCGGTTGCGGGCACGCTGAGCCGCATCGGCGTGGACGCGCAGAGCTGGCGCGTGGACGTCTCGGCCCACCCGTTCACCTCATGGATGGGCCGCAGGGACACGCGCCTCACGACCCGCTACGGCGACGGCGACGTCGAGTCGCTGCTGAGCTCGCTTCACGAGTACGGACACGGCCTCTACGAGCGCCAGATCGACCCGGCCCTGGACCGCACCAACCTTGGGCGCGGCACCTCGATGTCGGTGCACGAGTCCCAGAGCAAGCTGTGGGAGAACCATGTGGCACGCAGCCCGGCATTCGCCGAGGTGCTCGCGGCCGAGCTCGGCGACGGCGGATTTCCCGTGGACGCGGCGGATCTGCACGCGACACTGGTCGGTGTCGAACCCACCCTGATCCGGGTGTCCGCCGACCCGCTCACCTATCCGCTGCACATCATCCTGCGGTTCGAGCTCGAGCTCGCGCTGATCGAAGGGGAGCTGGCCGTGGCGGATCTGCCCGCCGCGTGGCGAGAGGGGGTGCGACGTCTACTCGATCTCGACGTTCCCTCCGACGCGGAGGGGTGCCTGCAGGACATCCACTGGGGAGCCGGCAGTTTCGGGTACTTCCCCAGCTACGCGCTGGGCTGCCTGATCGCCGCGCAGCTGTGGGAGGCGATGGAGGTCGAGATCGGGCCACGTGACGGCGACCTGCGCCGCGGCGACGTGGCTCCCATCCAGCGCTGGCTCGCCGAGCGCGTGCACCGCCACGGGCGGCGGCTCGACACGATCCCGCTGGTCGAGCACGTCACGGGTCGTGGCCTGGAGACCGATCCGTTCTTGCGCTACGTCGCCCCCCTCGCCGGACGCTCCTAGCCAAACCCTCCTAGGCAGGCCCCGGCTACGCAATTTGGCCATTCGTCGGGCATAGCCGGCCCGCGCTCACGCGCCGCGCAGGCCTGCCGATGGGTTAGCAAGTGGCCAAGGTCACAGGCGCGACGGTCAAGCTGGCACGGCGTGTGCGCCTTGGCGATCTCCGGGTGACTGCGTGCGCGATGAAAGAGCTATTGCATCCAGACAGTGGGCGTGTCGGGCTTGACCGCGTTGTCGAGTTGGCCAACCGGCACCTCGGGCTGGACGTTGTCTATATCGCCGAGTTGACGGATGCGAGGCAGGTGTATCGCGCGGTCGCCGGCGACGGCGCATCGTTCAAAATCGCGACCGGCGAATGCGCCGGGGCGCGGGCGGGCCTCGTCGGCCGGCTCGTTGCCGGCGAGATCGCGAACGTGATCCGCGACGCAGGCGCCGACGAGCGTGTCGCCGATCTGCCGATGACCCGGGAAGCGAGGATCGGCTCCTTCATCGGGGTCCCGCTGCGCCTCTCCGACGGGACCATGTACGGCGCGCTGTGCGCGCTCAGCCACGCGCCCGATCCGACCCTCGACGAGCGCGACGTGCGCTTCATGTCGATGCTGGGCGACCTGATCGTCGATGACCTCGACGAGCAGCGCAGACAGGAACGGCTCCGCTCGGCGATCCTCGAGCTGATCGAAACCGAGAACCTCGATGTCGCGTATCAGCCGATCATCGACCTTCGTCGGGACCGATGCATCGGCATCGAGGCGCTCGCCCGCTTCGCTGAGCCGTTCGAGCGGCCGGACGCGACACTCGCCGCCGCTCACAAGCTCGGCCTGAGCCTCGAACTGGAACGCCTCGTCGTGCGCCACGCGTGGAAGATGCTGGCACGGCTCGGACCGGGGCAGTTCCTCTCGCTGAATCTGTCGCCGGACGCGCTGGTGGAGCTTGCACGCCGGGCCAACCTCCGCGAGAACCTCCGCGTGGACCAGATCGTGGTTGAGATCACCGAGCATACGGTCGTCGACAGCTACGTGGCCCTGCACCGTGAGCTCGGGCCGCTGCGCCAGCGCGGGTTGCGTATCGCCGTCGATGACGCGGGCGCCGGCTACGCGTCGCTGCGTCACGTCCTCGAGCTGCGTCCGGACTTCATCAAGGTCGATCGCTCGCTGATCCACGGCATCGCGAGCGATCACGCCCGCCGCGTTGCGGTCAGCGCGTTCCTGTCGCTTGCGCTCGATCTCGGGTCACGCGTCGTCGCCGAGGGGGTGGAGCGCCCGGACGATCTCGCGACCGTTCGCGATCTCGGGCTCCACGCCGTCCAGGGATACCTGCTCGGCAGGCCGACGACGAGTCGCGATGCCCTCGCGGAGTGGATCGGCCCCGAGCCTCAGCTGAACCGCGTCGATCCAGCTCCGATCTCCTGTCGTGGCGGAACGGCAAAGCCGTCCCGCCACGGCTGGCAGCGCCGATCTCGTGAACGCACCCGGCGGGCTGACCTGCATGCCGCACGCCATCGCCGGCGCGGGCCGATCTCGGGCGGGCGCAGACCGCCGTCAGTAGAGCGCAGCTGCCAGCCGGCGGCGCGCCTCGCGCGCGAGCTGCTCGTCGGCTCCAAGCGCGTCGAGCGCGCCGACGATCACCTGCCTGAGGTCCTCGCGATCGCCGTTGGCGCTCTCGAGTGCGCCGAGCAGCTGATCGAGCGCCGTCCGGAAGTCGCCCTGATCGAGCGCCGCGAACGCGTCTGCGAGCTCACCGTCGCCTTCGAGCCGCAGGCGGGCCGCGAGGCCATCGGCCTGGAAGCTCCCGTGGACGGGCTCCAGGAGCTCGCGAGCCTCGTCTCGCTCGCCGCGTGAGAGCAGCAGCTGCGCGAGAGCCACCGACGCGTCCGGTCGACCCGGCTCGAGCTCAACCGCGCGCCGCAGGGCTGCCTCGTCGCCCTGCTCCACGAGCGCGTCGGCCTCGGAGGGAACGAGCTCGTCAAAGAACGCTTCGACCACCGGTCGTGGCTGCGCACCGACGAACTCGCTGAGCACCTGTCCGTCCTTGAACGCCTTGACGGCCGGAATACCGCGGATCTGGAAGTCCTGTGCGATGTTGGGGTTCGCGTCGGTGTCGATCTTTGCGAGCACGAGCTTCCCATCACGTGCCGCCGCAGCGTCCTCGAGCAGTGGGCTCAGCTGACGGCATGGGCCGCACCACGTTGCCCAGAAGTCGACCACGACCGGTACGGCGCGGGAGCGCTCGATGACCTCCCGCTCGAAGTCCGCCTCGTTGACATCGATGACAGTCATGGATCAAGAGTAGGAGGCTCGCCGCACATCCCCGTGCAACTCGTCCCGGTCACGCCGCCTTGGCTACCGCCACCACGGCCGGCGCCGGATCTCGGCCATCCGGGTCGCGGGCGAGACGAGCTCGTCGAGGTGCTCGGAGAGATGGTCGAGGTGCTCGCAGAGCCAGATGCCGTAGTGCGAGCGCGAGGATCCCTGGGGGCGGTCGGCGGGGCCGAATGTCGGCGGCTCGAGCACCGGGACGCTCCGCTCGCTGGGCCTGCCGACCAGGTCGGCCAGGCGGTCGAACCACGCGAGGAGCGTCTGGGCGCGGTGGGCGAGGTCGTCGCGTGCCGCTCCGCTCTCGTCCCGAGGCAGACGGGCCACCTGGTGCGCCGTCAGGCGCAGGCGCATCGATCCACCGACGAGGCGCCACAGTTCCGGCTTGTGGATGCGCTTGCTTCCCTGCTCGGCCAGGAACGCGCGCAACGCGTCGTCGAGGCGCAGCGCCGTGGTGGTCGCAGCCATCGCGCCGTCCGGCTCGAGGGCTCGGGTTCCCGACGCCCACTCCACCGACTGCGCAAGGTAGGAGGCGCCCGAACGGAAGGCGTCCGCGAGGTCGTCGCCGACCAGGGCGGCCAGGCCCCTGGGCCAGAACAGCAGGCCGGCGAGGATGCTGACCGCGCAACCGAGCGCCACGTCCTCGATCCGGAGCACGCCGACTTTCCAGCCCACGGGGGCGAGCAGGTTGAACAGGACCGCGACGGTCACCGTGAAGGCCGCTTGACCGATGGCGAACGGCGCCGTGCCGGGCGTGTAGGCGGCGACGAACACGGCCACCGGCAGAGCAACCCACAGCGCCGTGGTGTCGCTCCCGATCGCCACCAGCAGCACGCCGCCGATCACGAAGCCGATCGCCGTCCCGACGAGCGCGCGCAGAGCCGTTGATCCTGTCGAGGCCGCGTTCGTACGCAGCACCGAGAGGGTTCCGAGCACCACCCAGAAGCCGTGCTGGACGCTGCTCAGGTCGGCCACGGCCACGGCGGCCGCCAGCGCGACAGCTCCCCGCAGGCTGTTGATAAACCATACGGAGCGAAGGCTTGCGTCGCGAAGCGCCACGGCTGCGACGCTCGAGAGCCGATGAGAGGCTCGGGTAGCCGCGGTCGCTCCCAGGTACCAGCGTCGGCGCTCCGCCGCGATCCACTCCGGATCGGCGAGCCGCGACGCGACGAGCGCGTCGGCCCCGAGCGCGAGAACCGCGCCCGCGATCGTGGTTGCGTGAAAGGAGACCTGCGCGGCCTCCCGGAAGCCCGCGCCGTCGGGCGCGGTCCCGCCCAGCGACGCCAGGCTCCGGTTGCGATAGCGCTCGAGCCGGTCAAGATCGGGGCGATCCTCGCCACCGGCGAACAACGACGCCACGTCTCGCAGGACCGCGTCCGCGGCCTGGAGCAGCTCGCGGTCAGCCGGCGAGGCGTCGCGCAGATCGGCGCGCTCGCGCACGGCGTCGGCGAGCAGCGTCGTGGACCACTCGAGCAGCTCCACGCAATTGGCCAGCGCCTCGTCGGACGCGGTCAGGCCGGTCGGTCGGTACGGGGTCGCCGTGAACTGGCCCAGCAGCTCGTGCTTGGCGGCCATCGCTCCGGCGAGTTGGTCCTCGGCCACGGTGCCGCCCAGCGCGGCGTCGAGCTCATCGGCGAGTGCGGCCGCGAGCTTCGAGGCTGCTGCGCGCAAGCGATCATCGCCGGGCGGCGGTGAGAGGAGCAGCACGGCGACGGTACCCACGACGGACGCGAGCCACCACCCGGCGAGGCGGTCTGGGACCATGCTGATCGTGCCCGGCGACGCCGCGGGCAGCACGTAGGCGAGCAGCGCGCCCGTGACCCCGGAGGCGGCGTTCGGCCCCGCGACGCCGGCGAAGAACACCGCGAAGGTCACCGGTAACGTCACGAGCGCGGCGAGCGCGGTCGAGGAGTTGACGGCAGTGCCGATCGTCAGCAGCACGCTTCCGGCTACTGCCAGCGCCATGTGCGCGATCAGCTTGTCGCGGCGGGTTCCGCTGAAGGACGCCAAAACGAGCGTGGCGAAGCCGCCGAAGGCCGCGAACGTGGCCATCTGCAGATTGCCGATCACCTGGTCGGTGAACGCGAAGCAACCGGCGACGACGATCGACGCGCGGACGGCCCGCATCGCGGCCGGCGCGGACCACACCGGCAGCCAGCTGATGCGCCCGGCAGAGGTGTCCCACCCCCGCTTCAGCCGGGGAAACGCTAGACCGCGAGCCGCGTTGGCCACGGTCAGCGAGTCTACTCCCGGCCTGATCGTGTTCCCCGCGGGCGCGGGGCGAGGTGCCGTCAGGGCGCTCGCTCGACGTCGGCCGTCGAGGCATGCCCGTCCTTCCCGTCCCGCAGCGACCTCAGCCATGCGACCGCGTGTGCCTCGAGGTGGCGTCGGCGGGTGAGCGTGCGTGGGAGCTTCGAGCGCGACGGCGCGCGGGCCTTATGGCGCGCCTCGGGAGCGGTTGGGCGGCTGGGGCTCGTGGTCTGTTGCATGGGTCCTCCAGGGGGTTGGGTGGCGGTTGGCGATGATCGGGGGCTCGTCTCGACCGTGGGAGACGGGCCTCGCTGTTTCCTGCTGTCGGGGAGGTCGAGCTCATTTCGCCGTGGCGGTCAGGACCGGGGCTGTGGTCCTCGCCCGTGGTGAGGCGCTCTCATCGGCCAGGGGCTCGATCTCGACGTCTGTCGGGAGGTGGCGGCGCAGGCGGCGGTAGCCGACCAACCCGCCGATGCTCGGAATCCAGAAGGCGATCGCGTGGTAGACGAGGACGCCCGCGGTCGCCTCCGTGATGGGCGCGCCGTAGAGGACCAGCGTGCCGGCGATCCCTCCCTCGAGCACGCCGACGGCTCCGGGAACGGGAATCAGGTTGGCGAGGTAGCCGATGATGTATCCGAGGATCAGGACCGCCAGCGGAGGGCTGTAGCCGACCGCGCTGAGCGTCGCCCAGAGCACCGCTATGTCAAAGCCGAGATAGCCGATGGCGCCGGCCAGGCGCCAGCTGGGATGGCGCAGGGCACGTTCGGCCGCGCCGACGCCGCTGAGGAGCTGCGCGGCCCACGACCAGGCGCCAAGTGTCGGCGAGGCGGGCCGGCGTAGCCGCGTCATGGCGAGCATCGCCCCGACTGCGGCCGATCCGGCGAGGATCGGTAGCCCGGCTCGCAGCAGGTCGTGGCGGCCGGCGGAGAGGCCGCTTGCGAGCAGGAGCCCACCTCCGATCAGGGCCCCGACGTTCACGGCGCTGGTGAGGAAGAAGAGGCCGCTGGAGTTGCGCACGATCTTGCGCGTGGGCATGCCGGCAAGGTGCAGCAGCCATCCGCCGACCGCGAGCGAGCCGACCCCGCCGCCGGGAAGCAGCGCGCCGGAGCCCATCTCGGTCCAGGCGAGGTCCCTCGCCGGCGTGGCCGGAACCGCCTTGAAGAAATGCCGGAAGACGACGACGAAGCTCGCGCATGAAGCCATCTCCAGCGCGACCGCGAGGACGAGCCAGCCGGAACTGAGATGCCTGATCTCGTTCGCGACGGTACTCAGGCCGGGGACCTCGAGCAGCAGCGAGACGAGCACCGCAACGAGCACGGCGATGGTGAGCAGGCGCGCGGGCACCGAGCCACGTTGCAGGCGCCGCGAGCGGCCGCGCGGGCGTGCGGACGCCATGGCCGCTTCGGGTACCGCGTGGAACGCCGGCCTCGGCTCGGCCACGCCCGGCTGGGCGCTCCTGTCCTCGGCCGGTGCTCGTGCCGCGGTGGCCACGGCTCAGTCGTTCGCGGCGCGATTGCGGGCCACAGCCACGACCAGGGGACTGATCTTCACGAGATCCTCGCCGGCCGAGAGAGGGGAGATTTCTGGGGAGCTCGACATGGCAAGTCACCTTCCGCGATGGTCATGACGTAATGGACGACAGCATCCTAGCAACGATTGGCAGTCACCAATCATTATGAAGTGCTATCTTTTCCTCATGCAGTCCGCGACAATCTCCAAGGAGATATGCGCCGGTACGGAGCCTGAGCTGATGCAGCACGCCGGTTTCCTGCTGGCCCAGCTCGGACGAGCAATGACCCGTCAGTACCGGTGCGCGCTGTCGCCGATCGGGCTGAAGCCCCGCGAGACCCAGGCGCTGCTTCGACTCCGTGATCATGGGGCGATCAGCCAGCAGGCTCTGGGAGCCGCCCTGGACACCGACGCGAGCAATCTCGTCGCGCTGCTCAACGATCTCGAAGCAGACAAGCTGATCAGTCGACGGCGGGATCCCGTGGACCGGCGACGACACGTCGTCGAGGTCTCAAGGCGAGGCGCGAAGCTCGTGGACGAAGTGGAGCGCGCGGCCGCCGCGGTCGAAGATGAGTTCTTCGCGGGGCTCGACGGCGACGAGCGGCTCGCGCTCCAGGGCCTGCTCGCGCGAGTCGCCCGAAGCGCGGACGTCCCATCGCCGGCCGAGATCTCTCGCGAGGTCGAAATGTCTGGGGACGACGGAGGCTGCTAGCGGCGAAGGAAGCGGCTGACCGCGCTCCATCGCGTCGGTCCTTGTAGTCACAGGAGCGACAGAAACTGCACGATTCGGGCACCTCGCCGGGACGGGGAGACCGACACGGCGTCGGCCCATTGGCGCTATTTCTCCGTCGTTCGTCGAACGCCCCCGCAAACGGGGTGAAGAGTGTGCATGCTTGGTCTTGTTTCACCGTTTGACACGGGCAACCGAGTCACCGCAGCGGCGGCGCTTTGAAAGGCGTCGATTGTGAAGGTGAATCGGTAACCGCGGGCTCATCATCAGCGAGACGGGAGATTCTTGACATGCAACCGCTTCTAGCGCGTAGACGCACGCTGCGTCGGGCGCGATCAAATCAGTACGTCACACAGCCACAGTCCATGGCGATATCCAGGGAGAATGCCTGGCTTCAGAGTGAAAGCCGCTACGAACCGGAGACCTTCGGTGCGTGCACCGTCCCCACCGACGCGTACACCGCATGGGTCCAGCAGCGCGAAGCCGATCGTGACCGATCCGACGCGCCGGTGCGATGGGTCGTACGACCCCGGCCGGCAGCAGTCGCACCCAGCCGCGAACGGGCCGATCGCTCGAGCGTCGCCCGGCTGACGACCGTCTGAGGCGATCGGCTGTCGACGTCTCCGAGTGGCGCGGTGAACGTACTCGGTCCGGCGGGGCCGGGCTGTGCCTGAGTCGGCTGGAGAGCGGCGCAGGCGGGGCCACGGCTCGGCCCCGCCGGCCGAGTCGAGGATCTGGACGCGGACCGACCTGTGCTTGCTCGCCATTGGGGACACCTTGCGCGGCGACGTAAGAGAGCGCATTCGAGCTATTTCGGTGAATCCCCATGGGGGGCCCGCAGCAATGAGCACGAAGCCGAGCTAGGTGTCGCGAGACGCTAGCGGTGTTATCGGCGCCGACGCCCCGTTCACCGAGATCCGTTGCTGGTTGGATTGGACCGCGCGGTAGTAGCCGTAAAGACCGGCGACGAGTGCCCCCGCCAGCCAGCCGAACGAC
>Ga0210409_10004437_pt1 | contig 15115 bp, 13 predicted proteins | sample IncBWH17MmetaG_FD_161649 | JGI IMG/M metagenome (GOLD analysis project Ga0210409, IMG submission 161649) | Forest soil microbial communities from Barre Woods Harvard Forest LTER site, Petersham, Massachusetts, United States - Inc-BW-H-17-M | ecosystem: Environmental > Terrestrial > Soil >...
CAGTGCAGTGTGCCCAGGGTACGTCCAACCACTGTTCCCGCGAGATGCCGCGTGGGCAATACGGAAAAGGCCGTCGGCGCCAGAACGAAGGCGAAGAAGATCAGGCCGCCCAGCCAGACGATCAAAGTTAGCAGCATAAGATAACGGAGAAAGGACATGCGCAATTATAGCTGTGCGGCAATTCCTAGTGACGACAGCAGTGGGGAATTGAAATTTAGTGAAAACGCTACACCGGCACAGGTGTGCTGTCCACGATCTCTTGGATGACTTGTTCCGCTTGGTCGGATTTCTTCAGGGTTGATGAGTAAAGGCCGTTTACGACTACACGGTGGGCAAAGACGGGCACGACCAGCGGCTTGATGTCTTCTGGCGTGCAGAAGCTGCGGCCGTCGAGAAATGCCATGGCCTGGGCAGCGCGATAGAGCATTTGCGAGCCGCGGGGCGAGACTCCGAGCGAGAACTGTTCGGACTCGCGCGTTTTTCTGACAATGCTGAGAGCGTAGCTGACCAGCGATTCATCCACGCGAACCTGCGTAACCGCATGCTGCATTTCCAGAACGTCAGCGCCGCTGAGCACCGGCTGCATGGCCTCCAACTTCGTTGTGCCCGCTTCGGAGCGCAGGATCTCACGCTCGGCATTGCTGTCGGGATAGCCCATCCTTACCCGCATCAGGAAACGATCCAATTGGGATTCAGGCAGAGGATAGGTGCCATGGTGTTCGACCGGGTTCTGCGTGGCAATGACCAGGAATGGCTGTGGCATCGGGTAGGAGTGCGCGCCCACGGTAACCTGGCTTTCGTTCATGGCTTCGAGCAGCGCGGACTGGGTCTTGGGGGTAGTGCGATTGATTTCGTCCGCCAGCAGGACGTTGGTGAAGACGGGGCCGCGTTTGAATTCGAATTGCTGCTCGACGGCAGAGTAAATCGAAATGCCCAGCACGTCCGAGGGAAGCATGTCGCTGGTGAACTGTACCCGTTGAAACGTGCAATCGAGAGCCCGCGCGAGAGCTTGTCCCAGAGTAGTTTTGCCGACACCAGGGACGCCCTCGATCAGCAGGTGCCCGCGAGCAATCAGGGACACAACGGCCAGGCGAAGGATGTCGTCTTTGCCCCGAATGACCTTGCGGAGGGCGGTTTCCAGTTGCGCCGCACGATGAGAAACGGCACTGGCGGTTTCAGGGGACATTACTGGGATTCTACTATGGGGGTTGATGGATTGAGAGTTACGGAGGTTACGGAGAAAGCTATCAGCTATCAGCTATCAGCTTTCAGCTCTCAGGTAGAACATCCGCGCCCTTGAGGGGGTTCGGCTGAGAGCTGAGAGCTGAGAGCTGATGCTGTTATTGCATGAACTCTGCCGGCCTTCCCGTCAACCTCTCGATACGCTTCGCGATCGGGGGATGGGTGGAGAACAAGCTTCCGAAGTTCATTCCGAGGAATGGCTGAATAATGAATAGGTGTGCGGTCGAGGGCGTGGCTTGCATGGGCAGGCGGCGCGAGTAAGCATCGAGTTTTCCAAGTGCGCTGGCCAGGGCATACGGATTCCCCGTGAAGTGTGCGCCGGTGGCATCGGCGTCGTATTCTCTCGAACGAGACACCCACAGTTGAATGAGCGTGGCCGCGATGGGTGCGAGGATCAGCATGAGGAGAGCGCCTATGCCACCGCCTCGGCGTTCGTCCCGTCCACCGCCGAAAAAAAATCCAAATCGCGACACCATAGTAATGGCTCCGGCGATGGTGGCCGCAACTGAGCCGATGAGGATGTCGCGGTTATTTACGTGCCCCAATTCGTGCGCCAGGACGCCTTCCAGTTCTTCATCGGTGAGCAGGTTGAGGATACCCTGGGTCACGGCTACGTAGGCGTGTTGCGGGTTGCGTCCGGTGGCGAAGGCGTTGGGGGAGTCGTTCGGAATCACGTAAATCTTCGGCATGGGAATGCCGATTTTCTGAGTGAGGCGTTCTACGGCGGCGTAGGCACGCGGCAGTTCCTCGCGGGTAACCGGCTGGGCGCGATACATTTTCAGCGCGATTTTGTCAGAGTAAAAATAGGAAACGAAGTTCATCACTGCCGCGAACGCCAGCGCCAGCAGCATGCCGTTCTGTCCGCCGAAAGCACGGCCGATGAACATCAGCAACAGCGTCATGAGAGTCAACAGAAATGCGGTTTTGAATGTGTTTCCCATAGGAATTCTCACTAGATTAGATGGTACGCCGGGCCCGGGGGATTCAACCAGGGATGTGAAGGCGGATTCAGGGTCTGGCCAGCGAGCCCGAGTTGCGATCTCAGAAATCCTCACGCACATCCGCGGATTCGTGTTAGCTTCTTGACGCGGATTTTCAGCGGCGGGAAGGCTGGTATGCGGCATGGTGGAATCATATTGGCGCTCGCGTGCGCCGTGACGTCATTGTCGGCACAAGACAAGACAGAGGGCCCGACAAGTGAGAAAGCGCAGAAGACCTATAACGAAGGCTTAGAGTATCTGCACCAACGCGCGACGGGATCGGCGCTCGACAGCTTCAAGAAAGCGGACAAGCAGGACGGCGGCCACTGCGTGGCATGTCAGCAGAAGATGATCAAGTATGGAGTTGAACTGGGTGACTGGAAAACCGCAGAAACCGCGTCTGGGGAGATTGTGGCTGAGTCTCAGGGCGAGAAGAATGTGGCGCTGGCACACTATGAGTTTGGCATCGTCCTGATGGACGAGGGGTTGAACAAGCACAAGGATGAGTTCTTCGCCCGTGCACACGATGAGATGACCAAGGCGCTGGCGGCCTACCCGAAATTTCCAGATGCGATATTTGTCGATGGCCGGGCGCTCGCACACCTGAAGCAGGACGACGCCGCAAAAGCGCAGTTTGAGCAGTTTGTGAAGATGCAACCGGAGGACAGTCCGGATCGGCAACGCGCGCTGCGATATATCAGCCAGCCCGAGTTGGCCCGGGCCAGAATGGCGCCGCCATTCGCGGTCACGATGATCGATGGGCAGCGCGTCTCCCTGGACGACCTAAAGGGAAAGGTGGTTGCTCGATTTCTGGGCGACCTGGTGCCCGCCGTGTCGCGAGGCTCTGCCGCATGTGCGGGATATCGCGAAGAAGTTCCAGGATCAGCCCTTGGTGGTGCTGAGCGTGAGCCTCGACACGGATGAGCAGAAATGGAAGGACTTCATCACAAAGAACGAGATGACTTGGCCGCAATACCGTGACCCTGCCGGTTTTACCGGGCCCATAGCGAAGATGTTTGGTGTGGAAGCGATTCCGCACACTTTCACGATTGACGCGGATGGCGTGCTGCAGGATGAGCACATCGGTGACGCATCAATCGAGGGCAAGCTGAAGAAGTTGGTGGCTCGTGCGCGCGAGTTGCAGGTGGCGGAGAAGCCAACGCAATGAGGCGTCTTCGCCAGGAGTCCCTACGTCATGGCCGCGTTTCTGGTGTCGTTATTTCCCGATCAACGTCCAGGTGTCCCCGTAAAACTTGCTGGTGTTGAAGACATCTCCCCCGAAGATCAGGAACTGGTGGCTAGCCGGATCCCACACGGTTCCCAACCCCTCGCGAATCGAAGGGCGCTTTGCCGGCGAAAGCTGAGTCCAGTCGGTGCCATCCCATGCCCAGGTCTTATTCTGATCGGCTCCTACGCTCCCGCCGCCAAAGACGACGACTTCTTTCAAAACCGGGTCAAAGGCTCCGCTGGTGAAGTACAGCGGTGGTGGCTGCTTGGTGGGATTCTGTTCGGTCCAATTGGTGCCGTCCCAGGTCCAGGTGTTCTGCACCACCCAATTGTCGGAAATTCCGCCGAACAGCACTACGTTTTTTCTGACCGGATCCAGGGCACGGGCAGCCGCGCTTCTGGGATAAGGTGAGGTCGACGGACTCAACAGGGTCCAGTCGGTTCCGGTCCACCGAAAAGTATCGCGGGAATAGAATTGACCCCGGTATCCACCAAACATAATCGCATGTCCATTGGCTGGATCTGTAAACAGTATTGGGCCGGAGGCTCCCGCTGGGACAGTCTTGGGATTGGCTTGCGTCCAGGTGGAAGTCGCGCCGTCCCAGAGCCAAGTGTCATTGAACAGAGTGAAACCGGACGCTCCGCCAAACAAGACCAATTTGTGGATCTCGCGGTCGTAAGCCATCGAGGCTGCGGCGCGGGGAGTGGGAGCTACGCTGGTCTTGATCTGCGTCCAGGTGGTGCCGTTGAAGGTCCAGGTTTCATTGAGCACTGCGTTTGCGTTGAAGCCGCCAAAGAGCACGACCGTTTTGCTAACCGGATCGTACGCGGATGCGAAAGACGCCCGCCGGGGAAGCACTTTGGTGGGAGCTAACTTCTTCCAGGTAAGGGCCGAAGGATCGCCGGCGAGCGAAAGGGTTGTGAGCACCAGCACGAAAAGAGCCGAGACAATTGCACGTGAGATGCTGGAGGTGCGGTCGTTCAATGACATTACCAGATTCTCCCCTTGTGAAAGCGGAGAATATATCAGACCCATGGGATGCGGGATAGAGTCGGATTTCCTTTTCATCGGAGAAGAAAATCTGCGAAACAATAACAGGGTGCTATGTTTTGTGATTGTGTCCCGACCGGACGGGCGAGGACGCCCGTCCTCCATCGGCAGTTAGCCGACTTTGACTGCGCCTCGCTTCACTGCACGCTCAAGCGTTTGGTCCAACGCGGCTTTAGCTTTTTCATATTCCTGCTGCGTGATTAGGCCTTGTTTGTGTTCGACTTCGAGCTGGAAGATTTCTTCTTTCAGGGCTTCGAGTAGGAGCGCAGAGCGATCAGCGGTCTTGGGTTTGGGGGTGAGTGGAAAGTCGGCCAGTTCGGCATCTGTCGGGCCGTAATCCGTGACTGTAGCGGTCTTGGAGCGGCTGGCGATGTAGATCGCACCTGCCGCCAGCACAATTCCGAAGCCTCCGAGAATGTACCAGCGATATCTTTCCAGCGGGTCGGGAGCGTCGATGGGTGGGCCCAGTCCGCCGCCGGGACGGGAGTCGCGTCCAGCCACCGGTCCGCTGGCCTGGGCTCCGCTAGTTTGGGGTCCGCCGACCGGGCTGCCGCTTCCTTTGGCTTCCTCTGGCTGGTCAGACATCGTTCCAGTGCCTGAGATTTTGAAGACGAGCGGTTGGCCCGCCGTAGTGTTTGAAGCGACCTGCACTACCGCGTCCGATTGCCGTGGGTCGTCCATCGACTGGAAATTCTCCCCAGGCCCGGGCGAGAACTTTATGGTCTTGGGTAGTACCACGACAAAGTGTTGAGCGCTGTACAAAGATTTGGCATCAAAGCTGGCCTCGCCGCTGTAAGGCATGTGGTAGCTAACTTGGAACTGAGTTTCGCCGGGCCGAAGAGGGAAAACGAAAGCGTACCTATTCTTTTGTTTCTGCGGCACCGGAGCCGAGTTGATCGGTTGCCCTCCCGCGGTCATTGCCATACTTTGGTCGACCTGTGCTCCGTCGGGCAGATAGAACTCGAAGCTCTGATCGCTCATTTGCGTGCGCGGCGGATCGGAGGCATTGTTCACCGCGAAAAGACGGATGCCCTGCAACTCGTTGCCTTGCGCCTGAAAACGCATCACGTCGGCGGTTACGCTGATGCCTTCAACTTTCTTGGCGACGTCGTAAACCTGCACCTCGACAGAGGTCGTTCCCGTAGGAGCCATGCGGTGGTAGGTCACGCCCTGGTGGATCACGCGGACCAGATGCGGGCTGGTGGCGTTGTCGAGCTTCACGCTGAAGTTGCCCTTGGCGTCGGTCTGAGTACGACCAGACTCTTCCATTCCCTGGCCCAGACTTAAGAGCACGACATCGTCGCCCGCTGCGGGTTTCTTGGTGGTGCCGTTGGTGACGGTGCCAGTAAGGGTTTGGGCGGATGCGGAAGCGAGAAGCAGCGTACAAACTAGCACAACAGAAAATGCGCACTTCTGGCAAAGAAGACGAGGGCACTCAGGTTTTTGCTTACCAAGGGTCAAACTCGGGCTCCTTTTCGGGGACGGGCTGGCGTAGTAGCAGCGGCTTCTTCCAGGCGCGCGATCTCGGCGAGAACTGCGGCCGCTTCCTCTTCGAGAGAGGTTTTCATGGTCTGGTAGTCAGAATCTGGAAACTTGCCGGCTTTGAATTCGAAATTCAGGTCGCGAAGATTTTCGTAGATCGCTTCCTTGCGCTCGCGTAGGTAGATCAGGCGGGTCTTTTCCGGTCCCATGTACAGCTTCCCGGGCAGATAAAAGACATAAACCAGCGCACCGATCGTGATAAGGATACAGGTCAGAAGTTCGATGCTCATATCTCCGTATCCTTCCTGGCTTGATCGCGGAAATGTTCTAGCTCCGCGCCGTGAACTGCGGCAACTGCACCGGCCGGCAACACCAGTGGACGCGATCTCCAGGCCCGCACAATCAGCGTAACCATCACCAGTCCGAGCACCAAAACCAGATATGGCATGATCCAGGCCACGCGGTTGAAGCCGGTCTTGGTCGGTGCCGCCATCACCGTTGTGCCGTACTTCTGAACGAATCCTTGCAGGGTCAGGTCGTCGTTGTCGCCACGGTCGACTGCGGCGATCAGTTCGCTGCGCATGCGCTCGGAGTAGGCGCAGCCGACGTGATTACATTCGAGCAGAATCTGGTTGCAGCCGCAGACACACATCATGCGATGGCCGAGATCGTTGACGCGGGCTGATTCGTCGCCGGTGCCGAGAAGAGTGAATAGGGCCAGTGTTAGAAAGATCAGTTGAGCGCTGCGCCTTAAAAACATTGCTGTCATTCAAACATTCCTGTCATTCCGAGGAGCGCAAGCGACGAGGAATCTGGGTTCTCGCCGGCCACGTCAAGAACCGAGATCCCTCGCTTCGCCCGGGATGACAACAACTCAGAATTTGTCAGCAGCAGTCGGGTTCGCATCAGTCTCCCGCTCCTACCGGTTCGGCTCGCATTCGAGCCGGGGCCGGAACCCGAACCGGGGCCGCGTTGGGAATCAATGCTACAACCGTGCCCGCGATGATGATCCAAACGCCAATCCAAATCCACATGACCAGAGGATTCAAATGCACCTTAATGATCGGCTTTCCCGTGTCCAAGTTCTGACCCTCATACACGACGTACAAATCTTCCTGAGGGGTCGATCGGTTGGCGACCATGGTGGAAGTCTGCTGGCTGGCTTTGTAGAAACGGCGCTCGGGGTTGAGCGTGGCAATCTGTTTTCCACCCTTGAAGACGTTCATGACCGCCCACTCGCTGCCATAATTCGGATTGTCATCCTGGGTGTAAGACTGGCAGACGAGAGTGTAAGGACCGATGGTCATCTTGTCGCCGAAGCCCATCTCTTGCTCTTTGTCCTGATTGAACACGGATCCGGCGAACCCGATCATGATGACGATCACGCCGAAGTGAACGATGTATCCCCCGTAGCGCCGCGTATTGCGATGCGCAAGCTGCACCATAGAGGCGAAAAGATTCTGGCCGGTGTGACGGCCAATCACGCGCCCCCCGCGAACAAACTCGGAAATCACAGTTAACGCTACCAGCACGGACAACATGATGGTCATCAGCGAGTAGAAGTAGGAAACATCCGTCCACGGTCTCATGCCGAGCGCGACCAGCAATAGGCCGGTGGCGAGGGCGCCGATTGCTGGCCACAGGAAATTTCGTTTCAGGCTCTCGATTGATGTCCTGCGCCACGCGAGCAACGGGCCGACTGCAGTCAGCAGTAGAAGCAACAAAGCCACCGGTACGTTAACGCGATTGAAAAACGGCGGTCCGACCGTGACTTTAGTTCCCTGAACCCACTCCGAGAGCACAGGGAAGAGCGTTCCCCAAAGCACCGTAAAGCAGGCGACCAGTAGTAGCAGGTTGTTGAACAGGAAACTGGATTCCCGCGAGATCAGCGATTCAAGTTTGTGCTCGCTGCGCAGGTGCGAGCGGTTCTTTACATAGAAGAAGAGACACGTCGCAAAAATAATCGCGAGAAACGCAACAAACCAATCACCGATCGAGGACTGCGCGAAAGCATGCACCGAGCTGACTACTCCGCTGCGAGTCAGAAATGTGCCGAAAATCGAAAGCATGAAGGTGGAGAAAATTAGCCACATGTTCCAGGTCTTCAGCATTCCCCTCTTTTCCTGCATCATGACCGAGTGCAGGAAGGCTGTACCGGTTAACCATGGCATCAGCGAGGCGTTCTCGACCGGATCCCATCCCCAATACCCGCCCCAGCCCAGCACCGAGTAGGCCCAGTGCGCGCCGAGAAAGACTCCACAAGTCAAAAATCCCCAGGTCACCATGGTCCAACGGCGAGTGATCTGGATCCATTTCTCACCCGGATAGCGCATGATCAACGCCGCCAGCGCGAAGGCAAATGGCACGGTAAACCCGACGTAACCCAAATACAGCATCGGCGGATGGATGACCATTTCCGGATACTGCAACAACGGGTTGAGACCGTTGCCATCGGCTGGTAACGAGCCTTGCATGACGCCAAAAGGATTCGCGGCGAAGTTCAGCAGTAACAAGAAGAAAACTTGAACGGCGGCGATGATAATTGAGGCATGCGCAAACAGGCGAACGTCAGTCTTATATCGTAGCCTGAGGACGAGCCCGTAGGCAGAGAGCAGGAGCGCCCAAAATAACAGCGATCCTTCCTGTCCCGACCAAAGCGTGGCGAACTTATAAGGTGCGGGCAGATCGCGATTGCTGTGATGGAAAATGTAGGCGATGGAAAAATCATTCTGAAAGGCGGCCACGACCAGCACCACTGCCGCGAGGAAAACGATTGCGAAACTCGCAATACCCGCGCGACGCGCAGTTTCCCCCAATCGTCCCGATCCGGGTCCTTTGATGACCAGCGCCAGCAGACCCGCGAGAAAAGAATACGCGCACAGCGCCAATGCGAGGAGCAGGGCGAAACTGCCTATTTGCGACATGGGGGAACCTAGCCCGTATTTTTTCAGAAACGCTCAAGCGAAGCAACCGCAGAGGTGCAGGGATCGGGTTTCTAAAGCCTTCCCGAGTCCGGTTTTTCTCCGTGAGCGTGTGAAGAGCCTTGCTCCGCCGAGGGCGTCCGGGCCTACGTGCGCATAGTGCTGCTGGAATTCTTCAACTATGCAGTTTGCTGATGGTTTTGGCGGGCGAGAATTTCGCGTTCAGCCCTGAGCCAGTCCTCATTCTCGTGGCCAGGGGTGCTCCCTCGCTCCACATACAACTGATACGCGCGTTCGCGGATTTTTACTTCCAGGTCAGCGGATGAGCTGTTCGCGGGCGCACTCTTCCGAACCAGAGGGATAGAGCCAGCTTCGGGCATGGTGATGACTTGATTGTTGGTTGCCTTAGGGGTGCGGGGGGTCTTTGCTTTAGCCATGATTGGTGCTCCTTGGGACTGCTAAGTCCATGAATAAGAATCGTTTATGATTGACCGCATACACTGCGGCCGTACCTGATGACTCCACAAAATGCATGTGTGAGTGTGTAGTAATGATAAATCAAAAGGGTGCAGATTTGTGCAGGGGGAGTGAAGAATTAATCTCTCTGAAACATCGATTTTATTGATAACGGTTAGTAGAAGTCGTGCGAGCTGGTTTCGGCGCGGGTGATGGATAGCGGCAGCACGCGCTCGGCTTTTACGGAGATGACGTTGTCTTGATTCTGCAGAATTCCTTCCACCATGAGGAACTGCGCGGAACTCAGCAGCAGCCGGTTTTTCTGAAACAGATCGGGCATGACGATCGCGTTGGCCACTCCAGTTTCGTCTTCGATACTGAGAAAAACGAAACCTTTAGCAGTGCCCGGACGCTGGCGGCAAATGACGCATCCTCCAATGCGCAAATATTGTCCATCTGGGATGTGGCTCAGTTCACTGGCTTTGCGGATGCCCATCGCTTGCATTCGTGCGCGGTGATAAGCCATGGGGTGCGGGCCGACCGTCATGCCGGTGCCGCGGAAATCGGCGACCAGGCGTTCTTCCGGATTCATAGGACGCAGCGGGGAGTTGATGTCGGGCTCGGGCAATTCGTCGAGCAATGGGCCGGAGTGGCGGACGGCGCGTTCTACTTGCCAGAGGGCATCGCGGCGATGAAAAGCGAATTCACCACGGAGACACGGAGGCACGGAGGTATCTGGAGGTTTAACACTTGTTGAGATATTTTTCTTATTACGTTTATCGGTTTTCTCCGTGCCTCCGTGTCTCCGTGGTGAATTTGAATTCCCCACCGAATTCAGCGCTCCAATTTCCGCCAGGGTGTTTAACTCATCTTTGCGCAGCTCGGGCACACGATGGACCAGATCGCGAATAGAAGTGAATGGAGCGAGGTTACGTTGCCGAACCAACGCTTGGGCGGCTTCTTCATGCAATCCACGAGCGTAACGGAGACCGAGACGTAGAGCGACCGAACTGGCTGAATGCTGTGTGCTGACTGCTGACCGCTCCAGCGTACATTGCCATTCCGATTTCATCACGTCAATCGGCAACACTTTCAGGCCGTGACGTTGCGCATCTTTCACAATCGTGGCCGGACGATAAAAGCCCATAGGCTGGTTGTTGAGTAGTGCAGCGGTGAAGGCGGCGAGGTAATGACATTTCAAATATGCGCTGGCGTAGGCAATGAGTGCGAAACTGGCGGCGTGAGACTCGGGGAATCCGTAGAGAGCAAACGAAGAAATCGAGAGAACGATCTGCTTCTGCGCCTCGCGCGAAATGCCATTGCGTTCCATGCCAGCACGAAGCCGGGCCTCGATGTCTTTCATGCGGGCTTGCGAGCGTTTGAATCCCATGGCGCGGCGCAGTTCTTCGGCCTCGCCTCCAGTAAAATTGGCGGCGACCATCGCAATTCGTAACAATTGCTCCTGGAACAGAGGTATGCCCAGAGTGCGTGCCAGCACGGGTTCGAGCGAAGGATGCAAATGGTTTACAGGCTCGCGTCCCATGCGGCGCCGCAAATAAGGATTCACCATCTGCCCCACGATTGGCCCTGGGCGAATGATGGCGACTTGCACCACGATGTCGTAAAAACATTTTGGACGCAGGCGTGGCAGGCACGACATCTGCGCCCGGCTCTCAATCTGAAACATGCCAATCGTGTCTGCCTTCTGCAGTGTGGAATAAACCGTAGGATCGTCGGACGGCAGATGAGCGAGGTCTACTTCTTCGCCGTGATGGTTGTGGATGAGTTGCAGGGAATCCTCGAGCACGGCCATCATTCCTAAGCCAAGCAGATCCACTTTGATGATGCCCAAGTCAGCGCAGTCTTCTTTGTCCCACTGGACAACGACGCGGCCCGGCATCGATGCAGGTTCGAGAGGCACGACGGAATCGAGCTGTCCCTGACAAACCACCATGCCGCCGGAATGCTGGCCGAGGTGACGCGGCAAATCCTGCACCGCGACACACAACTCGAAATATTTGCGCAGCCGGGGATGATTCAAATCCAACCCAGCATCGTGGAAGCGATGATCGAATGTGTCATTGGCATCGCGATATTCCCAGGTAGAAACGGCGGCTGATACTTTGTCGAGGGTCTCGGGATCAAAACCCAGAGCCTTGCCCATTTCGCGCGAAGCCATGCGGCTGCGATAGGTGATGACATTGGCGGTCATGGCAGCGCCGCGCTCGCCGTAGCGTTTGTACAGATACTGAATCACGCGTTCGCGCTGGTCACCGCTGGGAAGATCGAGATCAATGTCAGGCCATTCGCCGCGTTCGTCTGAAAGAAAACGCTCGAAGAGCAATTCCATGCTGACGGCATCGACCGCGGTGATGCCGAGCGAATAGCAGACCGCGCTGTTGGCAGCGGAGCCGCGTCCCTGCACCAGGATGTTTTCTTCACGGCAAAATCGAACCAGATCCCAGACAATCAGGAAGTAGCCCGCCAGGGCGAGCTTTTCGATGAGTTTTAGTTCGCGCTCAATCTGGTGGCGCGCGCGATTCTGCAGATCTGCAGTGCACCGGCCATAGCGCTGCTGAAATCCTTCCCTGGTGCGCTCCTGCAGGAATGACATCATGGTTTCGCCTTCGGGGACGGGATATTTTGGAAATTCATATCCCAGATCTTTGAAAGTGAATGTGAGCCGGGAAGATAGTTCTACCGTGTTCGCAATCGCCTCTGGCAGGTCTGCGAAGAGCACTTGCATCTCTTGCGGAGATTTCAGATAGCGCTCGGAATTGCGCGCCAACAAGCGTCCTGCGGTGGCCAGCGTGCGATGGTGACGAATAGCGGTGAAAACATCGCAAAGTTCGCGCTCCCGAGCCGTGGCATAACAGATGCCATTGGTCGCCAGCAAGGGAAGTTGGAGCGAGCGAGCAATTTCGATAGCGGCGCGATTGTGCGCTTCCTGCTCACGATGAAAATGACGCTGCAGTTCCATGTAGACGTTGTCCCGGCCAAAAATTCTGATCAACCGCTCCACGCAGCTGTGCCCTTCTTCCATGCCGCCGCGTGCGAGAGCAAAAGCTAGTGGACCATCGTCGTCGCCAGTAAGGCAGATCAATCCAGCAGCATGTTCTCGTAATTCTTCGTCCCGCACCGCGCCCTCGCCTTTGGCCGAACGCAGCTTCATCTTCGTAATCAGGCGACAGAGGTTTTGATATCCGAGCCGGGAAGAGACAAGAAGAGGAAGGCGAAATTCACCACGGAGACACAGAGGCACAGAGGAATCTGATTTCTGATTTCTGATTTTCTCTGTGTCTCTGTGTCTCTGTGGTGAAAAGTATTTGCACGTTACCTCTGCTCCAATGTGTGCCTTAATCTTTGCTTTTTTTGCCGCCATGTGGAAACGCGGCGACCCATAGACGCCATCGCGGTCGAGCAGCGCCATCGCCGGCATGTTGAGATTGGCGCAGGCTGCAACTAAGTTCTCAGGCAGAGAAGCGCCTTCGAGAAAGCTGAAAGCAGAACGGGAGTGAAGTTCGACGTACATTGAAAAAGTTCCAATCGTCAAGTCACTTGGTGACAGCCGCCCACGCTGTCCGGCGAGCGAAGCTCGCCTGTTTCTAAGACAACTGTCGAATCCTTGTCGCTTGTGTTCCTCGGAATGACAAGAGGAAGCTTTGTCAGCAATCGACTAAGGAGCTTCGCTCCAGCTGGACAGCCGGGGGCGGATGTCCCCCACGTAAGTTTTCTCAGCTGCTAGTCATACATGCCTTCCAAAGTCCATCGTCCGCCGAGCCGATCGCGGACCAGGCGATACAAAGCGATGCCAGCTTCTCCCCGCACCGCGATGTCCCATTCGTCGTGCGCCCAGCCTTCCTGCTCCCACCAGTCTCCGGACGAGCGCCATGGTCCAGCGGCCCAGAGAATTTCTCCCTGCATTTCTTTGCTTTTTGGGCAGTTGATAGATGCCGGTTTCCCGTCTTGCATGGTCACCGCCACGTCGACTGGTGGCCGGAAGATGCGTAGCGCGGTTACGAGGTCGTCGGGACTGCCGGTACTAAATCCACCACGGAGACACGGAGACACAGAGAAATTCTTTTGAATTGAGAAATGTGAATTGTTCCTCTCGGTGTCTCTGTGCTTCTGTGGTGAGATCGGTTCGGGTGCGAAGCGCTGCATGCGGAACCCCCCGGGACGATGCGTGTCCAGTAGTTCCAACGATCCCACTTTGTCTTCACCGACAATGCCCGCAATCTTGGCCAGCGTAAGCTCAAGTTTTTCCGGTTCCGGCGAAGGAGGAAGAAAAAGCCCGTTCTGCACTGCCCGTGGCCGCACCGGTTCTGCCGACAATTGAATCTTGACGATGGGAGCACCCGGAGGATGCGCCTTCAAATCAAGTTGCAACAGCTTGAGGAAAGTTCTGGAGTCCAGCAACGGGACGGGAAGCCGCAGAGTGCGACGGAATAGTCGAGATTGTCCCGGACGGGCGAGGGCGCCCGTCGCTCCATTATTTGTCGAGAGATCTTCTATCTGCCATCCGTTCTTCAACTCCAGACATAGCCGCAATTCTTGAGTTGCTAACGCGCGCGCCTCCAGACGAGCGCACAGTTGTTCCAATAGCCGTCCCAGCAGAAATGCCAATGGTTCCAGAAGCAGGAGCGGATATTCCAGTTCGATCACTTCCTCGAAAATCAGCGCCGGCTCGACCGGAACCAAAGTGCGGGAAGTGGCGCCACATGCCAGCTTTTGTAAATGGATTCCAACCTGCCCCATGCGCTCGCTAAGTGCGACAACTGGCAATGCCGTCAGATCGCGCAGCTTGCGAATTCCCCAGCGGCTGAAGGTTTCCAATAACCGCCAGGACTCCTGAGCCGAGTTTCCAAGCAATACTTCCACCGGCAAACTGCCCAACTGTTCCGCCTCTTTGCCTTCAGGAATCACGGTCACGCCAGAAAATCCTCGAGCTGCCAGCGCGGCCGTATCCGGATTGCCCGCCACGGCCACGTTGGTCTCGAGTCCGAGATCGGAAGCGCGTCGTGCCAAAGCGCGCGCAATTTTGGGCAGAGCGCCGAAAAGCGGCTGCAGCCCGGCCAGATCCAATACGATTGTGTCGCCCCCGTGAGCTTCCACTCGGGGTGAAAAAGACTGTGCGCAATCCAGCAGCGCGGCGTGGGCAGTGGCTTCCTGGGGCAGAGAGCGGGCACGCAACACCATTCCCGCGCAAGGTTCTATCTGCAGCTTGGACATTCCCGGATCGACTCCGGCGCGGCGCGCGTTTTCATTCACCGCAAAAACTGTTTGTAGCGGAGCTTTGCCTTCGAGCACGGCCAGAGACTGCGAGCGCAAGTCCGGCTCAGCACGCAACAGCGCCTCCACTGGGAAATCAGGAACGAAGATGCAGGCAAAGGGCATGATGGATTGAGCGATTGACTCATTGATTCAATTCTTCATCCCGCTCGCACTTTCGTTGTGAACGCGGTCGTGACCGATCCTGCCGGTTTGCGTTCCAGCCGCGACCGCAAGAGTTCTCCTTCTACTTGAAGTCCATCCAGAAGCTGTGCGTGAGCCGGAGAAGTTTCTGCTGAAAGCTGACAGCTGAAAGCTGACAGCTTTGTCCCTGAAACTTTTAGCAGCAGCGAGGCGCAGGTCTGCGCACTCGGTACCTGGCTAACGACGAATAACACCGTAGCCGTGTGCTCGACCGCGCGTTGAAAACGAAACCAGGAGGTCAACGGAATGCGGCGAGCCATCTTCAATGGAGTATCGCCAAG
>Ga0210409_10004438_pt1 | contig 15108 bp, 14 predicted proteins | sample IncBWH17MmetaG_FD_161649 | JGI IMG/M metagenome (GOLD analysis project Ga0210409, IMG submission 161649) | Forest soil microbial communities from Barre Woods Harvard Forest LTER site, Petersham, Massachusetts, United States - Inc-BW-H-17-M | ecosystem: Environmental > Terrestrial > Soil >...
GAAAGCCCCGGCGGGCGTGTACTTCAGCCCGCGGATGGTCGCAGGACTCTCGCGCCCGACATCGATGAGATCCTCGGTGAGCACGCCGATGATGCCGTCGCGTCCGGCGTAGACCCGGCCCATGTTACGTGCGCGCTGTGCCGCCTCGATGACGCCGCAGGCGGAGGCGTTGATGACGGCCGAAACCCCGCCCGACTGGGCGTATAGGGCATTTCTGACGGTGGCCTTCTTCATACCGGAAGAATAACGCACCGCCCGCGGCGGCGGCGATGCCGGCCGGTTTGACCTAGCGGGGAGCGGCCGGTAACGTTGCCAACCTTTGTGCTGCGGTCCGCAGCCGCTTTCGTGCACCGACAACCATGCGCATCGTCCTGTTGGGCGCTCCCGGCTCGGGCAAAGGCACCCAGTCTCAACGGCTCATGCAGCGTGAGCACATCCCGCAGATCTCGACCGGCGATCTGCTGCGCGCCGCAGTCGCCTGCGGCAGTGCGCTCGGACACAAGGCCAAGCAGGCCATGGACGAGGGGCGGCTGGTGGAGGATGAGCTGGTGCTTGGCATGATCCGCGAGCGGCTGCGCAAGCCCGACGCGCGCCGCGGCTTCATTCTCGATGGGTTCCCGCGCAATCTCGCCCAGGCGCAGTCGCTCGATCGACTGCTGAAAACGCTGCGGCAGCCGCTCGATGCCGTGGTGCAACTCGAGGTCGACTACCCCGAGCTGGTGCGCCGCATCTCCGGCAGACGCACGTGTGCAGACTGTGGGCGGGTGTTCAACGTGTCGACCTCTCCGGCTCAGCTCAAAGAGAGTGAGCCCTGTCAGTGCACCGGCGCGCCCCACCGGCTTATCCAGCGGCCCGACGACAATGAAGCCACGGTGGTCGAGAGGCTGCGCGTCTACGAGGAGAAAACCCGGCCGCTGATCGAGTTTTATCGTGCGCGCGGACTCCTGCGCGTCATCCACGCGGAGGGCGGCGTCGAGGACGTGACCGAGCGCCTGGAGCAGGCGCTGCACGCCGTGCCGCGAGGCACCGCGGCCGTACGCGGCAGGGTGCGCAGGAAGCCGCGCCGTCCGGCCGCGCGCCGTTCACCAAAGGCGGCACCCGGCAGCAAAGCTAAGCGGGCAGCGCGTACGACGCGCGTGGGCGCAGCGGCACGAGTGACTCGCGCGGCAGCGCGCCGCGCCCGGGGCGGAAGGCGCCGTGCGAGCCCTCGCGGCCGCGCCCGCCGCTAGCTCAAGATCTAGAGCGCCGCGAGCAGCCGCTCGCCGAGTACCGCCCGGCGCCAGCCGCGCAGCAGGGCGCCGTCACGACGCCCATCGGCGAGCTGCTCGAGATCGCGTCGTGTCGCAAGCACCTCCGGGACGAGATTGAGCTCACGGGCCGCTACCTGGCTGATGCCGCTCAGCTTCTTGACCAGCGCCGCCCTCACCGGATCGGGACGCTGGCGGCCTGGAAGTGCCGGCAACGGCTGTGGCACCTGTACACGCTCGATGCACTCGAGCAGCTCCGCCCCGCGCCGTTTGACGAGCCCGGGCGGCATCTGTGGGATCTCTGCGAGCGCGGCGAGCGTGCGCGGCACCTGCAGCACCATCTCGCGCAGCACCGCATCGTCGAGGATCCAGCCGCGCGGGCGGTCGTGCTCCAGGGCATTACGCTCGCGCCACGCGGCGAGCGCGCGCGCGAGGCGCTCACGTGCCGGGTCGAGCGGGCGCAGGCCTTTCAGGCGCAGCCAGGCAGCCTCGGGCGCAACGGTGAGTGTGCGCTCGTCGGCGAGCGTCGCGAGCTCCTCGCCGAGCCACGCGAGCCGTCCGAGACGCTCGAGCTCCTCCTGCAGGCGTGCCGCGAGCGGCAGCAGATAACGCACGTCATCGAGCGCGTACTCGATCTGCTGCGGCGACAGCGGGCGGCGCGACCAGTCGGTGCGCGTGTGCGATTTGTCGAGCTCCTGTCCGAGAAACCGCCGCACCGCTTCGGCATAGCCCACCTGCGCCGGCAGCCCGGTGAGACTTGCGGCGATCTGGGTGTCGAACACCGGCTGCGTGAGCCCTGCCACCGGCAGCAGCACCTCGAGATCCTGACGCGAGGCATGCATGACCTTCAGCACCCCGTCCGCGACGAGCACCTGCGCGAGCGGAGCGAGACTCCCGAGCGTCAGCGGATCGACGCACAGCGCATCGTCGCTCGTTGCGACCTGCACCAGGCACAACTGTGCGCGATAAGTACGCTCACGCAGAAACTCGGTGTCGAGGCCAATGCGTGACTGCGTGGCGAGATGCGTGCTGAGCGCGGCGAGTTCGGGCGCTGTGGCGACTATGGGTTGCAAACCGGATCTGCGGATGATCTGTACAATCGAGCCTCGCCATTATGCGAGGCGCGCGCGCTTACCGAAAGACATGAGCGAGTTCATCCGGCTCTATATGCAGATCGCGCTGCTGCGCCGGGGACCGCAGGACCTGCCGGCCTCGCGGCTGCTGCTGGTGCTGACGGTCGCCGGCTACCTTGCCGTGAACTTCGTGGTGAGCAGTGTGCTGCCACCCGGTGGTCGCTGGCTCGAGGCGCTGCTGGTGGCGACGCTGTTCACGCTGTTGTGGTACATGCTGCTGCTGCGGCTCGCCGGCCGACCCGAGCGCGCGCTGCAGACCACGACCGCGGTGTTCGGTTTCCAGGCGGTGCTGACACCGCTGGTGGACAGCTGCGGATGGCTCGTGCGCCGCTTTGGCGAGGACTCGCCCTGGCAGATGCCGTGCATGTGCGCGCTGTTGCTGCTGTTCGCGTGGGTCATCGCTGCCAACAGCCATATCGTGAAGGCGGCGCTCGAGTGGTCGGCGGCCTCGAGCGTGGCGCTGGTCATCCTGCAGATTCTCGCCGGCTGGCTGCTGCTTTCGGCGGTGTTTCCGCAGGTCAAGGCATGAACCCCCCGATGCACGTCCACATCCTCGGTATCTGCGGCACCTTCATGGGAGGAGTGGCGGCGATCGCGCGCGCCGCGGGCTTCAGGGTCACCGGCTCGGACCGCAACGTCTATCCGCCCATGAGCACTCAGCTCGAGGCACTCGGCATCTCCCCTACCGAAGGCTTCGATGCCGCACAGCTCGCGCCGGCACCCGATGTCGTGGTGGTCGGCAACGTCATGACGCGCGGGCAACCGGTGGTCGAAGCGCTGCTCGAGAGCACGCTGCCCTACGTTTCAGGTCCCGAGTGGCTGGCACGCGAAGTGCTCACGGACCGTTGGGTACTCGCGGTCGCGGGCACCCACGGCAAGACCACAACCGCCTCGCTCCTCGCCTGGATCCTCGAGCATGCCGGGCTCGATCCGGGCTTCCTCATCGGGGGAGTCCCGGCGAACTTCGGGCTGAGCGCGCGGCTCGGCAGCGGCCCGTACTTCGTCATCGAGGCGGACGAGTACGACACGGCGTTCTTCGACAAGCGGGCGAAGTTCGTGCACTACCGCCCGCGCACCGTGGTGCTCAACAACCTCGAGTACGACCATGCCGATATCTATCCCGACGTCGGCGCTATCCAGCGGCAGTTCCACCATCTGGTGCGTATCGTGCCTGGCAGCGGACGCATCGTCTGGAACGCGGCGGATGCGCTGCTGCGGGAAACGCTCGCCATGGGCTGCTGGACGCCGCTGGAGGGCTTCGCGCGCGCCGTGCACGGCGATGCGCTGTGGACCGCGCAGCCGCTGCCGGGGGCTGCAGACTTCTCGCGCTTCGAGGTACTCGAGGGCGGACAGCCCCTTGGTGCCGTCGAGTGGTCGCTGATCGGCGCGCACAATATGGAAAATGCGCTCGCCGCGATCGCCGCCGCGCGCCATGCTGGCGTCGAGGTGCCGCGCGCGCTCGCGGCGCTCGGGGCTTTCAAGGGAATCGCGCGCCGCCTGCAGCTGCGCGGTGAGGTCAACGGCATCCGCGTGTACGACGATTTCGCGCACCATCCGACGGCCATCGCCACCACCATCGACGGGCTGCGGCGCCGCGCCGGTGCGGCACGCATCCTCGCGGTGCTCGAGCCGCGCTCGCACACCATGCGCATGGGCGTGCACGAGCACACGCTCGCGCCGGCCCTCGCGGGGGCAGACGAGGTGTGGCTCTACACTCCGGCGGATCTCGGCTGGGACACGGCGACGGTGCTGCATGCCCTCGGCGGCCGTGGCCACGGCAGCTCCGACATCGGGGGGCTGGCTCGTGAGCTCGCACGCGCCGCCCGCCCCGGCGATCAAGTCCTCATCATGAGCAACGGTGGCTTCGGCGGACTGCACGGCAAGCTCCTCGCCGAGCTCGAGAAGGCGGGGCAGCGCGCATGAGCGTCGCCGGCGAGCTAGCGCTCTTTCCGCTCAGTACCGTGTTGTTTCCCGGCGGACCGCTGCGGCTGCGCATCTTCGAGCCGCGCTACCTCGACATGGTGCGGCACTGCCTCAAGGAGTCGCGCGCATTCGGCGTGCTGCTCATTCTCGAGGGCGAGGAGGCCGGTGAGGCAGTGAGCGTGGCGGAAAGCGGCACCAGCGCGCGGGTGGTGGATTTCGACACGCTGCCCGATGGACTGCTCGGCATCGACTGCATCGGTGAGCAACGCTTCCGTGTGCTCAAGCGCTGGCAGCAGGGCGATGGATTGAACGTCGCGCAAGTCGACTATCTGCCCGATGATCCGCCCTGCGCGCTGCCCGCGGAGCTTGCGCATCTCGGGGAGCTGTTGCGCGAGGTGCTGCCGCAGCTCGGCGAGCGCTACGCGCACGTGGTGGCGCAGTACGAGGATGCTGGCTGGGTCGGCAACCGCTGGGCCGAGGTTCTGGCGCTCACCCCGGCCGAGAAGCAGCAGCTGCTCGAGCTCGCCGATCCGCTCGCACGCCTCAGGCAGGTGGCCGCGTGGTCAACCCGGCAGCCCCCGACTGAGGATGTATAGCCCGAGGTACTTGCGCCGCACGTAGCCGGACTCGATGAGCGCGAACACCAGGCCGCGCCAGCCATCGAGGAACCCGAGCCGCAGCAGATAGCCGCGCACGAAGCGCCACTGCGGATTGAGCAGCACCGGTGTGAGGCCGCAGCGCCGTCCCCGCTCGTACAGCGCCTGCGCCATCAGATCGGCGTAGCGCTGCATGCGCGTCTGATGGTCGTGGAGACTGCGGTAGGAATAGTGCTCGAGCTGCCCGTGCAGCCGTCTGATGCGGCCGTCGATGCGGGTGTTCTCGTGGATCTCGTAACCCGTCCAGCCGCCGCGCCGGCGGTCGAACAGGCGCACCAGTCGATCGGGGTAGGCATTGCCGTGGCGCAGAAAGCGGCCGAAGTAGTCGGTGATCCGCGGTATCGACCAGCCGGCCGCCGAGGTGAGTCCTGCCTGCCGCAGGGCCAGGATCTCCGCGCGCAGCCGCGGGCTCACGCGCTCGTCGGCGTCGAGACACAACACCCAGTCATGACGGGCGCTGTCCACGGCGAACTGCTTCTGCGAGCGGTAGCCGGGCCAGTCGCGCTCGATGACGCGGGCCCCGAGGGCGGCGGCGAGCTCGCGGGTGCGGTCGGTCGAGTGCGAATCGACGACCAGGATCTCGTCGCAGAAATCGACCGAGCGCACGCATGCCTCGAGACGGTCGGCCTCGTTGAACGTGATGATGCACGCCGATAAGCCGCCGTCATCCGCCACGGGCACCCTCGCCGTCGGTTCGCGACACAGCTCGTACAATACACACTCAGATGAGCCCGGTCCTGTTCTACGACCCCGTATGCCAACAGCCGTACGACACGCGTACGCTGCACACCCAGGCGCTCGGTGGCACCGAGGCGACGCTGGTACGCATAGCGGATGCCCTCGGCGCGTGGGTGATGCAGCACAACCGCACGCAGGAGTGGCAGCGCTACCGTACGCCGCAACGCCTCGCGGGCATCACCGACGTGATCGTCAACCGCGATTCGCGCGCGCTGCCATTCGTGCAGCAGCACTATCCCGGGGCGCGCGTGTACCTGTGGCTGCACGACCGCTTCCATCCGCGCGCGCGGCGCGCGCGCTGGCTGGCGGCGACCGCGCCGCTCCTGCGCGAGAGCGCCGTCACCGCGGTGTGCGTATCGGACTGGCAGCGCAGCGGCGTCGAGGCGACGCTGCGCAGCATCGGCGTGGCGGACGTCGTGCGCGCACTCACCATCTACAATCCCGTGGACGACGCACTGCGCCCGGATGACACGCCGGTGGACCCGGAGAAGCTCGTGTTCTTCTCCTCTCCCAACAAGGGGCTGAGCTTCGCGCTCGACGCCTTTCGCGAGCTGAAGCGCGCGATGCCGCGGCTGCGCTTAGCTATCGGCAATCCCGGTTACAAGCCGGGCGAGCCGCTGGTGGGTGCCGGGGTCGAGCTCCTCGGAGCCCAGCCGCAGCCGCGCATGCACGCGCAAGTGCGCAGCGCCCTGTGCACCTTCTTTCCGAACTTCGTCATCCCCGAGACCTTCGGCCTGGTGTTCGCCGAATCGCACGCGCTCGGCACCCCGGTGCTCGCGCACGACTGCGGCGCGGCTGCAGAGATCATCGCCGATCCGCAGCAGCTGCTGCCGGTGAGCGCCGCCGCGCGCTGCTACGAGGCGGCGGTGGGGAACTTGCCGGCGCGCTGGCGGTCAGGGCCGGCACGGCTTGCGGCAGCCGCGGGACTCTTCGACGCGTACGTCGAGCGCATCCGGGACTGGCGCAGCGGCTCGCGGCCGCATGTTGGCCCCGACGCCCGCTTCCGCCTGAGCCTGATCAGGCAGCAGTGGCTGCGTTTGCTCAGCTGACCACGAGCCGGCTCCAAGCCTGGAACACCGCCTCGACCGACAGCTGATCGACCCGCGGCGTGAGGGGCGCGCCGCCCACTCCGATGACCGCCGAGCCACACGGGCTGAGCGGAGTGACCGTAGCCGGAGGAGTCGATCCGAACAACACCACGAGAGGAGTTCCGAGCGCAGCCGCCGCGTGAGCCGTGCCGGTATCGATGGAAATCATGCTGTGCGCGCGAGCACAGAGCGCAAACAGACCCGGAAATGGCAGCCCCCTGAGCACAATCCCCGGCAGGGCGGCCGCCGCGTCGATCCAGCCCAACAGCACCTCCTCGCGCGCAGCGCCACAGAGTACGATCCCCGCATCGGGCAAACGCTCGTGTATCCGATGGATCAGGGCGGCCCAGCGGTCGACGGGCCAAAACCGATCGTCAGACTCCTTGATCCGCAGCGAGCGGCCGCGCATGGTGCGTCGATTCCCCGGCTGCAGCAGCACGATGGGCCGATCGCGGATGTCGTGCTTGCGGAGCCAGTCATCGCCGGCGGCCCGTGCGGCGCTCGAAAGGGTGAGCCGCGGTGCGCAACGCGGCGCGGGCACCGGCCAGGGGTAGTCTGACTCGCGCAGCGCCGCGGGCAGGATTCGTCCGAGGCTGACCAGCTTGTCGACCCAGTGCACCTGCGCCAGCGCCGTGGGATGATCCGTCAGAAAAACGCAGCGCGTCCGATCGATGCGGCCCCAATGCAGCAGCCGGCGGATGCTCGCAAGCTTGCGCGGATCGGTCTCGCAGACGTACACCGGGTCGTGCCTGCCGCGGCGCAGTTTCCACACGGTCCGCCACCAGCGCAGATCCAGCGCGAAGGGCGCATAGCGGTGTAGCCAGAGCGTCTCGGCTACATCCGGCTGCTCCGCATAGATCTCCTGCGACCACGCGCCTGCGCCGATAACCCGGCACGCCCGCCCGAACCGGCGATGCAGTATCTCCAGCAGTGCAGTCAGCATGATCATGTCGCCGACCCGACCGAACCAGATCACGATCGGTTGCATGGGGGATGCCGACATGACTCCTCACAGCTGCGCGACCGCCATAAGCTATGCGGGCGGGGCTTCCGCGGGCAAGCGCTCCTCCCAAATGCGTGCATTCGCTTGGTTTCTCGGCCTTGTGGTGGTTGCGCTCGCGGCCGTGGCGGTCTTTGCCTATCCGGCGTGGACGCTGCTCCACCCCCATTTCGACTTTCCATTCCACCGCATCGCCGAGCGCCTCGGCATGCTCGTGCTGCTGCTGGGATTTGTCACGCTCGCCCGCCGCCTCGGGCTCGCCGACCGCGAGAGTCTTGGCTATGGCGCACCAAGGCGCATTTTCATGCAGGAGATGGGCATCGCGCTCGCACTCGGGGTGGCCAGCATGCTCGCAGTGGTCGGCGTCATGGCCGCGCTCGGGGTGCTCGAATGGCGCGCGGGATCGCACGCCGCAGCACTCCCGAAGCTCATCCTCACCTCCGCCCTCAGCGGCTTTGCCGTGGCATTCATCGAGGAGACTTTCCTGCGCGGGGCGATGCACACCGCCATCGAGCGCGAGTCGGGCACCCGCATGGCGGTGCTGCTCACGGCGCTGCTGTACGCCGCGACGCACTTCTTTGGGAAGTTCCACATCCCGCCCGAGCAGGTGAGCGCGCACAGTGGCATCGACCTGCTCGCGGGAACCCTGCACGCCTTTGCCCATCCCCTTGCGATCGCCGACGCCTTCCTGGCGCTCGCCGCGGTTGGCGTGGTGCTCGGCCTCGTGCGGGCCGCGACCGGCAACATCGCCGCGTGCATCGGGCTGCACGCGGGCTGGGTCTGGGTGATGCTGGTGGCGCACGAGCTTGCCGGGCCGCGTGCGGGCGCCGCGCTCGGGTTTCTCCTCAGCCGCTTCGACGGCTTCGTGGGGTGGCTCGTGCTCGCGTGGACCCTGCTGCTCGCGCTGCCGCTGTGGCGCTTCTACGCAGCACGTGGCAGGAGCCTGCGATTGGCGCAGACCGGCGGGAGCCACGGATTCAGTGGAGCTGCGTAATCGTGTAGCCCTTGCTGCGCAGCAGCTCGAGAAGACCCCCCTCTCCAACCAGGTGCAGCGCGCCCACGACGACCAGCGAGTTGTCGCTCGACCTCAGCAGCTCCTCCACCTGCGGGATCCAGCGCCGGTTGCGGTCGGTCACCAGCGGCCTGTAGAGCGAGGGGAATGCACGGTATTCGATCGAGAGCAGCGCAGCGAGGCGCGCCGCATCGCCGTTACGCCACGCACTGGTGACCTCGCCCATCTCGGTCTTCAGGTCCTTGAGCTCGTCGACGGTCTGGTCGAGCATGCGCACCTGGTCCGCGCTCGAGAGCGAGCTGAGACTGCCGAGCTCCTCGGGCAGCGTCTCGAGGCCCGCCGTCGGCTTGCGGTCTGCCTGGGCGCGGCGCACCAATTGCTCCTCGACCCCCTGTTCGGGATCGAAGCCCTCGTGCTCGTAGGCGAGATCCGTGATCTCGATGCCGACGACCCAGGGCGCCAGCGTATCGAGACCGGTCATGGGCATCCCGAGGCTGGCGGCGGCGGCACTGACGCGCCCGTAAAGCGGCTCGCCCAGCACTCCGCGCAGCGTCGTGCCGGCCGGCAACGTTCCGTGGTCCATCATCCACGTCATCGCCTCCATCGGATCGAACTTGCCGAGATCGAGCTCCATCACGAGCTTGGGGGAATCGGCGTAGGCGCGGGCGAAGCCCGGCGGGAGCGCCGCGTCGTTCGCCGGCAGCATGTGGATGGAGCCGGCGAGGTAAACGACGTTGTGGGCGCCGCGAACCGCCCAAACCGGGCTCGCGGCCTGCGCGCTCAGGCTGCCGAGCAGGCCGAGCGCGAGGAGCCACCGCAGTGTTGTTCGACCCACACGACCTCCGTCAGCAGCGAGCCATCGGCCCGCAGCTCGAACGTACGATATGCCGGCGGCCGCGGGTCCACCGCGAACTCATCGGAGTTGGGCAGGAACTGTGCACACGTGGAAGGTGTCGCGAGCAGCCGCACGCCCTTGCGCAGCGCGTCGTAGCTTTGATGCACATGGCCCCAGACGATGGCGCGCACGTTGCGATGCGCGTCGATGGTGTGCAGGAATTCTTGCGCGTTCGTCAGGCCGACGCGATCGAGCCAGCGGCTCGCCATCGGCACCGGGTGATGGTGCAGGCACACCAGGCAGTGACGCGTGCCGGCCGTGGCGAGCGCACGCTCGAGCGCGGCGAGGCTCGGCGCGCTGATCGCGCCGCTCGCCGCGCCGGGAATGCAGCTGTCGAGCAGCACGATGCGCCAGCGGCCGAGATCGAGGAAGTCATCGAGCACGAACGGCTCAGCGGCGAGCTCGCGGCGCATCGCCTCGGGCTCGTCATGGTTGCCCGGCAGGCACAGCACCGGGACCCCGAGCCCGCCGAACAACCTGCGGAAATGCTCATAACCGCCCGCATCGTCCTGCACGATGTCCCCCGTCACCAGCAGCGCATCAGGCCGCCAGTCACGTGCGCGGGCCTGCGCAAGCGCTGCCCTGAGCGCGGGCAGAGTCGGCACGCCACGCAGCGACTCGCTCTCGCTGCCATAGAGGTGCGGGTCGGTGAACTGAATAAGGCGGAGCACGCTCATGAATCCAGCGTAGCAGAGCCTCGCCGCCCCGGGCAGTGAACCAGTCGTGCGTGGCGTGGCGCGCGCGGCGCACGGCCTCACGCTTGGCCGCGCAGGACCTGCGCAGAGTGTGAAGCAGTGCCCGCGCCGCCGCTGCGAATGACGGCAACTTAAGTTGCCTGGCGCAGCGTGGCGACACTGTGCGCGGCGGAGATGCCGGTGAGACGTGCAGTGCGTCGCAGCCGGGGAGCCCGGCAATGTGATTGAGCGACGGGCGGGACTGATGGACAATGCGCGCCCCGCAGTGCGCGGCTGCCTGACCGCAGGCGCGGCACTAGTCCGTGAAGACACCGGACGGCCACCGGCCGCCCAGAGGGCCGCATGACTACACGCCGCGAACTCGCCAACGCCATCCGTGCGCTCTCCATGGACGCGGTGCAGCGCGCCAACTCCGGACACCCGGGCATGCCGATGGGCATGGCCGATATCGCCCAGGTGCTCTGGTCGGACTTCATGCGCTACAACCCGGCGAACCCGCTGTGGGAGAACCGCGATCGCTTCGTGCTCTCGAACGGGCACGGCTCGATGCTGCTGTACTCGGTGTTGTATCTCACCGGGTACCCATGGACGCTCGAGGACATCCAGGGTTTCCGTCAGCTCGGCAGCCGCACCCCGGGTCATCCCGAGCACGATCCCGCGCTCGGCATCGAGACCACCACCGGGCCGCTCGGGCAGGGGCTCGCGAATGCGGTCGGTATGGCGCTTGCCGAGAGGCTGCTGGCGGCGGAATTCAACCGTGCAGACTTCAACATCGTCGATCACTACACCTGGTGCTTCTGCGGCGACGGCTGCCTGATGGAGGGCGTGTCGCACGAGGCCTGCTCGCTCGCCGGCACCCTCGGTCTCGGCAAGCTGATCGTCTTCTATGACGACAATGGCATCTCGATCGACGGCAAGGTCGCCGGCTGGTTCAAAGACAACACTCCGGAGCGTTTCGCCGCGTACGGCTGGCACGTAGTGCCGAATGTCGATGGGCTCGACGCCGCGGCGGTCGCCCGTGCGATCGACGCCGCGCGCGCGCAAACCGGGCGGCCCTCGCTTATCGACTGCAAGACCATCATCGGCTACGGCGCCCCGCACAAGCAGGGCACCAAGGAGGCGCACGGCGAGGCGCTCGGGGCGGACGAGGTGGCGGCCGCGCGGCGGGAGCTCAACTGGCCGTACCCGCCGTTCGTGGTGCCGCAGGAGATCCGCAGCGCCTGGGACCACCGCGCGCAGGGTACGGCGAGCGAGGCGCAGTGGCGCACGCTCCTCGCGCGGTACGCTGAGGCGTTCCCGGATCTGGCACGCGAGTACGCGCGGCGCATGCGCGGGGATCTGCCGGAGGGCTGGCGCGATATCGCGGCGCAGGTGCAGCAGGAGCTCTGCAAGCAGAGCGCGCCGCAGGCGACACGCGCCTCATCGCAGGCCGCACTCAACATCATCGGACCTGCGCTGCCGGAGATCTTCGCCGGCTCCGCGGATCTCACCCCATCAAACAACACTCTGTTCAAGGGCGCAGTGACCCTCACGCCCGGCAAGGCCGAGGGCGACTATCTGCACTACGGTGTGCGCGAGTTCGGCATGACGGCGATCATGAACGGCATCACGCTCCACGGCGGCCACATTCCCTACGGGGGCACGTTCCTCGTGTTCTCCGATTACGCGCGCAACGCGGTGCGCCTCGCCTGCCTGATGGGTGCGCACGTCATCCTCGTGTACACGCACGACTCCATCGGGCTCGGCGAGGACGGCCCGACGCACCAGCCGATCGAGCACCTCTCGAGCCTGCGTGCGATTCCGCACATGCAGCTGTGGCGCCCGTGCGATGCCGCCGAAACCGCGGTCGCCTGGATCCTCGCGATCGAGCGCCGCGGACCAACCGCGCTGGTATTCACCCGCCAGGCCGTAATTCAGCAGCCGCGCAGCCCCGTGCAGCTGGAGAGCATCCGCCGCGGCGGCTATGTGCTGATCGACTGCGCCGGCGTTCCCGAGGCGCTGGTGATCGCGACCGGATCCGAGGTCGGCATTGCGGCGCAGGCGGTGAATTCCCTGAACGCCGCCGGGCGGCGCGTCCGGCTCGTGTCCATGCCTTCGACCGAGGTGTTCGACGCCCAGGACGAGACCTACCGCGAGGCGGTGCTGCCGCGCGCGGTGAGGCGGCGGCTCGCCGTGGAGGCGGCCGCCCGCCAGAGCTGGTGGCGTTACGTCGGCAGCGATGGACGTGTCATTGGCATCGACCGCTTCGGCGCCTCCGGCAAGGGTGCGGAGGTTTTGGCCCATTTCGGCTTCACCGCCGATAATATCGTGCAACAGCTTGGCTCACTGCTGGAGGTCGCATGACGATCAGGGTCGGCATCAATGGCTATGGGCGCATCGGACGCAACGTGCTGCGCGCGCTCTACGAGGGCAAGCGCACCGGCGAAGTGAAGATCGTCGCGCTCAATGACCTGTGCGACCCGAAGACCAATGCCCACCTGACGCGTTACGACACGGTGCATGGCCGCTTCGACGGCGAGGTCGAGGTCGATGGCGAGCACATGGTGGTCAACGGCGATCGCATCCGCGTGTTTGCCGAGCGCGATCCGGCGAAGCTCCCCTGGGGGGACCTCGGGGTCGAATACGTGCTCGAATGCACGGGACTGTTCACCAGCAAGGCCAAGGCCGGCGCCCACCTCAAGGGTGGGGCGAAGAAGGTGGTGATTTCCGCGCCGGGCGGCGAGGACGTCGACGCCACCATCGTCTACGGTGTGAACGATCACACGCTCAAGAGCGGTTACACCGTCATCTCCAATGCCTCGTGCACGACCAACTGCCTGGCGCCGGTCGCCAAGGTGCTGCACGACAAGGTCGGCATCCTTGCGGGAATCATGACGACCATCCATGCCTACACCAACGACCAGGTGCTCACCGACGTCTATCATCCGGACCTGCGTCGCGCCCGCTCGGCAACCATGTCGCAGATCCCGACCAAGACCGGGGCCGCGGCCGCGGTCGGACTCGTGCTGCCGGAGCTCAGGGGCAAGCTCGATGGCTTCGCGGTGCGCGTGCCGACCATCAACGTGTCGCTGGTCGACCTCACCTTCAGTGCCAGACGCGCCACCTCGGTCGAGGAGGTGAACAGGGCGCTGCAGCAGGCCGCCGCCGGTCCGATGAAGGGGATCCTGGCGTACAACGATGCGCCGCTGGTTTCCATCGACTTCAACCATGACGCGAATTCTTCGATATTCGATGCCACGCTCACCAAGGTGATCGAAGGCAACCTCGTCAAGGTATGCGCCTGGTACGACAACGAGTGGGGCTTCTCGAACCGCATGATCGACACGACGCTCGCGTGGTCGCGCGCCGCATGAAACTCGAGCGCATGACCGACACGGACCTGCGCAACAAGCGGGTCCTGATTCGGGAAGACCTGAACGTGCCGGTGCAGGAAGGGGTGGTGACGAGCGATGCGCGCATCCGCGCCTCGCTGGCGACCATACGCTACGCGCTCGATCAGCACGCCCGGGTGTTCGTCATGTCGCACCTCGGCCGTCCACATGAGGGCGAGGAGGACCCCGCGCTCACGCTGGCACCGGTGGCGGCACGGCTGTCGGAGCTGCTCGGCAAGCCCGTGCCGCTGCGCAAGAACTGGATCGATGGCGTCGACTGCGCGCCCGGCAGCGCGGTACTGTGCGAGAACGTGCGCTTCCTCAAAGGTGAGAAAAAAGACGACGAGCAGCTCGCGCGCCGCATGGCGGCGCTGTGCGACGTGTTCGTCATGGACGCGTTCGGCACGGCGCACCGCGCCGAGGCGAGCACCCGCGGTGTCGCACTCTTCGCTCCGGTGGCATGTGCCGGCCCGCTGCTGGTCGGTGAGCTCGAGGCGCTCGAGCGTGCCCTCAAGGATCCGGCCCGGCCGCTGGTGGCGATCGTGGGGGGCTCCAAGGTGTCGACCAAGCTCATGGTGCTCGAGTCGCTGCTCGACAAAGTCGACCAGCTCATCGTGGGTGGCGGCATCGCCAATACGTTCCTTGCCGCCGCCGGCGTCAACGTGGGGCGCTCACTGTGCGAGATGGAGATGCTGGATGTCGCCCGCCGTCTCATGGACAAGGCGCGCGCGCGTGATGCGCGGATTCCGTTGCCGACGGACGTGGTCGTCGGCCGCGAGTTCGCCGCGACGGCGCACGCGGATGTGCGCCCGGTCGCCGAGGTGCGCCGCGATGAGATGATCCTCGACATCGGCCCCGACACCGCCGACCGCTGCAGCGCGCTGCTGCAGGCGGCGGGCACCATCATCTGGAACGGGCCGGTCGGCGTGTTCGAATTCGAGCAGTTCGGCGAGGGCACGCGCACGATCGCCTCTGGCGTAGCGCGCAGCAAGGCGTTCTCCCTGGCCGGCGGCGGGGATACCCTCGCGGCCATCGAGAAGTACGGCGTCGAGGACGGTATTTCCTACATTTCCACCGGCGGCGGCGCGTTCCTCGAGTTCGTCGAAGGCAAGACGCTGCCCGCGGTTGCGGTGCTGGAGCAGCGTGCCCGTGGCTGAGGGCGCGGGGGAGGCGCTGAGGCGCGCCAAGATTGTCGCCACGCTTGGACCTGCGACCGACGACCTAGAGGTGCTCACGCAGATGATGCGTGCCGGGCTCGACGTCGTGCGCCTCAACGCCTCGCACGGTACGGTGGACGACCGCCGGCGGCGTCTCGCTCAGGTGCGCGAGGCCGCGCAGCGAGCCGACCGC
>Ga0210409_10004439_pt1 | contig 15108 bp, 10 predicted proteins | sample IncBWH17MmetaG_FD_161649 | JGI IMG/M metagenome (GOLD analysis project Ga0210409, IMG submission 161649) | Forest soil microbial communities from Barre Woods Harvard Forest LTER site, Petersham, Massachusetts, United States - Inc-BW-H-17-M | ecosystem: Environmental > Terrestrial > Soil >...
CGGACGCATTGCGGCTCACAGTTCATTTCGACAAACAATCTGCGAGCGTGGGTGAAAACGTGCAGTGCAGTGTGGATGCCGAAAGAATCGGGTTCCGTGGATACGGGATGTTGCTGGCCGAAATTGGATTGCCGCCAGGTGCAGACGTAGATCGCGCGTCGCTTGAGCGTGCGATGAAGGCGTCCGGTTGGGAGATCAATCAGTACGATGTGTTGCCTGATCGGTTGATTGCCTACCTCTGGCCCCGCGCTGGTGGGACAAAGTTCTCCTTCAGCTTCAAGGTTCGTTTTGGTATCGAAGCATTGACTGCGCCTTCCGTTCTGTACGATTACTACAACCCGGAGGCGCGTGCAGTTGTGGAGCCGGTGAAATTGAGCGTGCAGCAGTGAGCGCCTAATTTGCCCCAAAACCTTGAGCGTTCTCTTTCCTTTCTTTTTGAGCCACGAAGCTAATGCGGGTGCATAGCGAGTTTTTCTAGTACCCGGAATTGTCCTGCCGAATGGCATCCCTGCCTAAGATTACGCATGCACACGCGCAGAATTATAAGGACGATGGGGAAAATACATGATCAAATTAGCGCGACGGGAGATTGCGCGGTGTTGCGTAAGCGCGCGGAAATTCTACGAAATTCTATCTCCGCATTGCGAAATCGAATTACGGATCCCCTCCAGAGAATCTATTTCTCAGTTATTTTCTTACCGCATCCTAATGCGCACAGAAACGCACATTGCGCAGAATTTGCGCGTTGTGGAAACAACGAGTTTTGAGTGGATTCTGCAGTTATCATACACTAGCAGATGATAAGACTGCGGAAGCCACGATCTCAATTCTGGGGAGTCTGGCGACCATGACCAAGGCGGAAGTTTTATCGATTTTCGACCGCTCGGGGGGATTTCTAACGCCGGACCAAATTTGCGCAAGACTCCCAACACCACCGAATCGCCGATCCATGTATTCCTATCTGCTCCGACTTGCCCGCCAAGGACTCTTAGAGCGGAAACAGGCCGGGCGAGGGAGTCTGGCTTACCGCATGACGGAGAGAGGACGGGCACGGCTGGAGTATCTGCGACGAGCACGGTAGCACCCTCCCTCTAAGGTTGCAGCTTTCTCTAGGATTGCGCGCTAGGCTAGGCCAAAAAGGTCAGGCACGTTTTCGGCACATTTAGCGACACATCAGGCAGACCAGGGATTTCTTGGACGCTTATTCGGCACGTCCAGGCAGGGGCAGTGAAACAGTCTTCGTGGTGCGGAGCTCATACTCGATCTGGGCGACATGCCCGATAAAGAATGAGATTGGTTCTGCCTCGATATTCTTCGATTGATCGCGACGCTCGATGTAGGACTCTTTCTCCGCGGCGCTAAGCTGGGGAGTAAACCTTCGACTGTAGGGAAAGCGATTCCAGAACATGTGGCGCATGAAATGGCGATGCGCTCTGTCTACCCACCGAGGGAGATTTTCCAGCAGCCCTGCAAAATCCCCCGGCTCCCCTCGGTTCTGGTTCCCCTGCCAGCTACACATGGGGCAAGTCAGTTCTTTCTCTACTTCTTCCCAGGCCCTTCTTTGCTTGTCCGGGGAGAGCTTCAGCGCAGCTTGCAGAATCCCCTCTAGATTCCTCAGACGGTTGCGGATGATGTTATCGCATGAAACGCAGTAAGGATCGCGAGGCCTCTGGCTCCGGAAGCTATCCTTGCAGGCGCGACAGGTATGCCCATGCGGATATTTTTGGATAATCTCCAGCGGCGGACGTAAGTCTCGCGGCGGCCTGACCCATTGGCCCGTGGCAAGCTCGACAAATCCACACTCCTGTGCAATTAGCCTCTCGTCCTCAGTCTGAGGCGGGTTTTCCAGCGGCCAACCCTCGAATTTGGGTCGTAACTTCCTCATTTGAATGGGAATTCTACTTTCAAACTCTCTTTAGGAGCAAGCGGTATGCTGGCCCCGATTTTAGAGATTCATCTCTAGAGGAGCCGGAACATGACCGAAAAGCAGAAAAAGCGCAGTTGGCTGGATGAATTTATTGATCCAAAGCGCCACGCCGATCCACCCAAACATATAGATGAGGTGATCCTCACACCGGCTCTGCGGCAGCTCGGGACGGCACCATGCCCGGTCTGTCAGCGCGAGATTGCCGTCTTTCTGACCCGAACCAATCGGCCTTTTCAGAATTGCGGGTATTGCTCAGCCCGCGTTTTTTTTAATGGGCACGAATCAATGCGGCTGCTCAAGAAAAAACTGAAGGCCATCGAGCCTGAATAATACGATCAACATGGACAGCTTTTCCACTCGCGACACTTCTGATCGGCGGATTGACAGCAGTGGTATCGTTGTCCCCGCGACGCCACGTCAGCGAGAAAGCAGGAAATCAATGACTCGCAGGCGTGGTCAAAGAGGGGTTGTAGTCAGCAAGGGGAATTGCTGGCACGTTCGGTTCTACGTCGATGTACCCGGCAAGAAAGAGCGTGTTCGCCTTTCGATTCCCGTTGGCAGCATGGACGCAATGACGAAAACAGCGGCCCGGCTCTTAGCGCCAAAGATTCTTGCGGAACATGGCGTCAACACCGCACAGCATCTTCTACGCGCAACGGAGCCAGTTGTCACGTTCAAACAGCAAGCAGACAAGTGGGTGAAGGAAATTAGAGCGCAGCACGCGAGCGGCAATGTATACGCAGACGTGAAGCCTTCGACTTTCCGCACCATGTGTTCAGCAATTAACACTCACTTGGCCCGGTTCAATGATAAGTGCGTTGAAGAAATTTCACAGGCGGACGTTGACGCACTGATGGATGAACTGGCGGAAAAAGGGAAAGCCAAGACCACGATCAAAAACATTGTCGTGATTCTAGGCATTGTTCTCGACCGGGCGTTCAAAACAGGCAAGCAGCTTAGAAGGCTGAAGTGTCTGAAACCACGAACGTCGCACAAAACCCTGTGGTTCACTCCCCAAGAAGTGGCCGCAATCGCTGCAAACACCGCGGGCATGGCTCGCGTGTTGTTTGTGACGGCAGCGGGCACAGGAATGCGGGCAGGTGAACTGTTTGGCTTGCGCGTTGAAGACGTGGACACAGAGCATCGCATGATTATGGTGCAGCAGAGTTCTTGGGAAGGAATGATTCAGAGCACCAAGTCTGAGAAGGCTGACCGCACCATAGGCATTGACGATTCTTTGGCACGTTTGCTGAAGGAATGGATTGGTGACCGCAAGACTGGCTATGTTTTCGCTTCACGCCGCGGGACACCGCTGCGCGAAGGAAATGTATTGAAGCGGCAGCTGTGGCCAGTGCTAAAAAAACTGAAGATTGAACGGAAAGGGCTTCACGCCTTCCGGCACTTCAGAGTCACAATGTTGGTGGAAGCTGGCGTGCCAGTTCACACAATCAAGGCGTGGATTGGTCACGGCTCAGAAAGGATGGTTGCGCGGTACACGCACAGCCGCCCTGCCTACCATCAACATTACCTTGCGAGTGTGCCGAACATCCTTTGTTCGTCCCAATCGTCCCAAGTTGAAGTTGCTGCATCAGTGAAGTAAACTGTTTCCAGTCAACGTGTGGTGAGCGTAGCTCAGCTGGTAGAGCATCGGTCTGTGGCACCGAGGGTCGTGGGTTCAAATCCCATCGCTCACCCCAACTAAACGCCCGATAAACACGACCTATCAGGAGTTCACCGAGCATCATTGCAATTGTTTCCTGCGTAGGCTATGCCCCGAAGTCATCATCTCCTGTGGTTCGTGCTGTTTGAGCGCGAAGACTGCGCCACGGAAACGAGTCCACTTCTGAGAGCCACGAAAAAACTGCGTTTGCTTGGTGATAGGTTTTCTGCGGAGGCGAGCCTGGACTGTAAGGCAGTATCGCGACAAGCACACAATCTGCTACGTCAGTGTACAAAACGGAACAGACACGAATCTTCGCTGCGTCTACCCTCCTGCTGAGGTGTTCAAATGCAACCTCAATCACAGAAAAAAGTGTCCCGAGCATATAGAGTCGAAGGGTCCATAGTCCTCGATCACTCGGTATCGAGAAGTCTGTTTAAAGCGAAGAAATCGCCCCTGCGCGCGGAGCCGCGGTGGCGTTTGGTGTTCGGGGCCCCGCTCTTGCTGCGGACATTGTTTCGTCTCGTTTTTGTGTGTCCCCATCGGCATAGGGGTCCTCCGATAACACTGCGCGAGTCAATCCCATCCAACCTACCCAGATGCCGATCTGTCAAAGGCCGAGGAAGCTACATCACTTGCTTGGATTGCGGTAAAAAATTCGCATACAACAGCAAGACCGGGCGACTGGTAGATTTCTGGGGCGTTCATGACACAAAAACACTGGCAGGGGTTCGTCAGAGAGTTGATGGATTCTTTTCGCTTCTTCGCAGCCTCGCTGCAAGGGTCGCCAGGATGAATATGAGGGTTCCGATAAGTGAGCTTGTCAGGTCCGAGCATCGCCTTGGAAATTTGATGAGGGGCCAATGGATTAAGTCTCGACGCTTGATTGCCAGTAAACAGGTAACTCGGTCAGACTTGGAAGAAACGCAAATCCGACTAGGAAACATCTAGACTGCGGGAAAGGCGATTAAGGTGTGACGATTCAAGCTTCACCTTTCTAGCCTATCTCCTGTCAGTGCCTGGTTAACGCGCTAAGGCTCACGGCAAGAAACTGACTGTCTTGCCGCATACGAAACGCGAAGCCGTCGTGGATTTGATGGCTGCGTTCAAACAAAGCCTATTGAAAGAACCAAGGAAGAGTTTGCGGCGTGCTGTCCCGAGCCAGCGAAAAGCAAAAGGGTCGCAAAGCTAGTCATTTGCGAAACCAAAACGTCATGGAGACTTCCCATGCCTGCGAAATACGACATCTTTAAGAAAACCCCCGATAATTCCGTCCTGTGGATAGAGGAAGTCGAGGATATCAGCCGCGCTAGAAAGCGCCTTGTCGCATTAACGTCAACCTCGCCTGCCGAGTACCGTCTTTTCGACCAGTCGCGTGAACAATTCGTTGATCCTTCAGAGGATTTTGCCTAGCGGCAACTCATCAAAGTACGAAGCGTTCCAAAAACCTCTTTGAATCAATCACGGTAAACTGTTGAATCCATGCGAGAGAGAAAAGTGACAGGGGGAATCATACGTCTTCAATCGGACCGGCGACATTCGGAGCCAAGTCTTATGGAGCCTTGCTGACCAATTTTGCCGGGGATGGAAGTTGCGACGCGGACCAACCTCCGCCAAGTGCTTCGATCAGGCCGCTGCTGGCAGTCATCTGCTGAACTCGGAGAATTACCGCGGTCTGCTGGTTTGAGAGAAATGACGTTTGCGCTGTCAGCACGTTGAGGTATGGATCAAGCCCTAGTTTGTAACGATCCAATGCCACCGTGAGATTTCTTTCCGCCGATTTGACTGCCTCATCCTGATGCTGAATCTCAATCGACAGAATGCGCAGTGCTGCGAGATTGTCTTCCACTTGTTGGAAGCCTGTTAGGACCGCCTGCCGGTAGTTGGCCACTGTCTGATCGTACTGCGCCCTAAATTGCTGGACCGTAGCGCGGCGCAACCCCGCGTCAAAGATAGTTTCCGCGACGGTCGGGCCAACGGAGAAAAAGCGGCTCGGCCAGATGAACCAATCCACCAAATTTGTGGTTTCGAATCCTGCGACCGCGCTTAGTGTAACCGTGGGGAAGTAAGCGGCTTTGGCAATGCCAATCTGCGCGTTGGCCTGCGCGACCAATCGCTCTGCGGCGGCGATATCGGGACGCCGTTCGAGCAACTCGGAGGGCACGCCGAACGGAATTGCGGGCGGGGAGGTCTTGAGCGGTTCAACGGGGATTGAAAATGTAGAAGCCGGCTGGCCGGTGAGCATGGCGATGGCATGTTCCAATTGCGCACGCTGGATACCGAGAGCGTCGTCCTGGGCTTTCGTGACTTCTAATTGAGTCTCGGCTTGCGCCACGGCTTCGTCCGAGTCTATGCCTGTGTCGTAGAGAGCTCTGGTCAGGTCGAGGGACTGCTGGAAGGCGATGACAGTTGAATCCAATAACTCCTTGAGCGAGTCCTGTCCGCGAAGTTGATAATAATCAATGGCGAGTTCGGCCTGGACCGTGAGGCGCACATTCTCGAGGTCGGCGGCGCTGGCCTGGGCTCCGTAGGCGGCCGCTCTCACAGTGTTCCGGATTCGGCCAAAGAGGTCGGGCTGCCATGTAGCGTCAAAGGGGAGCGTGTAATCCGTGAAAGTTCCTCGGGAAGAAGATGTGGAACCTGTGCCTGTTCCGGTGCCAGTTCCTGAGGATGAGCCGGAGGATAGTGTGGCCGAAGGCCTCTGCACGATGATGGAAGGGTTGGTCGAGAGCGTAGGAAAAAGTTGAGCCCGAGCTTCTTTGACCAAGGCGCGCGCCGCAAAGAAACTTGCGGTAGCGGCTGCGATATTCTGGTTTGAGACATTGACTTTTTCTTCGAGCGCATTTAATTCAGAGTCGTTGAAAATCTCCCACCATTTGCCCTTAATAGAATCGTCTTTCGGCTGCGCGACTTTCCAGCCATCCGTTTCCTTGAAATCGGCGGGAGTGAGTTCTTTGTATGCCTGCGGAGTATCGGCTGAAGGTGTGTGGTACTTCGGGCCGACCATGCACGCTGGTGCGAAACAAAGCGCCATGCCAAGGACGATTGCAACTGATGAGCGATGGGTACTGTTGGTCATATGCGATCCATAGGGAGTCAAATTAGTCCGCGGCGCTGGGTTCTGGCCCAGGACCGTGCTGCTGAATGACGTCTTGCTGCTTTCCCTGAATGCGCAATCGCAGGCGGTCAAACGTGAGATACACGACGGGCGTTGTGTAGAGCGTAAGCATCTGGCTGACGATGAGGCCACCGACAATGGTGATGCCGAGAGGGCGGCGGAGCTCAGAACCGGTGCCAGTACCCAGGGCCAATGGTAGAGCGCCAAACAGGGCGGCCATGGTGGTCATAAGGATGGGGCGAAAGCGCAGCATGCAGGCTTCGAAAATCGAATCGGCTGGGCTCTTGCCCTCCTGACGCTCGGCCATCAGAGCGAAATCAATCATCATGATGGCGTTCTTTTTCACGATGCCGATGAGCAGAACGATGCCGATGATGGAAATGATGTTGAGATCTACTTTGAAGAGCATCAAAGCGAGCATGGCGCCCACGCTGGCCGAGGGTAAGGTGGAGATGATGGTGAGCGGGTGTACCAGGCTCTCGTACAAGATACCGAGAACGATGTAAACCGCCAGGAGCGCCGTCAAAATGAGCAGGGGCTCGGTGCTGAGAGATTGCTGGTAGGCCTGTAAGGTTCCGGCAAAAAAACCTTGAATGGTGGAAGGAGTGCCGAGGCGCTGTTGCATCTGATTGATGCTCAAGGTGGCATCGCTCAAAGACACGTTTGGCGCGAGATTGAAAGAGACGGTGACCGAGGGGAACAGACCGGTATGGTTAATGGCCAGAGGAGTAGTGGTGGTCTGGCTTGTGGCCATACTCAGCAGAGGAATATTGCCCGCGGTGGGAGTGCTGAAGTAGATGTCTTTCAATCCTTCCGGGCTTCGCCAATATTGAGGAGCGACCTCGAGCACCACGTAGTATTGATTCAGCTGTGTGTAGATGACGGAGACTTCGGATTGGCCGAAGGCGCTGTATAGCGCCGAGTCGATCGACTGTGCTGTATGGCCTAGCCTAGCCGCGGTAACGCGGTCATACGTCAACAGCTCAGCAAGCCCGCCATTTTGCTGATCGGAATTCGTGTCCTGCAAGCTAGGCAGGCGCTTCATTTCAGTCAGCAGGATAGGCCCCCACTTGAAAAGGTCCTGTACGTTGTCCGCCTGGAGAGTGTACTGATAGAGGGCGTTGCTGGAACGGCCGCCAATCCGGAGATCTTGTGAGGGTTGAAGGAACGCGGAGGCGACAGGCAAGCGGTTCAGCTGCGGGCGGAGGCGATTGATGATTTGAGCGGCATTGTCCTTGCGTTCGGCGAGCGGCTTGAGAGCGATATAGATGTTCCCGGAGTTTGTGGCCCCGCCGCCCCCGGTGAACCCGATTACGTTAGCGACTGCCGGGTCTTTTTTGATCACGCCGACAATTTGCTGAATGGAATCGTTCATGTAGGTGAAGGAGGCATCTTGGGGGCCTTGTACTCCGCCTGAGATCGCACCAGTGTCTTGTTGCGGGAAAAAGCCCTTCGGTATCCTGATGACCAGCACAACGTTTAACGCAATGGTGAGAAACAGGACGATCAGGGTGATGGCCGGATTATCCAGCACCCAATGCAGGCTCCCGCGATATATGGACAACACCCAATCGAAGAATTTCTCGCTGGCATTGTAGATGCGGCCGTGCTTTTCCTTGCGCTGGTCCTTCAGCAGGTAGGCGCACATCATCGGCGTAGTTGTCAGGGAGATGACCATGGACACCAGGATCGAAGTTGAGAGGGTAATGGCGAATTCGCGGAAAAGGCGCCCCACGATTCCACCCATCATCAGAAGAGGAATAAAGACGGCGATCAGCGAAATGCTGATGGAGAGAACGGTGAAGCCGATTTCCTCCGCGCCCTTGAGTGCTGCATCAAAGGGCTTCATGCCAGCTTCCAGATGGCGCGCGATATTTTCCATTACCACGATGGCATCATCCACCACAAACCCAGTGGAAATGGTGAGGGCCATGAGCGAAAGATTATCGAGGCTGTATCCGAGGAGATACATGACGGCGAAGGTGCCGATGAGCGAGACGGGAACGGCGACGGCGGGAATCAGCGTGGCGCGGGAGTTGCGCAGGAAGAGGAACACAACGACGATGACGAGGCCGATGGAAATAATCAGTGTTTTCTCGACGTCATCCACAGAGGCACGAATGGTGGTGGTTCGATCGAGAACCATGGTGATGTCAATGCCCAGCGGAATGGTGGCCTTGATGAACGGAAGTTGTGTACGAATGCGGTCCACCGTATCGATGATGTTGGCGCCGGGCTGTCGGAAAATGATGATGGTAATGGAGCGCTTGCCATTCAAATAACCGGCCGCGCGAATGTTCTGTACGGAGTCGGTCACCTGCGCGACGTCAGAAAGATGGACCGCCGCGCCTTTGTTGTAGCCGACTATCAGCGGCTTGTAGTCCTGCGCCTGGGAGATTTGATCATTGGCGAGAATGTCCGCGGTTACGACGCCGTCGGTGATCTGGCCTTTGGCCAGGTCGGCGTTCTGAAGGCTGAGTGCGGATTGCAAATTCGAAAGGGAAAGCCCATAGGCGGCCAATTGGGTGGGATTGGCCTCGACGCGCACGGATGGCAACGCGCCACCACCGACGTTGACCTGCCCCACGCCCTGAATCTGCGACAGTTTTTGTTGGATCACGGTGGAAGCTACGTCGTACAGCTTACTCGGGCCGTACTTGTCCGAAGTCAGACCGAGAATCATGATCGGGGAATCAGCAGGATTGACTTTGCGGTATGTGGGATTGGACGGCAGGTTGGCAGGAAGGTAGGTCCGGGCGGCATTAATGGCGGCCTCGACGTCACGTGCTGCGCCGTCAATATTGCGGCTGAGGTCAAACTGAATCGTGATGGAAGTGCTGCCGAGGGTGCTGGATGAAGTCATCTCCGTCACACCCGCGATATGGCCGAGTTGGCGCTCAAGTGGGGTGGCAACAGAGGAAGCCATGATTTCAGCGCTGGCTCCCGGCAGTCCTCCACTGACGGAAATGGTCGGGAAGTCCACCTGGGGCAGGGGCGATACCGGCAGCACCTCAAACGCAATCGCTCCGGCAATTGCAATCGCTGCCGTGAGCAAGGTGGTAGCGACTGGACGATGAATGAACGGCGCGGAAGCGTTCATAGTTGCCCTGCCGGCTCCGGCTCATTTCCGATTTGCGCACGATTCGATTTGTGGGAGAAGCGATGACCGAGATTGTCGAAGAAGATGTAGATGACAGGCGTGGTATAGAGCGTGAGGGCCTGGCTGACCAGAAGGCCGCCGACCATGCAGATGCCCAGGGGCCTGCGCAGCTCGGACCCGAAACCGGTGCCGAGAGCGAGCGGGAGGCCGCCGAGCAGAGCGGCCATGGTGGTCATCATGATAGGGCGGAAGCGGAGCAGGCAGGCTTCGTAAATTGCTTCGGTGGCGTTTTTTCCGTGCTTCCGCTCAGCTTCCAGTGCGAAGTCCACCATCATAATGCCGTTCTTTTTGACGATACCGATCAGCAGGACGATGCCGATGATGGCGACAACGCTCAGATCCTGGTGAAAGAGAATCAGCGCGAGGAAAGCGCCAACGCCCGCGGACGGCAATGTGGAGAGAATGGTGACGGGGTGAATAAAACTCTCATATAAGACGCCGAGAACGATATACACGGTGACCAGGGCAGCAAGGATGAGCAAAGGTTCATTCGAGAGCGAGTTCCGGAAAGATGCCGCTGTGCCTTGGAAATCCGCCTGGATGCTGGGAGGCATGTTCATGTCTTTTTGCGCTTTGGTGATGGCCGTGATGGCTTCGCCCAACGCGGCATTCGGCGCAAGATTGAACGAGACGGTGACCGCCGGAAATTGACCTTGATGCGTAATTGCGAGAGCCTCGGTGGTTTTTTCGAAGTGGGAGAAAGCGCTCAGCGGCACCGCATTGCTCATGACGGAGCTGGTGGCACCTGCTGAATTTGCTCCCCTGCTGGGCGTCGTGGAAGCGCTCGCGGAAAGAGCGTTCGCGGGAGGAACAAGGGTGTTTGCCGATGGGGTGTAGAGCGCGGAAGTGGTGAGTGCGTTCGAGCCCGCGGAAGATGAACCAGAAGCCGCGAACGAGGTAGCGGGCCCGCTGCCGGTTGCGCCGAATGATGAATTGGCCTGGATATAAAGATGATTCAACTTGTTCGGATCGAGTTGAAACGCCGGGTCACTCTCCAGCACAACATGGTACTGATTGAGCTGAGTGTACATGGTATTGATCAATCGCTGACCAAAGGCGTCATAGAGAGTGTTATCAATCGTCGCGGGCGCGATGCCGAGTCGCGAAGCAGTCACACGGTCAATCGCGAGATACACGGCGAGGCCGCCCGTTTGCTGATCGCTCGCGACATCTTCCAGCTCGGACAATTGCTTCAAGCGGCTGATGAACCGATTGGTCCAATCGTCCAGTTCACTTATGTCGGGGTCTTCGAGGGTGTACTGGTATTGTGTGCGGCTCACGCGATCGTCCACCGTAATATTCTGCACCGGCTGCATGTACAGCTCGATTCCCTGCACCTGGTCGAGCTTTGTTTTGAGGCGGCGAATTACGTCGGAAGCGCTGATCTTGCGCTGGCCGAGCGGCTTTAGATTGATGGACAGCCGGCCGCTGTTCGTCGTGATATTTGTGCCATCGGCGCCGATAAACGATGAGAGGCTTTCGACGGCCGGGTCACTCAGAATGAGCTTGGCAAGCTCCTGCTGCCTGGCTGCCATGGCCTTGGAGGCGATGGACTGCGCGGCCTGGGAGATGCCCTGGATTACGCCGGTGTCCTGGACGGGGAAGAATCCTTTGGGGATGACGATGTAAAGGAAAATCGTGAGGAGAAGCGTGGCGAGCGCGACCAGTAGAGTAATCGTCTGGTAGCGGAGAACAAACTTCAGCGTCCGGCCATAAAACGCGATCATGCGTTCGAACACGCGCTCCGAGGTTTGATAGATGCGTCCCTGCTTCTCTTTCGGAGTGTGTTTCAGGATGCGAGCGCTCATCATGGGAGTGAGCGTGAGGGAAACCACAGCGGATATGATGATAGTGACAGCGAGCGTCACGGCAAACTCACGGAACAAGCGGCCCACCACGTCGCCCATGAATAACAGTGGGATCAGGACGGCGATGAGCGACACAGTGAGGGAGAGAATGGTGAAGCCGATTTGCTCGGCACCTTTGAGCGCGGCTTCCATGGGGGGATCGCCGGCCTCGATGTAGCGGGCAATGTTCTCGATCATCACGATGGCGTCGTCCACGACAAAGCCCGTGGAGATGGTAAGCGCCATGAGCGACAGGTTGTCCAGGCTATAACCCAAGATATACATCGCTGCGAAGGTGCCGATAAGAGAAAGCGGCACAGCCACGCTGGGGATGATGGTAGCGTATAGGTTGCGCAAGAAAAGGAAGATGACCATTACCACGAGCGCGACCGTCAAGAGCAATTCAAACTCAACATCAGCGACGGAAGCTTCGATGGGAGTAGTGAGATCGGTGAGCGTAGTGATCTGAATGCCGGTCGGAAGGTTGGCCTGCAACTGCGGCATCAATTTCTTGATTCCTTTGACCACATTGATGGTGTTGGCGCCGGGCTGGCGTTGCACATTGACGATCACTGCGGGCGTCAAATCCATCCACGCTGCCTGATTGTTGTTTTCGACCCCATCCACGATACGAGCGACGTCGGTGAGCATCACCGGTGCGCCGTTGCGGTAGGAAACTACAACGCCCCTGTAATCCTTGCTGGTGATCAGTTGATCGTTGGCGTCAATCTGGTAATTCAGGTGCGGGCCGTCGAAATTCCCCTTGGCAGCATTCACGCTCGCCTGCGTCAGCGCGGTGCGGAGGTCTTCGAGGTTAATGCCGTATGAGGACAGCGCCGTCGGGTTGGCCTGGATGCGGACGGCGGGCTTCTGCCCGCCACTGATGGTCACCAGGCCGACGCCGGTGAGCTGAGAAATCTTTGGGGCGAGCCGGGTGTCCACAAGATCCTCGACCTGAGAAAGCGGCATCGAACTCGATGTGATTGCCAGCGTAAGCACGGGGGCATCGGCCGGATTTGTCTTGCTGTAAATCGGCGGCGAGGGCAGGTTCGCCGGCAAGAAACTCTGCGAGGCGTTGATCGCTGACTGTACTTCTTCCTCCGCGACGTCAATATTCACCGCGAGGTTGAATTGCAGCACGATGACAGAGGTACCGCCGGAGCTGGAGGAAGTCATCTGGCTCAAACCCTGCAATTGACCGAACTGGCGTTCGAGCGGGGCCGTGACCGTGGTAGCCATCACGGTGGGGCTCGCTCCCGGGTAAAAAGTGACTATCTGAATGGTGGGATAGTCAACCTGTGGCAATGCGGAGACTGGCAGTTGCGTGTAGGCAACAATACCGGCCAGGAGGATGGCAGCCATCACCAAGGATGTCGCTACAGGCCGTAAGATAAAGAGGCGAGACGGACTCACGGGGCGGTGCCCCCATTTGTGCCGGACTGAGACGGGGGGGTGGCAATGACGACGCTGGCGTTGTCCTGCAATTTCTCGAAGCTGCTGTTGGCAACCACATCGTCCGGATTAATACCATCCACCTGCGTTATACCGCCGTCGGTGACTCCTGGCTTAATGCTGCGTATGTGAGCGACATTGTTCTGGATCACATACACGAACGATGCCTGGCCATTTTGCTGGATGGCGGAGGCTGGAATCAGCGTCACGCCCTGCAATGTGTTGACAAGCAGGCGCGTGTTCACAAACTGGTTCGGGAAAAGCGCACTATCTTTGTTATCGAAGGTGGCTCGACCCTTTACCGTTCCTGTCAGGGTATCAATCTGATTGTCTAGAGTTAGCAGCACGCCGCTGGCGATTTTTATCTGCGCCGTACGATCGTAGGCATCCACAGAGAGTTTGGCATGCGCGCGCAGACGCGCCGCCACCTGTCCGAGATTGTCTTCCGGAATCGTGAAGATGATAGTGATGGGGCTCAACTGTGTGATAACGACAAGGGGTGTGGTCGCTGAAGCTTGCACCACATTGCCCGGATCTACCAGCCTTAAGCCGACCCGGCCGGGGATCGGAGCAATGACGTCACAATAGTCCACCTGAATCTGGTCGAATTGCACGACACCCTCGTCGTTTTTCACGGTGCCCTCGTCCTGGTGGACGAGCTTTTCCTGATCGTCAAGGATTTGCTTTGCAATTGCGTTGCGCGCCCAAGCTGCCTGGTAACGCTGCAGGTCCATGCGCGCTTGTGCCAGCAAATTCTGGTCACGCTCTAGGACACCCTGCGCCTGCAAAAGATTCGCGAGGAATGGGCGGGAATCGATTTCAACGAGGCGATCCCCCTTTTTTACCAGCTGGCCCTCTTTGTAATTGACGGCGACCACAAGGCCATTCACCTGGCTGGAAATCGAGGCGGTATAGACGGGAGTGACGGTGCCGATGGCGTCGAGGTAAACGCCGATGTCGCCTTTCTGAGCCGTCGCAGCGATTACCGTGACCTTGGGCGCCGCGGGCGCGACTTTCTTCGCGTCCTCATGGCGACGCAATACCCAATAAAATGCGAGCGCGAAAACCAGCAATAACGCGATCCAGATGCCGGCCCGCAATCCTTTACGCCGGTGAGATTCCGGATCGTGACCCAGGCGTGGAGGTTCAGGGCCGGAGGCTGGATGCTCGTTTGCGTCAGCGGTCAAAAGGAATCTCCTTTTTTTGGCACCAAATTGCTCAAATTGTACCGCTAGCCAACGAGTCTGCAAGGTTAAACCTGAATTCAGCAAACGCAAGGGGGGTGAGGATAACGGAATTTAGCATGCCCAATTTCGGGACAGGGTGGTTCGAGTTCTGGGGCCGCTTCTGTGCTCTTTCAATCAATTTGCAGTGGCTGGTGGCGAACAGACGATACAAAGTCGATGACCCAAAAAATGAGCGGCTCGTAGAAAAGCCTACGGGCCGCTCATTTGAGATTATGGAGGCGGTCGTGACGGACCGTCCAAGCTTCCCACGGTTACGGTTTTTTCTCCTCGCTCGGCGCACTCTTATGTGACTCTTCTGGCCTAGGTGCGGTTACTTGTTTGGGCGCTGGTGCGGGCTTTGGCGCGGGAGCTGGCCTGGCCGCAGGTGCCGGCTTTGCCGCTGGTGCTGATCTCGGCGCAGGCTCCGGTCTTGGTGCGGCTGCCGGTTTTGGCGCTGGTGCTGGTTTGGGTTCCGCTCTCGCCGCTACGGGCTTTACATGTGACGGAGCGGGTTGCGCCGTTTTCTCAGCGACCGGCTTTTTCTCGGCGGCCTTGCTCTCACTCGTGCGAGTCGCGGCTGCTTTGTTCTCAGCGGCCTTAGTCTCTGCTGCCTTGCTCGCTGTGGCCTTAGTTTCAGCAGCCTTGGCCTCCGCTGCCTTAGTTTCAGTCGCCTTGCTCTCCGCTGCCTTAGTCTCTGCCGCCTTGCTCGCTGTGGCCT
>Ga0210409_10004441_pt1 | contig 15099 bp, 18 predicted proteins | sample IncBWH17MmetaG_FD_161649 | JGI IMG/M metagenome (GOLD analysis project Ga0210409, IMG submission 161649) | Forest soil microbial communities from Barre Woods Harvard Forest LTER site, Petersham, Massachusetts, United States - Inc-BW-H-17-M | ecosystem: Environmental > Terrestrial > Soil >...
GGTGGCAGCAACACGGTAAGCTGCATGGGTTCGAGCGCGTGCCCGGCGAAGGTTCACTGCGGCGGGGCGAGCTGCGACGCACGCTGCGCCGGCAACAACTCCTGCTCCGCCGGAGTTTGTTGCACCGCCGGCAACTGCATGCTCTCTGGCGTGACCTCCACTTGCCCCTGAGCTGCGCACAGCTTGAGCTGGAATATGTCGAGGCAAGGGCCCAGGGGCACCACTCGCTCTTCGAGCTTCTTGGTCGGTGTACCCCCGGCCGCCGCTCCCCGGCACCTCCTCCCCCTAAGGCGGGCAGTCGGACTCCACACGCCAGCGACCGCGCGCGCTGGTGATACGAGGCCTCCGCGCGCTACTCAAGCCCCGCGTCCGCGCATGGCGCTGAAACCGCAGTGTCGAGTCCCGGCGATCTGCGCCTGTACCTTTCGATCGCATACGTGTTGTCGGTAGGCGCCCCAGGCCCGCGACTCCAGCGGCGCCGACTCGTTCGATGGGCCGCGAGGTAAGCGTCCGCAAGGGCGAGCGACAGCTCACGATCAGCCGGCGTAAGTTCGAGAGCGCGCTCGAGCAGTTTCGCGGCAGGCATCCGCGTTTCGAACCTTGCTCTGTTGGACGTCAGCCGCCTGCCTTAGGAGCAGCGCGGCCTTTCGCAGTTCTGCAGCGACTTGCGGCTCGTCGGGCGCTTCGGTCTTTGGACTTCCTTGCGCCGATACCGGGCTCATCGCAACATAGCTTGAGCCCCCATCCATGAAGGCTCACGGCACCGTCGTACTCTTGGCGCTCGGCATATTCCCCCTTTCGAGCTGCGCGAGCTCGCGCGCGAGGTGGCGAGAAACGACGGGGGCGCGTCGAGCGGATCGAGCGGCGCCGCCAGCTCCGGAGGTTCTCTCGGCTCGAGCGGCTCAGGTGGGTCGACCGGCAGCGCGTCTTCAGGAGCTGCTTCATCACCGGCCAGCTCCGTCAGCGGATCAAGCGGCAGCGGCGCGTCGAGTGGATCCTCGGCGTCAGGCGCGTCGAGCGCAGGCGGCGGGGCGAGCGGGTCGAGCAGTGGGACCCCTGCCAGCGACGGCGGCGCCGACGCCACGGTCGGCGACGCGACAGCGAACGACGCGACCGTCGGAGACGTGACGTTGGCCGACATGACGGTTTCCGACGGACCCGGTCCCGATGCGACGACCGGCGGCGATTCGGCGTCCGGCGGATCCGATGGGTCGAGCGGATCGACTTGCCCGCCGCTTGTTACGACGCAAACATCCTTCGTCAACCTCGCGCCGCCTGGCTTGGTGCAAGTTGCCCCGTTCGATCCGAACGAGAACGATCCAGTCCCCGGCGCCGACGCAGGCGTGAGCGGGCCGGCCGGCTGGAATTTCTACAACTTCCCGGGCGCCGTGTGCCGCGATGGGTCGCCTCTCGGGATTTATGTCCGCTACGGATCGGTCAACAAACTGATGATCTATATGGAGGGGGGCGGCGTGTGCATCAGTCCCCATTTCTGCGACCACAATCCGGCGAACATGAACCAGGTGTTCCCCGGCGGCTCGCTGAACGGGGAGTCTTTTGGTGGGTCGCTCCTCATCGTCTCCGGTCTGCAAGCCCCGTATACGGACGGGATCTTCGACACGACCAATAGTGCGAATCCGTTCTTGAATTGGAGCCAGGTTTACATCCCCTACTGCACGGGCGACGCCCATTCCGGCACCAACGCGGACGGAAGCATGCCTGACGATCTTGGCAACCCCACCACGCAATACTTCGTCGGCTACAGCAACATGCAGGCTTTCGTCGCCCGCATCGGCGCCACGTTCAAGACGGTGGACCAAGTCGTGCTCACAGGCGCCAGCGCGGGCGGCTTGGGAGCGGGGCTGAGCTTCGGCTTGGTCCAGGATGCGTTCGGGACCGTGCCTGTCACCCTCATCGACGACTCGTTTCCACCGTTCCTTGGCAATGACGAGATCACGCCGTGCCTGCAGAGCCTCACCAACGGCCTCTGGAATCTGTCCGGCGGGCTTCCCTCCGATTGCACGGAGTGCTCGGACCCGGATGGTGGATTCACCAACATCGTGCCCTACTGGCTGCAGAAATATCCCCAGGCGCATTTTGCCCTCATCTCCAGCATCCACGACCAGATCATCCGGCTGTTCTTGGCCGCCGGGACCAACAACTGCTCGGATACGGATCCCAATCTGTTGACCGGGCTCGGCCTTCAGGGCAGCGACGTGCCCGAATTCGATGGCGGCCAATACGAGCAAGGGCTCATGACGCTTCGGTCGACGTATCAATGCACCAATAGGATCTCGTCGTACTTCATCGGGACGGGAGACCCCGACGCGTCGGACTCCAACGGGACCATCGACACGCTGCACGAGCACATCTTCCGCCCGCGCTTCTACGAAGCGCTTGCGGGGCCTGGGCAGCCGACCCTGGCGCAATGGATGGCCGATGTGGTCTCGGGCAAGATCGAGCGGGTCGGCCCGTAGCCCGGAGGTGATGGGAGATTACTGGCGAACGGTCAGCCGCTCGACGAGGCATCGTTTCACGACAACCGTCCACTGCAAACCAGAGCGGCCGTAGACTGCGCCGGTGAATCTCCGCGTCCGCGTCAACGACGAGCTCCTCCTTGACGCAGGCACCACCGAACTGAGCGGCTCCGAGCTGCTCATCCATCCGCGGAGGAGCACGCTCTTTCGCCAGCTGCTCGACTACCTGCACGGCAAGGCCGATCCGCCAGCGCACCCGACCGGCTCGACGATCGAGAACGAAGGCACCGCGGCAGTGTCCGTTGTTCTTCGCTGGGGCTCCTACCTCGCGGTGCTTCCCGATGCAGCAAAGCCGGTATGGGCCGGGGCTCGTTCGCCCGGGACAAGCCGCATCTGCGACCCGGAGATGGCACGGATCAACATCGAGGCTTCCGCTGCGCTGGCCGCGTGGATCGACATCTCTCGCCAGGAGCGCGGCACGTACGAAAGGCTCGTGGCCCGGGCGCTCGCCTACTTGCCCCTCCCGAAGCTTCGTCCAAGGCCGGTGCGCTCGGACTTCGTGATGCTCGCGATGCCGGAGGTCGCGACCAAGATCGCCGGGGCAACCGACCCGGCTCGCCTGGCTGTCATCCGCGCCGACGCCGAAAGCCTACCGAGTCGCCTCTACGCCAACGCCCTCGTGAACATTGCCTGGCGCAACGGCCCGGTCGAGAAGATCCACGCGGGGGATTTCCGTGGCTATCCGCTCGACCAACGGCGCGTGACGGTCGCCGAGCAGCGCACTTTGATGGCCTTCGCCGCCGACCGGCTGACGCTTGGTCTGGGCCTGTGCCACGACCTCGCGGTTGAGCGACCCGCTCGGTCGTGGTCCGAGCAGGTTCTCCCATACGGGCTCGCCGGGATGATGTTGGTCACGCCAACAGGCTGGACACTCGCGGAGGCGACGCGAAAGGTTCGGCTGCCGCGTTTGTAAGAGTCGCCAGGCGTCCGCAGGGTCACGACGAGCTGCTCCTGCACGATTTGCCAAAGCCCGCCTTGCCGAGACCCGAGCGCACTCACGACGCCGTTGTCTACCCGGTCGAACAGGCTCCGCCGGAGCACAACTGGTTGCCTGCGCAACCGCCGCAATTGTCCGGATCCATGCTGTGAGGGATGCAGGTTCCGTTGCACAGCGACTGATACGGTGGGCACGCGCTACCTCCTCTACCGCTGCCTCCTGCGCCGCTGTCGGTGCCGGTGCCGACTCCGACAATCCCGAAGCCGCCTGATGAACCGGCGCCGGAGTCCCCTGCTCCTGTCTGAGCGCCGGTCGTGTGATCGGCCTTGCCACACGAGGCGGCACCAAGCCCCACCAGACACCAAGCTTCCAAGGAGACGGGGCGGAAGCAGTGAACGCTCCTCATCTTGTTACCTCCCTCGGCGACCCATGGCGCGCGGTTCGTCGGCAGGGCTCAGTCGCCCATGCCGTTGCCACCGCCGTCGTCCCCACCGTTCATGTTGTTCCCATCGGGCACGCTTCCGTCGATGCCGCCGCTGCCCGACCCGCCGCCGTTCGACCCACTGCCGTTCGACCCACCGCTCGAACCGTTGCCGCCCGAGCTAGCGCCAGAACCACCGCCCGAGCTCCCTCCCTTGCTACCCGAGCTGCTACCCGAGCGACTGCCGGAACTGCTGCCCGAGCTACTGGACCGGCCACCCGAACTACTGCTGCTCGAGCTACTGGAGGTGCTACCGGACCGGGCACCAGAACTGCCGTTGGAACCGGCACCTGAGCCGCCCCCCGAGCTGCCTCCAAAGCTCGAGTCGCTTGCCGAGCCGTCGGAAGACACAGACGTGGTATCTCCTCCGCCGCATCCCGCAATGGATCCGGAAAGCGCGATTGTCAGAGCGGCCGCAGCTGCCAACGACCAGCGTTGTCCAGTTTGTTTCTCAAGCATCCAGGCCTCCGTTAAAAACTGAAAGCGTGGTCGCCTTCGTGGTGTTTCGACAGCATTCCCTTAGTTGCTTGATTCCCGCTTGCGAGCCTCACCTTCATTTGGGGAGGTGGGTCACTACGAACCCCGGGGCGAGCGGAGGCAATGCCGCGGCGTCAAGCTCCAGGTCATATCGGGCTGTGTCGTCCGCGCCGGCTTGCATTCCGCAGTTGCGTGTCGCGCAACAGTCAAGTTAACCCGCTGCGCCGGCCTCGAACGGGGGTGCACCATCGGTAGGAGTGCTCACGTCTTGGCTGCCGCCGGCATCGGCGGGCTGCATATTGCCTCCCTCGTTAGCCTGTCCCCCGCTATCACCATGTGAAGATGAGCGCGCCGCGCAAACGCCATAGCCCGAGTCCATGCCCACGCCGTTCATGTCGCAGACCGGCAGTGCAGGGGGGCACTCGGAGCTCGCTTGACACACTTGATGTCCCGCAGGGCACGCGGTCGCGCAGGAAGTGGCGCCGCCATTTTCGCAACACGTCTTCCCGCCGCCGCACCCCGCGGCACCAATGCAGGCGACAACCATCGTGCCGGCCGGACACGCGCTCGAGTCTGCAACACAAGTGGCGCCATTCTGACTGGCGCAGCAGACAGGCGTCGGCGCCGCGCAGCTCGTGCAGTCGCCGCCATTGCTCGCACCTTGGCCCTGCCCCTGGCCAGTTCCCGCGGCATCGGCGGCCCCCGGCCCCGGCGACGACACCGCGTCGGCTCCCGTCGATCCCATCGACCCATCGGCCACGGGATTGCTCGAATCGAGGCCTCCGCGCTCACTGCTTGGCGCGCCACCGGTTGAGCCGCCGCACGCAGCGACGAGCCCAAACGCCACTGCTGCCCATAGGAACACACGAGCAGACTTCATCACTGCTTTCTCCTGCGAGGCACGCGGCTCCGCGTCACATGCATTGACCCCCGCTACACACTTCGCCGGCATTACAACGGCCGCAATCGAGCACCTGGCTACAGCCGTCGGACACGCGGCCGCACTCGTAGTTGAGCGCGTCACACGTCCTCGGCGTGCAGGGGGCGGTACCGCACCCGTTCGGTCCGGCGCCGCCACACGTTTGGCCGGCGGGACAGGTTCCGCAGCTCACTGTCCCCCCACACCCATCGAGAATCGTGCCGCACGTAGCCCCGACCCGGCTGCATGTCGTGGGCACGCAGCCGCACCGGTTCGGACCGCCGCCACCGCAGACCTGAGGGAGAGTGCACGCGCCGCACGTGATCGTGCCGGAGCAGCCATCGGGGGCGAGTCCGCACCCGGCGCCGAGTGCTGCGCATGTCGTCGGCATGCAGGAGGCCGCACCGCACTGGTTGCCGCTGCAAGTCTGCCCGGCTGGACACGCTCCGCACTGGAGTGTGCCCCCGCATCCGTCGTTGATCACTCCGCACGAAGCGCCCTCGGCTGCGCACGTCGTCTTCGAACAGCCGCACTGGTTGGGTGTGCCGCCGCCGCCGCATGTGTCGGGCAGCGCGCAGTTGCCGCAACTGAGGGGCTGGCTGCATCCGTCGCTGATCGTCCCGCATGTGGCGCCCTGGGCGGCGCATGTCTTCGGTACGCAGGGAATCGTGCCGCATCGGTTGGGCACTCCGGCGCCGCCGCAGACTTGCCCGCTGGGGCAGGTTCCGCAGGCGAGGGAGCCCCCGCATCCGTCCGCGATCGCACCGCACGTTGCTCCCTGCGCGGGGCACGAGGTGCTCGTACAGCCGCATTCGTTGCGTGCCCCACCGCCGCCGCAGGTATCGGGCAGCGCGCACGTTCCACAACTGAGCAGGGAGCTACACCCGTCGGAAATCAAGCCGCACGTCCCGCCTGCGCCGGCACACGTTCTCGGCGTGCACGGAACCGTGCCGCACTTGTTGGCCACGCCGCCGCCACCGCAGACCTGCGGACTCGTACACGAGCCGCATGCGACCGTTCCTCCGCATCCGTCGGCGATGACACCGCAAGTGGCTCCGATCGCGGCGCACGTGGCTCTCCGACAACCGCACTGATTTGGTGTGTCCGTCCCGCCGCACGTGCTGGGGAGGGTGCACGTGCCGCAGGCAAGGACCTGACCGCAATTGTCCGAAATCATGCCGCACGTCGCGCCCGCGTTGGCGCAAGTCCTCGGTGTGCAGGGCCCGCTGCCGCAGCGATTGGCCCCACCTGCGCCGCACGTCTGCGAAGACGGGCACAAGCCGCAGCTGATCGTTTTTCCGCACCCGTCGGGAAGCGTCCCGCAATTGGCTCCCAGCTCGGCGCACGTTCGCGGAGCGCACGGGGCCGCATCGGCGCCCGGTATCGGGCCGCCGTCCCTGCCTTGACTCGCTCCGCTGGAGCCGCCGTTGGCTGGCCCGCCGCCGTCGAGACCGCCGACGACGAAGCCGCCATCGGCCAGCAACACGAATCCGAGCACGCCCGGATCCGTTCGCCCACAGCTCGCGACGACGAGCGCAGCGGTCAGCGCGAGCAGCGCCGCGCCAAGCGCACGCATCTCAGTGTTCGCCTTCCTGCTCCACGTTGTCGTCGCTGTTGTCGCACCCGTCGACTTCTTCAGGCACGTTCTGATCACCGACGGCCAATTCGCCCGTGCCATCGGCCTGTTCGGCGGTGTCATTCGCGGCAGGGCTCGCTGCTGCCTGGGTGTCGGAACCTGAGCCGCTTCCGGCGCACGTCACGTTTTGGTCGTCATTGACGCAGTCGGAGCAGTCGCCCGTGGTCGCCGTGCCCGGTGGCGGTGTGCTGGTGGGGATCTGGACGACCAACACGTGGAATCCGCCCGCCGGGGCGCCCGGAAAATGCCGAACTTGACCAAGTCGAAGCGCGGCGCCGCCGGTCTTGAGGACGAAGGTCGCATCGAGGCGACCCGAAGTACGCGGGAACACGACTGGGACGCCGGCGCCGCTGCTGTCGAAAGAGACGCGATAGGTGTGTCCCTTCACGAGAGGCAATGCAAAGAGCCCCTGCGCGTTGACCGCTGCATGCGTCATGCGCCCCGTTTCGTCTCGAGCTGTCACCGAGGACGGCGCCGAGGGGAATGTCGAAAGGGCGGCCGTACCACTGAGCGTCGACTCTCGAGCGTTTGGGTTGGTGCACGCCACGGTGAGGACGCCCAACGCCAGCGAAGCAGAGATTGGAAGAATTGCTTGCATGGTGACCTCCGGCGCCCCGCGCTTGGGCCGCACCCCCTATTCGCCGCATCGACGGGCGACCTTCACTTCTGGACGGGGCATGCCGCGTCGCGTCAACGCAGGGCTTCGCGGGCCCGCCGTTGAAGGTGTGCAACGCGCCGAGCGAATAGATTGTTAGAGAGCATGCTTGTCCCGCTGTCCGTCGGAGTGGCGTTGATTTTCGCTCTCAGCGGGGACACGCGGTCGCTCGCGGACATGCCTGCCTGTCAGGTCGTGTTGCGGCCGGTGAACGCCGACGCCTCCTGGCAGCGGGCGGTGACCGATCTTCGTACGCGACTCCGCGATCCCCGGGCCGGCGACGTTGATTGCGGCGGGATCGAAGTTGTCGCCGATGGCCCCCAAACCTCCGTTATTTTCATGACACGCGATGGGCGTCGGGCCGAGCGCCTGGTCCCGGCTCCAGCAGGGCTTTTTGCGATCGTCAGGGCCCTCGAGGTCACGATCCCTGAGTCCGCTCCGGAGTCGCAGCAGACGGACCCTCCACCGGCGTCGCCGCCGAGAAGCCCGCCGGCCGACCGGGCGGCGCCGGTCGTGCACGGGTCTGCGCCGGCGGAAGTAACGAGGGCGCGGTTTCTCATCGACGGGAGCGGCGGAGTGCGCGTCGCCGGAGCGGGGCCATACTCGTTTGGCTCCTTGTCACTCGGCATCGGTGTTGGAGCGAGCGTCGGCCATTGGGAATTCGGTGTGCTTGGCCAATACGACCCGGGGTATGCGCAATGGGCCGGACCAACCGGCACGGCAGCAGTGAATGCCGGCGGGGGTGGCGGCAACGGCGACAACAATGGAGGCACCCTGGCGGGCCTCAAAATGTCGACATTCGCGCTGGGCCTTCGGGCGGGGCGTCGCGAGCGCATGGGTCCCGTGGATGGCGTGGCCGGCCTCACCCTGGCAATCGCCGTCACGGACGAGTCCCAGAACAACGGGCCGATGGTGGTGGATAGTCAGACCTCGCTGGTGGAGAAAATGGACCCACGCGCCGGTGTGTTTGCCGGCGCCGTCGTGCCCCGCAGCGGAGCGGTCCGCCTGCGCCCCCAGCTCGCATTCGATGTCTTCCCGTCACGCATCACACAATCACCGCTTGACGCAAGCACCGGTCTTCCGCGTCCCCAGTGGAGCACTTCGGCCGGCGTGGGCGTGGAGTGGGAGGCCCCATAATGCGAGCCCCCGAAAGGCGAGCCGCGCCCGCCGATGTGCATGATGGAGAAGTACTGAAGAAGATCGCCGAGGGCGACCTCGTGTCACTGGGAACGCTTTATGACACGTATGCCGATCACGTCCGCCGTCTCATTGGAAGGATGGGGGTCGCGCAAGGCGATATCGACGACGTCGTGCAAGCGACCTTTCTTCTCGTCGTCTCTGCAAGCCGCCGCTTCGACGGCCGTGCGTCCGCGCGGGCCTGGCTTCTGGGCCTTGCCATCAACGCTGTCCGCCACCACCGTCGTTCGCTTCGTAGGCTCACCGACCGCCTCGTTCAGTTCGCCCGTGAGCCGCGCGCGCAGACGGTGGCGTCCGCTGACGAGGTCTTCGCGGCGAAGGAGGCGGCCTCTCGGGCGCAACGCGCCATCCAGCGGCTGCCCGACAAGAAGCGTTCGGTCTTTCTGCTCGTCGCCGTCGAGGGGGTGAGCTGCGAGCAGGCGGCGGCCGCCTTGGGCATCCCGCTCGCAACGGTGTGGACCCGCCTTCATCATGCTCGGCGCGAGCTTCACCGGTTGCTCGACGAGGAGGGCGCATGAAAACGCCGGCGTGCAGCCGAACGTGGGAGGCCGAGGCGGTCGGCGACGGTCGACTCGACCCGACGGCTCGTTCGTCGTTCGAGCGCCACGCCGCGACCTGTGACGCGTGCAGTGAGCAGTTGCGGATGCTCGCGCGAGTCAGCAAGGCCATGCGCGAGCTCCCACAGTACCGGAGCCAAGCCATCGACCGCCGGCGGCAGCGTATCGCGCTGATTCAGCGTGCCAATGAACAATTGATGCGGGGCAGCAGCCGGCGGTTGGGCATTTCGGTTTTCGCGGCGGTCGGTGTATGCGCACTCGTGCTGGCTCTCGTCGGAACACGCTGGGAGACGCGCAGAGGTTGGACCGTTGCGCCCGTGCACACGCCCTCGTTCGAGGTGGTGGAGGTCGGCAACGCGACCTGGACGACGTCCGCGGTGCGGCGCACCGTGCGCGTCGCACTATCGGTTGGGACCGCGGCCATTCATGTCGAGCACCTAACGTACGATCAACGATTCTTTGTCGAGCTACCGGACGGCGAACTCGAAGTGCGCGGAACGCGTTTCCAACTTAACGTTGCAGACCACCGCACGACCCGTGTCGAGGTGAGCGAGGGTGTCGTCGTCTTGCGATTGGTTGGGCGACCGGAGATCGTTCTCACGGCCGGCCAGCAATGGACGATGCCGACACCCGTCGCCGCTACCTCGGGTGTTGCCCGTTCGGTCGAGCCACCGCCCGCCAATCCCCCGCCCGCCATGCCGCCCCGATCATCGGGCCCTATCGCCCGCGCACCAGTCCATCACCCTTTGGAAGACACACCCCCATCGTCATCGCCCACGGCCGACGCACCTGTTTCCTCCGAGGTCGTGCCGGTTGTCGACGGATATGAGGCGTGCATCCGCGCATTCGAATCGGGCAACTACGCGGGCGCCGACCGTCTCCTCGCCGCGTTCCAGCGCGAGCACCCGTCGGATGCGCGCGGCGAGGACGCCGCATTCCTGCGCGCCGTCTCCCACGCGCGAATGGGGGACGCGGTCGGTGCCGCGCAACTCGCGAGCGAGTACTTACAGCGCTACCCACGCGGTCTTCGGACTTGGGAGGCGCGGCGCCTCGCCGCAAGCGGAGAGGCGCCGCGACCCTAAGAAAGTACCCACCTCGCCGAATGAAGGTGATGCTCGAGAGCGGGAATTAAAGGCAAGGCGTCGAGTAGCAATCTGCAGAGGGACACCCTGCTTCAGAAGGAGGCTTGAATGCTCATGAATCAACCGGAGCGAGGGGGCTGGGCAGCTACTGCGGCAGCATTGGCAATGGCGCTAGGCGCGGCGGTTGGGGGGTGCGGCGGAGGCGACACCACAGCCGCGTCGCTCGATAGCGGGGCCAGTAGCTCGAGCTCCGGAGGCAGTTCGGGGAGCGGTTCGAGCAGCGGTACTAGCGGCAGTTCCGGCGGCCGGTCCAGTAGTGCCTCGGGCAGTAGCTCGAGCGGTAGTAGCTCGAGCAGTAGTGGCTCGGGCAATGGCAGCTCGGGCGGTCGGTCCAGTAGCAGCTCGGGCAGCAGCTCCGGAAGCAGTTCGGGGAGCATGTCGAGCAGCGGCTCCGGCAACAGCTCTTCGGGTAGCAGCTCCTCCGGCAGCGGCTCCTCCGGCAGCAGCTCAGGGAGCAGCGGGGGCTTGGATGGAAGCATGCCGGACAGCGGCGGCATTCCGGATGGTATGAACGGTGGAGACGACGGTGGGGGCAACAACATGGGCGACTAACGGTCAGTCTCCTACTGGCAAGTACCCGCGTTGCACGTGAGCGGCGGGCAACACTGCGCGGAATTCGTGCACGCGCCGCAGCGACCGTTGATGCAAGCCTGGTTGCCGCAGTCTCGACATGACGCGCACCCACTAATCCCGATGTCGCACCCATAGCCCTGGCGCAGCGCGGCCCGGTCATAGTGAATATCCGTGTTGTCGCCGCTTCCGATGAAGTTATTGCAGTAGAGCGCGCCGTACGAGGTGATGTGAGACTGGAGATTGATGTCGCTGCCAGCCATGTAGACGAGGCCGGCGAAGTGCGCTTCGCCACTGAGCTGGATGCCAGGGCTGCCAACGTAGATGCGCGTGAGCGCCGCATAGTTGGGGTTCCCGACCGCGAAGTCCGCGGACGTGATGACCGTTCCCTTGATGAAGACATCGAACGTCCCGCCCGGATCCACGCTGAACGTCACGGCGGCACCCCTGACATCCCCACCAACGAAGAGCGCCGTGTGCCCATGGGCATACACGGTCAGATTGCCGGAGGTGCTGATCCCGCTCAGGTAGTAGTAACCGCACGGCAAGTCGAGGCGGTTGGTGCCGCTCAAGCCCATCATCGCGCTCGGACTCAAACCGATGACCGCATCGTCGTTCAGGTTCGGAGCCGCGTATTGGTCGACGATGGTCCCGACCGGGATCCGCGAGGACCCACAGGAGTCGCACGGTGGCGGAACGCTGAAAGTCGCGTTCTTGACGCTCCCTTTGACCGTCACGCCGGCCGGCGCGCCCCCGGATGGCACATAGAGGTCCTTGTAGAATGTCATGGGGCCGTTGATCGCGCCCAGGACGTAGCCATCCCCGGCGGCGGTGCCCGGCACCACCGGCACCAACGTGCCTGAGGAATTGGGCTCGCCCACCAGGAAATCGTAGCCGGAGGCGGCGTTGATGGTGCTGCCGGCGTGCAGCTCCTGTTTGGACTCCGAGCGACCGCCTGTGTCGATGGTGGACGCGTTCCACCAGTGTCCCGTCACGAACGTGTACGTTCCCGGAGCATTGTTGCCGGCCGCTCCGACCGAATTGAACGTCCCGTTGACTCCGAGACTGCCGCCAATCTCCGGGTTGTTCGGGTCCCAGGGGCCTTTCGAGCTGTCATAGGCGTCGATGTAGAGCGCCGGGAAATCGAGTCCAGGATGCGCCGGACCCCACGGCTGTCCCGAGTTGACGAGTTGCACGTTGCCGCAAGTGCACATGCCCCAACGGAACGTGGTTTGCGCGAGTGTGCCGAGGCACGTGGTGACCGTTCCGTTTGTGATGTCGATGAGCGGGCCGCCATTCGTGCACGACTTCGCGCCGGCATCGAGCGCCACAGCCGACGCGCCGCAGACGCCTGCGACGCATACTTGACCCATTGCCGTGCAATCGACTCCGCACCCGCCGCAGTTCTTGTTGTCATTCCATTGATCGACGCAATTTTGCCCACACTTGATGATCTGAACGGTGCCGCCGTTCGTCGGCGTCGTGCATGACGCGGAGCACACGCCTGCGGAACAGGCATCGTTGGGCGCGCACAGGTGACCGCAGGCGCCGCAGTTGGCCGGATCGAGATTGGTGACGATGCAAGTGCCATTGCAGATTGTCTCGTACGGCGGGCAGCCGCACATCCCGCTGGCGCAGACGAGACCCGAATCTCCGAACCCACCGTCGTAGAAGATCGTTCCGCCGCCCTCGCCAATCGGACCGCCTTGCGAACCGTCCGTTCGCACGGTTGCATCGGTCTGGCCACCCGAGGAGCTGCTGCCGAAGGAAGGGCCGCCGCTGTTCGGGGTGGTCCCCTCCCCGGAACCGCCGTCGCCGAAGCCGAGACTGCTGGCACTCCCGCCACAGGCGTCGACAATGCTCGCAATCGAGACGATGGGCACCAGAGCGAACAGCATCCCCCTGTACTGGCTTTGCATGAAAGTCCCTCTCCATCCGCGGTTGAAGGCAGGGTCGTCGAAGCCTTCCCTAAGGCCATTGCCCGCGCGGCGGCACATCCTTCAAAGCAGCTATCTCAAGTGGGCCATGAAGGACTCGAACCTTCAGCCAACGGATTAAGAGTCCGCTGCTCTACCAATTGAGCTAATGGCCCGGTGCAGCCCCGCTGCAGAAGAAACCGCAGCTTCGGGAGCTAACTGCCGCCTAGCGGCGTATCAAGCACGGATGAACCGCCGCGTCGTCGGCCCGCACCGTCGAAAGATGCTAAGAAACGCGTCATGCAAGCGGTCGTGCTCGCAGGCGGCCCCTTGATGCCTTACTCGCCGCGCGAGGACGGCACGCCGCGACCATCGCGCCGATGATCACTTTAGAACCGCTAACACCGCGCGCAGGCACGCTCCGTTTCCCCGCCGCGTCACCGGACGAATCGTCCCGGTCGTTGCGATAGGCTCGTTAATGAGCCGTGCGCGCGATCCGCCCGACAATCCGTCGAGAACGAGTTTCTCACCACCACAACAGGCTAACACCGCAAAAGCCGTCAATTTGGCAGCGGCCGTCCGGTTGAAGGCTAGTTTTACGTTGAGTGCCGCCTGATCCCCAGGCACGGAAGAGCTCATGAGACCCATTTCGAACCTTTTCCTCACTCTCGTCCCCGTCGCGGTCTCGGTGCTCGCTGGGTGCGCTCACAACGCGAACAGCCACTCCTCGGCCGGGTCGAGCGCATGTCGCGACGCGGTGACGCAGTCGATGGCAAAGGAGTTCCCGACCGCCACGATGTCGGCGTGCAGGGCAGAGCACGAGGACGGCCAGGACCTGTTCGAGGTCAAGCTGAACAGCGGCGGCGAAAAGATCGAAGTCGATGTCGCGCCCGACGGAATGGTTCTTCAGACGGAGGTTGCGATCGCGGTCGACCAAGTCCCCGCCAAAGTCATGACCTCGCTCACGGCCCGGTATCCGACCGCCAAACCAACGAAGGCCGAGAAACAGGTGCGCACGGGGAAGGGCACGTACTACGAGCTTACGTTCCTCGCCGAGCGCAAGGCCACGCAAGTCACCTTTGCCGAAGACGGGAGCCTCGTCGAGGAAGAGTAAAGGGCCGAGCAGACCGGAGCGAGGCAGGTCGGTGACCGGAGAAATCGCAAAATCGTCGATGACGAGCACATTGCGACCCTGGCATCCGGCGAAGGTGGTCATTTTCGGCGCATCGATCGGGATGCGCACGACACGTGTTGAGCGCGGCCACGATGCACACGAGGCTCGCGCTGCGCTTGGAGGCGTGATCACCATCGACATGCTTTCTGGTCTGCGCGCCCTTCCAACAGAGCCTCTCACCACGCAGCCTCGATCGTCGTGCCTACCGTACGCAACGGACGGAGTTCGATGACGACACATCGAGCACGACCGGATTGGCGGAGTCAAAGCCCACTCCCCACGCAACGGCGGCCGAGCGCGTGAACCCGGCGAACGGCGTTGCTGACCAGAAGACGTCCGCCCGTGCGCCCGGAAAGGCTGTGCAATCGATCGCAGGGGGAGTCGACGTCGTCACGTCCGCAATCGTCAATAGCTCCTTTTCGGTCGGAAGGCGCCACACGCCACCGCCGTTCAAGGCTAGGCTCGCAGTGATGGCTCGACCTCGTCGAATAGTTTGGTGGTCGGCTCGACGTACCGAAGGGTGTTGCGGCGGCGCCAGCGCGGGCCGTGAGCACGGAGTCACCTCGGTCGATACACTCACCGAATCGGCATTAGCAATCAGCGAATCGTCTCGCTGCAAAGTGGGCAAGTGACCTTTCGCACCAAAAACGGCAAAAACTGATTCTGCCTGCGGAGCAACGAAGTTGGCAGGCTAAGCTGGGGTGATCGTTCGGAGCCTACTGACGTTCGTGCAGTAGAAATTTGAGGCGCGGCCGCCTGCTTTTTAGACGCGCCGGTTACATAATTCCCTACGATGAACCCTCTCGTCAGCATCCCGAGCGCCGTTGCCGCCAGTACGATCCTCACCGTTTTAGCGTCTTGCGGCGGAGGCCCAGGTTCTTTTGGCTACGGCGATGGTGGC
>Ga0210409_10004442_pt1 | contig 15094 bp, 23 predicted proteins | sample IncBWH17MmetaG_FD_161649 | JGI IMG/M metagenome (GOLD analysis project Ga0210409, IMG submission 161649) | Forest soil microbial communities from Barre Woods Harvard Forest LTER site, Petersham, Massachusetts, United States - Inc-BW-H-17-M | ecosystem: Environmental > Terrestrial > Soil >...
CAGCCTTGCGGAAACAATCGAAGTTCGAATACCCGTCCCTAAAAGGCTGACGAGACCCAAAAAGGCTGACGAGACCCACTGACTTGCGGCATCGTCGAAGCGACGCCCTGATACAAGCCAAGACTTTACCCGCGAGCCGCTTAACCGTTAGTGTTGGATCGCCGGATGTTGCGCCTGTGCCCGGCGCGTGCCTTTATGGCATTGGCATGTCTCTGCACAAAACGCTTGTCACCGGATTGTTTTGGGGACGTAGGTTTCTGCGTCTTCCGATTCCCAGCGGTGGTCGCGGTAGCAGCCGCAGGAGCGACCAACGGATTCGTAGTCTCGTTGACCGCCTCGGGCTGGGAGGCAGTTTGTTTCCGGAGATCTGATGTTCCTTCTTCTGTTTTGAGCATGTTTGACCGTCTCTCTAAGGATTTATCTCACCGCACTCGCTGAACCAAATTGACAACTACCGCGCTAATGGAACCAGAAATGAATCGTTATGGAGATTGGAGTGCTTTCGACCGCAAACGTTTGCCTTGCCGGACTTGCTCTGCCGTGAATGTGTGACCACAAGTACTACATCTCCAGAGAGTGGATCGGGTCGTGGCAGAGGGTGCGGCGAGGTTTGCAGCCTCCGGTTGACTTGGACGCAGCGCAAGCCCCAACTCGCCACCGCACTCCGGACATTGACGTTCAGACATGGCGAAAAGAAACCGTTCCTTCCGGTTGGCTCAGCCTCATAACGATTCGCTGCCCGGCACGCGATCCGTAATAGACGCAATAGAAAGCCGTGGCGGCGTTTTCAGCAGCTTCAGGGACAGTGCGAACAAAATAAGCGCGAGCGTGTTCACAACCAGGGTCGGAGCGGTCGAGAATCCGAACGGCACGACTGGGTTGAACAAGCAAGCGACCATGCCAAAGGCGGCGACCCATCGATATTCGTGTAGAGCAGCAGCCTGGAATATGACCACAGTAGCGGCAGCGGGGATCAGGATCAGCAATCCCTCGTGGTACCCCACGGCGAAGCGTCCTTGGAGGGCGGAAAGCAAAAGACCACCGAGAAGGGCGGCGCTGGCGATCCATTTCATGAATTTCGTAAGCATAAGTTCCTCGTTGAGTACCTTTGATTCGGACAAGAGATCCGCAGATCCGTTGTGCGCAAATTGCAGGTGCATTCCATCAGGCGCGCCAGCCCCATTGTTTGCGGACCCTGGTTCGCTCTCGCAGAGTTGCAACCAGCAGGACGATGCCCGCGACGAAGAGCAGCGTCACCGCAACTGCGATATATGTGTCTCCCGTGTCCATTAGATCCACTTCACTGTCAGAACCCGAAGTGCGTGCGCATTACATTTGCTCTACTGAGCTTTGTCGCGGGCCACATTAACCTTCAACGCACGGCCGCCCAGGCTGCTGCCGGTAATGGCCGCAGAAGCTTTGTCAGCCTCGCCCGGGTTCGTCATCTCCACGAAGGCGAAGCCCCGCGGCCGTCCCGTTTCTTTGTCGGTAACGATATTGACGCGTTCTACCACTCCGTGGATCTCAAACAGAGCTCGCAATTCTTGTTCAGTCGTGCTGAATGCGAGATTGCCAACGTACAGGTTCTTCATAGTATTTCTTCCTGTATTTCCTCTTTGTGTCGTGCTGGTCGGGCAATGAAGTTTCCTCAATCGCCGTGATCGAATCGATTTGTGAAACCGACGCCACCACCGGGCCGTCTACGCATTCTCTTGGTGAAATCCCTAAGAGTATTAGGTTTCAGGCGGACAGCTACGTTGCGAGCGTACATATCCAACCTCCGGGGATTGAGGTGATCTAAGAGGGCGAACTTCAGATGGGCTGACTTAGCTCAGGAAACCTGAAAGAGCGGGAAGAGAAGCTCTGCTCACCCTCGAGCCTAGTCGTCGGGTCTGGGAATGTCAAGTAACAGGAGGATTGCTTGTAACAGGAGGATTGCTGCCACGAGTGTGAACGTCGAGAGATAGCCAAAGCCTCCTACGTATGTGACAAGCATGAGTTCATGCCTACGAACAATCTGACCACACGTGAAAAGGCGCGCCAGGAACGCGAACGAACAAAGTCCCTAGCAAATCGGTCCCTCCAGTTGATGAAGAAAGCGGCGCGATCGCAGGAGAAATCACGGCGCGAGGAAGTCACTCAGGCCGCAGCGCGGATCGTACAGGAAGTTAAGGGAAAAACTTAGCTCGGAGGTGAGAGGCCGCCTTTCGCAACGGTCACGGAGAAAATGAGACGCGTACACCCTCTAGCTCTTAGTAATCTTTACGAGATTGTTTAAGAAAGAGTCCGTTCTTCTGAGCCTGCTATACCTCTAATACGGTTCGCTCTTGACGAGTTGTGTGCCTCGGAAATTTCATCACGTACATTCTAAGCCTAAAGCTCAACAAGGCATCTACCGGTCTAGTGTTTGCATGCTTCGCGACTGTTTGCATGCTTCGCGACCGGTCGAGGTCGCCGCCTACCAAATGGACTCTCACGCACGAGCGGAACCGAAGCCGCAGGAGCGCCTTTTACTTAGGAATCAGGCCGGCGCAAGTTCGGCGAGGGAGCGGAGGTGGTGAAGAGTTTCGCTAACCAGCGCCGAGGCCGCAACGCTCCCCTGTTGCGTAGGGGTTGCGATCTGGAGCAGCCCGGGCCTTCCAAAATCCACCGGAAGCAAGAATTCAGTTTGGCGCGGCATCGCCAAATCTAAGATCTGCTTCAGCACCTGCGATTCGTATCCGTTATGAAAGCAGACGCCATCGCTGTGAGACGTGGAAGGTGAGGTCCAGTACTCAACCGCCAGAAGCCAGTGACCTCGGCTTATAGACGACGAGAACTTCAGGCAATCTAATGTCCCATCCACGGCAAAGCCGTACTCAATATGTATCAAGCCAGCTTGGCCGCCGTGCACCAAGTCTGCCCATGAGACAACCACCGCAGATTCAAGGAGTCGCTCCAGACTTTGGCACTCGCTAACGCTCATAGATCTGCTCTCCGACTGGAAGTGCGCTCAGCCTCTAACCCAGGCTGCAATCGTTCTGGGACGTGCGACGTGCCTCGGGGCTGTCTAAGGAACAACTCTGCTGGACATGACGAGGGTGTGCCGAAACGACGGCATAAGGCAGACCCAGAAACCGCTTTTCTAGAATCCCCGTGACCTCGAGGCTGTTGAAGTGCTGCCCTCTCACCTTTTGGAGAATCCGCGTCAGCGCGTTGCGGAGCTTGTTCGCCCCAAGAGCACCAAAGATGGTCGCTTTTACTTCTGTCGCCATGAAGAAGAAGTTCCATCCCGAGAGACGGATCTTACGGTCAAGCGACAAGCCCGTTAGCCCCTTAACGAGGCGCCAGTTCCCCGAATATGGCTCGCTCTCAAAACGAAGAAGTTGCGTTATCAGAGGGGACTCGTCGATCAAAACAGTGCCGACTTGAATGGGCGACGACATGAATGATTTTCCTCAATCCGGCTGCCGCACCAAGCTCCTGTGGGGACCGGAAACACGTCTAGAATCGCTGTTTTCCGTTCAAAATACTGTGCAGAATGGCTCATTTTAGAAAGGCCTGATACAAGGATCGCCGCTAGTTGCCAATGGGATCGATTCGCAGGAGGGTTTCCGTTTGCAGGACTATAATGAGAGGAAATGAGTCCGGTCGCGGTAACCAAGAAAACACACCCATTCGACCCCGACCGCTTCCTCGCCACAATTGGCGAAGGCAGGAAGAGCTTCGTTGTTGCCCGAAAGAAAAGAATTTTCACCCAGGGGGATGCTGCAGATGCGGTCTTCTATATTCAGAAAGGTAAAGTGCGGCTCACAGTTGTATCGAAAACCGGCAAGGAAGCCACCATCGGCATTTTGAGCGAAGAGAATTTCTTTGGCGAAGGCTCGTTGGCGGGCCAGGCTCTCCGCATGGGATCAGCAGCGGCTATGACCGACTGCCAGATTCTGCGGATCGAGAAGAAGGCAATGATGGACGCGCTTCATCGCGAACATGCTCTTTCTGACGTGTTTGTGGCGTATCTGCTGGCGCGCAACATCCGTTATGAAGAGGACCTGGTCGACCAGTTGTTCAATTCCAGCGAAAAGCGATTAGCCCGCGTCCTTCTGATGCTCGCTCACTTTGGCAAGGAAGGTGTGCCCGAAACGGTGGTTCCGAAGATCAGTCAAGAGACACTAGCGGAGATGGTGGGCACAACTCGCTCCCGGGTAAGCTTCTTCATGAACCGGTTCCGGAAAATGGGATTCATTGACTATGCTGGAGGAGTGGAAGGCGGACTACAAGTTCACAGCTCATTGCTCAATGTCGTTTTGCATGACTGACGGGGGCGCTCGACGCAAAATCCCAGCCCTATTTGTTTTTGGTCTATCAAAGCGACAGCCAAAATCATCAAAACCCAACATAGCGTCTGACACCTCTTTCTGCTGCAAGCGGACAGTGTGCAATTGTGACCACATGACCGATTCCTGCTTGTGATAACAACATAGATATGGGGATACGCCAGTGCCTGGAATGCGGTGGTGAGCTCGCGATGGCTTTCCGACCAAGCGAAATTGGCCGGCCCATCCCGGGTAGCGGAAAGTCAGTAAAGTCCAACGCCACCTGGAGGTGCAGCACGTGTGGACAGGCTTTTACGACGGAGCAACTTCGAGCCAGGAAACGATCTATTCAAAAGGTCGTCGAGCGAATCTGAGCAACGGCGGGCCTCCCGCTGACAGGCCGCCGGACAAATGCGCCATCACGAATTAACCAAGGGAGAAATGGAATGACTGAGATACACGAAGAGAAGACCGAAGGTACAAAACCAAAAGAGGCCGGGGGGTATTCGCAACTTGGCAATACATTGTCCATGAACAGGATGGCCAACAAGCAGCGGAAAAAGAGGGCGCACAAACGCAACCTAAGGAAGTCGAACGCAAACGGCTAGGCGACAGTCCCCAATCTAGCGGTGTGAAACCAGATCCACTTCTACGCCGTTCTCGATTTTTTCACGTTGCGCGGTTTTAACGGGTTGCCATTCAACCGGGAGAAAGTGTCGCGTGAAGCTCGCTTTGTTTGCTCTATGCTGCCGGTGGCCGCAGGACAGGCAAATCTCTCCAACCCCACGGATGTCAGTTTCTTTTGATATTTCATTCTCGCGGACAGCGACCGAGCCCGCCACAGCCGGACCATTGCAGTCATCGCAGGGGTAAACGGAGAGGTGGAGATACTGTTTTCTCATCAGTGTCCTCTTGCATTACGGGATTCCACTCGCTGCAAGACTAGGCCTTGCCTCTGCGAATATCTGTGCACTACGGACCACCTTGATTGAACTGGCCGAGCGGCGAGTTTGTCACCTTCAGCCTTTGACGGGACTAAGAGACTTGCCGCATTCCAGGCAAACCATCTGGAAGCGCGGCGTGATCAAACCGCAAAATGGGCACATCCTTTGCACTCGGACTTCTGGGCGTTCCGGCACAAGAATCGCTAACAACTTGCTGAAAAATCGAGCCAGGAACGCCACACGTCTGCGGACCCGATTGCGAAACTCAACTAGCACTGGTTCCATGGGCGCGCCTTCACGCTTTCCCCTGTTGCGAGGGGGCCTGTTCCGCTGTGGAGCCAGGACTTGGGTAGTGCAGAAAGCATCTTACATTCCACGACAGCCTAGCATGACGCCGGTGGGCGGAAGATACTGTGCTGGATTGCTCATATTTCAAGGCCATCGTGGTTGGAGAGCGGGGAGCTCAGCGAATCTGCTAGCCCGAGCGAGAACAGAAGTGAGCTATTCAGACCGTTTAACTTTCGGCCTTTGAGCGATGATCGCAATAGAGACGAGCCGTTCTTCTCTCTCTTTCAGGTCTTCTGAACTAAGTCAGCTATCTGAAGTCCCTCCCTCTTAGTTCCGCTTCTGAAAGGTTACAATTCATGAAAAAGACAATTTCACTGATATTGATGGGCTTCATGGGTATGGTTGGAACGTACGCTTGGGCCGGATCGGCTCGCGAAGATTCAGTCGCGCGCCTGCAATCATCGGTCGAAGTTCTGCAGGCCATCATGGCGACTCCGGACAAAGGCATCCCCGAAGAGGTGTTAAACAGTGCAAAGTGCATCCTCGTGGTACCCAACCTGATCAAAGGTGGTTTCATCCTTGGTGCCAAGCACGGACGTGGTGTGGCCTCTTGCCGCACGACAAACGGTTGGAGCGCGCCTGCGTTCGTCTCGGTTGGCGGCGGGAGCGCCGGACTGCAGATCGGAGTTGAAGGCGTAGATCTGGTCATGCTGATCATGAATGATCAGGGTTTTCAACATCTGCTTTCCAGCAAATTCGAACTCACGGGAGAAGCATCGGGTGCGGCGGGTCCGGTCGGCCGTCACGCCTCCGCGGGAACGGACTGGAAAATGAACACTGAAGTTCTGACCTACTCGCGCTCGAAGGGTGCGTTCGCAGGACTTACACTCGAAGGTGCGGTTGTGCAGCAAGATGACGATTCCACTCGCGCGATTTATGGCAAGAATGTGGAGTTCCGCAAAGTTCTGTCGGGCAAGGTGGCAACTCCGAAAAGTGCGGACGCATTCATGAAGGCCGTGTCAGAGGCACGTCAACAGGCACGGATTGCCGAAGCAACCGAGGACAAGAAGTAGACAAGCGGGGCATGTCGCCCCACCACGATCTCAGCCGACCGAACCACCTCACTGGTTCCGGTCGGGCTGGAGATGAGTCGCAAAGTGAGCGTCTGGATGATATTTCTGAGCGCGCCCTTCGCACCAACGCCCAGGATCGGACAGGTGAAATTGTGGTAAATCCCTTGAGGACGCTGTTATATGAGCTGTTCGTCGAACCCATCTTGCAGCTTTGGCGGCGCATCGTGGTTCTTGTTTCCTGAGACCCCTTTGCGGCACGGAGGGAAACTTCCTTCCGTCGCGGTCTATTTCCGAATCTAGCGGTCCAGCAGAACTCCCATCTCGTCGTTCTCACCCCAAGCCTTGACGTACTGCGCCTTACCAACTGTTCCGGGACCGTTGGGTCCCATCTCGTAGTACACCTTGGCGTCGAACGGAAATTGTTGCAGGGCTTCGATTAGGTCTTTTACGGTCCATTCTTTGTCTGCCATAGCGCCCTCCATCAGGCGGCTGGAATCAACGATTTATTGTGCGGGGCTGCCGGTAGCCGCCGGCGCCGGTGTCACGGACTTCAACTGGTCCAGCGCAGTCAGCGTATCTTGCCAGCGGCCTTGGTCCTTCTTCGTCTCGATCGGTACTGAGAGGTCGGAATAGAACTGGAGAATATTCTCGCGCAGCTCCGGCGACGTCAGGTCAAACTTTCGTTCCGATAATCGAGCCAGTAGTTTCGAGTAAGCGTCGTCTGTGAGTGAGTATTCAGCCGCCTTGGTAGGTTGCCCGCTATCAAAATCGCAGTTTGGCAACACCAGTGTGTCATTGCGCACTTCTTCTAGAAGGACCCGGTATTCGTCACCCGTCGTATTGATGCTCTTGATGTACAGGTCTTCGGTTTGGGGAGTCGGGTTATTGAATCCTAATCCCTTAAAAGGTCCTACTCTCGGCATGTATCGCAGAAGGGTTGACAGAATCCGCGTGCCCACGCCGGGCTTCACGTAGTCTTTCCCCCACTCTTTTTCATAGTTGGAGCGCGAAAGACGGTACAGGAATTTTTGTTTCGCGAAATTCGGCGTCTCGCGCATCAAGTCCTTCTTGTGAGTTTGCAGTGCGACCTGGGTCATTTGGGGAATCAGCCGGCTGATCGCGAAACGATAGGAGCCCACTGCCAAGTCCTCGTGGGCCAGGACGTCTTTGAGCTCGACCCCATAGACCACTGGAAAGACTCGTTCCAGCAGAGATTTGGACACCTGAAATCCGATGAAATCGTGGTATTGCTGCGACGCATAACGATTCTTAGCGACTTGCACTGTGTCGAACCCGAACTCCGTCTTCAGATGCGCCGTCTTGTCGTCTGCATACCGTACGGATTTGCCAAACTTCGCTCGCAGCTTCGGATACTCAATCGCAACAGCCCGGTTGACCACGGGATGGCCGACGATATCGGCCGCGTAATGCGACAGTGCGCCCAGCGCGAAGGCGTACTCGTTAACATCCTGGCTCTCGAGCAACAACTCGTGGACGAAGTCTCCGCTGCGCACGTAATGCACCAGGTTGCTGAATTCTCGACTGCCGAAGGGATAGTAGCCCAGGTCCTGGATGACCGCGCCTCCGTATGCGTAGGCATGCGCCTCGCGGATCTGGTCCGTCGTAAGACCGGGATAGCGCTTCAGCAGGAGCGGTTGGATCTCATCGCCCCAGAGCAGATCGACAATTTCCTCGTGGGTAAGAACCGAGTATGCCGACAAGTGGTCGGCACATCCCAAGACAAGCAAAATGATCGCTGTCGCGCGGAAAAAAAGCCGATGCCAACTCTGCTTCACGTTGTTCAAGCGCGACCAAGCTGCAGTAGCACGATCACCACAAGCAAAGCCGCTCCGATTCCGCCAGTCGGATAGTAGCCCCATTGTCTGCTGTGGCTCCACTGCGGCAGCACCGCAAGGAATGCCAGAGCCAGCACGACAGTCAGGACGATTCCCAACATACGCAACTCCTTTTCGTGATCTCCTAAGCCGAATATTCAATGGCCACGAGCAGATGATGCTGCAACGATGACAGGGTCGCCTTCATAAAGTCTGAGCAAGATTGCTCATTGAGCGGCAACACACACACATCCGGGCCGTTCGGGGTACCGAAAATTGCGAGGGAGGTTCCGGAAAAGATGAGCGCAATCGAACAGATATAGACCGGCTCTTTGACTATCTTGGAAGGATCGTGGACTCAGTACTTCACACCGGAAACCGTCATCTTCCTTGTGAAAGCTGGTCAGGATGCTGAAAAGATACGGTATTCCAGGTTAGTACGAGAAACGGCGGGCAACGTGCTTCCAAACCACTAGCTTCTTCGTTTTCAGTAAATTGTTGTTGCTGCCTGTTTCGAGGGCTTTCGGCGGTCTGCGCATCCAATGATTAGCCAAGGAGGACAACGATGGCGATTTTCGACGAAACCTACAGAGTAGTCGCGGTTGAAAGTCAGCGCCTCACCATCCAGGGGGTTGCCAGCGGTGAAGTCATGACGATCGTCAGCACTGTACCTGGATCTCCGCTCACGCAGGAAGACTATCCGGTTGGACAATTGATCGCGCTGACCGATCCGACGACAGATCTCCCCAACTGATTGTCCCTGTTTGTCGAATTCACCCCAACGTTTCCTAACGCCGAACCGGCAAGATGTCAGCGATTGCCTTCAACTCTGACGGGCGTGAGCCGGGAACGATCGCAGTACCCGAAACCTTTAAGGCACGCACGATAGTTCCGGACTTGTTCCGCATCGGTCAAGGCACCGGTTTCTGGCCCGGTCAGCTTCGAGTATTGGCAGGTCTCGCGGCCTGCCTTGCAATCGGTGAGATTGCGATCATGCTCTGCTACTTCCACCTCGCGCGCTTCCTGCGCGGTAAGGTTCGAATGGGTACAGTCGCAAAAGGTTCCTGCGGCAAGCCCTGGAAGCGACGCTCGGCAAGTCAGTCTTGTTTGACCAACCGTTGGCGACCCAGAAGCACTCCCAGTTCGTTGCTCTTTCCGCAAGCCTTGAGGTAATTCAGAATTACCACTTTACGCCCGAAGCAGTTGCCGAGGGTTGTGTTCCTTCGCCGGAGGTACCTTGGCTAGTAGAGTGGTACGAATCGTTGTGCCGAGGGCGTTCGAATCGATTGTTAACTCTCCGCCGAATTGGCGAATGCGCTCGCGCATTCCGGTGATTCCTACACCGGCGCCTTGAGACTGAATTTCAGCTAATCGTTCTCGTGATATTCCCTTACCCTGAGCCTGAACTTCCACCGAAATGCGGTCTCCTTCGCGGGCTACGCGAATCACCGCTGTCTTGCTTCCAGAATGGCGGTGGATGTTCGTCAAACCCTCCTGCACGAGACGAAATATGACAAGTTCCACGTCGTCAGGAAGTCTTGCGAAATCGTCGGGAAGTTTCAGTTCAATGTTCAGCCCGCTTCGTTCGGCCAGGCCTTGTACGTACCAGCGAAGGGCAGACGAAAGACCGGCTTCTTCCAATAGTGGTGGGTGCAAGAGATAAGAAGTCGTACGCAACTCTTGGCTTAAGTGTCTTACCAGGCCCTCCGCGCCTTCGACACACGTTGCAAGCGCGGGGTTGCTCTTTGCCTCCGCAGTGAGTTGAGCGATACTCAACCCCAATGCGGCCAAGGTCTGACTGGCGCTGTCGTGTAATTCCCGGGCGATGTGTCGCCTTTCTTCATCTTGTGTTCGCAGTAACCGCACGGAAAGGTCCCGTAGCTGTGCAGACTGTCGGAGAATTTCTGTGTTCCGTCGCTGCAGTTCTTGGGTTCGAAATTGTACCTGCGTATCGAGCGCATCCGCCAGACTGCGCAGCCTTTCTTCGCTCTCCCGCAACGCTCGCTCCGCGTGTTTCCGCTGAGTAAAATCACGAGCGATCTTCGACGCGCCGACAATGTTGCCTGCGGCATCCCTGATGGGAGAGATGGTCAGCGAAATATCAAGTAGACCCCCATCCTTACGGAGGCGGACGGTGTCGAAATGCTCAATCCGCTCACCGCGACGAAGTTGCTCAAGGATGGTTTTTTCTTCATCCAGGTGATCAATTGGGATGATGAGTGAGATGTGCTGCCCCGTCGCTTCCTGAGGGGTGTATCCAAAAAGTCGCTCTGCGCCCGCATTCCAACTGGTGATGACACCGTCTAGAGTCTTGCTGACGATGGCATCATCGGACGAATCGATGATCGCGGCAAGCAGGCCGATGGCCTTATCGGCTTTCAGACGCAGCGCGGGCAGTTCCTCTAAAAGTAATTGACTGACATTGTCCGCGTTGCCTTCGGGATCGTTCAGAATGCAATCCGCAAGGGTTTCGTGTGTCGCCAGAAGCTGCTTGATGTCATCCTCGAATGCGATCTCAGGGTGAACCCTTGTCCAATAGTGAGCCGCCCTGACGAACGTCAAGAACATCAGCAGGTACTGGAGTCGCACCGGACCAAGCAATCGTTCAAGAGCCTCAAGGCAGTCGGGAGCATCGGACGTTTGCAGAAAAACATGACCCGCAATCGCGAAAATGGCATCTTCCATTTGCGAATCCGTACCTGGCAATTCAACAAGCGGCGCCGGACAAGTTGTGCAAAGCGAGAGGCGAAGTTCAAGTTGTTGCCCGCGTGGGAATGGGCGCCTAAGCATCTTGACGACTTCGGCAACGCTTTGTGTGGGGGCGCTCGAATCGCCAGCAGGCCGCCCAAGTCCCACCAGGAAACCTACGTGACGCGCGATGCAATAGCGAACGACACAGAAGCGCGACAGGAAAACGAAGAGACGCTCCTTGAAAACGGAAGGAAACGGATTGTCGAGGTATGCAGCTTGTGCGAATCCCAACAGTTTCTCTGTGATTTCAGGCGTTTCTGGGGCGAGACGGAAGAAATTAGGAAGAATGCCGAAGCGATGCTCCACGCACTTCCCCAGGTTTTCGGCGGTCGATGGTGAGCTTAACTCGTTAGGCATCGGGAATTACTAGCAGCTTTCTGGCTCGAGCAGACAACGATAGGACCAATTCGCACTTTGTTTCCATGCCACTCACAATGGGCCGACGAGTGTAAAGGCTGACCGAAGCCTCCTATCCTTTACGCCACCCGGGCAACGTTCGCCGATGCTTTCGGACAGCATGCCACCGGTGCAAGTCGCCCGCCAAGAACACCAGGCTAGCGAAAAACATCAGAATCGCGATGGGCGCAACAAACGATAACGGCCTCAAATCAGCAGACAGAGCAAGGGCGATTGCTTGCAGGCCAGGATGAAGAATCGTCAGTAAGGCTTAGAAGTTCCATAGAGGCAGTTGCGAAAAAGGAAGCGAAGTGGCTCGATTCCCCGACGACGGTAGGACACGAATCCGGCCGGCAGCGCATGGTTGCTTCTTACTGGGGCGCGGACGATTTGTCAGCGATGGCCTGCAACTCTGACGGCGTGAGCCGGGAACGATCGCAGTACCCGAAACCTTTAAGGCACGCACGGTAGTTCCGGACTTGTTCCGCATCGGTCAAGGCACCGGCTTCTGGCCCGGTCAGCTTCGAGTATTGGCAGGTCTCGCGGCCTGCTTTGCAATCAGTAAGATTGCGATCATGGTCCGCTACTTCCACCGCGCGGGCTTCCTGCGCGGTAAGGTTCGAATGCGTACAGTCATTCCAACCGTTTCTACAATTGATCAAGTTGCGCTGGTGACCGGCGATCGCTGCATCTTTCGCTTCCGCTGGCGTTAGCTTCGAGGGGTCGCACAGTCCCATCCCCTCCCGGCAATCGGTGGCATTGCGCAAGTGTCGCGCGGCGCCGATCTCAGCTGCTTCGCTCTGGGTAAGTTGGGAAGTATCGCAGTCACCGATGCCATATTTGCAGTCGGAGATGTTGCGCACGTGTTTGGCAAGGGCCGCCGCGCGAGCTTCCGACGGTGTGAGCTGCGAGTGGTCGCACGATTCGTTGCCGTTATTACATGCAACGACGTTCTCTTCGTGACCGGCGACAGCACGCGCTGTCCGTTCCGCATCGCTGAGTATCGTGAGATTGCAAGCGGTCATGCCGTCCCTGCAATCTGAAACATTGCGCTGGTGGTCGTCTGTAGCAACTTCAGCCGCCTGAGATGGCGTCAGCTTCGAGCGATCACATCCAGCCCAGCCATGCTGGCACACGAATAAATTGTCGCTGGTGCCCGGCATCTGTCCGGACACCGGAACTTGATCGGCGCGCCCGCGACCGCTCGTATCCTGCGCCAGGAAGGGAAGTGTGAGTGCCAGCAAAACGGTAAGAGTGCCAAGAAGTCGCTTCATCAGTTTCTCCGCATGGGACACCACACCCAGAAAGGTCGCAAGTGCTGAGTCCCGCGCAAAACAGCTTGATCGCCACCCTCATACTATGCAGAAGGACGCGACCGATCTGGTCAAAAAGACTCACATTCGGAATTGAAGCGGGGATTTAGTGAGATCTCAAAAGATTCTGAGTTGTTTGGGTTAAACCTGCATCCAACTAGTATCGGCTAAGTTTGGTTCATTCGCAGTTGAAAATCGGTACCGCCAACCAACGTTACCTCTTCTCACCGGCAGCGACTCTTCTCAGCAGACAATTCAAATAGAAAAAGGAACAACAGTGGAAACAGGAACAGTGAAGTGGTTTAACGACGCGAAGGGCTTTGGCTTCATCAGCCGGCAGAGTGGTGAAGACGTCTTCGTGCATTTTTCGGCGATTCAAGCGGGCGGCTTCCGCAGCTTGCAAGAGGGCCAACAGGTACAGTTCGATGTCACGAAAGGCCCAAAGGGCTTTCAGGCGGAGAACGTAAAGCCGGTCTAAGTAGCTGACTACAAGGGTGCTTATAGTGCGACACGTACTGAGCACCCTTTTTTAATTCTCCCCCGCAGATCGATTCCCGCTTCGCTCGAAGACTGCAATCGCAATCCAAATCCCACAATTGAGCAATTTGGACCAGACCTGAACGGATCTTCTGCCTTAAATGGAGCAATAGAATGGAAGCCCAACCTACCTTACTTTGCATCCATCGCGATCCGGGCCAATTCCTCTACTTGCAGCAGGACGGATATCGCCTTGTAACCGCAACCTGCGGAAATGAGGGCCTTCGTTTCCTGATGTTGCAGGCCGTGGATGCGGTCGTGATCGAGTTTCATCTCGGCTTGCTGGACGGTGCGGTCGTGGCCTCTGAGATCAAACAAGTGCTCCCGGATGTTCCTATTGTCATGGTGTGCGACAACCTGGATCTTCCCAACGATGCTTTGAAGTCAGTCGATGCGATCGTCGTCAGGTCTGACGGACCGCACTTCCTGATGGCGACCCTTCATTTTGTGTTGAGCATTGAGTGGTTGCAGCAACGCGAGGGTGCCCGCTCGCCTGCCACAAGAAAGCCCTTTAATCGCATAAGCCTGGGCCGGCCGCGTAGAACTACTACTCGCGCCCGACAACCCTCAACCGATCGGCGGGATGCCCCGTTCCCTGCGCGTTCGTGAGAAGCATGCTTAGCAGAGCCATGCAGTTTTGAGGACGGCACTCTCCTTTCGGAGCGGATATGTACTTCAAGCAATTCCAGCACGCGATACGCCGTGTTAAGGCGAGGATCTTCAAACTCGGTCGGGCCGAGCAGCAGCAGAATGCTCCGAACGAACTGGCGCAACTGGCTGAGGCCATCGTGGCATTTGGCGGGATGAGACAACAACACTATGGCTCCCGTCAGGTCCTGGTAGGCGTCGAAGAGATGGCGATGCGACTGCGAGAAACGACGCGCGCCATTGCCGGAGCGCTGGATCTGCTGAAGCATCAGGGTCGCGCAGAAGAAACGAGCATGCGTGGACGTTGGCGGCTACATCTCAAGGTGCATCGTGAACGGGGGCGAGACGACACGATTCGCGAAGCCGCACCCACCCGTACCTAAACACCGATTCAGAAATCAGCTGGGACGCAGGCAAAAGATCCAGCTTCCCAGCCGATGACAAGCGATCTGTATTTCTGTGGCATGGCGAATTCTTCTGCGATTCTTCCGGAGCACGTCTCTCAAACTGCGGATCGACGGCCAGCAAAAAGGTTGTAGACCAGCACCGCCAGGGCTACGACGAGTAGTAGATGAATCAGCCCTCCGCCCACGTGCAGACTGAAACCCAGAAGCCACAGAATTCCCAAAACTACGAATAGGGTCCAAAGCATATTGTTCTCCTTGTGCGCCGGTTAAAACCGGCGAGGTGTAGTGAATGAAAGAGTCACACGAATGTGAAGTAGCGACCCACATCGGCCCCGAGTCATGCGGAGCCGCTCGCGAGGGCGGCGTCGAAGCGCAAGGCTTACTTCAGCTTGAAGAAGGAAGCTGCGCCCGGCAGCGGAGGGAATGGAGGGAAGAGGCCTGGCCAAAGGGAACCTGCCCCAGTGTTTCTGGGTTGTAGCGGCGTGGAGAAGGGAAGCCGGAGACGTTCAACTTTCTCGGCTTTACGCATATCTGCGTGAAAAAGAGGAGCAATGGACGGTTCACGGTGTTGCGGCACACGATACGGAAAAGATTGCAGACGAAGCTG
>Ga0210409_10004443_pt1 | contig 15093 bp, 16 predicted proteins | sample IncBWH17MmetaG_FD_161649 | JGI IMG/M metagenome (GOLD analysis project Ga0210409, IMG submission 161649) | Forest soil microbial communities from Barre Woods Harvard Forest LTER site, Petersham, Massachusetts, United States - Inc-BW-H-17-M | ecosystem: Environmental > Terrestrial > Soil >...
CGGCGTCACCGGAATCTTGCTGACGGCATGCCATCTTCCGCTCTTGCCGACCTCTACGTAGGCGCGCACGGTGCGCATGAAGAGCGTATCGCGCAGGGCCGCGCAAAACGACGGTTCGCCGTCGATGAAGACACGCAGGCTGGTGACGCCGAGTTCGTCAAAGCCGGCTTGCTCGGCCACGCTGTCGAAAGTGATGCCGATGCGCGAGCTGGCTGCCGGCGGCAGCAGGACCGCGTCCGGCGGTTCGATGATGGGATCGAAGATCGCGTGCGACAGCTGCACCGGCGCTACCGTGACGTCATAACTGGTCTTGAACTTGCAGGCGACGCCCTTGACCTGGCGCGTGGTCAGTTCGGTGCCGCGCGGCACCGGCATGGCCATGGTCAGCTGCGCAGCGGCGGCGGCATAGTCCATGCGGGCGATCGAGCAGGATGGGAAAGGGCGCAGATAGTGCGGGTAAAGCACCTCGAACAGGGCTTCGGTGAATTCGGGGTAGTCGTCGTCCAGCCGCTTCGAGGTACGGGCATTGATCAGCGCAAAGGACTGGATCATGCGCTCGATGTGCGGATCTTCCGAGACCTCGCCGGACATCAGCAGGCGTCCGGCAATCTTCGGGTAGCGCTCGGAAAACTCGCGCGAATAGCGTCTCAGGAAACCGAGCTCGCGCTCATAATAGGGGAGTAATTCGTCCACATTAACCGTCCATGCGCACGGCGCGGCGTGCTTTGCTGATTGAGTATTGCAAGGTCGATGGCTGCAGCACGGCGTCGAAGCTCACGGCTTCCTTGGCCGGCCCTACCACCAGCATGGCCGCAATCGCGAAGTTCAGGCGGTTGATGGAGCCTTCGCGCAGTTCGAGCGAAGCGCGCACATTCCTCAGGCGCGGCTCGTGGCGCGCAATGCCTTGTTCCAGGCATTCGCAGATATACGCGCGGTCATCCACGCTGGCCAGGCTCATGCCGGAAAAATCGTTCAAGCCGTAGGTCAGTATCGACTTGCTGCATTCGGGGAAATTCTTCAGTATTTCTTCGGGAATCACGGTGCGCGTATTCAGCATGGCTTCCAGGTCGCGGGCAACCGCGTCTTTCAGGGAATCCATGGACAGCCGCACTACCAGATCGGATTGCGCAGGCGTGCTGTCGCCGCCCATCAGTCTGTCAAACAATCCTGGCGTGAAACCTTTCATCGCATACCATTCAAGAGAAAAAAAGAGCCGCAGCATGCCGCGGCTCTCATTGCTGACGCAAAAAAAATTACACGACTTTATTGACAGACAGATCCCAGCCGCCGGAAGTATTGCCGCCCGAGCCGCCGCCGATTTTTTGCTGTGTATACTTCCATTTCACCTTGGAGTATTTCAGGCTGACGCTTTCGCTCAGCACGTCGCCTTCCTGGACCGAAGGCGTGACGTCGGAGATCAGCACGTTCGACAGTTCGATTTCGAAATACTTGATGCGGTCGCCCTTGCCGTCGGCGCGCAGGAATTCGAACTTGGCGCTGTCGATCGTCTTGCCCGAGGAGCAGTTTTGCAACAGCAACGGTGTGGCCAGATCGGCGATCTTGGTGAGCACGATATCCTTGTGCTCGCAACGCTCGGCCGTGTGGCCGCCGCCGGTCGATGCGGTAGCCGATTTTGGCTGCAATACTTCCCACTGTACCGATTTGCATTCGATCCAGTCTTTATGCGCGCTGTCGGTCGATTCGCCCTTGATGCCGCTAATTTGCAGATATACGTCAATTGCCATGGTAATTCCCCTTATTCAATTAAGTTAAGACTTGGTTGACGCCGGTAATTCTGCGACCAAGCGGAGTGATACTGAAAGTTCGTCAAGCTGGAAGTGCGGACGCAGGAAAGAAACTGCGCGGTAGACGCCCGGACGTCCCGGTACTTCAGATACCTGCACTGAGGCTTCGCGCAAAGGAAACTGCGCCTTTTGCTCCTGGCTGGCATTGTCATCAAGCAGCACATACTGGGTCAGCCAACGGTTGAGGAAATCTTCCACGTTGCCTGCCGAAGCAAAGCTGCCGATCTTGTCGCGCATCATCGATTTCATGTAATGCGCAATACGCGATACCGCGAATATGTACTGCAGCTGGGCTGACAGCACCGAGTTCGCATTGGCTGAATCGGTATTGTATTTCTTGGCTTTCTGCGCCGACTGTGCGCCAAAGAAGGCGGCGTAGTCGGTGTTCTTGCAATGCACCAGCGAGATGAAGCCGAGGTCGCTCAGTTCCTTTTCGCGGCGGTCGGTAATGGCGATCTCGGTAGGGCACTTGAGCGCGACTTCGCCTTCGTCGGTCTTGAAGGTATGGGTCGGCAAGTCTTCCACCAGGCCGCCGCCTTCGACGCCGCGGATCGCCGCGCACCAGCCGAAATCTTCAAACGCCTTGGTCAGCTTGGTGCCGAAAGCATAAGCTGCGTTGCACCACAGGTATTTGGAGTGATCGGTGCCGTCGACGTCTTCCACGAAATTGAAGCCATCGACCGTCTGGCCGTCTTTTGGATTGAACGGCAGGCGGCCCAGGAAGCGCGGCAGGGTCAGGCCGACATAACGGGAATCTTCCGACTCGCGGAAAGACTTCCATTTTGCATATTCGACAGTCTCGAACACCTTGGCCAGGTCGCGCGGCTTGCCGAGTTCGCTGTAGGTTTCCAGGCCGAACAGTTCCGGCGATGCGGCGCTGATGAAGGGGGCGTGCGCGGAGGCGGCGATGTGCGACATCTGCTCGACGAAATACATGTCTTCCGGTTGCCGGGTGATTTCAAAGTCGCCCAGCAGGGCGCCGAACGGCGAACCGCCGAAAGTGCCGAATTCTTCTTCGTAGACTTTCTTGAAGATAGCGCTCTGGTCGAAATCCAGGGCAGCCTGGAAGTCTTTGACCAGCTCGCGCTTGGTGGCGTTCAAGACCTTGATCTTGATGTTCTGGCCGGTGGTCGAGTTGAACACCAGGTAGTGCAAGCCGGTCCAGCTGCTTTCCAGTTTCTGGAATTCAGGGGCATGGATCACGGCGCTGACCTGGGCTGAAATCAGCCGGTCCAGTTCCGCCACGCGGGCGTCGATGGTTGCGGACAAATTGGCCGATACCACCACGGTGCCTTGCATGACCTGGTTCACCAGCTCCGAAATGATATCTTTGGCGCGGTCGTGCTCGGCGCCGGACTTGGCGACTTTGCTCTGTTCTACGATCTGGTCGAGCAAACCGGATTCTTCTGCGGCCGCCCCTGCGGCTGGCGCAGAATTATGCTGAAAGGACATCTCAGTCTCCTTGCTTCTTGGTTTGCTTGCTCAACGCTGCCAGCTTCTCGGTACTGTTCAGCACATCGTTGAGGATATCTTCCAGCTTGTCGTTGCCGGCCAGCTTGTTGCGCAGATCCGCCAGCTTGGTGCGGGCTTCCAGCAACTGCTTGAGCGGTTCGATCTGCTGCACCACGGCTTCCGGACGGAAATCGTCGATCGACTTGAATTTCAGCTCGACGCCGAATTCGCCGCCGGCGTCGCTCAGATGATTCGGCACGCGGAAAGTGGCTTTCGGCTCGATGCCCTTCATGACTTCATCGAAGTTGTCGTTGTCGATGTTGACGAACTTGCGGTCTTTCAGCTTGGCCTGGGCCACATCCGATTTGCCGCTGAAGTCGCCAACCACGCCCATCACGAAAGGCAATTCCTTTTGCTCGATGGCGTCGCCGATTTCAACGTCGTAAGTCATTTGCACCCGTGGTGGACGGACCTTCTGCAAACGTTTTTGAGTACTCTCTTTTTTGGCCATAAAACCCCCGCTGATGCTTACCGAATAATCAAGCCCCGCTCCCGCTGCGCAGGATCGGGATTCATTTGAGTTACTGCAACGATCCGAATGGATTGGCGCCGTCGCCGCTAGGTTCAGGCGTAGAGCCTGGTTTCGCCGCCACGGCACCCTTCTTGGGGACGGCAGGACGCGCTACGACCTTGGGACGGGCCGGCACCAGCACGGTTTCGCCCAGGCTTTCGCGCAGGATCTTCGCCAGGCCTTGCGCTTCGGTACGTACATTGCCGTTCAAATCGTTTTGCGTGCGCAGGTCGTTCAAGGCCTTGGTCGACAATCTCAGGCCGCCGACGGCGACGATGCTGTTGGCGACCTTGTCCTTCGGATCGCGGTTCAAGCCTTCCAGCGCATAGGAAATGGCGTCGCCATAATTTTCCGCATCGAAGCGGATTTGCGCCAGGCGTATCCATGGGCCCTTGTCCGCCGGAAATGCGCTGGTCGCGTCTTTCAGCAATTTGACGGCTTTGTCGGTCTGTCCGGCTTTCTGGGCGGCATCTGCTTCGGCCACGATGGCGTCCAGTTTAGCGGCCGGGTCTACTGCCGGCGGCGGGGTGGTTGCGCAGGCGCTGACCAGACATGCCAATGCCATGCCGTAGATAAATTTACTCTTCCATTGACTCATCTTAAACTCGCTTTCTATATGGCAACTTTTAAATAGCCCAAATCTTAACAAAACCTGGCGGATGCAGATATCATATTGCCAATCTACATCAAAATTTGTTAACTTTGGTTACACCATTGCAACAAGTTTAGTCCAGACCCATACTATATGTCTAGGCAGCAACTTGCGTGGCGTTGTTGTTTGTACAAAAATGGTAACAAAATATTAATCCAGACAGTATTATCTATCCAGCATTTTTGCAACCCAAATTAAAGACGATCATTAATGTTAATGCGACCACTTTATCTCTTGGCCTCGCTGGCCGCCGTACTAAGCCTGGCCGGCTGCGCCGCCGGCGCCGTCTCGGCGGTCGGCTCGATTGCCAGTTCGGTATTGCAGATGTCCGGCATCACCAAGCCTGAGGTCCCCGACGCCCAAAAGCCCCCCAGAACCATCGCCATAAAGCTGCACGCCGGGACTAACCTGAATGCCGACAGCGGCGGCGCGCCGCTTGCGCTGGTAGCCAGAGTATATAAGTTAAGACAAAATGGTGCATTCCAACAGGCAACTTACGATACATTTACTAACCCGCAGAAAGAAAAGGATGTGCTAGGGGCGGATCTGATCGAAGTCAAGGAAATCACGCTGGTGCCTGGGCAGCGCTATGAAGTCAGCGAAAAAGTCACACGGGAAGCCGGTTTCATCGGCGTCGTCGCCTTGTTCCGCAAGCCGGCGGCGCAGCGCTGGAAGCTGACGTTTCCGGCGGAACAGGCCGAGAAATCCGGTATAACCTTGGGTGTGCATGCATGCGCGTTGACAGTCGGCACCGGCATTACGGTAGCGGAAGACGTTGGCGCCAGCAAGTTTTTAACTCCGGCCCCGTGCGGTTAATGCAGTGTTTTGTACACTAGCGCTTTGCCGGCAACTGCACGATGATGGTTTGAACAAATTTACATGTGAGTCAAATACGTGAATCGAACATCGAAAATCTTATGGGGCGAGGGCTTGTTCCTGCGTCCTCAGCATTTCCAGCAGCAGGACCGGTATCACGAGAATCGCCTGCATGAAACCACCAACGCCTTGCATCCCTATGCCTGGGGCGTGCTGTCGGTGCAGCTGGATCGCGACGCGCTGGCCAACAACACCCTGCGGCTGTCCGAGCTGTCGCTGATTTTCCAGGATGGCGAAATCTATAAGGCGCCTGAAGCCGATGACCTGCCGGAAGTGGTCGACCTGGCCAACATTCCGCACGCCCAGCAGACCATTACGTATTACGCGGCGCTGCCTTACATGAAAGGCTTCGGCGGCAATTTCTCGCCGCTCGGCCAGACCAGCAACGCCACCCGCTATGCGCAGAACAACGCCGCCACGGCCGACCTCTTCACGCAAGCGGCGGAAGCAGAACTGACCTACCTGAAGAAATCGGTGCGGCTGGTGTCGGAGATGGAGCCGCGCGATTCCCTCATCAGTTTTCCGCTGATCAAGCTGCGCCGCATCTCCACCGGCGGCTTCGAGCCGGATCCGACTTTTGTGGCGCCAAGCCTGACCATCCGCAGCGCGCCTGCCCTCTACATACAGCTGCGGCGCCTGATGGATGCGCTGCAGGCCAAGGTCAACGCTCTGTACGGTCATCATCGCGAACCGAGCAAGAACGTGATCGAATTCCGCTCCGGCGATATTTCTTCATTCTGGCTGCTGCATACGGCCAGTTCGGCGTTTGCCTCGCTGACGCACTATTTCCATAATCCGGCGTTTCATCCGGAGCGCCTGTACGAGCAGCTGCTGAGCCTGGCCGGCGCGCTGATGACGTTTTCCAAGAGCTACGCGCTATCCGATCTGCCGGTCTACCAGCACCAGGATCCGGGGCCTTGTTTCGCCAAGCTGGACACCATCATCCGCGAACTGCTCGATACCGTGATTTCGTCGCGTTATTTCTCCATCGCGCTGTCGGAAAACAAGCCATCGCATCATCACGGCATGCTCGATTCCGGCAAGATCGACGACAAGACGGCGTTCTACCTGGCGGTCAACGCCAGCATGCCGGCCATCGAACTGGTCGACATCGTGCCGCTGCGCTTCAAGATAGGCGCGCCGGACGACGTCGACAAATTCGTGCTGTCGGCGATGCCCGGCGTCAAGCTGTCGCATTCGCCGCAAGTCCCGGCGGCGCTGCCGGTGCGGCCGGACACCTATTACTTTGCGCTGGAAAACAAGGGTGCCCTGTACGACCGCATGTTGCAGGCGCAATCGATTTCGATCTATGTACCATCCGGCATCAACGACCTTAAACTTGAGCTCTTAGCGGTTACATCATGAACAGAACTTCAGCCCCCTCCCTGCTTGGCGACATGGCTTCCGGCCAAGGCCAATATGCAGCGCCAGACAGCAGCAGCTCAGCCAATTCGCTGCTGGATTTGATGTACGACGGTTTCTACGCCTTGTTCCTGCTGAAGAACCGTTGCTCGCCGCTCGACGAAGCCGGCTTCACGGCGAAAATGCAGCGTTTCCTGAGCGACTTCGAGCGCGGCGCCAAGAAGCTGGATGTCTCGCCGGAAGACGTGCATGCGGCGAAATATGCGTTTTGCGCGGCGGTCGATGAAAATATCCTGCATTCGCAATTCAACATCCGCGAATCGTGGGCGCGGCGGCCGCTGCAGCTGATCCTGTTCGGCGACCAGCTGGCCGGCGAACATTTCTTCACGCGCCTGGAAGACCTGCGCGCCAAGGGCGCATTGCACCTGCAGGCGCTGGAAGTTTTCCATATGTGTCTGCTGCTCGGTTTCCAGGGCAAGTACATCATCGAAGGCCCGGAAAAACTGAACTACCTGACCGCGCGCCTGGGCGACGAAATCGCCCGCATGAAAGGCAAGAGCGCCGGCTTCGCACCGCACTGGGAGCGGCCGGATCAGATCAGCCACAAGCTGCGCAACGAAGTGCCGTTGTGGGCGCTGTGTTCGGTGTTTGCGCTGATCGGCCTGGGCGGCTATTTCGGCCTGAACACCATGCTGTCGCGCGCCACCGCCTCCAGCATCGCCGGCTACAGCGATATCGTCAAACTGGCGCCGCGGGCGGCGAACCTGACCATTACCCTGCCTTGACGCTTGCCCGGCTTGCGCGGGCCCGGAAGGTTCGGTTTTCCGGTTCGCGCGCCAGGCATGCGATTGACCTTAATTGGGTAGAGCAGTAATGCATTTCTGCTGGTAATCTTCTGTCTCATGGAGACAAAACAAAAAACCGGCCTCATCCTCACCGGCGGCGGCGCCCGCGCCGCTTACCAGATCGGCGTGATGGACGCGGTAGCGTCGATCTTGCGCGAGCAGGGCTGGGCGCCGCAGCAGAATCCTTTCAACATCATCTGCGGCACCTCGGCCGGCGCGATCAATGCGACGGCGCTGGCTTGCCGGGTCGACAACTTCGGCCTCGGCGTGCAAAAGCTGAAGGATGTCTGGGAGCACTTCACGGTGGAGCAGGTGTACCGCGCCGATTCGCTCGGCGTGCTGCGCTCCGGCGCGCGCTGGTTGTCGCTGCTGTCGTTCGGCTGGCTGCTGCGCAAGTGGCATGCGCATCCGCCTAATTCCCTGCTCGACAACACGCCGCTGATCACCTTGCTGCACCGCTTGCTCGACCTCGACCGGCTCGACAAGGCGCTGGCCGACGGCAGCCTGGATGCCTTGGCGATCACGGCATCCTCATACAGCGGCGGCCAGCATATTACGTTTTACCAGAGCGCCATCGAGATCCAGGGCTGGACCCGCAGCCAGCGCCGCGCCGTGCGGGACCAGATCGGTGTCGGCCATCTGCTGGCGTCATCGGCGATTCCCTTCATTTTCCCGGCGATCCCGATCTTTTGCGAAGGCCGCCGCCAGTTTTTCGGCGATGGCTCGATGCGGCAGCTGGCGCCGATTTCGCCGGCGATCCATCTGGGCGCCAGCAAGGTGATGGTGGTCGGCGCCGGCCGCCGCCAGGAAGCGCCGACCGATTCTCCCACCTTTGCCCGCTATCCGAGCCTGGCGCAGATCGCCAGCCATGCGCTGTCCAGCATTTTCCTGGACGGGCTGGCGGTGGATATCGAAAGGCTGGAACGCATCAATCACACACTTTCCTTCCTGACCGAGGAGCAGCGCGAGCGTACGCCGTTGAAGCCGGTGGAAATGCTGATCATTTCGCCCTCGGAACAAATCGACGACATCGCTACCAAGCATTTCGGCAGCCTGCCGGTGCCGATCCGCACCTTGCTTGGCGGTCTTGGCGCCAAAGACGTGCAGGGCGGGGGGCTGGCCTCGTATCTACTGTTCGAGTCCGGCTATACGCGCGAGCTGATCCGCATGGGCCAGAAAGATACCCTGGCGCGGCGCGAGGAGGTGGCGGCATTTTTCGGGCCGGCCGACAGCGCTGTCGCAGCCGCTGGGGAGCGCGCTGCTTAAGAAGAGTTGTTCGATATTGTCAAATATTGCAACACTTGATCGCGCCGCAAGTATACGGGTTGATTCGTTTTCAGCAACACGTTACCCTACGGTATCGCATATACAAAAAATATGAAATTTATGAAAAGCCACGCAACCCAGCGCCATTTCCCTGGTCTAAATGCCGGCTTCGCTGCTGCAATGTTGCGCAACGGCATATTGTTGCTGCTCGGTTTGCTGCTGTCTTTTCAGGTTTTTGCCCGTGAATCCTTGCCGCAGGACATGGTGGCGCTGGACCAGTTGCCGCCGGAAGCGCAGGCCGCATTGGTGCTGATCAAGCAGGGCGGACCGTTTCCTTATGCCAAGGATGGCGCCGTATTTGGCAATTACGAGGGCGCATTGCCCAGGCAGCGGCGCGGTTATTACCATGAATATACGGTCAAGACGCCGCGCGCCCGCAATCGTGGCGCGCGCCGGATCATTGCGGGAGGCAATCCGCAATCCTCCGGGGAATATTATTACACTGACAATCATTATCAAACCTTCAGACGCATCCAGGAGTGACTGAGACGAGTGAACCAATTACCACAACAGCAACCCATCATTGCTCTAGCTGAGGGAAAAATGAGCTTGTTTAAAACCGTGCCGCCAAATGTAGTGCAGTCTATCCGCGCCTTCCGTGTGACCGACCTGCAGGCGGAAGCTCAGCGCCTGGGGCAGCATTTCCTGTATGCGTACTGCGCGGAAGCGACCACTAAACAGCAAGTCCTGGCTAAAATCGCCAACGCCTTCCATTTCCCCAAGCATTTCGGCAAGAATTTCGACGCCCTGGCCGATTGCCTGACCGACCTGGCGCACAAGGCCGGTCCGCAGCCCGGCTTTATTGTTGTCATCGAACAACTGCCGAATACGCAGAAATTCGATAAGGAAGCGCGCGAAACCCTGCTCGATGTCTTCCGCGACAGCGCCGATTTCTGGGCTGACAAGAAAGTTGCCTTCCGCGTCTTTTATTCATTCCAATAACACTATTTGCCGCCGGTTTTACTCAAAAACCGCGTTGCAACGGGTACAATGCGCGCCATGAGAAGCATTGTTATCCTGATTTCCGGGCGTGGCAGCAATATGCAAGCCATCGTCCGCGCCGCTCAAGCCGAACAATGGCCTGCCCGCATCGCTGCCGTGATCAGCAACCGGGCAGATGCCGAAGGTTTGAAATTTGCTGCCGCCCAAGGAATTCCAACGGCGGTGGTAGCGAATAAAGACTATCCTGATCGTGAACAGTTCGACGCCGCCTTACGCGTCGCTATTGACGGCTTTGCGCCGGATCTGGTGGTGCTGGCCGGTTTCATGCGTATCCTGACGGCGCCCCTGGTGGAACATTATGCCGGCCGCATGCTGAACGTCCATCCTTCGCTGCTGCCGAGCTTTACCGGCATGGCGACGCACCGGCAAGCGCTGGCGGCTGGCGTCAAAGTGCATGGCGCGACCGTACATTTCGTCACGCCGACGCTGGACCATGGTCCGATCGTGGCGCAGGTTGCCGTGCCGGTGCTGGAAGGGGATACCGAACAGTCGCTGGAACAGCGCGTGCTGGCCGAAGAACATCAGCTCTATCCGCGCGCGGTGCGCTGGTTCGTCGAAGAACGCCTGGCGATCGAAGACGGCCGGGTACGTGTCGGCGCCCAGCCTGCCTAGTTCCGGCCTGGCCAGGTTCCTGGCTGCGCCATTGATTTAATTACGCATCACCATCGTTTGCCGTACCGGCACGATAAACAGATTTTAAAGAAAGAATCATTATGAGATTGCCTCCCGCGATCATCGGTCACACCGAAGAAGTCCTGCGCGAAATTTTACGTTTTACCGGCCCGGCCGACGGCACCTTGTCGCACTATTTCCGCGAGCACCCGAAGCTGGGTTCGCGCGAGCGCGGCGTGGTAGCTGAAGCGGTGTATGGCTTGCTGCGCAATAAATCGATCTATACCAGCTTTGCGGAATCGGGCAATGGCCCGACCATGCGCCGCATGACCCTGCTGGGCCTGGCCGATGCGGTCGGCGTCGATTCGCTGGGCGGTTTGTCGGAGGAAGAAACCGAATGGCTGACGCGGGTCGGCGAAATCGACCGCACGCTGATGCCGGCGCTGATGCGTTCCAACCTGCCGCAGTGGCTGTTCGACAAGCTGGTGGCGCGCGATGGCGAAGCCGCCACGCTGGAGCTGGCGTTTGCGATGAATCAGCCGGCGCCGCTGGACCTGCGCGTCAATACGATCAAGTCGAACCGGGAAGACGTCAGCGCCGCGCTGGCGGAAGCGCCTATCCTGTGCGAGCCGACGCCTTATGCGCCGCTGGGCCTGCGCGTGATCAAGAAGCCGGCTCTGCAGAATCTGCCGCTGTTCAAGAGCGGTGCGATTGAAGTGCAGGACGAAGGCAGTCAGCTGCTGGCGCAGATCGTCGGCGCCAAGCGCGGCGAAATGGTGGTCGATTTCTGCGCCGGCGCCGGCGGCAAGACGCTGGCCCTGGGCGCCACCATGCGCAATACCGGCCGCCTGTACGCTTTCGACATTTCCGAGAAGCGTTTGGCGAAACTGAAGCCGCGCATGGCGCGTAGCGGTCTGTCCAACATCCATCCGGTCCTGATCGCGCATGAGAACGACGGCAAGGTCAAGCGCCTGGCTGGCAAGATCGACCGCGTGCTGGTCGATGCACCGTGCAGCGGCCTCGGCACCTTGCGCCGTAATCCGGACGTCAAATGGCGCCAGACGCCGGAAGCGATTGTCGAGATGAACGCCAAGCAGATCGCGATCCTGTCGAGCGCGGCGCGGCTGGTGAAATCCGGCGGCCGCCTGGTGTACGGCACCTGCAGCCTGCTGGATGAAGAAAACGAAGCGATCGCCGCGCAATTCCTGGCCAGCCACGAGGATTTCTCGCTGCTGCCCATGAAGGATGTGCTGGCCGAACAAAAGATAGCCCTGGAAATGGATGACTACCTGAAGTTATTGCCGCACCGGCACCAGACTGACGGTTTCTTTGCCGCGGTGTTCGTGCGCAAGTAAGTGTGCAAGTCAGTGTGCAACGCCGGGCCTGCAGCAGTGCCCGGCACCACCTTTCCCAGCTCGCCGCAGAGCGCAGCATAATAGAACGCCGAGACGCCAAGCCCCAACGTCGTATCTAACACATGCCAGATATTTTCACGGACTTGCTCAACGATTTGCTGACCAACCTGGCCGCGCCCGGACTGGCGCTGCAAGTCGGTTTGCTGCTGCTTTGCATTGGTGTGGGCTGGGTGCTGGCGCGCTTGCTGCGCCGTACTTTCACTCTCAGCGCCGTGCAGCCGCCGGCGATGCAGATCGGCCTCGGCAGCTTCGTCAAGGTGCTGACGCCGATCCTGACTTTCCTGCTGCTGTTGCTGGTCAAGCTGGCTTTGCAGAAGTGGCACCAGCCGGTGAATATCCTGCGCCTGATGGTGCCGCTGGTGGCGTCGCTGGTGCTGATGCGCTTCGTGTTTTACGTCTTGCGCCGGATTTTTGCACGCAATAGCGGCGTCGGCACCTTCCTGCTGCTGTTTGAAAAGAGTTTTGGCGCACTGGTCTGGATCGGCCTGCTGCTGTATATCACCGGCTGGTGGCCGGACCTGTTCGATTACCTCGACAGCACGGTGCTGCCGATCGGCCGCTACAAGGTCACGCTGCTGGCCATCATGCAGGCGCTGGTGTCGGTGCTGGTGACGCTGGTGATCGCACTGTGGGCCGGCGCTACCATTGAAGAGCGCCTGATGCGGGTCAACACCATGCATTCCTCGATCCGCACCGTGGTGGCGCGCATGGCGCGCGCTTTCCTGATCCTGGTCGCGGTATTGCTCAGCCTGTCGCTGGTGGGTATCGACCTGACTGTGCTGTCGGTGTTCGGCGGCGCGCTGGGTGTGGCGCTGGGCCTTGGTTTACAGAAAATCGCCAGCAGTTATGTCTCAGGGTTCGTGATCCTGCTGGAGCGCAGCCTGGCGATCGGCGACATGGTCGGCGTCAGCACCTACTACGGCAAGGTGGTGCAGATCAACAGCCGCTACACGGTGCTGCAGGGGCTGGACGGCGTCGATACGGTGATCCCGAACGAGATCTTCATGATCAATTCGGTGCAGAACTACTCGCTGACCAACCGCCTCCTGCGGCTGGCGACGCACGTGACGGTCGTCTACCAGGATGATGTCGAAAGCATATTGACCATGCTGGAACAGGCTTCGCTGGAGGTGGAGCGCGTCTCGCGCACAGAGTTGCCGCAAGCTTTGCTGATGAAGATCGGTCCGGACGGGCTAGAGCTAGAGCTCGGATTTTGGATTACCGATCCGGAGAACGGACGCTTGAATGTGTTGTCAGATGTTAACCGCGCCATTTGGCGCACGCTGCAGGCGCATCAGATCAAAGTTGCGCATGTGAAACGTGAGATCAAGGTCTTCGAGGATGAGTTGCGTAAAAGTAATTTTCACTCAGATACACAACAGGATTTGCAATTAGATCGCCAGGTTGAGGCGCCGAAACCTAAAAACAGCTGATATTCAGGGTACAATTGCAGTCGAATTTCGGGTAAATGGTCGGTAACTACCCGTCAACTTACCCGCAACACACTGCAAATCAGACTTTAAAACAAGCAGTGGCGTAATCATTACACATGGAGTACACATAGTGTTCAATGCAATTCTCGATTTCTTATCGAATGGCGTAACAGGTGCTAGCGCCTGGCAGGTGGTCGTGTTCACGCTGGTCGTGACGCACATTACGATCGCTGCCGTGACTATCTACCTGCATCGTTGCCAGGCACACCGTGCCCTGGATCTGCACGCGATCCCGAGTCATTTTTTCCGTTTCTGGCTGTGGCTGACGACCGGCATGGTGACCAAGGAGTGGGCATCCATCCATCGCAAGCACCACGCCAAGTGCGATACCGAAGAAGATCCGCACAGCCCGGTCACCCGCGGCATCAAGAAAGTGTTCTGGGAAGGCGCCGAGCTGTACCGTGCTGAATCGAAGAACCTGGAAACCATGGAAAAATTCGGCCATGGCACGCCGGACGACTGGATCGAAAGAAACCTGTACACCAAGCACAGCGCCTACGGCATTGTCGCCATGCTGTTCATCGACCTGATGCTGTTCGGCGTCGTCGGCCTGAGCGTATGGGCAGTGCAGATGGTATGGATCCCGATCACCGCTGCCGGCATCATCAACGGCATCGGCCACTACTGGGGCTACCGCAACTACGATTGCAATGACGCAGCCACCAACATCATTCCGTTCGGCATCATCATCGGCGGCGAAGAACTGCACAACAACCATCATACTTTCGGCACCTCGGCCAAGCTGTCGTCGAAGTGGTACGAATTCGACATCGGCTGGATGTATATCCGCATCCTGGAAATCTGCGGCCTGGCCAAGGTCAAGAAGATTGCGCCGGCGCCGAAGTTCAACCACGCCAAGCTGGTGCCTGACCTGGATACCCTGCAATCGGTGATCGCCAACCGTTACGACGTCATGGCAAAGTATGCCAAGTCGCTGAAGAACGCCTGGCACGAAGAGCGCGGCCAGCTGACCGACAAGGCCAAGCAGGGCGCGGTTTTCCTGAAATCCTCGAAGAAATTGCTGCAACGCGAGCCGACCAAGCTGGAGGCGCCGCAAAAGCAGCAGCTGACGGAGCTGTTCCTGCATAGCAAGGCACTGCAAACCATGCATGAAATGCGGGTTGAGCTGGGCGCCATCTGGGAACGTTCGCATTTCACGCGCGATCAACTGCTGCATCAATTGCAGGACTGGTGCGCACGTGCCGAAGCTTCCGGCATCAAGTCGCTGCAGGATTTCTCACTGCGCCTGCGCAGCTACTCTTGAGCTGAGATACAAGACAGTTCGCCGCTGCCATTGCGGCGGCGGTCTTCGTAAAGAAAACGGCCCATGCCATCGGGCCGTTTTTTTTCGCCTGGAATTCCTGTGGCGCCGATGTTCTTCAAGGCTGCACAGGGCAGGGCAAGTTTGCCGCGGACGTAAAAAAGCCCCGCAGGAACATGCCTTGCGGGGCTTTTCGGAGCTCGGATCAATTACTTGATCTTGGTCTCTTTGTATTCAACATGCTTACGAACCTTCGGGTCGAACTTCATGATCGACATTTTTTCCGGGGTTGTACGCTTGTTCTTGGTAGTGGTGTAGAAATGACCTGTACCTGCGGTCGATTCCAGCTTGATTTTGTCGCGGCCTGATTTCGCCATGATTCTTCCTTTATTCTGCTAGTTAGACTTTTTCGCCACGAGCG
>Ga0210409_10004444_pt1 | contig 15091 bp, 18 predicted proteins | sample IncBWH17MmetaG_FD_161649 | JGI IMG/M metagenome (GOLD analysis project Ga0210409, IMG submission 161649) | Forest soil microbial communities from Barre Woods Harvard Forest LTER site, Petersham, Massachusetts, United States - Inc-BW-H-17-M | ecosystem: Environmental > Terrestrial > Soil >...
CCTCCGCGTGAAACCCCCGCTCGTCGCGTGTCACGATCACGCGTGCATCGACCGCGCTCCGAAGGGCGTTTGCACCGACGATTCGTTCGACAACGCCGAGCATCTCGTCGCGCGACGGACACCCCGCCGGCGCGACCCACTCAATGTGGACGGGCAGACTCGGCATATTGGGTTTATGGTATACGCAGCGGAGCAACAGGCGAGCCGCAGACTTCCGTTCAAATCTCGCGCGTATCCATCCGAGAGCTCCGCTCCGGCAGGATCAATTCGCTCCCAACGTGAGCCGCGACCCATCTAGAGTGCTGCTTCCTTCTCGCCCTCGGCAAATCTGCGCCACGTGGCCACCCAGTCTCGTGCCACCTGCGGGTCGGTCGAGACCGCGGGATGAATTTGAATGGAAAGCGAAAGCCGACCGCGCCACTCGGCGCAGCAGATGCCGAGCGGAGTCGCCCTGAGGACGTGGCCGCGTCCAATGAACCATTCTTCGAGGTCGCTTGTGCTGTCTGCATCCATCGCCAGCGAGGCTGAAAACGAGCCTTGCCAGGGGCGCGTCCACATCGCGAGGCGCATGAACCAGCGCAGCGCCCACCGCGGGATCCACTTGGCGAACTTGAACGTAAACACGCCAACCACCCAATGGCGGCGCAGCTTCATCTCCCGTCGGATTGCCTGGTGGATTTGTTCGGGGCCGGCTTCGGGCGGAAAGGTCACGTCCAGTGAGAAGCTGGAGACGCCTAGCTCCCCTTCGGAGGGGAATGCTCCGTGCATGGACAGCGGCACTTTCCAGGAGACGACGCCGCTGCCGGGAACGAGCTCAGGGAGGATGGTTTCTTTGAGAGCCCAGAGCAACCACGCTTGGAGCGAAACGTCGTGGGATTGGGCAAGGCGCTCCAATCGAAGAGTGTCCTCCTTCGAGAAGAGCGTCCATGCGAAGGCAGGGGGCGGGGATCGCCTCGTGGGCACTGGGCGCCAGGAAGCATCGAGGCGCCGCCATCGCATGGGGGGGCGCTGGCGCAGTGCCAAGAAGTAGAGCCGCAGCCACGCGACGAACAACGCCCACTTCGAAGGAGGAGTGCCCGACGTCGCGAAGTCGTCATAGTTGATAGCGAAGTTTCGCTTGGTGCGGAGAAACTCGGCGAATGCCGTCGTGCCGTCGTACTCCCGATGTCGAAAGCGGGTCCACTCCGGCTCAGCCATCCCCGTGGAGTAGCTTCCCATGTAGAAGTCACAGTATTCGCCCATATCATCGAGGGCATCCCAGAAGTCGGCGATGACGTCTCGTTTTCGGCGTGCCACCGTGGACACCATAGCGCCATCGCGCCAGCACGGAGGCGCGACATCGCCGATATTCGGGACCCGTCGACGGACCCCAGTCGCGTGTGATTCAAGCGAGTCTCTCGGAAGCACTATACTTTGGCCATGACCCTGCCCGGGCTTGCGCTGCGCAACCTCCGTCGCAACAGGCTCCGCGTGGGGTTGACGGTGGTGGGCGTTGCAATTGCCATCGTCGCGTTCTTGCTCCTTCGCACGGTCACGCTGTCAACGACGGCGGTTTGGAGCAGGCCCCATCAGGACCGATTGATCACACGCCACAAGATTACGCCAGCGCTGCCACTGCCGAAGCACTACCTGGACGACGTACGCGCGTTTGCCCACATCAAAGCGGCCACGGGAGCGACCTGGATCGGCTTTCGGAATCCCACGAACGACAAAGAGCTCTTCAATTGCGTCGCGGTCGATGCTGCGACGTACTTCGATGTATTCACGGACAAAGTAGTCCCGCCCAATGAGCTCGAAGCCTTCAAACGCAACCGACAGGGAGCGATCGTGGGCGACGGCATCGCACAAAAGTTCGGGTGGAAGGTCGGCGACAGGGTAACCGTGCAGAGCGCCGTCTTCGGCGACGCTTGGCCGTTCGTCGTCGAGGGGATCTACACCCCCGCACACAAGTCGGTTGGTCGCATCGAGTTCTTGGTCCACCAGGACTTCGTTGAGGACGCGATCCCGGCCCGTTACCGGGACATGGTTGAATTCGTCATCAGCCGTGTGGATGACCTCTCCAATGCAGCCGAGGTCGCCAGCGCGCTCGATAGGTCCTTCGCCGATCGGGACCCGCAGACCATCACGCAGGACGAGTTGAGCGCCAGCAGCGCCCTTCTGGGGGGGGTGACGGCAGTTCTCCGGGCCATCGACATCGTGTCGGCCGTGATCCTCATCATCACGATGCTCGTGCTGGGCAACACGATCGCGATGGGAGTTCGCGAACGAACCAACGAATACGGAGTGCTTCGCGCCATCGGCTTTTTGCCCGCGCACGTCGCGCTCTGGGTCGTCGGCGAGTCGCTTCTGATGGGCGCAGCAGGAGGCGTATTCGGGGTGGCGCTGGCGTGGTCGTTCATCCATGTGGTCATCAACCGCCTCGTCGAAGAAAACTTCGGCTTGTACGGGCCAGGGTTCGAACTCGGCGCGGCCAACATAAGTCTTGGGGTGCTCGCGGCGACGGCCCTGGGAGCCATTGCCGCCGCCATTCCGGCCTGGCAGGCCGCTAGGCTGCGTGTAGTGGAGGCGGTGCGCCGGGTGGCTTAGATGGCACGCCGCACTCGGGCGCGTGGCAACGGGCCTGGAGTAGAGTGCGCATCACGATGTCGCGGCTGCTTGCCTGGTCATACGACCGTTTGATGCACGCCAGCGAAGAAGCATGTCTGGCCGAGTGGCGTCGCGAGCTGCTCAGTGACACTTCGGGCGATGTCTTGGAGGTCGGCGCGGGTACGGGCGCAAACCTGCCATTTTACCCTTCCACCCTGAGCCGCCTCGTGGTGGCCGAGCCGGACCTCCACATGCGCGCCCGGCTCCACCGTCGCTTGCACCAGAGTGGCCGCCTTGTGGAGATCTCCGATGCACCGGCGTCGTCCCTCCCTTTCCCTGACGCATCCTTTGACACGGCAGTCGCAACGTTGGTGCTCTGCTCTGTGCCCGATCCGGAGCGCGCGCTGCGCGAGATCGGCCGCGTTCTCCGCCCAGGCGGTCGATTCATTTTCCTCGAACACGTGGCTGCGGATGAGCGCCCCGCGCGCCTCAAGTGGCAACGCCGAATCGAGCCAATCTGGCGACGCCTGCTGGGCAATTGCCACCTCACCCGCCGGACCGGAGAATCGATTCGCGCGGCGGGGTTTCGCGTCGACGCTGAGACTCGAGCCTCGATCCGCAAGACCGCGCCTGTCGCTCGCCCGAGCATCCGCGGGGTCGCCGTAAAGGTCGGTTGACGGCGAGCAAGTGTGGGTCGAATCGCGGTTGCAACCGCACGTCGAGACCCAGCTTCGTCCGGCGAATAAGTCCTATTCGCTTTGCTGGCGCGTCTTCGAGGTCAGCGCCACCACGTTGCCCATGCCAGCGAGCCGTCGCGCTTCAAGCTCCTTCGCAAGCTGCGCGACCACGTCGAAGCGGCCGGCGGCGGCAGCTTGCGCAAGCGCCTTGGCGAGCGCCGTCTCTACCTCATCGCTGCGGCCCAAAGTGTGGCTCAACGGCGCCGCTTTCAGTGGGGTATCGGCAGGCGTCGGCAGGGTGTCCCCACTGGCGCCCGTCGCGCTCGACAAGCGTCCTTGCAGACTTTCATCGGGCGCCGCAATCGACGGTCCCGACCCCAGCCGCTGCTCTGTCGCTTCTTCCCACGACAGGCAGATGGCGATCGTCGTCGCGGTACACCGCTCCGCTACGAGACCGTGGTATGCGCGGGCAGAGAAAAGGTTGATAAGAGATCGCATGAAGGCTCCAAAGGACGTGACGAAGTAGGGTACGCTCGCACACGGTTGCCCTACCCACTCGTAGAGCGCCTGCGTCGGGCTCTCCCTGAAGATCCGAATGTCCCCTCCACGCCAATTCAGGTCGACCGTATCATGCGTGTAGGTGAGTGCCTCCCAAACGTTCGGTCCAATTCGTTTTGCGCGCGCCATGACCGGCGCCAGGATGTGTTTCCACGTCCGGTTTGCGACTTCAGCTCCAATGGCTTCGATGGCCACGGGCCCGAGCTCCAGTGTATCCATGGCCTTGTAGTGCTGGACGGCCATCTCGACCGGCACCCAGCCTCCCGCACTCAAGCCTAAGATTCGCTCCTGCCACTCGGCGGGGAGGGCCTCCACGTAGCGCGAATACAGCCCATGTGCGCGCGCTGACTGAAGTCCGGCCATGACGAGCGTACTCCGGACCTCCACGATCGGCCGGGGCGGCGAGTGACGAAACGGCAGAAACAATTCGCTCATCGCCTTAGGAGACGGCCGCTGGCTCGAAAGTTGTATGTGCGACCGCGTGGAAGCATGGGCGCTGAACTGCGCAAGCGGGCCGCGCAAAGCCGCCTCAAGCCGTCAGCGCGCTCGCCTCTAGAACCTGCCTCGAACGTCCAATCGCGTCCGCGGTCGACCTGCTCGAGGAGCCCGCCGGTCGCGATCGTAATCGAGATGGCTCAGGAGCGAGAGGCGGCAGACCTGCAAAAATTCAGCTCAGGACCACCCAGGTCGCTTTCGCGGTCGTTCTCGTGACGGAACGCTTCTCAGGACTCAATGACTCAATAATAGGTCACGAATTCAACGTGAAAATAGAACACGCCACGTCGTAGTCGGGATCGCGTTGGGGTCCACGTGCGGCTCCGGAATCCCAAGTTTCAGCGCAACCGAAGACGAGGGCACGCCCCGGCCATCGGGGCGTATCGCATTAACGATGATCCATTATCCTCAAGCGCTAGTTCCGCGGACTCCACTGCGGCCGCAGCGCCGTCGGCAGTACATCCACTGATGGAACAGACTTTCGAGAACGCGAGATCCATCGTGGCGGCGAATCGATCAGAGAACGTGGAACCAGCGGCTGCGCGACCTCCGACGGCACTCCACAAGGACGAACTCGAGTCCACGGCGGACGATTCTCGTCGACTCACGCGAGGGGACAATCGAGTCGTGCTCGCGATCAGCACGCTTCTGTTTGACTTGTCGCTCATGACGCCCTTGCCAAACGCGGACAGAATAGGATTGCGCGAAATCTGCGACGAGTCCACTGCCGCCGACGCCACCCGCTTGCCCCTCGTGATCGAGTTCCGGAGCAACAGCGCGTGGGGCGTCAGCGCTGCACGGGACTGCGCACGGCGCGGCGTGTTCCACCGCCGCTTGGAATCATGAATCAGCGTTGAGTCGGCCTTGGCCCGAGTTTGGCTGACTGCTGCGTTTGAAGTAGAGAACGTAGCCGCCGCCTTATTGGAACCCGTCGTCGGACTTCGGCTTCGCGCCGGCGGCCGCCCAGCGGACCCAGCCCTGGCCTGGCACGCGCCTCGCTACGTCGCTGCTCGTCCGATTATTTCACTGCGCTCCGCAACAGCGGATGCCGCCTCACCCAGGAGTTCCCCCCATGAAACTCGTCCGCATCACTGGTCCAGTTGTTGCCGCGCTCGTCGTCGGCGCGTGCGGTGCGGAATCGAAGCACGCATCGACCCCCCAGCGGGCCGCCGAGGAGGCGGCAGAAGAAAAGGGAGAAGCCCAGAAAGAGGCGCAAGAGGCGCGGAGCGACGCCGACAAGGCGCGGAAAGAGTCGCAAGATGCGACGCGAACCCAACACGAGGCGGAGCAGAACGCCCAATTTGCGGCGCAGAGAGAAGCGCAGGCAGATCGGCAAGCCGCAGGGACGCAGTCCCCGAGGGCGCTTCGTGCGGGAACGACTCAGCTCCAGGCGGCCAACGCTGACAAGGACAGGGGCCCCAGGACCACCGTGCCGTTTGCAGCGAACAGCGCCGATCTTTCGGCAGACGCCAAAGCGAAGATCGACGAGGCAGCCAAGACTCTCCGCGCCAATCCGCAGACAAGGAGCGCGATCGTCGAAGGGTACTCCGATGATGGAGGTGGCGAATCGGCCAACGTGGACCTGTCGCGGCGGCGCACCGATGAAGTCGCCAACTACCTCGCGAGCAAGGGCGTGTCACGCGAGCGGATCACTACGAGGGCGCTGGGGTCAGAGTATCCCGTCAGCAAGGAGGAAACAGCGAGGGGGCGAGCGCGCTATCGACGAGTGGAAATTGTGATTCAGCCCATCGGAAATTAGCCACGCAAGAGGGCCGAGAGGCGCCCCTCGACCACCTCCGTCGGGGTTCGCCAAAACCCCTCCGTTTGCAATACGCCCAGGCACAGCGCGAATGGAGCTCGGCACGCTGGTTGACCGGCCTGGTCGGACGGGCCATGCCGATCTGCAGGGCGTCGGCGTGAGCTTCGATCGCCTCGATGAGATGGTCGCGGCGCAGAGAGATGAGCGAGAGTTGGGTGCCAATGCTCATTAACCCTTCCGGGTCGCCTCTGTGCGCCGGCAAGGGTCCTGGACGATGGTTACGCTTCAACATGAGGGCGGCCGATGAGCATGGGCGTGACCCCCCCACATCCTCCTTTGCTCCGCGCCCAATGACAAGAAGGTTCGGACACGAAGCAGCGAGCGTGTCGACAACCGAAGTTGTCCACGGGCTAGGCAGGTCCACGATCGCGACGTCAAGCAATGCGCCATGAAGCGCGTCAACCAGCTGCTCGACCGTGTCTACTACGGTCACATCCCATTGGACACGAAGCAGAGCTCGCGCAAGGGTCGAGCGGCGGATCCGATCTGGATCGACGAGCAGCACCGACCGCCTTGTGGCGGGCGGCTTCGAGGCCGGACGCAGGGTAATGCGCGCCACGGGCCGTTGCACCGATTCTGGAGGCTCGGACGGTGGCGGAGCCGCAATTTCGAGAAGTCGCGCCAGAAGATCGTCGACCAATGCGAGGGCCCGCGCTGGCCCGAGGTCGAGGCGCAGGATCTCCAGAAGGTATCCTCTCGTGAAGACGACCAAGTCGGTTACCGGCTCGGGTACCGTCGCTCGCCCAGCGCGAACGAGCGCTCGCGTGAGTGCTGCGACCGCGAGCTCGTTTGACCCGTAAGCCATTGCTAGCAACGACATGAGCAGGGTCGCCATGCCGCTCAGTTGATGCGTGCCTCCGGGAGGCGATGCCGCTCCTGACTTGACCCGTGACACCCAGTGATCCTTCCCGAGGCAGCTAACTTCTCGGGTGCTGAATCCTCATCAAAATAGCCATATAGCAGCCTCGACGTGCGGGGGCAGCCCCATCCGCTATTGGGGGCGGCTTCCGCCTCGGTCGCATCACCTGCCCGTGAAAACTCGTTTGGCCGATCGCGCTTCCCCATCTGCGTACCGCCGAAGCGCCGCCTGAGACCGTAGAAGCGAGTAAAGGAATACTAAGGAATCGAGCGTGGGACATCTCGTTTGACGAGTGCGCGCGCTTCAACCATCAAGCGTGGAAATGCGTACAGATCATCCGAGCCGTGGATGTATGGCCAGGATGTTGCAGCCATACGTGATGCCGTTACTAGAACACCGCGGCGGAGAAAAAACGCGGATTTCGAAGGATGAGCCATTCACGTTTAGCGGCGCTCATCGCGACAGCGGTCGTCGCATGCCGACCTCTTTCCGGTGACGCTCAAGCGAAGGAGGAGTAAGCCCATGCGCTCTGGAACGCAGTTCGGATTTGAAGACTGGTTGCCGCGGCGTGCAGCGCTGCTGACCGCTCTCGGGGTGTGGACCGCTGGCTTCGCGCTCGCGGGAGCCAGTGCCTGGCGGATGCAACACCCAACCGGGACCGATGAGATGAACGAAACGTTCTCCTCGGCAGCAGCGACGTCGTGCGCGTCCTGCGACAACGCTCCCAGCGACGCGCCCGCCGATACGACCGAGTCGAAGGGAGTCGTGTTTATGCCCGAAGACGGGATCGTAGCGCGCGCGACGCCGAGGATCGGCGCACAATTGCAGAAGCCTTGAGCGAGTCAACCAGCTGGCGTCGCCACGGGACGCATCAAACAGCGTCACAAGCACCGCCTCCGTCACCTTCCCGGAGGTTCGCGCGGACGGCGGGGCACGGGAAGCGCCGGATCATGTTGGCTGTCCGACCGCCTTCTTGTTCTGCGCGGACGCGCGCGCGATAGGCCCGAGGCACATCCAGAAACGCCTCGAGCGCGCGCACGAAGCGCTCCGGATCCTGGCGATGCGGGAAGTGGCCGCACCCCATGAAGCGCGTCAGCGTGGCGCCCTTGATGACAGACGTCGCCTCGATCGCGTGCGCAAGGGGAATGACGGTATCGCGCTCCCCCCAGAAGAGGGCGATGGGCGGCAATTCGCCAATCTTATGGATTCGGTCGAGGAAATGGCGACGTTGCCCGCGCCAATCGATGACGTCGCGAACGCTGCGAGCGAAGGCGCGTGCGGTGCCCGGGGTAGCGTTGATGCGGGCGAGCTCCGCGATGTCTTCGGGCGTATATGCGCCGCCGGCTGCCTTCAGCGCGATGCGCGTGCCGTGCGCCATGAAAGGCTGGCCGAGCCGCTCTACGAGATGCGGGATCGACGCGAGCCGAAGTGCCAAGCCCACTTCGCGACCGAGCCCGCCTGCAGCGACGAGGGCCAGTCGTCGAATGTACGAGCGATGCTCGAGGAGCATCCACTGCGCGACGCCGCCTCCATACGAATGGCCGACGAGATCCAGATCGTCGAGGCAGAGCGCTCGGAGCCAAGCTCCAATGACGCGCGCGTGCCATTCGAGCGCATAGCTCGCGTCGGGTCGGCCCGACAGGCCGTGGCCGGCAAGGTCGGGCATGAGCACGCGACGCGCTCGCGCGAGCAGAGGAGCGACGCAGGACCACGTGCGATGCGAATCGCATAGCCCATGCAAGAGGACCAGGGGCCGCCCCTGGCCCAGCTCAGACCAATGTAAGTCGCTGCCCTCGACGCGAACGGATGAGTGACGGGCAACGGCGAGCATGGAAGCGAGCAACAACCACGCAAGATCCCCGCCCGGCCGCCACGGCCGGTTCCCCAACTTCGCCAGCGACGTTTGTCGAGCGACGCAGAGTTCGTCTCCGCGGGCGTATCGCCTGCTGGCAGGAATGTTGCTTGGTTGAACCGTGCGACGAGTTGGTGCGAGCGCGCGTTTCGCGCTTCCACCGTGCGCCGCGTGAGCTGTCCTCATCGCCGTTGGGCGCAGAGGAGAAAGGGCTCCTGCGTCATGTCAACGATGAAGAAGCAGACTGCGATTGGCGTCAGTGTGAGCGTATTGGTCGCAACCTTGGGCTCAGCCGCCGCCGTCGCGTACGACTTGAATCGCACGCCGCGTTTGCCGAGCGCTACGTCGGAGATCACGGCGCCGTTCAAGCCAGCGCCCGCGGCCTTTGCGCAACCGGTGTCGGGACTGCAGCCTGTGCTGTACATACCGACCCTCACCATCGTCGGACGATTCCATCCACCCCCGGTCGTCCGCGCGGCTCGCGCACTGAAGGCCGCCGCAGACACCGCTCAGATGCAGTGCACGAGCTGGCGAGAGCTCGACATGGGCTCGGGCCGAGTCCAGGTGTGCGAGTGAGCATGAAAAGTATCTAGGTGCAGCTTGCCGCCGTGAAGCGACGTTGAAAAGTGGCGCCTCGACGCGCTCATCAGCATCGGGGGGACGGCCGCGGTCTTCGCCGCGACACACCGGAACGGCCTTCGCGGGGCGGTGAAGATCTTGTCCCCACCCTACTCGCACGACGCGATCGCGCGCGCGCGCTTCCGTCGAGAGGGGTTACATCGCGAACCGGGTGGACCATTTTGGCGCGGTTCGCGTGCTCGACGACGACACGACGAGCGACGGGCACGCCTTCCTCGTGATGGAACTTCTCGAGGGTCGCTCCCTGCACATGCTCGCAGAACGCGAGGGGGGGGAATCTCGACACAGCGCATGTGCTTTACGTCGCCGATCAGGTCCTCGAGGTCCTCGCGGCCGCACACGACAAGGGGATCGTCCACCGTGACATCAAGCCGGAGAACCTTTTTCTTGTCCGCCGCGAACCACTCGTGCCCCGGGACCAACAACTGCTCGGATACGGATCCCAATCTGTTGACCGTGCTCGGCCTTCAGGGCAGCGACGTGCCCGAATTCGATGGCGGCCAATACGAGCAAGGGCTCATGACGCTTCAGTCGACGTATCAATGCACCAATAGGATCTCGTCGCACTTCATCGGGACCCGAGACCCCGACGCGCTGCTGACCAAGCAACGCGTTCTCCGCAACGAGCTCTGCGCGCCGACGCATGACACCGGCGACCAACCAAAACGCGAACCGAACGACCTCTCTCATGCAGCCTTTGGTAGCCTTGCGCTTCTCGGACCGCATTTGTAGCCATCAAGGGCGTGATGACGACGGACATCAACGTCGTGACACAAATGTAAGGCATCCACGCTTCTCGAATTGCCCGGATTTGTCGAATTGCAATAAAGCAAGCGAGCCGTGCCGACCTTAAGGCCGTTCCCATGCCGCACGGGCGTGCACCTCGCATGAGACCCCTTCGGGGCATCTGCATTCTCTTGGCTAGTTGCGAGAGCGTCTTTGGCTCGGCAAGCGCGACCGTCCGAGCACAGTATGGCGCCAAGCGCTTCAGCCATCCGCTCGTTGGATATAGCGCACGTCGTGCACTCCGGAGAATAGTTCTCGTTTGAACATACGTTTTCACGAAATCTCGCGCGCAAGCTCGCGCGGCGCCGAAGCACTTTGTGGTTAACCACTTTGGTACAGCCCGTGACGCACGCAATATGCGCTGTCTAGGCCCATAATCTGCGGGAACGGTCGTGCGGCATGGGTGGTGCTTGTTGAACGGCCACACCGGCGACCGGTAAAACTCGTGCATCTCACGCACGTCGAGGAAGTCCGCTGGCAGCGAAACACGGCGCCGGTGTCGCTACACAGCCAACGTTCTGAATTCAATATGAACGACTCTGGTATTGCGTGGCGCGTTCGGGCACTCACAGGAGACACAATGAACAATTCCAAGACGATGATAGAGAATACCGTAGACTCGCAACGAGGACCGGAGAGTGGCAGCCGACTCCCGTTACGCATTCGTCGCAGCCTTATTGGACTGCTCGTCGTTCCAGGCGCCGCAGCGGCTGCGATGGGCTGCTCGTCTCCAGCCTCCGATGGAACTTCGAGGGTTTCGCAAGCTGTGACGGCACCCGTTTTGGGGGCTGTAGTGAGCTACGCGGTCCTTGCCGGATCCACTGTGACCAACACCGGCCCTACGGTGGTCACCGGCGATCTCGGGGTCTCACCGGGCACGGCCGTCACGGGGTTTCCTCCAGGACAGGTGAATGGAGGCGCGATCCACTCCGCTGACGCCAATACCCTTCAAGCACAGACCGATACGACGACGGTGTACAACGCTCTGGCAGGACAGTCGTGTGACCGAACCCTGACTGGCACGGACCTCGGTGGGCTGACGCTCACGGCGGGCACCTACTGCTTTTCGTCTTCGGCGCAGTTGACGGGCACGCTCACGCTGGACGCTCAGGGCGACCCGTCGGCGGTCTTCGTATTTCAGATGGGCAGCACGCTGACCACCGCAAGCAACTCGTCGGTTGCCATGATCAACGGTGGCAATCCTTGCAACGTCTACTGGCAGGTCGGAAGCTCAGCGACGCTCGGCACCAGTACGGCGTTCGACGGGAACATTGTCGCGCTAGCCAGCATCACATTGACGACGGACGTGTCCGTCACCGGTAGGGCGTTGGCTCGCACAGCAGCGGTCACCATGGACACCAACGTCGTGGATGCGTCAAGCTGCAGCGGCAGTACGCCCAATGCCGACGGTGGCGGCGCCGCCGACGCCATCAGCCCCTCCGCTGACGCCTGCCTGGACGTCATCGCCCCCCCTCCCCCAGTTATCGACAGCGGCACCGCCCCCGGCACCGACGCCGATGAAGGGAAGACGTACTGCGGATGGGAGCGCTGCAACCTGCACACGGATTCCCATCACTGTGGCTCCTGCGACAACGTTTGCGGTTGGTCGGAGTCATGCGTCGATGGGGAGTGCCGAGCGCACAAACAACGGAGCCACGGGTGGTGGCAGACTTTCTGCGGCGACCTAGCCACCTTCTTCCACCACAACTAGGCGTCTTGGGCAGCGCCGCATAGTTAGGCGCTAGCAGCAAACGCGAGTTCGAAGGCCTCGGGGGAGCAGTTGATCTCCCCCGGGGCCTTTCGGGCGTGAAGCTCGCAGAAGGCGCCATCTCGTATCCGTTCGGTCTGGCGTGCTGCTGACTCGCTGGGAGGGGAGATGTACGTCAAGTCCGAGGAGATCGACGGACGAATGGCGCCGACTGTGGAGGCGACGAGCGGCATGGCGAGTGGCGCTTGCTGAAACGTGATCAAGGCAGAGCGCGGTGTTCGTGGTACCGCCTCGACAGCCTGCCCTCTTCGACTGCCTTGCACGCGCGCAAGGGTGGATTCGAAGGTCAAGAGGTCAGTCCGCTGCTCAATGGGCGACGATGAGGATTCCAGTGGCCAGCTGGTCCAAAACCAATCCGATCGCGAATACGCGAAGCGCGGGAAAGAACGCTGGCAGCGCGTGGAAATCGTCGACGTCGCTCGTGAGCGCTCTTGGTCTTGGTGGCCATTCTGCATCGCGCCGCTGTCGCGTGTACACGGTGACTATTCGTGGCTGCTCATGCCACGGAAAGGGCGAGTTGCCGCATGGAGAACGGCCTGCGGAGAAATGCATTCCCGCCCGCATCCTCCGCATTCGCCAAGTCGCTTGGACTTGCGTACTTGCTCGTTACCAGGACTGGCAGCCCCAGGCGTCCCTGCGAGCGGCGAATGTATTCGCAAAGCTCGTAGCCGGACCTGGCGGGAAGTTGGACATGCACACAAGCGACGTGAGGCTCACTCGCTGCCAAGTGGCGGACGGCGGCGTCGTAGTGCCCCGCCGAGAGGACGCTGAAGTCCATCCGACCGAGTTTTTTGCTTATGGCCTTCTGCAGTCTCGGGTCGTCCTCTACGATAAGTGCGATGCGTCTCGCATCGTTCACAGGCCTCTTTGTCGACAAAATTGCGATGAGCATGTGGACAGCGACATACAAGTGTTGCGCAAGGGCGCGCGTTCGCGACCGCCGACGGGAATACCGAGTGTGAACTTTTTCACCGCCATGAAAGCGGTACGCGAGTCGTGTAGTTCAGCTTGTCTCGAGTAAGCCAACTTGCCCATTTCAAAAGAGCAGATCGCGTGCCGAGGCGTCGTGGCTGCCGCTCCGTCCAAGCGGACGATCGAGCAACTGCGCCGACTTGCTCGTCGCGCTCATCGCCGGCGCCACGGGCGCAGTCGCCCAATCGCCTATTGTGGGCGGACGCTGCCCTTGCAGTCAGGCTGGATCGCCGACAAGAATTTGCTCGAAGGCGTCGATCGATGGGGAATGTCGTCTCTCGTATCGCCCAGCCTTTTTGCAAACAGCGAATGGCTGTGTATGCAGCTTGGCGCGCTTCACGAGATCACATCGGCCGGATTGTCTCGGTCCGCCAATTGCTGGTTCGGCCGACATGTCCCAAATTTCACGCCGAGCACCCTGTGAAATCTCACTTTCTTTTTCTTTGGGTTCTTGTCGGCGGGCCACTAGCGACCTCGTCGGCCGCGGGCGCCGAGCCGACGAAACAGGACTGTGCGCAACGCCTTGACAAGGCCACGATGCCGACCGTCGTGCCTATGGCCAAGAACGCCGCCGGCCACGACCTCAGCGCTGTGCGCGTCACCTTGGATGGTCAGCCGCTACGCGATTTGCTCGATGCAACCGCGATCGCAATCGACCCGGGCGAGCACACCTTCGCATTCGAAGCCGACGGGCGCCACAAGACTGAGGAGACCGCCATCGTGCGTGAAGGGGAGCGGGGTCGGCGCGTGGGGGTCGTCCTCGCGTCATTGGACGCGCCTTCGGACAGTGCGCGAGATCCTGCACAGTCCTCGGCCTCCAGCACGTGGCGCTCGTTTGGGCGCGCGCTCGGCGGCGCCGGCGGTGTTGGAATCGCGGTGGGTGCCATCGTCGGCTTGGTGGCGAAGGGAGCATTTGATCACGCGCTTCAGGCCGAATGCTGCGGCGACCCGCGCCGCTGTGCGCCGCAAGGCAAGCAGGATGCGCGGACGGCGGAGAGATGACGTGACCATCGCTGCCACAATTGCGCACGGCGGCGGCGGGTTTGCCGTGATTTGGAGGTGGTGATGTCCGGACGGATCGCGCTGCTCGGTGGCGTGCTCGTGCTCTGCGCTGCCGCATGCGCCAATATCTGGCAGTTTAGCGACCTGCGAACGGGGGCTGCCGAAGACGCAACCCCCGATTCGGCCGCGGCAGACGAGACCGTTGGCGATGTCGGCGCCGAGGAAAGCGATGTTTCGGTCGATGTCGGCGATTCGGACGGCGACGCTGACGACGCAGGACCGTGTGAGGACACGCAGAATGACCCCAGCCATTGCGGCCGTTGCGGCACGGCGTGCCCGGCCGGAGCGAGCTGCCTGGCAGGCTCGTGCAAGTGCCCCAGCGCGCAGCCGACTTCATGCAACAACGTGTGCGTCGACACGGCCACCGACAACGCCAACTGTGGCGGCTGCGGCAGGCTGTGCATCGTTGCCCATGCGGCGACGTCGGTGTGCGTGGGGTCGACCTGCTCCGCCTCGTCTTGCGCCTCGGGCTACGCGGACTGCGACGAGCTCGCCGCAAACGGTTGCGAGGTCGATACGGCCCGCGACCCGGACAACTGCGGCCGTTGCGGCAGCGCGTGCCGCCTTCCTCACGCGACGGCCGGCTGCAGCGCAGCAACCTGCACGATCGCCTCGTGCGACACCGGTTTTGCCGATTGCGACCGAATCGCTTTGAATGGCTGCGAGACCGACCTCGCCAGGCCGTCCAGCTGTGGCAGTTGCAGCGTGGTGTGCGCCGGAGCGACGCCGGTCTGCTCGGCCTCTGGCTGCGTGTCCGGCTGCTCGCCGGCGACCCCGACGCTCTGCAGCGGCACGCTGTGCGTCGACACGACCAGCGACGTGAATAACTGTGGCGCCTGCGGGAGCGGCTGCACGCTCCCCCATGCGACGCCCGGCTGCTCCCATTCGAATTGCGTCATTCTGGAGTGCGCTGCAGGGTATGCGGATTGCGACGGACTGCCCGCGAACGGCTGCGAGACCCATACAGGCAAGGACCGGGGAAGCTGCGGCCGCTGACGCGGGTTTGTAGGACTGGGTT
>Ga0210409_10004445_pt1 | contig 15091 bp, 10 predicted proteins | sample IncBWH17MmetaG_FD_161649 | JGI IMG/M metagenome (GOLD analysis project Ga0210409, IMG submission 161649) | Forest soil microbial communities from Barre Woods Harvard Forest LTER site, Petersham, Massachusetts, United States - Inc-BW-H-17-M | ecosystem: Environmental > Terrestrial > Soil >...
TCTATTGTATCGGGAGCAACGGAGAAGGCAGGAAGGTGTGTTGTCCGAGATACCCGGGCGAAAGGACAGGTAGCTCAAACTGCGCGAATGGCCAACAGAAAAAACACATTCTTAGCCGCGATCGATTTCGCGCGGCGCAAACTTTGAGCAAAAGGCATTTTACTGGCCGGGCTGGTAGACGCGTTCGACGCTGGAAACGCCGGAGATTTTCTTGATATTGACGAGGATGGTTTCGAGCTGTCGCTTGTCGGCGATTTCGAGATTGGCGTCGATGCGCGCGTTGGCGCGGTCAGGGCGGCTTTCCAGATTGTGAATATTGGAACCGGCGCTGCTAATCACGGCGGTGATGTCGGCGAGAAGGCCAGCGCGGTCGCGTGCGCGGATAGTAAGCTGAACGGGAAACTTGGCCTCCGATTCGCCGCCCCATTCGACGGCGATGCGACGTTCGGTCTGGTACATCAAGTTTTGAACATTGGGACACTGGCGCGTGTGCACGGCGACGCCGCGGCCTCGTGTGATGTAGCCGACAATCTCGTCGCCGGGGATGGGATTGCAACACTTGGCGCGGTATACCAGCAAATCGTCGTGGCCTTTGACGACGAGCGGCGCTTCGCCGAAGCCCAGCATGCGTTTGACGGTTTTGACGAGCGTGGGCTTGGCGTCATCGGTCTCGGGCTCCGCGGTTTTTTCCGGCTCGCCTAGGAGACGCGTGAGAACCTGGCGCGCGGAATATTTTCCGAAACCGACGGCGGCGTAGAGGTCCTCCACCTTGGAGAGCCCATAGTCCGAGATGAGCTTGAGCATGTCGGCTTCGGGAATTTTCTTGAGGCTGCGGCCGAAATGACGGGCTTCATTTTCGAGCAGGCGCTTGCCCATTTCCGTGGCTTCTTCGCGTTCCTGCTCGTTGATCCAATGGCGGATTTTGCTTTTTGCGGAAGAGGATTTGACGAAGCTGAGCCAGTCGCGGCTGGGGTGGTGGCCTTTTTGCGTGAGGATTTCAACCACGTCGCCGTTGGTGATTTCATGGCGCAAAGAAACCATCTGGCCGTTCACTTTTGCGCCGACGCACTGATGGCCCACTTCGGTGTGGACCATGTAAGCAAAATCGACGGGGGTGGCGCCACGAGGAAGTTCCAGTACGCGGCCTTTCGGCGTGAACGCGTAAACTTCGACCGGCGCGAGATCTACTTTGAGCGTAGAGAGAAATTCTCCGGGTTCCTGGAGCTCCTGCGACCATTCGATGAGCTGGCGCATCCAGGCGATGCGCTGGTCGTCGTCCTCCGAAGCCGGCTTGCCGGATTTGTATTTCCAGTGCGCGGCAACGCCTTCTTCCGCGATGCGGTGCATTTCCTGCGTACGGATTTGCACCTCGAAAGGCTGGCCGCTGTGGATCACGGTGGTATGCAACGACTGGTAGAGATTGGGCCGGGCGATGGCGATGTAATCTTTGAATCGGCCGGGGACAGGTCGCCAGATGTGATGGACCACGCCCAGGGCGGCATAGCAGTTGCGTTCCGAGTCGGTAATCACGCGAACGGCGAGCAAATCATAGACCTGGGCGATGCCGATTTCCTGACGGATGAGTTTGCGGTGAACGGAATACAACCCTTTTATGCGCGATTCGAGTTCGGCAGGGATGCTGGCTTCGACAAGTTTGGTCTGGATGGTGGCCTGGACTTCTTCGAGAAATTTTTTGTGCTGGGGAGCTTTGTCGCTAATTTCTTTTTGCAGGGCGAAGAATGCTTCCGGCTCGAGATAGCGGAACGCCAGGTCTTCGAGTTCGCCGCGAACGATACTCATGCCCAGGCGGAGCGCGATGGGCGCGTAAATGTCCAAAGTTTCGCGGGCGATTTTTTGTTGCTTGGCGGGCTCGAGATATTCGAGCGTGCGCATATTGTGGAGGCGGTCGGCCAATTTGACAAGGACGACGCGAACATCGGTGACCATCGCGAGGAGCATCTTGCGAACGGTTTCGGCCTGGCGCGCTTCGGGCGCCAGCATTTTTATGCGGCCGATTTTGGTGACGCCTTCGACGAGGTGGGCGACCTCCTTGCCGAAACGTTCTTCGATGCGAGCGACGGGATACTCGGTGTCTTCGATGGCGTCGTGGAGAATCGCGGCAGTGAGAGCGGTGGCATCAAGGCGCATGTCAGCGAGGATGTGCGCGACTTCGAGCAAGTGGGAAAGATAAGGTTCCCCCGAACTGCGGAACTGGTCGTGGTGGCGCTCGGTGGCAATTTCGTAGGCCCGGCGAATCATCCAGGGGTCTTCCGAGGGGCGGTTTTTCTTAAGCTTGTCGAGGAGTTCTTCGAGGCGGGCGTCGAGCTGGCGAACCGCGCGGTCGCGGTTAAAGCTAAGCGGCAGATTGCTCGGCGAGGGCATGTTCTAGTTTACGCCGGAAGAGGCGTCTCCGGGTAGGAAGGGGCGAAAGCGAGACCGCACGGCTAATGGCCTTTATACTTGACTGAAGAGCGAGTAAGGAATTGGCTTAGGCTCTCCATCTTATGAAGATTGCTGGGCGACAAATTCGACTGGCGGGGTCAGACCTGAGCAACCACCTCGCGTGCCGGCACTTGACCACGCTGGATTTCGAAGTGGCGCGAGGCGAGCGGACGGCGCCGGATTGGGCGGCGCCCGACCTGAAGGTGATTCAGGAACTAGGGCTGCGGCACGAGACGGCGTATCTCGCACATCTTTCGACGCAGGGTTTGGTGGTCGAGAATCTGGGATACATCGATCACAAAGAAGAAGGACGGCTGCTAACGGAGACGTTAGCGCTGATGGAGCGTGGCGCGGAAGTGATTGCGCAAGGGGCGCTGAGCGACGGGGAATGGTTTGGGCGGCCGGACGTGCTGCGACGCGTGGAGAAGCCGAGCAATCGTTGGAAGTGGTCTTATGAAGTTGCAGACACGAAGCTGGCGCGAGAGACGAAGGCGACCACGATCCTGCAACTGTCGCTGTATTCGGACTTGCTGGCGAAAGTTCAGGGGACGGTGCCGGAGTTCTTGTGGGTCGTGCCGCCAGACGAGGGATACGCGAGTGAAAAGTATCCGGTCCTGGAGTATGCGGCGTATTACCGGCATGTGCGGAAGCGCTTGCGGAACGACGTCGTCGAAGCTGAAGGAAAGGAAACGTATCCAGAACCTGTAGAGCACTGCAACGTGTGTCGATGGTTCAGGGAGTGTGATCAACGGCGGCGGGACGATGATCATCTGTCGCTAGTGGCAGGAATCCGAAGGCAACAACGAGATCAATTTGAAGTTTGGAATGCCGAGACGATGGCGAAGCTGGCGGCGCTGCCTGTTCCGCTGTGGGAGCGGCCGAAACACGGGTCGAAGGCGGGATATGAGCGCGTGCGTGAGCAAGCGCGCGTTCAGGTAGAGGGACGGACGGAAAAGAAGCTAAAGCATGAGCCACTCCTACCGCCGGCGGAAGGAATCGGATTTTGCCGGCTGCCGGAGCCTTCAGAGGGCGACATGTTTGTGGATTTGGAAGGCGATCCATTTGTGGGAGAGAACGGGTTGCAGTATCTCTTTGGATTTGCGGTCCTCGATGTGCCGGGAGAATTGAAATACGAAAAACGATGGGCTTTGAATCGTGAGGAGGAGAAAAAGGGATTTGAATGGCTGGTGGACGAAATCATCCGGCATCGAGAAGCGAATCCGAAGATGCACGTGTACCACTTCGGGGCCTACGAGCCGGGAGCGTTGAAACGATTGATGGGGATGTACGCGACTCGGGAAGACGCGATCGATCGAATGCTCCGCGCGGGCGTGATGGTCGATTTGCATCAGGCCTACAAGCAAGGCGTTCGAGCGAGCGTGGAGGAGTATTCGCTGAAGAAAGCGGAACCGTTTTATGGATTCGAGAGAAAGACGCCGCTGGAGGCTTCACGAGTGGCGATGCGTTATGTAGAGCACCGGCTGGAGTTGGGGCGAATGGGCGAGATGCCGGATGAGATTCGCGAAACGATGGAAGGGTACAACGCCGAGGATTGCGTTTCGACCGCGAAGCTAAGGGACTGGTTAGAGGAGGAGCGGGAGAAGTTGGTGGCGAGCGGTATTGAGGTTCCCCGGCTGCCGGAAAAAAGCGGCGATCCTTCCGAAAAGCTGAAAGACAAACTGGATCGCGTAGCGGCGCTGACGGAACTGCTTTCTGCTGGAATTCCTGCCGACCCGGATGCGCGGACAGAAGAACAAGCTGCACGCTGGCTTTTGGCGCAGCTTTTGAGCTGGCACCGGCGCGAAGACAAACGCGCATGGCAGGACGGCTACCGGTACGCGGAGATGAATGACGAGGATTTGCTGGATGAGCGAGTGGGGCTAACGCGCATGAGTTTCCTGGAGCGAGTTGCGTCCGGCCGGCAAGTGCCGACGGATCGCTATTCTTTCGAGCCGCAGCGGAGCAACGTTCGTGCTCGAAAGGAACTGTACTTTGGCGACGAGAAGTTCGGCGAAGTGGTGACGATCGATCAGGCAAAGGGCGTTGTGGACATCAAGAAAACCAAGAAGACTGCGGAGGTGCATCCGCCCACGGTTTATATGTGGGGTGCGCCGTTGCCGACAGATCCGCAGGCGGGGGCACTCTACCGGATCGGCGCGTGGGCAGCGGAAAACAGGCTGGATACGGCAGGCCACTACCGCGCAGGACGAGACTTACTGCTAAGGCGGCCGCCGCGGCTCATCAAGGGTGAGAAGTTACAGCAGCTCGCTTCCGAGACGCCGGTGAACACGGCAAATCGAATCGTACTGGCGCTGGAAGACTCGGTGTTTGCGATTCAAGGACCTCCAGGCTCCGGAAAAACGTACACGGGAGCGCGGATGATTTGTGAGCTGACGAGATCAGGGAAACGGATCGGCGTGACGGCACTGAGCCACAAAGTGATTCGCAAGTTGCTGGACGACGTGGTGGCAGCAGCGCACGAAATGAACCTTGAGGGAGTGCGGTGCCTGCATCGGGACAATGAAGGAGAGGAAAGCGAAGGAGTGACTGTCGCCAGAGAGGGCAACGAAGAGGCTTGGGAGGCACTGAGGAGCGGCAAGTCGAATGTTGTAGGTGGAACGTCTTGGCTATGGTCCCCAGAGAAGGCGTTTGAGTCGGTGGACGTGCTGTTCATTGATGAGGCAGGGCAGATGTCGCTGGCGGATGTGCTGGCGGTATCACAGGCGGCGAAAAAGCTGGTGCTGCTGGGCGATCCGCAGCAATTGGAACGGCCGACGAAGGGGAGCCATCCGGATGGCGCGGAGAAATCCGCGCTAGAGCACCTCCTGAATGGGCGGAAGACGATTCCGGCGGACTTGGGATTTCTGCTGCCTGAAACGTGGAGATTGCATCCGAAAGTTTGCCAATACACCTCGGAATTTTTCTACGACGCGAAGTTGCGTTCACATCCGATTTCGCTGAACAGGGTGCTCGAAGGTCACAAGTGGCTTGATGGGGCAGGAATGTGGATGGTCCCGGTGGAACATGAGGGGAATCGGAATTCGAGCGCGGAAGAAGTGGAAGTGGTCGGGAGGATTGTGGAGGGATTGCTGAAGCCGGAAGTAAAGTGGTTTCGGAGCGCGGGAAATCCGCGGAGCCTGAGAGAAGAGGATATTTTGATCGTGGCGCCGTATAACGCGCAAGTATCCGACCTTTCCGCGAGACTGCCGAAGATGAGAGTTGGGACAGTGGACAAGTTCCAGGGCCAGGAAGCACCCGTGGTGATTTATTCGTTGACGACGTCGACGCCGGAAGATGCGCCGAGGGGCATGGAGTTCCTGTACAGCCTCAACCGACTAAATGTGGCGACATCCCGGGCGATGACGGCAGTGATTTTGGTGGGCAGCCCGAAGCTCTTCGAGCCGGAATGCAGAACGCCGAGGCAGATGCAATTGGCGAATGCGTTTTGCGGTTACTTGGAAATGGCTGTCGCGCGTAATCCCTCCTCGATTTAGATGCGGCCTTAGAGGTCGGATCAGCTCATGCGGAGGGCCGCCATGGGGTCGATGCGAGAGGCGCGGCGGGCGGGGAGATAGCCGGCGAGGGCGGCAACGGCGGTTAGGAGGATGAGCATAGCGGCGAAGGTGCCGGGGTCGGTGGAGGTGACGCCGAAAAGGAGGCCGCTGAGGGTGTGGGCGAGTGCCCAGGAGGAAACAACGCCGAGGAGCATGCCGATGGCGGCGAGAGTGAGCGTCTGGAACAGGATGCCGACTTGAAGAGACTGGGCGGAGGCGCCGAGGGCCATGCGAATGCCGATTTCCTGGGTGCGCTGGTTGACGGAGTAGGAGATGACGGCGTAGATGCCGAGCGAGGCGAGGACGAGGGCAAAGCCGGCAAAACCAGCGAGAAGTAAAACGACGAAGCGGCGGGGCGAGGCGGCTTTATCGACGATTTGCTGCATGGTGCGGAGCGTGCCCGTGGCGAGAGTGGGATCGATCGGTTTGAGGGCTTCGCGAATGCGGGGGACGAGGGCGGAAGTGGTGAGCGATGTACGGACGACGAGGTCGACGGAGCCGTAGTCTTGCGTTTGGCGGATGGGAATATAGAATTCGTTGCCGGATTTTTCCTCGAGAGCGAGATGGTGGACGTCACCAACGACGCCGACAACTTCTCGTCCGCCGTCAGTCGTGACCATCTGTCCGATGGGATTCTGGCCGGGCCAGAGTTCATGAGCGAGGGATTCATTGATGATGATGACTTGGGGGGCGGACAAATCGTCGCGTTCGGAAAAGTCGCGGCCCGCGCGAAGAGGCACGCCTATGGCTTTGAAGTAGCCATCGCTAATGATGCGAACGTAGCCTCCCGGATATTCTCCCGGTTTATAGACCTGGCCTTTGGCGGCAATGCCCCAACTGCGATTGTGGCCGAGAGGGATGGCGTCGGTGAGGCCGGCGGCTTCGACGCCAGGGATCTCCAGGGCCCGGTGCAAAGCCTGGGTGAAGTAGGCGTTGCGCTTTTCCTGGGAGTTGTAGGTTGAGTTGGGGTCGATGCGCAGGGCGGCGGCGCGTTCGGGATGAAAGCCCAGATCGATATCGAGGACGCGCAGGAAGCTGCGAATCAAGAGACCAGCGCCGACGAGGAGAACGCAAGCGAGAGCGATCTCAGAAACTACCAGGCAGTTGCGCACCCAGGCGTGGCTTCGTCCTTGGCTGGAACCGCGATTAGAATCCTTCAAAACATCGTGAAGAGCAATGCCAGGGACCTGGAGCGAGGGAAGGAGGCCGAAGGCAATTCCGGTCGAGATGGCGGCCACCACTGTAAAGGAGACGACGCTGAAGTCCAGGTGAACCTCGGAGAGAAGAGGAATGCTGACAGAGGTCAGGCGAGCGAGCAGACGAGTGCCGACGAAGGCGATGAACAGCCCGAGGGCGGCGCCACAGCAGGAAAGGACGACGCTTTCGGTGAGCATCTGGCGAATCAAGCGGCCTTTGCCCGCGCCAAGCGCAGCGCGGATGGCGATTTCTTTTTGCCGCGAGACGGAACGGGAAAGGAGCAAGTTGGAGAGATTGGCACAGACGATGAGCATGACGACGCCGACGGAGCAGGCGAGGACCACGAGAGCGGGGCGAAGACGGCCGCTGATGTGATTGGCGAGAGGAGTGACCGCCGGGTCGATATCATTGCGCTCGGGGTGCTCTTTAGAAATGTGTTTGGCCAGGACTGTGAATTCTGACTGAGCGCTCCGGGCATTTGCGCTGGGCTTGAGGCGGCCGATGACGGCGAGGGTGTTTCCCCAGCGATTGGTTTCAGGAGTGAGTGGGAAGGGGAAAAAGAGATCGATACGGGTGCCGGGGGCGAAAACGGCGGCGAAATCAAAGGAAGCGGGAAGAACACCGATAACCGTGAAGGGCTGATCGTCAAGGGTGAGTGAGCGGCCGACGATGGAGGGATCAGAAGCGAAGCGGCGCTTCCAAAGGCCGTTGCTCAACAGGACGATTCTGGGACCATGCCATTTGCACTCTTCGGCGGTGAATAGCCTGCCGAGTTGAGGTGCTATACCCAAAAGAGGAAAAAAGTTATAGGAGACGGGGACTCCCGTGAGGCGCTCGGGCTCGCCACCCAGTCCAGTGAGGTTATTGTCGCCAGTACCGTAAAAGGCGAAATAACCGGCCATATCGGAGAACGATTTGTTTTGTTCGCGCAAATCAAGGAAGTGTCCCACTTGCATGGTTTGGACGGAGAGGCCCAGGGTGGCGGGACTATTGGCGATCCAGACGAGGCTGGCGGGATCGCGAACGGGAAGCGGGCGGATGAGCAGGGTGCTGACGACGCTAAAGATGGTAGAGCTTGCGCCGATGCCGAGACCGACGATGAGAATGGCGAAAGCGGCGAAGCCAGGATCGCGGCGAAGGGTGCGGAGGGCGTATTTGAAATCGCGAGAAAGGATGTCCAGCCAGGCGAGGGTGTTGGTGGTACGGAGTGGCTGGTCTGGCGATGGGGCATCGGTCACAGGGGCCTCCCAGGTGGAGCAAAGAATAGAGACGATCGAGAGGGCGAAAGGTCACGTGGGAACTTCAAACTAAATTGATTGGGTTTAGTTGGGCTTCGCCGGCCCCACTTTTCGGAGCGCGGGGAGGTAGAGGGCGGCGACGCCTTGGGCGATTTTTGCCGGGTCCGAGTGGCCGGAGTCGAGATTGGTCATGACAATGATGGTGAGGCGGTCATCCACGTAGCGGGAGATGTGCATGGTGAATCCCTGCCAGGCGCCGCCATGTTCGAGTAAGCGGTGACCATTTACTTCCGCGACGCGCCAGCCAAAGCCGTAGGGCGAAGTCTTGCCGCTGTTCAACTTTACCGGAGTCCACATCGGGTCGAAGCTGGAGCGCTTCAGCAGCTTTTCGGTGTAGAGCGCGGCGTCCCATTTGGCGAGGTCGAGAACGTTGGTATAGAGGGCGCCGTCGGCGGTGGTGTTCAGGGACGGTGAAACCCATTCCTGGTTCTTCAGTTCGCCTTTTACGAGGCGGTATCCGGCGGAACGGTTGGGGACGATGTCTGCTTCGCTGATAATGCGCGTGGAAGTCATCTGGAGCGGCTGGAAAATTCGCCGCTGAAGAAAGTCGCCGTAGAATTCTCCAGTCGCGTGGTGAATCAGGACGCCGAGAAGCAAGTAGCCAGAGTTGCTGTAACTCCACTTTTCGCCGGGAGGAAAATCGAGGGGCAGGCCGGCAATTTTCTTGACGAGTTCTTCCTCAGTGTAGTCCGCGCGCATGTCGATGGCGCCCCCGGTTTTTTCCGAAGTGTAATCGGGAACGCCGGAAGTATGGGTGAGGAGATGGCGAACAGTAATGCCCTTCCAGGCAGCAGGCGCGCTCGGAAAGTACTTGCTGATTTTGTCGTCGAGGCCAACTTTGCCTTCTTCGACGAGCATCATGACGGCGGTGGCGGTGAATTGCTTTCCGACCGAGCCGGTCTGGAAGATGGACTCCGGCTTGGTGGCCACACCGAGCTCGACGTTGGAGAACCCATAGCCAGCGGCCTTCACGATTTTTCCGTCTTGAACTACGGCCAGCGCCACGCCGGGGATATGCTGTGCGTGCAGTTCCGCGTTAACAAATTCATCCACGCTGGCGGAAGGTTGTTCGCCGGGAACGGCTTGCGCGGCTGCGGCGCAGACCAGCGCAGTGAAGAGAGAACCTGCCAAGAACCATCGTGAAGTCCGCACTGAGTCCACGCTCCTTAGTCCCTCTTGCCTGTGGGAAGAATTCTCTACCTCAAAAGTGAAAGGGCGCCCGACGGGGACGCCCTTAGAAAAATCAGACCACAACAAACGACTTGTTTGCTGCGATCAGCCAGCCGGCTGAGGCGCCTCGGCGCGCTTCTGTTTGATCTCCTTGACCTTGTCGAGGAGAGCGTCGGCCTGATTCTTGAGGTTTTCGCGCTCTTCGGCGGACTCGACCATATCGGCTTTGCGGCGATAGAGGAGGTTGAGGTAGGCCATGGCGTCATCGTAGTCGGGCTTGACCTGAATGGATTTCTGAAGGTTGGTGATGCCCTCTTCAACGAGCGGACCGAATTTGGCGGCGTAGTCACTGCGCAGAGCGGCCGGCAGCGGGTCGGTATCGCGAACCTGCTTGGTGACATGATCCTTGTTATAAGCGGCGCGGGCCTCGCCATTGGCGCGGAAGGCGAGGGTCCAATCGATGACGCCGATCCAGTAGTAAGGTTCGGGGTCGTTGGGTTTCAATTCGATGTGCTTCTGATGGTAGGACTTGGAGTCCTCGAATTTCTTGGGGTCGTAGGGAGTGCCGGCCATCTGGAACAGGATGGAGCCGATACCATCGATGGCGCTGAGATTCTTGTCGTCGACGGAGAGAACATCCTTGAATTCCGCGACCGCTTGGTTGCCGAGGCGCACGTTCTGTTCCGAGGGCGCGCCGGGAATGTACTGGCTGGCATAGGCGGTAGCCAGATAGAGGCGGGCATTCATCAACTGGGGATCGAGGTCCCTGGCTTGCTTGAAAAACTCGATGGCAGTGTCGTACTGAGCTTCCTTGTAGGCGGCGACACCTTTGTTGAGTTTATCGCGAGCCTGCAATTTGCTGCAGCCGGAGACGCCTGCAACCAGAAACAGGAGCGCCGCAAAAGCGGAGAGCCGCCGAGTTGAACTGGCACTTATCACCGATGATGCATGATTCATCGAAGCATCCATCCCTGCTGTGCGCGTGGCCGACCGGGTCGGCCCCAGCGCCCGGAGATTCACGTCCGCCCTGCGAGGGGCATCTTATAACTGTTAGAAGCCTTTTTCCAAGTCCGTCGTCAGCAGGCCAACCGACGCAATTCCTGAGGTGTGCATGACATCGATCACGTTGGCCACCACACCAAATTCGACCGGTTGATCGCCGCGAATAAAGGCGATGCGGGAAGCTCGCTGCTTGAAAATCTCCTCAATCCGGGGGCCGAGCATCTCGAAACTGACCGGCTCCTGATTGATCTTCAGCGTCCCGTCCGCCAAAACCTGAATGATGACTACCCCTTCGGGCTGAGGCGCTATCTTCGTATCTGTAGACGCCTGAGGAATCAGCGCTTCCTCGCCCTTGGAGTACCTCGGGATGATCATAAAGATCACCAGAAGCACCAGCAGGATATCGATCAAGGGAACAACGTTCATTTCCGAGACGATACCGCGCTTACCGCCAACTGACATTCCCATAATCCACCTCGTGTTCGGGTAAATGCCCCGCGAGGAGGACGCTCACATCTAGCGAGAACGGGTGGGGCCCTTCCAGGGTAAACAAGCCCCACTCCTACAAAACTAAAGAATTTACTGGCCTGCTTCGAGCTTGGCGGTGATCAAACCGATTTTGTCGATGCCGGCGCCGCGCATGATGTCGATGGCGCGGGCGACGTCCATGAACAGTACATCGTTGTCACCTTTGACGAAAGCAATTTTCTCGGCGCGCTCCTTGAAGATTTCTTCCATGCGCGGGCCAAGACGATCCCAGGTGGTGTCCTCGTTGTTGATCTTGAGCTTGCCATTGTTGGCAATCTGGACGACCACGGTCTTGTTTTCAAGTTCGACGTTCTGCTGCTGGTTCGGCGAGGGCTGAGGAACGAGCGTGTCCAGGCCCTTCGGCGTGAGCGGCGTGATGACCATGAAAATAATGATCAGCACGAGCAGAATGTCGATCAGCGGAACCACGTTGGGATTCGAGAGCGATCCTCCGCTTTCTCCTCCAACATCCATCCCCATAGCGAGTCTCCTAATGGCCCGGCGTAGAGCAACTCCGCGGACCATGAAACCGCGCCGGGTGGGATCCGGCGCGGCCCTAAAGAATCAGCAAACGAACGGCACTATCGAAACTGCAGTCCTCAATCCGCGGGTGGCGGAGGAGGAGTTGTTTTTGCGTTCTGGTTTTTCTGGGTGAGCAGACCCAGTTGATCGACACCAGCGGAACGGATCTCATCGACCACTTCGACGACGCGGCCGTATTTAGCGCGAGCGTCGCTCTTGACGTAAACGACATGGTCAAGACGGGTAGAGAGGCGATCCTTGATTGTCGAGGTTAGTTCTTCCTTGGCGGTTCGGGTGTTGCCCATGTAGATGGTGCCGTCGCTGGTGATGGCGACAACGATGGCGTCGTCCTTATCCGCATCCTTCATATCGCGCGGGTTATCGGTCGAGGCCAAGTCCACCGACTGCGTCTTCTGCAACATGGGCGTGACCACCATGAAGATGATCAGTAGGACCAGCATGATGTCGGCCATGGGAATGACATTGGGGGCCGCCATCTGGGCGCCGGCTTGTGGCTTGTAGGCCATGGCCGGTTACTTCTTCGCGCCGCGGCGCAAGATGAAGTAGTTGATCAATTCCATGGAGGAGTTGTCCATTTCAACGTCGAAGGCTTCCACTTTGTTGGTGAAGTAGTTGTAAGCCCAGACGGCGGGGACGGCGACGAGCAAGCCGAAGGCGGTGGTGACAAGCGCTTCAGCGATACCGCCAGCGACGGCCGACAGACCGGTGGCCTTGTTGGCGGCGATGCCCTTAAAAGCGTTCAAGATGCCGACGACCGTGCCGAAGAGGCCGACGAACGGGGCCGTCGAGCCGATGGTCGCAAGGGCCGAGAGGCCGCGCTTCATTTCGGCGTGGACGATGGCGACGGAGCGCTCGAGACCGCGCTTGGCGGCGTCGATGACGTCGGAGTCCGAAACCTGCTGCGATGCGGACTGGAACTCGGAAAGCCCGGTGGCAACCACCTTGGCGATATGGCTCTTCTTGTTGCGTTCGGCGATGGCGATGGCTTCATCGAGTTTGCCGTCCTTGAGGGCGCCGGCAACCTGCTGCACAAAGACACGCGACTGTTTGCGAGCCGCGCTGTACATCAAGGCGCGGTCGATCATGACACCGAAGGAGTAGATGGAAAGTACGAACAGGATGAAGACCACGATGAGCGCGAGAGTGCTCATCGAGTGCAACATGCTGCGCAGGTCCCAACTGGTGGTGGCCTCCTGCAGCATCAAGGCAGAATAGAGATACAAAGTAGCTACCATTCGTTTGCTCCTTAAGTTTCAAGTGACCCTGGTTCTGCGGGGGTCGACAAGAGTGTTTGCTGAAAATGCTACCCGGAGTGACGTGCCTGTCCCACGACCGGCACGCCAGCCCGTACTACTGGTTGAGAGAAAAAATCACGTCAATGGTAGTGTCTACTTCGACGGGATCACCATTGAGAAGCGTCGGCTGATAGCGCCACTGGCGGACAGCATCCAGCGCGGACTGCTGGAGCAAAGGATGGCCGCTCATGACTTCCAGCTGCTGAATGGTGCCGTCCTTGCCGATAATGGCGTGCAGCCGCACAGTGCCGGAGATGCGCGTCTGGCGCGCCAGCGGCGGATACACCGGCTGAACACGATTAATGATGCGCGCGGCTTGAACGTTGCCACCGACGCGAAGCGGGCCAGTTTGTTTGGGCTTCGGTGGGGGGGGCGCTCCGCCCATGCCACCGATGACGCCGCCCAGCACGCCACCCATGGAGCCGCCCGCAACACCGCCGGGGACGCCACCGCTCATTCCCACGGACATATCAGGCTCGGCTTCTTCCTTAATAATCTTGACGTCCTTGGGGATGACCTTCGGCTGCACCAGCTTGCCGGCATCCATCAAATGGGCCTGCGGCTTCACGTGAACCACTTGAACCGCCGCGGGCGGCGGCGGTGGTGGCGGAGGAGGCGGAGGCGCCGTGAGCATGGTAGCCATCATGGCTTTCGGAAGCGCCTCGGTGTAGATCAAAGGAATGAGAATCAAAACAAAGAGAAACAAGCATTGGAACAACATCGAGAGCGCGATGGTCCAAGGCTTATTGGTCTTCTTGGGATTCGGGCTCGAAATCACCATTTCTTCAAACATGAGTCCTACCTCCTGCCAACGGGAGCGAGACGCCCGGGGACGTTCTCACTGCTGCGGGCTTTGTTGCCGGCTGCGGGTCCGGAGCCTGCCGCCGCGCCCTGTCCGCGCCAGGTGTTCCAGGCGACGACAAGCGGAGCAGCAATACCAAAACTGGAATACGTTCCTACCACAATCCCTACCACCAGGGCAAAGGAGAAAGCACGAAGCACCTGGCCGCCCATCAGGAACAGGACAAGCACGGTAAGGAAAGTCAAACCGCTGGTCAAGATCGTTCGCGAAAGAGTTTGATTGATAGACTTGTTGACCACGTCAGCGAACGATTCCTTGCGCAGCAAACGGTTGTTCTCCCGAATGCGATCGAAGATGACGATGGTGTCGTTCATGGAATAACCGACGAGTGTGAGAAGAGCCGCGATAACCGTGAGAGAAATCTCGAAATGCAGCAGCGAGAAGAATCCCAAGGTGATCAGCACGTCATGAAAAACGGCTAGAACGGCAGCGGCCCCGTAAACCCACTCGAATCGAAAGGCAATATATACCAGCATGCCGCCTAAAGCATAGAGGGTAACGTAAATTGCCTGCTTGCGGAGCTCGGCGCCGACTTTAGGGCCGACGACTTCGACGTTGCGGATGGCGAAAGGCCCGAGCGCGTAGGTGTTTTTCACAGTGGCGAGAACTGGCGGGGCGACTCCATCCAATTTGGAGAGATCATCGAAATTAGTGAGCACGCCATTGGAATTCTTGTCGCGGTAGTCGAGAAGCTTTTTGGCCAGTTGCGGGTAGCGATCACCAGCGTTGATGGAAAGAAGTAGAGGATCCTTGTCGGTGAGTACCGCGACGAGCGAGGTGGGCGTAGCAGTATTGAAATCCGGTTTGTTCGAGCCGGAGACACCATAGGTGGCGTTCAGCGCGTTCAGAACCTTTTCTCTGCTGGCCTGGAGAGCCGCATCGTCCTGACCTTTGCCTTCCACGAAGATGACGACTTCGTTGGAAGTGGGATTGGCGATGTCACTGATGGTCTGGATTTCGGTGTTGCCGATCCCCTGGGCGGCGAGGCCGCTGCGAAGCTTGTCGAGGTTGGGAGGCTGGGCGAAGCGAACATCCACGTTGGTGCCGCCTTTAAAATCGATTCCGTAGCGAATACCGCTACCGAACAAAATCGAAGCCCATCCAGCGAGGAGAAGAATGCCGCTTAAGGCATAGAAATACTTGGCTTTGCCCATCCAGTCCAGATTGGGCTGTTTAAAGAGCTCGATCATGCGGCCTTTG